>Ga0233425_10000189_pt1 | contig 158068 bp, 165 predicted proteins | sample Watercolumn_Towu_2_FD_181712 | JGI IMG/M metagenome (GOLD analysis project Ga0233425, IMG submission 181712) | Freshwater microbial communities from Lake Towuti, South Sulawesi, Indonesia - Watercolumn_Towuti2014_140_MG | ecosystem: Environmental > Aquatic > Freshwater > Lake | place...
AACTGTCCAACCATTCGGCACTGATCTCCCGGACCTGGTCGAGCGACTCAAACACATAGGCATTGAGGACCTCGGTCCGATACGTCCGATTGAAGCGTTCAATGAAGGCATTCTGATCCGGCTTGCCGGGCGGGATATAGCGGAGGGCAATCCCCCGCTCGGTGCACCAGGTCACAAACCGATCGGCCAGTAGTTCCGGCCCGTTATCAAGCCGAATCGCCTGGGGCTGGCCGCGCCAGGCGACGACCTGCTCCAGCACGCGAATCACCCGCTCGGCCGGCAAGGACGTGTCGATCTCAATCGCCAAGCCCTCGCGCACCCCTTCATCCAGCACGTTCAGCGTGCGGAAGCGCCGGCCCCCGTAGAGCGTATCGCTCATAAAATCCATGGCCCAGACCGTATTGGGCTGCGGGATGACGACCAAGGGGTGCCGAGGTCGCGTGGGTAGCCGCTTCTTGGTCCGCCGCGGCAGGTTCAGGCGGAGCTGCCGATAGACCCGCCAGAGCCGTTTATGATTCCAGCCGTGGCCATCCAGCCGCAGGCGGGCCCAGCACTTCCAGAAGCCCCAGCGCGGCTTGGCCGCCACCAACGTCGTCAGGGCCGCGATCACCGGTGCATCGCGCCGCGCCCAGTCCACTACGGGGCGATAGTAGGTGGCCCGCCCCAGGCTCACCGCCTGACAGGCCCGCCGAACCGGAAGGCCGCCCTGGGTGACCAGGTGCGTGGCGACCTCCCGCCGCTCCGCGGGCCGCAGAGCTTTTTTGCGATGACATCCTTCAGCGCCGCATTCTCCAAGGAGAGATCGGCGTACAGCCGCTTCAGGCGGCTGTGCTCGTGTTCCAGCTCTTTCAGCCGCTTCATGTCGGAGGCCTCCAGGCCGCCGTACTTGGCTTTCCACTTGTAGTAGGTCGCCGAACTGATGCCGTACTGCCGCCAGATCTCGTTGACCGGGCGGCCGGCATCAGCTTCCTTCAGAATGGCCACAATCTGGGTCTCGGTGAACTTGGACTGTCGCATGAGAACCTCCTGGCTAGGGTGACAATTGTGCCAGAAAATTCTCCCTTGGGAATGTCTTAAATGAGGGTGAGCTTACAGCAGGAATTGGCTGGAATTAAAAAGGAAATATAGAATTTTATGCCCATCATTGATGTAGTAAAGTGGAATGCGACAAACGATATATACGCATGGAAGTTCCCTTCCGAGGAACTTGCGACATGGACTCAGTTGATCGTATCTGAATCGCAGGAAGCTGTTCTTATAAAGGAAGGTCAAATGATCGGACCGATCCGCAAGATCGAGGGCCGAGAGGAAGGGAAAGTTCCGAGGGCTGCTATGCCAAGGCCGTGCGAATCGCTGCGGCGGTCTTCGCATCGACCCCGGCTGCGTCCCGCAACGCTTCGTCGCTCGCCTGGGCGATCTGCTCCAGGCTGCCGAACGTTCGCAGCAGGCGGCTGCGTCGGACTTTGCCGACGCCGGCGATCCGATCCAGGCGCGAGGCGAGGAGGGCCTTGCCGCGCAGCTTGCGGTGGTAGGTGACGGCGAACCGGTGAGCCTCGTCCCTGATTCGTTGCAGCAGGTGGGTGGCCGGCGAGGAGGTCTGCAAGACGATCGGGTTCTTGCGCCCCGGGAGGAACACGCGCTCCTGCTTTTCTCCCCGGGCTTTGGCCAGTCCGATGATGGGAATCCCGGTGCGGCCGACTTGCCGGAGCCCCTCGACGGCGGCGACGAGCTGGCCGAGCCCTCCGTCGATCAAAATGAGATCCGGCAGGGGAAGGTTTCCCGTGGTTCGGCGGTGCTCACCACAGGCCTCCCCGTAGCGCCGAACGACGGCTTCCTGCATGCTGGCGAAGTCGTTGGCCCCCTGCACGGTCTGAATCCGAAACTTGCGGTAATCCGCCTTCTTCGCCTGCCCGTCCTCCCAGACGACCAACGAGGCCACCGACTGGTCGCCCATGGTATTGGAAATGTCGAACCCCTCGATCCGCCGGGGCGCCTTCTCGAGCCGGAACAGTCGCTTGAGTTCTGTGGCCGCCAGGCGATCGGTTTCCTCGTCGCGTAAGTGATCGGCCGCCGCCGCCGCCGCATTTTCTTCCGCGAGCAAAAGGAGCTGGTGTTTGCTCCCCCGCTCGGGGGCGAGGACCCGCACCGGCTCGCCCTTTTTTTCGGACAGCCAGGACTCGATCAAGGCGGCCTCGCCGAGGGCCGTCGGGACCAGCAGTTCCTTAGGCGGCAATCCGTCCTTGTTGTAGAACTGTTCGATCGCGGCGCGGACCAGTTCTTCGTCCGATGCCTCCGCGACCGCCGGCCAAAAGAAGTCTTTCCGTCCGATGAGCAGCCCGCCGCGCACGAACAGCATCTGGAGATCCACCGCCGTCCCTTGCCGGGCCAGCCCGATCACGTCCTGGTCCGTCGAAGCGGTCTGGGTCACGCGCTGTTTTTCCAGCGTCCGCTCGATCTTGACGATCCGGTCCCGCAGGCGGGCCGCTTCTTCGAACTGTTCCCGGTCCGCCGCCTGGTGCATTTCGGTGCGCAGACCGTTCAGCAGCTCGTGGTCGCGGCCCTCCAGAAACTGCCGTACCTGCTTGACGATCCGGTGGTAGTCCTCACGGCTCTGGTTGCCGGTGCAGGGAGCCATGCAGCGCTTGATTTCGAATTCGATGCAGGCCCGTTCGGCGGTTCCGTCGATCTCGATTTCGCAGGTGGCGAGGGGAAAGACCTTGCGGATCACTTTCAAGGTTTCGCGCAGGGCATTGGTCGGCACGTAGGGGCCGTAATAGAGGGCCCCGTCCTTCTGCACCCGCCGCACGATGGACAGGCGCGGGAACGCTTCTTTGATCGGCAGGCGCAGGTAGGGGTATTGCTTGTCGTCGCGCAGGACGACGTTGAAGCGGGGCTTGTGCCGTTTGACCAGGTTGCTTTCCAGGATCAGCGCTTCCAGCTCGGAGCGGGTGACGATCGTTTCGAGGTCCGCCACCTGGCTGACCAAGACCGACGTCTTGGGCGTCTGGTCGCCGGCCTTGGCAAAGTACGACCGGACCCGATCGGCCAGCACCAGCGCCTTCCCGATGTAGAGAATCTCGCCTCGCCCGTTCTTCATCAGGTAGCAGCCTGGCTGCGCGGGCAGGTGGTCGAGCTTGGACTGGAGCGAGGGGGAGATCGTGAGGCTGCCGACCATGGAGGAATTGTACGGCCTGGCGGGTCGCCGAGCAAGCGCGACGGTCCGCCCGGCTGTTCGCGCGAGTCGGTTAGGCCGGCGCCGTGCCGGGCGGGCACTCGATCAGCTCGATCTCGTAGCCGTCCGGCGCGTCAATGAACAGAAAGCGGCTGCCGGACGAACTGCGCGTCGGGCCGTCGGTGATCTTCACACCTTTGGCGGTGAGTTGCGCGATCGTGTCGTCCAGGTCCTCGACCTCGAAGGCCAGGTGGACGAGGTCCTCCTGCACCTTCACCGGGCCGCTGGGCGGAAAGCTGCACAGCTCGATCAATTCCTCGCTGTTGGGCACGGCCAGAAACGCCAGATGCGAGCCGCGCGGGGAGGTATGGCGTTCCAGAACCTCGAGCCCCAGCACATCGCGGTAGAATGCGATGGTCCGGTCCATGTCGCTCACCCGCATCCGGGTGTGGAGCAGTTTTTTGACGCGCATCGATGACTCCATGAGCATACAGCCGTCAGCTCTCAGCAATACTGACCGCTGATGGCTGAGTGCTGATAGCTACCTTGTTCTCGCCGGGCCGGATGTTTTCCGTAACAACAGCTCGGCGCTGCCGGGGATCAACAGGTTGGGCATCGGCCCGATCTCACGGTACCCCTGTCTGCCATAGAACCGCCTGGCGCCGTCGTTGAAGTCGGATACGCAGGCGAAGAGGTTCTTGCTCCGCGCGAAGGTGACGGCCTCGATCTGCGCGAGCAGCAGGGCGCCGTATCCCTTGCTGCGCGCCGCCGGGGCGATGGCCAGCAACTCCAGATAGTCCCCCATCAAAAACTTGGGCCGGAGCAGCGCCACGCCGGCCACGGCCCCGTCGGCTTCCAACACGTAGCCCTCGCGGCCCTCGACGATTCCGTCGGTCCGGAACAAGCGGGACCAGTCTTCGTCCCCGTACCCGAGCTTCCGCCAGGGATCGGATCCGGTCAGCAGCCGGACCACCGGCTCGCGATCCTCCGGTCTGTAGGCTCTCATGATCGGGCTGTCACCGGACATGGGGCGGCTCTCCCTGGCATTGGCCCAGAAGCTGGGTGACGGTGACGGGACGAAATCCTCCGGCGACGATCAATTCCCGGTACAGATCCTCCACCACGTCTTTCGTATGCGCGCCCTTCCCGTTGGCATGGAGCACGATGATGTTGCCGTTCTTGGCCTGGGCGGTCAGCCGCCCGGTAATCTGTTCCCGGCTCAGCCTCGGGTCCGGGTCGCCGGAAATACGATCCCAGAGAATGAAGCGGAGCCCCAGGGCCCGCACCACTTCCACGGTTACGTCGTTGAACTCGCCGTAGGGGGGGCGGAAGAGCGGCGCCTCGATCCCGTACTTGGTCTTCAGCAGATGCACCGCGTCGGCGATCTCCGCGCGTTGGCCTGCTTGATCCAGCTGCGGCAGGTGCGCGTGAACCTGTCCATGCGTGCCGATCTCGAAGAAGGGGACCGCCCGTAACGCCAGGACCTCAGCCTCGTGGCGGTCGATCCAACGGCCGGACATGAAAAAGGTCGCCGGGATCCGTCGCTCGATCAGCGTCTTGATCAAGGGCTCGTCATAGCCGCGCCCATTGCGCACCGGACAGAGGTCGAAGGTCAAGGCGATGGCTTTGCAGGCGGAAGGGCCGGAGCGGACGACCTGCGCCTCTGCGCCGGGGTCGTCCAGGCAGAACAGGAGGGCCAGGATGATAAGGAAAGGGAAGCGCCGGATCATGCGTTCCATGCCGTTTCCCGTCAGCGGGGTGTGCGCGCCGGCGGCGCCTCGACAATGACCGCTGCATGCAGGCCCTTGGGGATTTTGAACGAGCCGCCTTCCCCGGCGGTGGAACCGCGCATCACGGTCTGCTCGCTCTGGACCGTATAGCTGATCGCGTCTTCCTTCGCGAAGCAGACACTGACCGATTGCCCCGGCTTGATCACGGCTTCTTCCTCGTTGCCCCAGAAGAGGGAAAAGCCGCGTGCGCAGGACACCTCGTCGAGGGAGTCCCTGAAAAAATACACCCAGACCGGACTCAACCGGCGGTTGACCCAGCGGACCTCGTCGCCGATGTGTACGATCAGGTCCTGGGGAGCGACCCGGTCTTCCGTGATCAGAATGTCGTGGACTTCGCCGCTCCGGCTGGCGGCCGGAAGGCCGGCGCAGGCGGCGGCGAGCCAGCAGCCGGCGAGCAACAGGAACGCCCTGCCGAACTTTGCGTGAGGTGCAATGCGCATTGAGGGATGATTATACCGGAAACCAGATGGATATTGACGCTTCTTCGGTCCGACTGCTATGGATACCAGCCTGGAGGCATGATGCTGGGTACCGACTGGGAAATCGGACGCATTTTCGGCATCCCGATCAAAGTCCACATGTCCTGGTTCCTGGTCTTCGGGTTTGTGACCTGGAGCCTGGCGACCGGCTATCTGCCGGACATGCTGCCGGGCCTCTCGCCCCAGCGCTATTGGGGCATGGGCGGCACGGCGGCCCTCCTGTTGTTCGGGTCCGTGTTGCTGCATGAGCTGGGGCATTCCTACGTGGCGCTGCGGTATCAGATTCCCATCCAGCAAATCACGCTCTTCATCTTCGGCGGCGTCGCCCAGATGCGCCGGGAAGCGCCGGGGCCGAAGGCCGAGTTTCTGATCGCGATCGCCGGCCCCCTCGTGAGCTTCGCGCTGGGCGGGATACTTCTGGGGTTGGCCGGGACCGTCAATACGGGCCAGGGCTTGATTGCCCTGGGGCTGCTGCTCGGCTCCGTGAATCTGCAACTCGGGCTGTTCAATCTGATCCCGGGCTTTCCCCTGGACGGCGGGCGGGTGCTGCGGGCCGGTCTCTGGGCCTGGTCCGGCAATTATCACCGGGCGACGCAGCAGGCCTCGCTGGTCGGCCAGGGGTTCGGGCTGGTCTTCGGTTTGCTCGGCTTGGCGCTGGTGCTGGGCGCGTCCGCCGGCGTGATTCCCGGTCCGTTGGCGGCCAACGGGAGTTGGGTGGCCCTGATCGGGCTGTTTCTCTTCAGCTCGGCCAGGAGCAGCCGCCGGCAGGCCAACCTCAGGGCGTCGCTGGAGCAGGTCTTGGTCGGAGATCTGATGGTGCGCGAGGTGGCGATCCTGCCTGCGGACCTCACGGTGGCGGACGCGGTCGCGCAACATTTTCTGCCCCTGGGCCACAGCGGGTTTCCGGTGGTGGAAGAGGGCCGGCCGATCGGCATGCTGGCGGTGCAGGACGTTCAGGCCTTGCCCCAGCCGCTCTGGCCCTGGCGGAGCGTGCGGGACATCATGCAGCCCTGGTCGCCGGCGATGGAAACGGGGCGCGACATGTCGGCCTTGGCCGCGTTCGAACAGATGCAGCGGGAAGACCAGGACCGGCTTGCCGTGATGGAGCAGGGACGGCTCGCGGGCCTGGTAACGAGAGGCGGGATCGCCCGGTTCCTGCAACTCCGCGGCCTGCGCGGCTAGCGGCCGCGCCGCACAAAAAAGTTCACAGGGAAGGGCAACGGGATGGTCCGCCACGGTTGCCTTGGCACGGTTCACCCCCGCCTTGTTTCGTCCAGCCGGCGCACGATGGCGGCTCCGAACAGCAGCAGCGCCGCCGAATAATAGACCCACAGCAGGAACAGCACCGTGACCAACAGCGATCCGTACATCCGGCTATAGACCGAGAGATGCTGCACATAGGTGCCGAACAGATGCTTGGCGATTTCCCAGAGGAGCGCCAGCACCAGGCCCCCGACGGCCGCGTCGCACCACGCGGGACGTTCCGCCGGCAGGTAGCGGTAGAGGCAGGTGACGGCGGCCAGGACCAGCGCGAAGGGCAGGACGTAGGCGAGCAGCAGCTTGTGGGCGGCGACGGCGACGAGATCGATGCCCCCGATCCGTGGCGCGTAGGACACCAGACGGCCCAGGGTCTGGGTGACCAGATACGACAGGACCATGAGGACCTCCACCATCCCCAGCAACGCGAACGAGGCCAGCGAGGACAGCAGCGGGCCTCGCTTCCGTGGTGTTCCGAAGACGACGTTCACCGCATAGTCCATCTCGTAAAACACCAGCATTCCGAACCAGACGAACGCCAGGAAGACGACCCAGCGCACGATCTGTTCGCCGGCCACCCGTTTGACTTCCTCGGCCAGGCCGGCGCCCAGCATGGGTAGAAATCCGTGCAGGAAGTTCAGCAGGAATTCCTGTCCGATCCGCTCGTGGCTTACGAAGAAGCTGATGAGGTACAGCAGCAGGTAGATCAGCGGCAAGAAGGACAGGAGGGTGAAGAAAGCCAGCGCCGCCGCCAGGCTCGTACAGCCGTGCCGACGGAAGTCGGACGCCGCGTCGCGCAGCAGCCGGAGGAACGCCATCGAAGGAACCTGCGTTGCGGTGAACGTCGACGAGCCTCCTTCCCGTGGAGGACCAAGCCCCGCGCTTACTTCAGCGCGAGGATCGCATGCTGGGTCAACGCGACGAGCGGGTCCGGGTACAGGCCGAAGAAGACGACGCCGGCCAGGGCGCAGGCCAGTACGATGGTCAACGCCGGCGAGGCGGCCAGGCGCGGGAGAACCGTGACCGAGGCCTCCGGTTCTCGCATGTACATGACCATCACTACGCGCAGGTAGTAGTAGGCCGAGACCGCGGCGAAGAGGAGTGCCACCACGGCGAGCCAGGTCAGGCCCGCGCGCACGGCGCCCATGAACAGGTAAAACTTGCCAATGAAGCCGGCGGTGGGCGGGATGCCGGCCAGCGACACCATGAACACCAGCATGAGGAAGGCCGCCACCGGTTGCCGCTTGGCCAGGCCGGTAAAGTCCTCGATCTCCTCCCCTTCCAGCCCGCCCTTGCGCAACAGGGCCACGACCGCGAAGGCGCCCAGCGTCATGAACGAATAGATCGCCAGGTACAGCATCACGCTGGAGAGTCCCAGGCTGCGGATCTCGCCGGAGGCCGTGGCGTGTCCGGCCACGACCACGCCGATCAACGCGTAGCCGGCATGGGCGATGCTCGAGTAGGCCAGCATGCGCTTGATGTTGGTCTGGACGATGGCGACCACGTTGCCGAGGACGAGCGTCGCGACGCAGACGATCAGGAAGAGCCCGTACCAGTTGGCCTTGAGCCCGCCCAGCCCCTCGAGAAAGACCCGCATGAAGGCGCCGAAGCTGGCGGCTTTGGAGGCCACGGCCATGAAGGCGGTGACGGAGGTGGGGGAACCTTCATAGACGTCCGGCGTCCACATATGAAAGGGGACGGCGGCGATCTTGAACCCGAAGCCGACGACCAGCAGGATCATGGCCAGCAGCAGCATCGGATCATCCAGGCTGCGGGCGTGGACCGCGGTGGCGATGGCGGACAGCCTGGTGCTGCCGGTGATCCCGAACAGGAGGGAAATGCCGTAGAGCAGGATGCCGGAGGAGAAGGCGCCCAGCACGAAGTACTTGGCCGAGGCTTCCAGCGAGCGTCCCTCGGTCCGCTTGATGCCGGCCAGGATGTACAGCGACAGGGACATGAGCTCCGTGCCCAGGTAGATGGTCAGCAGGTCGGCGGCCGACACCATCACCATCATGCCGACCAGCGAGAGCAGGAGGAAGCCGTAATACTCGGCCAGGTGGATGGCTTCTTCCTTCAGGTAGGCGAGCGAGAGCAGAATGGTGAGCCCGCTGACCAGATAGAGCAGCAACTTCCAGAAGCCGGCGTAGGGGTCGATGATCACCAGGTCGCTGAAGGCCATGACCTTGACGCCCAGCTGCGAGGTGGTCACGCCCACACAGGCGGCCAGCGCGCCCAGGCCGATCCAGGCCAGCCACTCCTTGCGTGTCGCGGGCGTAATCGGGTCCAGCGTCAGGATGAGGCAGGCCGCGCCCATCACGATGAGCTCGGGCAGGATCGCGAGGATGTCGGCCAGGGGAAGCGTCATTCGTTGTGTGTCTCCCGTTGTTCGTCGGGAGCCGGTCCGCTTGCCGGTCGCCTTGCCGCCCCGGTGGACGCTTTATGAGCGACGAGCGACGCATCGCGCGCGCCGCCTGGCGCGTCCAGGCGCGCCAGCGCCGTTTCTTCCTGGTCCAAGTGATCCAGCAGGTTCGTGACGCTGGCATGCATGGGGGTCAGGACCTGGTTCGGGACCAACCCGATCCAGAAGACGAGCAGGACCAGCGGGGCCAGCAGCGCCATTTCGCGCAGGTTCAGGTCGGACAAATGGATGGCCCCATGTCCGGCCTGTTCGGATCGCCGGCCGAAGGCCACGCGCTGCACCATCCAGAGCATGTAGGCTGCGGCCAGGATGATGCCGAGCGAGGCCAGCGCGGCCACGGGCTTGCTCCGGAAGAAGGTGCCGACCAGAACGAGAAACTCGCCCGCGAAGCTGTTCGTGCCGGGCAGGCCGATCGACGAGAGGGAAAAGATGACCAGGAACGTGGCATAGCGCGGCATGGGGCCGGTCAGGCCCCCGTTGTCGCTGATCAGCCGGCTGTGGGTCCGTTCGTAAATGATCCCGACGCAGAGGAACAGGGCGCCCGTCGTGATGCCGTGATTGACCATCTGGAGGATCGCGCCCTCGATGCCCTGGGCGTTCAGCGCAAAGATGCCGAGGGTCACGAAGCCCATGTGGCTGACGCTGGAATAGGCGATCAATTTTTTCAGGTCGGCCTGGGCCAGGGCCATGTAGGCCCCGTAGAGGATCGCGATCACCGAGAGGGTGATCATGATCGGCGTGAAGGTGGCCGTCGCGTCCGGGAGCATGGGGAGCGTGAAGCGGAGGAACCCGTACGCGCCCATCTTCAACAGCACGCTGGCCAGGATCACGCTGCCCGCCGTGGGGGCCTCCACGTGCGCGTCCGGGAGCCAGGTGTGGAAGGGGAACATCGGCACCTTGACGGCGAAGGCGGCAAAGAAGGCCCAGAAGATCCAGTTCTGCAGCATGGGGGCATAGTCCCCCTTGCCGAGCTGGAGGATGTCGAACGTGTGGCCGCCCTTGAAGTACAGCACGATGATCGCGACCAGGAGCAGGACGCTCCCCACCAGGGTGTAGAGGAAGAACTTCACTGCCGCATAGACCCGGTTGGGGCCGCCCCAGACCCCGATGAGCAGGTACATGGGGATCAACATCGCCTCCCAAAACACGTAGAACAGCACGAAGTCCAGCGCGGCGAAGACCCCCAGCATGGCGGTCTCCATGACCAGGAGGCTGGCCATGAAGAGCCGCACCCGGCTCCCGATCGCGCGCCAGGAGATGCCCACGCAGAAGGGGGTCAGGAACGTGGTCAGGAGCACCATCGGCAGGCTGATGCCGTCCAATCCGAGCGCATAGTTGATGGCCGGTGACGTGATCCACGAAGCCCGCTCGGTGAACTGCATCTGGGCCGTCGTGGCGTCGAACCCGAACCAGAGGGGCAGCGACAGGGCGAAGTCCGCTAGCGTCACGCCCAGCGCGAGCCAGCGGGCCTGCTGCTCCTTGACGAAGAACAGCGCCGCCGCCCCGGCGAGCGGGAGGAAGATAATCGCGGTCAGCCAGGGAAAGTGGTTCATCACCTTACCAAGAGAGCAAATACACGGTCAGGATCAGCACGGCCCCCAGGGTCATGCCCAGCGCATAATGTTGAGTCTGGCCGCTTTGGATCAGCCGCAAAATCCAGCCCAGCCAGGCCACGCCGCGGGCGGTCCCGTTGACCGCCGCGTCGATGATGCCCACGTCCACCTTCTGCCACAGCCGGTCGGCAAGATGGAACGTCGGCTGCACGAAAGCTCGGTCGTAGGTCTCGTCCACATACCACTTGTTGAAGGAGAGGCGATAGGCCCCTTGCCATTGATTGGCCAGGCTCTCGGCGAGGCCGGGCAGCTTGACGTACATCAAGTAGGCGGCGGCGATGCCGCTCAGGCCCAGCAAGGTGGCCACGATCATGATTCCGGCTGCGGCGCCCCCCTCGTGCTGCCCTCCCGCTCCCTCCGGACCAGGCAGGGCCGGTTCCAGGAACTGCGGAATCCCCAGATAGCCGGCCAGCAGGGCCAGGACCGCCAAAATCATCAGCGGGACGGTCATGGTCTTGGAGGGCTCGTGCACGTGGCCCGCATGGTGCGGGTCCACATGGGAGGGGCCCCAGAAGGTCACGAACACGAGGCGGAAGCTGTAAAACGCGGTGAGCCCGGCGGTCAGGAGTCCCGCGACCGCCAGCCCCTTGCCCAGGGCGCCGGCCGACCAGGCGCTTACGAGAATGTCGTCCTTGCTGAAAAAGCCGGAGGTAAGGGGGAAGCCGGCCAGGGCCAGCGAACCGATCACGAACGTCCAGTAGGTGACCGGGAGCTTGTCCTTCAAGCCGCCCATCCGGCGCATGTCCTGCTCGTGGTGCAAGGCGATGATGACCGACCCGCAGCCCAGGAACAGCAGGGCCTTGAAGGCTCCGTGGGTCAGCAGGTGGTACATGCCGGCCGTGTAGGCGCCGAGGCCGCAGGCCATGACCATGTAGCCGAGCTGGCTCACGGTCGAGTAGGCCACGACCCGCTTGATGTCGTACTGGGTTAGGGCGATCGTGGCGCCCAGCACCATCGTCAGCCCTCCCACGACCGCCACCACGTTCATCGCGACCGGCGACAGGTTGTAGAGGGGGGAGAGCCGCGCGACCATGAAGACCCCCGCCGTGACCATCGTGGCCGCGTGGATCAGGGCCGAAATGGGCGTCGGGCCTTCCATCGCGTCCGGCAGCCAGACGTGCAACGGAACCTGGGCCGATTTGCCGACCGCGCCGACGAAGAGGAGCAGGCAGGTCAGGGTGAGCGTCGAGACGCGCCATTCGCCGCCGAAGGGCCGGAGCAGGTTGACCGTGTCGGTCGTATAGGCCGCCTGCGCGAACACCTGGTGATAATCCAACGTTCCGAAGCTGGCCAACACCAGCAGAAGACCCAGCAGGAAGCCGAAGTCCCCCACGCGGTTGACGACGAAGGCCTTGGTGGCCGCGTCGCAGGCCGATTTCTTCTCGTACCAGTGGCCGATCAGCAGGTAGGAACAGAGGCCGACCGCTTCCCAGAAGACGAACAGCTGCAGGAAATTGTCCGCCATCACCAGCATCAGCATCGAAAAGGTGAAGAGGGCGATGTAGGCGAAAAACCGGGCGTAGCCCTTCTCGTCATGCATGTAGCCGATCGTGTAGACGTGGACCAGCGAACTGACGGTGGTCACGAGCAGCAGCATGACGGAAGTGAGCCGGTCGATGGACAGGCCGAGCGTGATGGTCACGTCGCCGGACTGCAGCCAGGTGTAGAGGGGCATCGTGGTCTGCCGCCCGCCCGCCACGTCCAGAAACGCCAGCACGGAGAGGATGAACGACGTCACCACGGCCGGCACCGCGACGAGATGCGCCCGGTCCTTGATCCAGTGGCCGAAGAGGCCGAGGATCAGAAACGCGGCGAAGGGCAGCAATGGGATGAGGGCGTATTCCATAAATTTAACGATGAACGATGAATGATGAACGATGAATTGTCGAACTCAGTGCGCGCACGGCTCTCTTTCGTTCAGCATTCCTCATTCCGCATTTACCATTTAAGAAGCTGGAATTCGTCCACGTTGATGCTGGACTTGCTCCGGTACAGGGCGATGATGATGGCCAGCCCCACCGCGACTTCCGCCGCTGCCACGGTCAGGGTGAAGAAGACGAACACCTGGCCGGCCACGTTCTGGAAATAGCGGGAGAAGGCCACGAAGTTGATGTTCGTGGCGTTCAGCATCAGCTCGACCGAGAGCAAAATGACGATGATGTTGCGCCGCACCAGCACGCCGACCAAGCCGGTGAGGAACACGATCCCGCTCAGGACCAGGTAGTATGAAACAGGCACCGTCATGGCCGGTGAGGCTCCGTCAGGGTCTTTTTCGACAAAATGATCGCGCCGATCATGGCGACCAGCAGGATCAGCGACGCGACTTCGAAGGGAAACAAGTAGGTGGAGTACAAGACTTCGCCGATCGTCTCCGTGTTGCCGGCCTGGTCGGCGGCGGGCAGGCCGGCCGGGGCGGCCTGATAGGTCCGCTGGCTCGCCAGCAGCCCGACCTCCGTCAGGAGGACGAGGCCGAGGAAGGCGGCGGCCGGCGCCTGGACGTGGTACCGTTCGTCGCGTTTCACGTTCAACAGCATGACGACGAAGAGATAGAGCACCAGGATCGCGCCCGCGTAGACGATGATCTGGACGGCGGCCAGGAACTCCGCGTGCAGCGTGACGTAGAGGCCCGCCACGTGGAAGAACATGATCAGCAGGGAGAGAGCGCTGTAGACGGGGTTGCGCAGCGCCACCACCAGGATGGAGGTCAGGACGATGACGGCGGCGAAGTACAGAAAAAACAGATGCTCCACGCTGCGATCCCCTCTCGCCTGCTACGCGCGTCAGCCCACGTGACTCGTGTTCGCCCGGCCAGAGGGCGAGAACAATCGGGCTACGATTCCTTTTCGGGCAAGTTCTTGAACGCCACGTTGAAGAACGCGACGTTCGGATGCTGGAACTCCAGCCGCTTCTCGCGGACCGGGTACGACCGGTCCCCGATCGCCAGGAGCTGCTCCTTGTTCAGCCGCAACTGCCGCTTGTCGTACACCGCCCACTCGAACTCGCGGGTCATGCCCAACGCGTCCACCGGGCAGGCGTCCACGCACATGCCGCAGAACAGGCAGCGGGTCATGTCCATGTAATATTCCTTGGCGAACCGCTTGGTCGGCTCGCCGGGCACCTCGGCGCTGAAGACCTTGATGACCCGCGAGGGGCAGGCCGCCTCGCAGAGATCGCAGCCCACGCACTTCTCCGTGCCGTCGTCGTAGCGGAGCAGCGCCAGCATGCCCCGGTAACTGTCCGGCAGGGTCCGCTTCTCGTGCGGATACTGGAGCGTGATCGGCTTGTAGTGCAACAAGTGCGAGAGCGTGGCCTTCATGCCCACGAGGATCTCGTAGAAGATGATGGTCTTGAGCCAGGCTTTGAACTTCGTCGTCATAGTGGCTTTCAGCGATCAGTCTTCAGCAATCAGCCTCTCGGAGGTTCGGTTTTCAGCTGACGGCTGACAGCTTCCTTGTTCATCCCCTTGGAAACAAATACGCCGCGATGGCCGTCACCAGGATATTGCCCAGGGCGATCGGCAGCATCACCTTCCAGCCGAACCGCATGAGCTGGTCGTACCGCAGGCGCGGCAGCGTCGCGCGCAGCCAGAAAAACAGAAACAGGAAAAAGTACACCTTGACCGTGAACCACATGACCCCTTCCACCCAGGCCAGGTTCTCCGGCAGGAGGGTGCCCGGGTAGGGGGCGTTCCAGCCGCCCAGGAACAGGGCCGCGGCGATGCAGGAGACCAGGATCATGTTCGCGTACTCGGCCAGGAAGAAGAAGGCGAACCGCATGCCGCTGTACTCGGTGAAGAAGCCCGCGACCAGCTCGCTCTCCGCTTCCGGCAGGTCGAACGGCAGCCGGTTGGTCTCCGCCACCGAGGAGATCACGTAGACGACGAAGGCGAAAATCTGCGGGAACGGAAAGGCGAACACGTACCAGTGCCAGAAGCCGCCGGCCTGGGCCTCGGTGATCTTGACCAGGCTCAGGGAGCCGGCCAGGAGCAGCACGCCCACAATCGCCAGGCCCACGTTCAGTTCGTAGCTGATGACCTGCGCGGCCGACCGCAGCCCGCCCAACAGGGAATATTTGCTGTTCGAGGCCCAGCCGCCCAGGATGATCCCGTAGGCGCCGATCGAGGTGAAGGCCAGGATGTACAGAATCCCGATGTTGATGTCGCTGATCACGAAGGGCTGGAACTGGTAGCCGAACAGCTCGATGGTCTTGTTGGGGCCGAACGGGATCACCGCGAAGCCGATCAGCGCGGGCACCAGCGCCAGGATCGGCGCGAGGGAGAACAGGAACTTGTTGGCCCCGGCCGGGACGATGTCCTCCTTGAAAAAGAGCTTCAACCCGTCCGCGATGGGCTGCAGCACGCCGTAGGGCCCGACTTCCATCGGACCCATCCGGTCCTGCATCCAGCCGAGCACCTTGCGTTCCGCCAGGGTCAGGATCATGACCGTGAGCAGCACGATGCCCAGGATGACGGCGATCTGAGTCAGCGAAAACGCCAGTTTGATTCCGACTTCGGTCACGTTCTTACTCCTGCGTAATGATGAATGATAAACGATGAATGATGAATGAAGGCTGCAGAATATTGGGCCGATCGTTCATCATTGCGCTTTCTCCACCTTCACCTGCGCCGTCCTGTAATACGGCACGCCGGTCACGACGTCAATCGAGATCGACAGAAGCCGACGGGCTTCCTGGTCGAAATGCTCCGGGAAGCGGCACAGCCTGGCCGGCACCCGGTCCCACAACTTGGCCGTCGTGCGACAGTGTCCCAGTTCGTTCGAGATCAGGACCGAGTCTCCCTCGGCGATCCCGAGCCGGGCCGCGTCGGCCGGGTTGAGGCTCAGCGCGCCGCCCGCTTGCAGGTGCAACAATCCCTTCGCCCTGGTGGAGAACTTGCCCGAATGGAACAAGGACTGGTCCACCAGCAGGGTCAACCGGCCCGCCGCCTTCACCGGAGGGGCGTAACCGTATCGCTCCACCAGATCCTCCGCATAACCCTGTTTCAAGTAGCGGGCGACCGCTTCGTCGTCCGGGCGGGACGGTTTGGGCGCCGGTCCCGACAGGCCGTAGCCGGGAATCAGGGCCCGGATCTCTTTCAGGATTTCCTTGGCGTCGCCGTATTCCAGCGGATAGCCCATCAGCCCCGACAGGGACGAGAAGATTTCCCAATCCGGGCGGCTTTCGCCGACCGGCTCGATCGCGTGCCGGACTTGCTGGACATGGCCCTCGGTGTTCGTAAAGGTCCCGTCCTTCTCGGCGTAGGAGCAGGCGGGCAGCACCACGTGGGCCAGTTGCGCCGTGTCGGTCAGGAACAGCTCCTGGCAGACCAGGAACTCCAGGCCTGCGAGCGCGTCCTTGGCGTGGGCCGAATCCGGCAGGGAGCCGGCCGGGTCTTCGCCGACGAGGTACAAAGCCTTGAGGGTCTTGCTGCGCGCTTCCTCCAGGATTTCCGGGATCGTCCGGCCCGGGCCCTGGGGCAGCTCCTCCCGCCAGAGCGCCGAGACCCGCGCGCGGGCCTCCTGGTCGCCGAGGTCGCAGGGGCCGGGCAGGCACTCCGCGACGGTGCCCATTTCCACCGCACCCTGGTCGTTGTTCTGCTCGGCCAGGGGCGCCAGGCCGCAGCCGGGACGGCCATGGTGGCCGGTGAGCAACAGGAGGTCCTGCAAGGTGGCGGCAAGGCTGCTCGCGCCAGGCGCCCGCAATACGCCGGCGCCGACGATGATCACGGCGCGCGCGGTCTTCGCAAAAACCCGGGCCGCCTCTTTGAACGCCGCCGAGGTGCTGCCGGTGGCCGCCTCGATCGCCGGCCAGGATAATTTTTGCACCGCGCCGCCGATGGCCTGGAGATACCCGGGAGCTTTCTGCGACAGGGTCCGGTCCGCCAGGTCTTCTTCGATCACCGCCTTGATCAATCCGAGCACCACCGGTTTGTACTGGTCCGGGTGCGCCGTAAAATGGTGGGCGGCCAGGTTGGCGATGTTGCTGATGGCGCCTACCGTCGGTTCCAGCGACTCGACCGTCAGCAGGGCGGCCCCGTGTTTTTTCACCGCCTCCTTGACCCGGAGGCCCGTAATCGGGTTGGCCTCGGTGATGTTGGTGCCCACCAGGAGCAAGGCCTCGGCGGCGGCAATGTCTTCGAGCGTGACCGGCCAGCGGTGGGTGCCCTGGACGCGGCACAGGGCGCGGACGGCGTTGACCTGTCCGTAGCGGGCGCTGCTGTCGAGCTTGTTCGTGCCGAGGACCAGCCGCATGAACTTCTGGAACAGATAGAGGTCTTCGTTCGTGCAGCGGGCGGTGATCAGGCCGGCGAAGGCCTGGGCCCCGTGCTTGAGCTTGAGCTGGACGAAGGTCTCGGCCACATATTCCAACGCCTCGTCCCAGGTGGCCGGCACCAGCTTACCGTCGCGCCGGATGAGGGGCTGGGTCAGCCGCTCCGGGTTGGTGGTGGCGTGGTAGCCGAAATAGCCCTTGGCGCAGAGGTCGCCGTTGTTGCGCCCGGCCCCGAGCGAGGAGTTGACCTCGATGAGCTGGTTGTCTTTGGTCTGGATCGTGATCTGGCAGCCGTCCCCGCAGTAGGTGCAGATCGTGTCCGCGCGCTTCAGCATCCAGGGGCGGAACTCATACATCGAGAGGCGGCTGGTGATGGCGCCCACCGGGCAAATCTGGATGCAGCCGCCGCAGAACTCGCAGTCCAACTCGTGGGCGCCGAAGTGCTTGATCTCGGTCATCGTGCCGCGGTTCACCGGCGCCAGGGCCTTCACGTCCATGACCTCGTCGCAGTAGCGCACGCAGCGCAGGCACTGGACGCAACGGTTCATCTGCTTTTCGATCAGCGGGCTGAAGTATTCCTTTTCGAAGACCCGCTTGACCTCGACGAAGCGGCTGGTCGTGGGCGTGTATTCGTGGGAGAAGTCCTGCAGGTCGCAGCGGCCGCCCTGGTCGCAGACCGGACAGTCCAGCGGGTGGTTGGCCAGGATGAACTCCAGCACCGACTTGTGGGCCTCGTTGACCACCGTGGTGGCGGTGCGCACGACCATCCCGTCCGCCACCGGCGTGCTGCAGGCGGTCTGCAGCTTGGGGATCTTCTCGATCTCCACCAAGCACATGCGGCAGTTGGCGTCCGGCTTGAGCTTCGGGTGGTAGCAGAAGTGCGGGACCATCACGCCGACCTGGCGCGCCGCCTCGATGACGAGCGTGCCCTTGGGCACGACGAGGCTCTGCCCGTCGATCGTCAGCTTGACTGTTTCAACCCCTGTCGTGGCCATAAGTCAGTCGATAAAGTCTAAAAGTCTTGCAAGTCGTAAAGTCCGGGAGTTCGAAAGCCGACGCCTTGGTGACGTGTCGACTTTCAGACTTTTCAGACGCGCCTAATGGCGGATTCCCGCCATCGGCAGCTCGTGCGCGCGATGCGCCTCGGCTTTGCGGATCAGGGCCTCGTACTCGGGCCGCCAGTACTTCAATGTGCTCAGGATCGGGGCCACCTCCGCGTCTCCGAAGGCGCAGACCGTGCGGCCAGCGATGTTGTTGCACAACTGCACGAGGGTTTCAAGGTCTTCCATCCGGCCCCGCTTGGCCAGGATGCGGCGCAGGGTCTGCACCAGCCAGGAGCTGCCTTCCCGGCAGGGACTGCATTTGCCGCAAGACTCGTGGTGGAAGAACTCCATGAGCCGCAATGCGGCCCAGACCATGTCCGTGCCCTCTTCCATCACCGTGACCCCGCCGGAGCCCAGCATGGAGCCGGCCTGGGCGACGGATTCGAAGTCCAGTTTCACGTCCAGATGGTCCGGCGTGAGGAACGCGGCGGAAGCGCCGCCCGGAATGATCGCCTTCAGCGGCTTGTCCGAGCGCATCCCTCCGGCCTGCTCGAAAATCAGCTCCCGCAGGGTGATGCCCATCGGCACTTCATAGTTGCCGGGCCGCTTCACGTGCCCGCTGACGCAGAAGATGCGGGTGCCCGCGCTCTTGGGCGGCGAACCGATGGAGGCGAACCATTCGGGCCCCCGGTTGACGATATGCGGGAGATTCGCCAGGGTTTCCACATTGTTGATCACGGTCGGTTTGCCGTAGAGGCCGCTCGTGGCCGGGAAGGGCGGCTTGACGCGGGGCAGGCCGCGTTTGCCCTCCAGCGATTCCAGCAGGGCTGTTTCCTCGCCGCAGATATAGGCGCCGGCGCCGCGATGGACGTGAATCTGAATGCTCGCCCCGGAGCCCAGCACGTTCTTCCCGAGATAGCCGGCCGCGCGCGCCTCCGCGACGGCCTTGTCCAGAATTTTCGAGCCGAGCACGAACTCGCCGCGGATGTAGATATAGGCGGTCTCCGCGCCGATCGCATAGCAGGCGAGGGCGATGCCTTCCAGCACTTGGTGCGGATCGCGTTCCATCAACTGCCGGTCCTTGAACGTGCCCGGCTCGCTCTCGTCGGCGTTGCAACAGAGGTACTTGGGGCCCTGGTAGTCTTTCGGCAGGAAATTCCACTTCACGCCAGTCGGAAAGCCGGCGCCGCCGCGGCCGCGGAGACCGGACTTGATGACCATGGTCGTCACGTCCGCGGGCGCGACCTTGCCCAGGACTTTCTTCAAGGCCTGGTACCCGCCGGCCTGCTCGTAATCCTTGAGCGAGCCGGTGTAGCCGGGCTGCAGCATATTCTTGAGTAGGACTGGTTCGTGTTTCGGCATGGTTTGTACTAAGAGCTTATGGCATATAGCTTATGGCAAGAAAGTTCTGTCTGTCCGAGCCATAGGCCATACGCCATATGCTCCTATTGTTTTGCTCCATTGGGCTCGGGCCACATGAAGGGGCCGGTCTTCAAGGCGCTGGTGCCGTCCCGTTTGAGGTCGGCCAGGATCCGGTCCACCTTCTCTTCGGTCAACCGCTCGTAATAATCGTCGTTGATCTGCATCATCGGTCCGGTCCCGCAGGCGCCCAGACATTCCACCTTGCTCAGCGTGAAGAGGCCGTCCTTGCTCGTTTCGCCGGCCTTGATGCCTAATTTCTTTTCCAGCCAGCCGATCAGGGGGTCGGAGCCCACCAAGGCGCACATGAGCGACTTGCAGACCTGGAGGTGAAACTTCCCCACCGGCTTCAGGTTCAGCATCGTGTAAAAGGTCGCCGTCTCATAGACCTGCGGCGGCGTGAGCCGCAGGAGCCCGGCAATCTCCTGCATCGCCTCTTCGCTGATGTAGCCGGCCTCGCGCTGGGCCAGGTAGAGCAGGGGCAGCAAGGCCGAGCGCTTCACCGGGTAGCGGGACAGGATATCGGCTATTTCGTCCTTATACTTTTCTGACAACATGCCGCTCACAGCGCTCGCAATTTTAAATGTTCAATTTTCAATGACGAATTTTGAATTGAGCATTGAACATTCACAATTGAAAATTTACCGATCACATTCCCCCATCACGATGTCGTATGTCCCGAAGATCGTGATGATGTCCGAGATCAGATAGCCCCGCGCCATATGGTCGAAAGCGCCCATGTGCACGAAGGAGGGGGCGCGGATTTTCATCCGGTAGGGTCGCGGGCTCCCGTCGCTGATGATGAAGAAGCCCAGCTCGCCCTTCGGCGCCTCGGTCGCGCAATAGGTCTCCCCCTTGGGCGGTTTGAAGCCCTGGGTGAAGATGATGAAGTGGTGGATCAAACTCTCCATGTCCCGCATCACGTGGGCCTTGGGCGGGGGGATGATCTTGGGCGCGTCGGCCACGATCGGCCCCTCCGGCAGCTGATCCAGACATTGGGCGATGATGCGGGAACTCTGGCGCAGTTCTTCCATCCGCACCCAGTACCGGTCGTAGGTGTCGCCGTTTTTGCCGATCGGCACCTCCCACTCGACCTTGCCGTAGGCTCCGTAAGGCTCCAGCTTCCGCACGTCGTAGGCCACGCCGGACGCGCGGAGCACCGGGCCGGTGAGCCCGAAGTTGATCGCATCCTCGGCGGAAATCACCGCCACGTCTTTCGTGCGGGCCACCCAGATCCGGTTCGTCTGGAGCAGGGTCTCGTATTCCTCGATGTGCGCAGGGAACTCCTTGAGGAAGGCGCGCAGCCGTTCCACGAGATCCGGCGTGAAGTCGCTGTCCACCCCGCCGATGCGGAAATAGTTCAGCGTCAGCCTGGCGCCGCAGAGCTTCTCGAACAGGTCCAGCAGCACTTCCCGCTCGCGGAACGTCCAGAAGAAGACGGTCATCGCCCCGATGTCCAGGGCCTGGGTGCCGAGCCAGAAGAGGTGTCCGATGATCCGCTGCATCTCGGCCACGATGGTCCGGATGTACTCGGCGCGCTCGGGGATCTTGAGCCCCAGCAGCTTTTCCACGGTCCGCACGTAGGCGTAGTTGTTGGTCATCGAGCAGACATAGTCCAACCGATCCGTGTGGGGGATGATCTGCATGTAGGCCAGCCCCTCGGCCAGCTTCTCCACGCCGCGGTGCAGGTAGCCCAGGTCGGCCGTGGCCTTGGTGATGCGTTCCCCGTCCAGTTCCAGCACGACCCGCAGCACGCCGTGGGTCGCCGGGTGTTGCGGGCCCATGTTCAGCAGGAGTTCTTCGGTCCGGCGCGACGCGGAGTGCCCAGGCTCGGCCCGGAAGACGCGCTTTTCCGCTTCGGGGATGTCCCTTCCGGTCTCCGCCACCGGCGCTTCGTCGAGGCGGGGCAGGAAGTCGAACCGGCTGCGCCAGCCCCGGCCCTCGGCGGGAAAGTCCTTCCGCAGCGGATGGCCCTCGTCGTAGTCCTCCGGCATCAGGATGCGGCGCAAGTCCGGATGGCCGCTGAACTTGATGCCCATGAGGTCGTAGACCTCCCGCTCCATGAAGTCGGCGCCCTTCCAGATGCCGGTGACCGACGGCACCACCGGATGCTCCTCGGTGACGCGGGCCTTGACGCGAATCCGGATCCCGTGCGGCAGCGACAGGAAATGGTAGATGACTTCGAACCGCTCCGGATCGTCCGGATAGTCGGCCGAGCAGATGTCCGTGATGTGGTCGAAAGCCGCGGCCGGGTCGTCGTGCAAAAACCGGGCGACCTCCAGCAGGCGCGGGGCGGCCACGCGGACGGAGAGGTCCCCCCGCTGCTTGTCCTCCTGGACGGCCAGGACCGCCTCGGGGAACCGGCTCTTTATCCTGTCGAGCAAAGGATGCATAGTTTATTCAAGAGCGTATGGCGTATGGCATATGGCCGATGGCAGAAATGCGAATCTCTTTCTTGCCATAAGCTATACGCTATAAGCCATCAGCTCCTATTTCACGAACACCTTTTCCCGTTGAATTTTTTCCTGCAGCTTGAGCAACCCGTCCAGCAGCGCCTCGGGCCTCGGCGGGCAGCCGGGGATGTAGACGTCTACGGGGACGATCTGATCCACGCCCTGCACGACGCTGTAGCTGTTGTAATGGTTGCCCGAGGTGGCGCAGGACCCCATCGAGATGACGTAGCGGGGCTCCGGCATCTGATCGTAGATGCGCCGGATCACTTCGGCCATCTTGCGGGTCACCGTGCCGGCCACGATCATGAGGTCGGCCTGGCGGGGCGAGGCCCGAAACACGCCGGCGCCGAACCGGTCCAGGTCGTAGCGCGAGGACACGGAGGCGATCATCTCGATCGCGCAGCAGGCCAGCCCGAAGGTCATGGGCCAGAGCGCCGACTTGCGCGCCCAGCTCACGACGGCATCCAGGTTGGTGGTGATGACGTTCGCTTCCAGCTGTCTATCGAACATGCCCATATTCTTAGTCCTTCAAGTTGGAAAGTTGTCAGGTCGTAGAGTCTCGAAGCGTCATGACTTTACAACTTTCAGACTTTATCGACTTTCTAGACTCACAGCTCAGTCCCATTCGAGCGCCCCTTTTTTCCAGGCGTACCAGAAGCCCATGACCAGGATGGCGATGAACAGCACCATCTCCATCAACCCCACCAGGCCCAGCTTGCGGAACGACACGGCCCAGGGGAACAAGAACACGATCTCGATGTCGAAGATCACGAACAGCATCGCGATCACGTAATACCGAATCGGGAACTGGACCCGCGCGTCCTGGAACAGGGGGCTGCCGCTCTCGTAGGGGGAGAGCTTGGCCCGGTAGGGCTTGCTGGGGCGCACGACCCAGCCGGCCAGGAGCGACACGACCCCGAAGGCCAGGGCGACCCCGATGAAGATCAGGATCGGCAGATAATTGAGCGGAACGAGATCGCCCCCCATCAGGTGCTCCAGTCGTTCGGTAAACCTTACTTGGCGTACGCGGGCATGCGCAACGCCGAGCCGAAGAAGGGCTTGAACCGCAAGCCGTCCAGCCCGGGGAGCGCCACACCCTTGTGCTGCATCAGAATCTTGAACGTCCGGCCCATCCCCTCGGGGCGGAGCAGGTGCACGATCGCCTGAAAATCCCGCGAGCCCGGTTCCAGTCCGTCCAAGATCTGTTCCACGCCCAGGCCCATCAGAAAGCTCATCTGGTTCGTGAACCCGGTGGTGGCGAGCCCCGCTTCTTCCCCGACCGTGGCCAGGCTCGTGAAATCCACGTGGGCCGTCATGTCCTGCATGCCGACGCGCGTATAGGGATCTTCCGAGGCCATTTGATGGTAGTAACAGAGCAGCGCGCCCTTGCGCCGGTCCGGTCCGTAGAGGTCCTGGGCCGTGTGTCCGTAGTCGATCGTCAGGACCAGGCCGCGCCCCAGCACCCGCGCGACGTCCTTCATCCAGACCGCGGCGGCGAGGTTGACCTCCGCGCGGTAGCCCTCGGGCAGCGTGATGTCGATGGACGAGAGCCGCTGCAGATACCGTTGCAGGTCCTGGTTGGACAGGGGTTGCGCCAGCTCGACGAACCGGCCTTCCTCCCAGCCGACAAAGAGTTCCTTCGGCTTGCCCTGCTCGATCGTGATCCGGTGCACGGGAAAAGCATCCACCAGCTCGTTGGAGAGAAACAGGCCGGTCAGGCTGCCGTCCTCCAATTGAGCCAGATCGTCGAGCCACGAGAGGGTGCCCGGTGAGCCGGTCCAGCGGCCCAGATGCTGCCGTTGCGCCGCACGCATGGCGGGACTGCGCTCGATGATCACGTAGCGGAGGCGGCGAAAGAAATCGCCGGGCATGCGCTCGCAGGCGGTCAGGAAGTCGCGGGCCAGCAAGCCCTTGCCGGCGCCCATTTCGATGACGGTCAACGGATCGGGTCGGCCCAGCGCCTCGTCCACTTGCTGCGCTTGGCGGGCCAGGGCCTGGGCCATGACCGGATGGACGTCGCTGCTGGTGTAGAAGTCGCCGTTCCATCCGATACGGTCTTCACAGGTTCGACCTGGGCCGATACGGTCTTCGCAGGCTCGCCCTTGGCCAGTGCGATCTTCGGAGCTTCGATCCGGGCCGGTCCGTTCGTCGCCGTTCCTGTCGGTTGTACGGGTGTAGTAGCCGAACTGCGGATGGTAGAGAGCCAGTTCCATGAACCGGGCAAACGGGATCGGGCCGGAGGCGTGGATCTCCTCCGTAATGGCGGCGACGAGGCCGGGATGTCCGATGGCAGTAGGCTGCGTCAAGACAAACTCCCCCGTATAGGTCCAAAGGGAGTGCTACATTAGCCGGTGGGCCAAAAGCAAGTCAAGGGGGAAAGACCTTGAAACGCCAGTGGTTTGGAGGACTTTTGCGTTCGGATTAGCCCATGGTCAAAATAGGCCGAAAGGCCTATGCCATGGAGGGCGCGACAATGCGTCGCGGTTGACCGAACGGCCGAGCCTCTTCATCATAGGCAGCCGGAAGTCATATTGCGGCATCATGACGGAGTAAGGTCAGGGCGATGAAGGCAGCCTGGGTCACGGATATACACTTGAATTTTCTGAACGCCGGTCAAGTAGAGGCTTTTTGCGCGGCCCTTCGCGCCGAGAGCCCGGACATCGTCTTGGTCGGCGGCGACATCGCCGAGGCGGATACGGTCGAGTGGTACCTCAAGACCATGGCGGCGGACATCCGGCGGCCCATCTACTTTGTCCTCGGCAACCATGATTTCTACCAGGGGTCCATCCCGACTGTGCGCAAGGTCATGGACGATCTCTGCCGCGTCGAAAGCCGGTTGACCTATCTCTCGCGAGCCGGCTGCGTGAAGCTGACCGACACGACCGGATTGATCGGCCACGACGGCTGGGGCGACGGGCGATTGGGCGACTATGCCAACTCGACGGTCCGGCTCAACGACCATCGGTTGATCCGCGAGCTGAGCGGCCTGGACCGGGAGGAGCTGCTCCTGCGCCTCAACCGGCTCGGGGACGAGGCGGCGGACCACCTTGCGAAGATGCTGCCCCCGGCGCTGGATGCGCATGAGCGCGTGATACTGCTCACTCATGTGCCCCCGTTCATCGAGGCCTGCTGGCATGAAGGGAAAACCTCCGACGGCAATTGGGCGCCGTTCTTCACCTGCAAGGCGGTCGGGGATGTTTTGTTGGAGACCATGTCCAAGCGACCGGACCGGCAGCTCACCGTCCTCTGCGGCCATTGCCACGGGGCCGGCCGCGCGCGGTTGCTGCCGAATCTGGAAGTCTTGACCGGCCGGGCCGAATATGGCGCGCCGGAAATTCAGCCGGTGATCGAGATCGGCTGACCTGTGCTACAGTGCGTCACGAAGAGAGGTGTATACGATGACTGGGCTGAGATGGACGGAAGAAAAGCCGGCTGGGGCCGGCTGGTACTGGTATCGTGGCGAGGCGGGCGAAACGGAACCCTTCATCGTCGAAGTGGATTCGTCCGGCTGCTTTCAATGGCCGGATGGAGGGTTTCAGGAAGTGAAACTGGCGAAGGGCCAGTGGGCGGGGCCGATCCCGCCGCCGGAGGAACTGTAGCAGGATGTTGAAAAAGACCTCCAGCTTTGTTCTCGGTCGCTCGTTCCCCTCAACGTACGGCAGGCAGAGGCTAAGTACCTCTCCGCTCGCATGTGATCGAAGCGAGCGGCTCAAGCGAAGCTTGGTATGTACCTCCTCGGGGCCCTCGCTCCCTGCGGCCTCGCTGGGCGGCCTTTTTGAACCTCCTGTAGAGGTGGGCTGCCACTATCTTGCTTGATGGCAGAAAAGACTCCGATTCCCCTTAAATGTTCCCTCTCCGCCCGCTGTCTTCAAGGCTTGGGCAGCTTCAGGAACGGGTTCAGGGGAAAGGACGGATCGCGCAGCGCTTTGGCTTGTTCCACGCCGATGCTCGGCAGGAGCTTGGGGTCCAGCAGGCCCACCTGCACCAGCAGCGAAGCCTGGTCCCAGTAGATGTGTTCGTAGGCGATCTTGCCGCCGGAAAATTTCATGACCACCACGACGGGCATCTCCACATGCTTGCCGGTCGGCGGGACGCCGGGCAGCATGAAATCGAGCCGGATATCGTGGGTGAAGCTCACGAGCAGTTCGTCCACCACTTGATCCTGGCCCACCGTCCGCGACACCGGCTCCACCTTCGTGTCCGCCGGCCATTTCCCCACGAAGTACGTGCCATAAAAGCTCCGCACCTGATCGAAGCCCCTGCCCCCGGCCAGGGTGGGGAGGTGCAGCAAGTCCGGCTGGGCTGTCATCGTCCGCATCGTCGCATCCACGTCATGCTCCACGAACTCATGCTTCACGTGGGCGTCGAACACCGATCCGAGGTCGTTGGGGTTGGTCATGGCCGTCCTCTCCTGAGCGCTGCCGCAGCCCGCCGTTGCAAGTGCAAGAATCGGAATGATACCGACGATAAGTAGCCGGTTGAGCGATCGCCTCATGAAGGTCCTCCGTAGCTGAAAGTCTTTCCCATGCCAAGTACACGACCATACCATACTTCCCGCGAGGAATTTGTCTCTCGCTGTCGGCCCGCGGCTGGAACGGATGCAGGTCGAGGAGAAGGCATGGCGGGCGTTGTCTGTCAGTTAGCAGAGAGAGCGCCGGACGCCGTTCTGCTAATCCGATGAGGCGCCCGGCCAACAGGAAGGTATCAGTAGGAGTCTGGCTCCATCGCATCATGCCGCCGACGAGTACCTGCGCCGTTCGTCAGCCGCATTTATCGGTAAGGCTAGAACCGTGATTCGGTGAGCTTGATGTCGGCGCGGGCCCAAGCTTGCCGGAAGCGGTCTTCCACGGTCCTGGCCTCCTCCATCTTTTCCTGCGCGCGCAGGCTTTGGGCCAGGCCGAAGAGCGACCAGCCGTTCTCGGGATTCCGCTTCAAATCCTCCCGGTAGACCCCTTCCGCTTCGATCGGCCGGCCGACGGCCATGAGGACTGCGCCCAGGTTCTGCCGTGCCGGGATGGTCCAGAGGGGGGGCTCGTTGTACCGGAGTTTGTCTTCCAATGCCACGGCTTCTTTGAGCGCCCGGATCGCCTCGGGGAACTGCCGGCGTTTGACCGCCAGTTCTCCCGCCGCTACCCGCTCCGCCACCTTGAGCATCTGCTGTTCCGTCTCCGCCTCCGTCCCGTGGTGTTTGGAGAGGAGCTTGATGCTCTCCAGGATCTCGGCCTGCTCGGCCTCCGCTTCGCCGAACCGCTCCGTGGCCGCCAGCGCCAGGCCCCGCGCATAGCGCCAAAGCCCGACGGCGAGCCGCCATTCCGGCCTTGGGGCCGGCTCGCGCAGCAGCTCGTCCCAGCGTCCGAAGCGGACGAGGGTCAGCATGGGGGCGGCGGCAAAGAAATCCGGGTGGCCGACTTTGTCCGGGTCCTCCATTCTCATCGTGGAGACGAGCCGGCGGGCCGCTCTCGTGGCCTCCGTGCTGCGGCCTTCCATGAGCAGGGCGGCCCAGAGAAAGTGAATGTTGTGCAAATAGTAGCTGTGGGGATAGTCGCCCGTGAGCCGACGGCGGTCCAGATAGTCCTGGTCCACGTCCGCGGCTTCGACATTGCGCTCGACGGCTTCCCGGTACAGGCCGAGCCGCATGTAGATGTGGGCCGGCATGTGGACCAGATGGCCGAGGCCGGGCATCTGGTTCGGCAGTCGCTGCGCGCAGGGGAGGGCCCGCTCCGGTTGCGTGGAGGCCTCGACCGCGTGAATGTAATAGTGGCAGGCACCGGGATGGTCCGGCTGTCGGGCGAGTATCTGTTCCAAAGTCGGGACGATCTCCTCCAGCCCCGGCTTGGGCTTGCCGTCCGCCGTCCAATAGTCCCAGGGGCTTGTGCCCATCAGCGCCTCCGCGAACAACACGGCTGCGTCCGCATCGTCCGGGAACCGGCGTGAGACCTGGCGCATGGCGTTGGCATAGGCCTGGTCCAGTTTTTTCCGGTTGGCCTTTTTATCGAGGGAGTAGCGAACGCCAAGGGCGTCGATGTAGGCCCGTTCCTGCGGGGAGGCCTGGGCCAGTCTGATCTTGGCCTGGCGAACGGCCTCCACTGCCCGGCGCTCCTGTGTTTTGTCCATCTCGGCGTTGACGTTGGGGCCGAGCGCGAGCGCGACGCCCCAGTGGGGCATGGCCGCCAGGGGGTCCTGCCGGGCCGCTTCCTGAAACGAGTTGATCGCCTCTTCGTGGTTGAACCCGTAGACGAGCCGGAGCCCCTGGTCGAAGTACTGCTGCGCCAGGTCGGACTGGGTCGTGATCGGATGGTGCAGGGTGCCGAGGTTGTTGAAAAGAGGGACCGTCGGTTGCGCCTGCGCCGGCGCGGCCGGCGCACTCAAGAAAAGGCCCGCCACGAGAAAAATTCGCTGGATGCTGCCGGGCACCGTTACTGTCCGTGGCACTTCTTGTATTTTTTGCCGGAGCCGCAGGGACAGGGGTCGTTGCGGCCGACCTTGTCGGCGGCCCGGTGGGCGGTCTGGGGCGCGGCCGGCTCTTCGCCCCGGTTGAGGGTCAGGCGGACCGGCGGCGGCGGAGGCGGCGCCGCCTGGGGCTCGGGCATCTCGCCCTTGACCGCCTGGACGCGGAACAGCCGCTCCAGCGCGTCCGATTGAATGCGCGCCATCATGCCGGAGAACATGTCGAAGCCTTCGCGCTTGTACTCCAGCAGCGGGTCTTTCTGCCCGTAGCCGCGCAGGCCGATGCCGTCCCGGAGCTGATCCATGCCCAGCAGGTGGTCTTTCCAATGATGGTCGATCACCTGCAATAGGAGCATCTTTTCCAGGTACCGGAGCAGGTCCGAGCCGAGCGCCTGTTCCTTGGCCTTGTAGGCCCGCTCCGCCCGCTCGCGCAGTTCGTCGAGCAGGGCTTCGCGGCCCAGGGTCTTGAGGTCCAGGGCGTCGCCGTTGCCCGCCGCGTCCGGGTGCTGATGGAACAAGTCCAGACCGAACTGGGCCTGCAGGGCCTCGGCGAGGCCGGCGAAGTCCCACTCCTCCGGATACTGTTCCGCCGGGCAGTAGACGTCCACCAGCCCGCCGATCACCTCCGCCATCATCTGGGCGACCTCTTCGGAGAGGTTCTCGCCGGTGAGGATGGCGCGGCGGTGCTGGTAGATGACCTCGCGCTGCTTGTTCATCACGTCGTCGTATTCGAGGAGCTGTTTGCGGATCTCGAAGTTGTGCGCCTCGACTTTCTTCTGCGCGTTCTCGATGGCCTTGGTGACCATCCCATGCTCGATGGGCACCCCCTCCTCCATGCCGAGCTTGAGCATGAGGTTGGAGATGCGCTCGGAGGCGAAGATGCGCAGCAGGTCGTCTTCCAGCGAAAGATAGAAACGGGAGGAACCCGGATCGCCCTGGCGGCCGGCGCGGCCGCGGAGCTGGTTGTCGATGCGGCGGCTCTCGTGGCGCTCCGTGCCCAGGATGTGCAGGCCGCCCGCGGCCACCACGGCCTGCTTGTCCTGATCGCAGTCGGCTTTGATTTCGTCGAAGATCTGCTTTTTCCGTTCCTCGGTCAGCTCCTCGCCCTGGTAGAGGATGCGCTTGAACAGGAAGTCCGGGTTGCCGCCCAGCAGAATGTCCGTGCCGCGGCCGGCCATGTTGGTGGCGATGGTGACGGCCTCTTTGCGGCCGGCCTGGGCGATGATCTCCGCTTCTTTTTCGTGGTACTTGGCGTTCAGCACGTTGTGCTTGATGCCGTGCCGTTTCAGGTAGCCGGCCAGGCGCTCGGACTTCTCGATCGAGATGGTGCCCACCAGGACCGGCTGGCCGCGTTCGTAACAGTCCTTGATTTCCTCCACGATCGCGTCGAACTTTTCCTTCTCGGTCCGGAAGATGACGTCCGCATAGTCCTTGCGGACCATCTGCCGGTTGGTGGGGATGACGTTCACGTCCAGGTTGTAGATCTTGGTGAACTCGCTGGCTTCCGTGTCGGCGGTGCCGGTCATGCCGGCCAGTTTCTTGTACATGCGGAAGAAGTTCTGGAAGGTGACCGAGGCCAGGGTCTGGTTCTCGTTGGCGATCTTGACCCCTTCCTTCGCCTCCACGGCCTGGTGCAGCCCGTCGCTCCAGCGGCGGCCCGGCATCAGGCGGCCGGTGAACTCGTCCACGATGATGACTTCGCCGTCCTTGACCACGTAGTCCACGTCGCGCTTGTAAATGGCGTAGGCCTGGAGCGCCTTGACGACGTGGTGGACCAGGTCCAGGTGCGCCAGATCGTAGAGGTTGTCCACACCCAGGAGCTTCTCGACCCGCGCGTTGCCGTCGTCGGTGAGCGCCGCGGTCTTGGTCTTTTCCTCGATCGTGTAATCGCGCTCGATCTTGAGCTGCGGAATGATCGCGTTGATCCGGTAGTAGAGGTCGGTGGTTTCGTCCGTGGGGCCCGAAATGATCAGCGGGGTGCGGGCTTCGTCGATCAGGATGCTGTCCACCTCGTCCACGATCGCGAAGTTCAGCTCGCGCTGCACGCACTGGCCGATGTCGCTCACGATCAGGTTGTCACGCAGGTAGTCGAACCCGAATTCGTTGTTGGTGCCGTAGGTGATGTCGGCCCGGTAGGCCTCGGGACGGGTGCAGGGGCGCAAGTGCTGCAGGCGCTTGTCCTCCGCGTCGTATGTCGGATCGAACAGGAACGAGGCGTCGTGCTGGATCACGCCCACCGAGAGGCCGAGAGAATGGTAGAGGGGCGCCATCCATTGGGCGTCGCGTTTGGCCAGATAATCGTTGACGGTGACCAGGTGCGCGCCCTTGCCGGCCAGTGCGTTGAGATAGAGCGGCAGCGTGGCGACGAGCGTCTTGCCCTCGCCGGTTTTCATTTCCGAAATCTTGCCCTGGTGCAGCACCATGCCGCCCAGCAACTGCACGTCGAAGTGCCGCATGTTGAGGATGCGACGGGAGGATTCCCGGCAGACCGCGAAGGCTTCCGGGAGCAAGTCGTCCAGGGGCAGCCCGTCGGCGAGGCGTTTCTTGAACTCTTCGCTTTTGTCGCGCAGAGCCTGGTCGGACAGGGGTTTCAGCCCGGCTTCCAGCGCGTTGATTTGATCCACCACCGGCCGGAGGCGCTTGATTTCGCGCTCGTTCTTGCTGCCGAAGAGCGCGTTGAGGAGCTTGACGATCATAGATGTAACCCGTTCAGACTAAAGACGATTTTTCGAAGAGTGTTGCTCAGTATACAGGAATCGCATCCGGTTTCACCAGCAAAAGCGCCGGGCCTCGTCCTTGGTCGGCGACTGGTGCGGCGACGAGGCGCCGGGTTGCGTTGATTTCACGGGCGGCTCCGCTTATAGTTCGTGCAGTTCGTGGATGTCGTGTGCGGACGGCGACAGGATGGCGGAGCGGTCATGATGCGGGAGACCATACAGAGGCGTGAACGGGGCCTGGTGTCGGCGGCGTTTCTGGGAGGGCTGCTCCTTGTCCTCTCCTCATCGGTCTTTGCCGAGACCGTCAAATCAGACCAGGCCCGGCAGGCCTACGAACAGGGGGTGAAGCTCTACGGGGAGCGGAACTACCCGGCGGCCGTCGAGGCCTTGACGAAAGCCCTGCAGTCGAACCCGAATCATCCCGGCGCGTTGTACAACCTGGGGCGTATTTACGACGGTCAGAGCAAGCTGAAGGAGGCCCGCGCCTTGTTGGAGCGGCTCACCAAGATCGACCCGGCCCATGCGGATGGCTGGTATCTGCTCGGCCGTCTCGCGGAAAAGGAGAACCGGCTGAAAGACGCCACGGATGGCTACCGGATGGCGATCGCCGCCAAGCCGGACTTGGTCGACGCGCACTACAACCTCGGCTTCGTGTACCTGAGCCAGGAGCGGCGGGAAGAGGCGGCCAAGCAATTCAAAGAGGTGCTCCGACTGAATCCGGACTATGCCGAAGCGCACATGAATCTCGGCGTGATCTATACGGCCCAGGGTAAGCTAGACGAGGCGGAGAGGGAGTACGAAGCCGCCATCACCCTGAAACCGATGTTGGCCGAGGCCCATTACAACCTGGGGATCTTCTTCGAACTGCACCGCAAGGACGTGGGGAAGGCGTTGGCCCAGTACCGGCGGTATCTGGAGTTGGGCGGTACCGATGAGCGGGTCGAGCGCATCATTCACCAATTGGGGCGGAGTCCGGGCGGGGGCGGTCAGGGCGCCGGCAAATGACGGTGCCGAGAAATGATTTGACGAAGCGCCGGCGGTTGAGTATGATTGCGGGCGAGCAATCGGTGAATCGCTGAGATGACACACAGAAGGTTCTCCACAAGGGTTCTGGCTTGCACGTTGGCCATCGGCCTGCTGCTTCTGCTCGGCGGCACCACCGGCAGCGCGTTCGCCCACGAGATCCAGCATGCGGGGCACCACAATGCCGGCATGCACAGCCAGGGCATTTGCGCCTGGATGTGTGCCGCCGGCAGCGCCTTGGACGGCGTGAATGTGCCCCTCCAGGCCTGGGCTCCACACGTCGATCAGCTCGACATTCCTGCCGCGCCCGTCCCCGCAGCGAGTTTCCGGCAGACGTCCGCCTCCCGCGCTCCTCCTTCTCGCTCCATCTAATTCACCCCGACGTTCGAGGTTCCATGTCGGCGCGTGCCCCGGTTTAGGGCGTGACCTCGCTGAGAGGAGCCGGCCCCGCACTGATGATGGCGGGGCAAGGTACGTCGGAGCTGTTCAACCGCGACGCCCGATGGCGCCGGTCGTTCCGCGAAGATGGAGATTCCGACGTGACGAGTCAAATTTCCGCACTGTATCCCGATGATGCGCGGCATAACGCCGGGAGTTGGGCTTTTTCCCTGCTCGTGCACGGGCTGGCCGTCGGGCTTGTTGTGGCCGTCCTGGGCGATTTGAAGCTGACGCCCAAGCCTGAACCGTTCAAGTGGAATGTCGCGATGGTCGAACCGCCGCCGCGGCCGGTCGTCCAGCCGGCCGACTCCCAGCCGAAGCCGGCGCAACCGGCCAAGCAGGCTCCGGCGCCAAAACCGGTCGAACGGCAGACGACGATCGTCCAGGCCGTGCCGACGCCGCAACCCACACCGACTCCGGTGATCCAGCGACAGGAACCGGTCCAGCCGGTCGTCGAAAAAAAGCCGGAACCGGAACTCAAGCCCGAGATCAAGCCGGAGGTTCCTCCGCCGATGCCGATGGTGGCCAAGCCGGTGGAGTCTCTGATCCAGCACCCGACCCATAACATCAGCACGCAGTCGGCCGAATCCCATGCGCCACCTGCCGAGCCGGCCACGATGCCTGCGCCGGTTGCTCCGTCGTATCCGGCTCCGCCTGCTCCGATGGTCGCCAGCGTGGCGCCCAGCGCGCCGGTCGAAGCAGCGCCGTCGGCTTCTGCGCACCAAGCTGTCCAGGAGTCCGCCAAGGCGCAGCCTGCCGAGTCGTCGCCCGCGCCGGTTCAAGAGGCCGCCGTTCACCATACGCCGACTCACTCCGGTGCAGGCCATGCGGCGAAAGCCGATTATGGTTGGCTGGGGAAAGTCTTGTGGGACCGTGTGGCCAATCTGAAACGCTATCCCCATCTGGCCCGCGCCAGACATCTGGAGGGGCGGGTGGTGGTCCGGGCGGTGATTCGGGAAGACGGCCACCTGACCAAGGTGGACGTGGCGGAAAGCTCCGGCCATGAAATTCTGGACATGGACGCCATCGAAATCATCAAGCGGGCCTGCCCGCTGCACCTCAGACAACCGCTGGGCCGGCCGGAAGTCGTGGTGCAGGTGCCGATCAGTTACAAGCTTCAGTAATCGGCTGTGGGAATGATCGAGAGCCGGCGATGAGAACATCGATGATGCGGGGCATAGCGGCAGGGCTTGGCCTTCTGCTGGCGGTCGGCACAAGCTGGTCCATGGCGGAAGAGCCTGGTTCCACGCCGGCCGGCATGGTCCTGGGGCCCAAGCAGACGATCGAGCACCAGGCCAAGAGCCTCACTGCCCCGTCGGTGCAGGTGGATGCGCGCGGCATGATCCATCTGGCCTGGATGCAGGAAGACAAGCAGGAAGGAAAAGAGGTCCGGTCGGTGCGGTATGCCCGCGGCCAGGCGGGCGGCCCCCTGGGGACGTCGGTCGTCGTCAACCGGCCTGAGGAAGTGCCGTACGGGAGGCAGGAAGCCCCGGCCCTCGCGGTCAACGGCGATGAGGTCTTCATCACGTGGGCGTTGACGCATCCGAAGCTCAGCCCCGACAAGCCCTTCAGCAGCGAGTTGCGGTTGAGCCGGTCCGCCGACGGAGGCCGTTCCTTCCTGCTGTCGGTCCTGGTCAACGACGACAACCAGGTGATGACCCACAGTTTCGATTCGCTGCACCTCGGCCACGACGGAGTTCTGCACATCGCCTGGATCGACGGCCGGGAAGGCAAGAAGGACCCGGGCACCTTTGTCGCCCGCTCCCCCGATCAGGGACACACCGTCACGAAGAATCTGAAACTCGACGACAATACCTGCGTCTGCTGCCGGACTTCCATGGCGACCGGCCCGGACGGGACGCTTTACGTGGCCTGGCGCAAGATCATGGACGGGGGCGTGAGGGAGACCGTGGTGGCCCGGTCCACCGACGGAGGGCAGACATTTTCGCCGCCGGTCGTCGTCGGGAACGACCGGTGGGTCTACCTCGGCTGCCCGCATCGGCCCGCGTCGATCGGAGTGGACCGTCAGGGCCGGCTCTACGTCGCTTGGTATACCGAGGGCGAGGACGAGACGCCCGCCGTCTACGTGGCCATGTCGGACGACCAGGGCCGGACCTTCTCCCCCAAGCGGGCGCTGAACGTCTCGAAAGGCACCTTCCCCGACCATCCTCAGATGGCGGTGGACGGAGCCGGCCGCATCGTGGCCGTCTGGGAGGAGCAGTCACCCGTAAGGCGGGAAGTGGTGGTGAGCTATTCCCTGGATCGCGGACGGACCTTCAGCCGCCCTCAAAAACTGAACGACAAGAAGGGACAAAGCCCGACCGTCTCCATGAACGAACAGGGCTTTGCGGCCCTGGCCTGGATGGAACATGCGATGACCGGCCATAAGATGATCCTGCAGACGCTGCAGTTGCCGGATGGCCGGGTGACGCAGCAGCTGTCGAACTGACGATGCAGGGACGACGCAACCAGAAGCCCGCGATCGGATTCCCCGGCAAGGCCGGCGCGGCCCGTTGGCTCGGGCTCGCGGCGGGCCTGCTGGTCTGCGCGCTCAGCGCCGCAGGGCTGTCGGCCGGCGAGACGGTGACGGACCCTATGGCGGCGCTGAAGATCAGCCGGATGGGCGCAGGCAACGACATGCCGGCCTTCACCCTGGAGGCGCTGGACGGGCAGGCGGTGGCCTCCGCGGATTTGAAGGGGAAAGTCGTGCTCCTCAACTTCTGGGCAACCTGGTGCGGGCCCTGCAAGGATGAAATGCCCTCGCTGGAGCGGCTCCGGAAGCAATTCGATCCGGCCGACGTGGTCGTCTTGTCCGTGACCACCGATCACCAGCGCGAGGGTATCCAGGCGTTCATGAAACATCTGGGGCTGGCCCTGCCGGTGCTGCTCGACGAAGACCAGGAGGTGTCCGGCTCCTTCATGGTGCGCGGCTTGCCGACGACGTTTCTGATCGGTAAGGACGGCAAACTGGTCGGGCGGGCGGGCGGACCGAGGGCCTGGGACAGTCCCGAGGCGGTCGCGCTGCTTCGGGGGCTCAAGAGGGCCGCCCGGTGATCCGTCTCGTCCAACAGGGCGCCAGGCCGGTCGCGCTCGCGCTGGTCCTTCTCTATCTGGTCCTCGGAGTCGCCGCCTCGGCTTGCCTCTTCGATCCGTCCGCCTCGACGCAATCGAGCCAGCACCAGCACCAACACCATCGGCACCATCAGGGCAGCGGTCCCGTCCATTCCACCCTCTGTGCCTGGGCCTGTCAGGTCAATCCCGCGCAAGGATTGATTTCCGCCGCGCCCCAGATGACGCCGCAACTTGTGGCGACGTTCTTCTTGCTTGCCCTCTCGTCGTTTCCGGTGATCCGCTACGGATCGTCCCTCCGCTCCCGCGCACCGCCCCGCTGATCTCCTCGCACAGTCGCATCGTTTCAGTTGACGCATGACGGAGTCCCGCGTGTGCCGCCTTGTGGCGGGGAGCGGGAGCGCCGGCTCATGCACGGGGTTCATCCATCTATTCTGTTCGAAGGAGTATCGTGATGTCGTGGAATCGTATCCGGCAACAATGCGGCGTATCGGCTTGCGCCCGGAGCCTGGCGCTGGCCCTGCTCCTGTTGGGCCTGAGCCCCGGGGCGCAGATTTTCGCGCAGGAACCGACCGCGCAGAGCGGGTCGGCAGCCGAACCCTCGGAGCGGGAAAAACACCTGAGAAAAGAGCTGCAAAAGATTCTGGGGGAGTTGGATCAGCTCCAGCAAGCCAAGCCGGAGGGCGACCATCGGACGCCGGAAGGCACCAGCATCATTAAAAGTAAGGTGGAACCGGAAACACCTGGCGTGGCACCTGAATTGGAACTGACGGATATGAGCATCATCAGTAATCGCGCTCAAAAGCATCCGGAGGGTATATCGCTCTCAGCAACCCCTCGGTCCGAATACGACTCCCATCCGACGAGACAGATGCGAGAGTCCTTGGAATCGCTGCCCGGCGTGATCGTCCGGCAAGCGAACGGGCCTCGGGACTTCAGCATCTCGATTCGCGGCTCAGGGGTCAAGACTACGTTTGCGATCAGGGATATCAAAATGTATGAAGACGGAATCGGCCAAACCCAATCCGACGGCTTGAGCCGGATGGACTTGCACGATCCCTGGTTTATGGAGAGTGTGGAGGTCACCCGAGGCGCCTCCTCGTCGCTGTACGACAACTATGCCATCGGCGGGATGGTGCAATTCAAAACCCGACGGGGCCGCGACATCGACGGCGCTGAATCGTTCTTCAGCGCCGGCTCGTACGGCTATCAGAAGTATGCCTTTGCCGCCGGGCAGCAGACCGCGAACGTCGATATCGCCATGTTCGCCAGCCAGGTGGCCGAGGACGGCTATATCAGCCACAGTGGCTATAACACCCAAACCCTCAACTTCAACGTTCGCTTCAAAGTCGACGACAAGCAGAATTTCTACTTCAAGGCGCTCTCGAATTGGCTCGACGCGCAGGTGCCGACCCGGTTGACGCTCTCGCAGTTTGCGAATAATCCCCGGCAGGCCGGCGGCACCAGCTGCACCACCAGTTCTTGCAACAATGCCTTGCTCTTGGCGCAGCGGCGTCTGGACCGACGCACGATCATCGGCGGCCTCTACGAGCGGCAGATCGACGCCAACACCGTCCTGACGATGGAAGGCGATTACGACGTCAAGGATATCAATCAGACGTTCTCGCAAATTAGCGACAACATTAACCCAAACTGGAAGTATTACACCGACCTGCGGCACGACGGGCGCCTGGCAGACATGCCGCTCAAAAGCTATCTTGGGTTTTTCGTGAACAACATGGAGCAAGAGTCACAGACCTTTGCCAATTCCATCAACGGCACCGGCACGCGGGGCGTCCTCGTGCAAAATAGCCGCGGCACGATTCGGAATATCGGCGGACGTTTCCGAGAAGAACTGGAATTTGCGCCGAAATGGATCTGGGCGGCCGGGCTGGGGTATGAGCAATCCATCGTGAGCGTCCAGACGATCGGCTATTCGTCGGGCGCCGTCAATACCCGGGCGAATGTCAGCCGCACCTATGACAACTGGGCGCCGGAGATGTCCCTCACCTGGAATCCGGCCGAAGGTTATAAACACTGGGTGCGGGCGTCCACGGCTTATGGGATACCCGGATTCAGCAACCTGACCACCGACCGCTTCACTGGGCTGGCCGGCACGAACTTCGATCTCAAACCGCAGAAAAACCTGAACCTCGAAATCGGCACCAACTCGAAACTTGCCAAGGATTTCTCGATCCAACTCGTCGGATATTGGATTTTCTTCAAGAACGAAATCATCCAGCAAGTCGTGTCGAACACGGGAGGGACGGCGTCGATCAACGCCGATGGATCGGAATATCGAGGCATCGAGCTCAGCTACGACTGGCGGCCCTGGGCCGGGTGGCGATTCTCGGGCGCCTATACGCACGTGACCGGCACATACACTAATTTCAAGGACACGTTTTTGGTCAATGGTGTGGTGACGAATTTTGTGAGAAACGGGAATCAGGTCCCCAACGTGGCACGGGATGTGCTGAATTTCAAGGAAGCGTATGATGACCCGGCGGGATGGGGAGGCTGGTTCGAGACGAGCTACTGGAACAGCTATTACCTCAACAACGCCAATACGGTCGGCGCGCCGGCCTACTGGCTGATGAATGCCAACCTGCACAAGAATTTCGAGTTCGGAAGCAACCCTTATTATGTTCGCTTTGCCAAGTTCTACGTCCAGGTGGACAACATTGTCGACAAGACGTATGTCGCGTCCGGCAACGTGGTGGCGGACAGCACGGTGGATGCGAACAAGACGTTGTTCTTCGCCGGCTATGGGCGGGCCGTCTACGCCGGTCTGACACTGGGATTCTGATGGAGGCAGTGAGGCCCACCATGACGAGGGTACCGTTCGCCTCGACCGTCTGCGGCTTGTTCCTCCCCGCCGCTAGCCTGGCGCAAAACGCAGTGTTTGCGATAGTAGGTGGTTGTCGTAGCAACCGTGAGCAAGCGTCGGTAGACAAGCCACCATGGATTGGTCTAAATGGCCGACTTGAACGATAAGACGAGAGGTGAAGGAGTGTTTCCGGTGAAGCGTGCGCTGTTTCCCATGGCCGTTGTGCTGGCGGGGCTGTATCTCCTGCTGGCTGTGATGGCCTCGGCCTGCCTCTTCGGCCACGGAGCGACGCATGTCGGCGATCACCATCATCACGGCAGTCAGCCAGCCCATTCGACGCTCTGCGTCTGGGCCTGTCAGGCCAACGATGGACCGATCCAGGCGTCTATCCCCCCGGCCATGCTCCTCGTCCTGCTGAGCGTGGGGCTCAGTCGTTCCCTCGCGGCTCCCAAGCTGGGTCTCTTCATCGGTTCTTCTCACGCCCGCGCCCCTCCCCGCTGATCCGATCCCTGTCTGATCCGACGTCGCGCCGACCAGGTCTGGTGTGCGTTCGTGCCGAGCCCGGCTCGCGTCCCATCTTGGGGCGTCTTGACGCCGCGCTGGCGCGGGAAGCAACCGCGTCGATCGATGCGGCATCTGTTTTACACGAGAGCTGACAAGGGCCCGGGGTGGACTGGCCTCCTTACCCGGGCCTGTACCGGGGCGCAGGTGGTCCTCCTGGCCTGCTCCCCGGCCCTATGCAGAGACGTGCCGTGAACCATCATTCAAAAAAAAGGAGCGGAAGGATGACGCGAGCATTCTTGCCTGGAGCAGTATTGATGTTGGCCATGGTTGGGTCTGCGTCGGCTGAGGAAGGGCCCACGCCTGTCGCCCGGGCGGACAGCCAGGGGGCTGGGCAGGCGATCGTCCAGATCGGCGGCCGGCACTGTGAATATCACCGTGAGGACGTGGAGGGGGCGCTTCGCCGGTTTGACGCGGTCCGGCAGGTTGAGTTCTTGAACAACCATGGAACCGTGCTGGTCCAATTCGAGCGCGGCATCGTGCCACCCGAGCAATTGGCGCAGGCGGTCGAGCGGGCGCTGGTCATGGGGTGGGGTTGCAAGGCCTGGATTGAATGAAGCGGGGGGAGTGAGAGCCATCTGTGAGCACGCGATGGCGTGGAGACGGACCCGGACGAGGCGGTCTAGCCTGCTTCCCTTGGCGGGGCGGGCGGCAGCGGACCGACTGCCGCCCGCCCCGCCACCGGCTTGAATGGGAGGAGAGAGCCATGGACAAGCCGTTACTGCGGGTCGGGGAGGCGGCGCAGGCGCTGAACGTCAGTCGCTGGACCATCTATCGCTGGATCGAAGAAGGGCGTCTCGATGCGACCAAGATCGGCAAGGGGAGTCTGCGGGTGTTTCGAGCGTCCGTGACGGAACTGGTGGAACGGAATCGCGTGGAGGAAGGGATGCCGGCCGAGGCCGGCAATGGGATGCGCGCACGTCTGAGCGTCGGACATTGATAGCCATGTCGCCGAATTCGGAGGTGGCTCGGTGGCTGGCAAGACGCGAGACAGGTCCGGATGTTGTCGCACCCTTCATCCGGATCTTGCCGGGGTGGGAGGGGCGCCTCCCTCCTCCACCCCGGCCCTTCGGGGGGAAAGGGACCGGTTGTCGCAAGAGGGAGGCGAGGGGACGTCGTATCTCCCCTTGGTACTGGGTTGTGCGATCGGCCTGCTGGCGGGGCTCTCAGTCCGGCCTGGTGCCTATGCCCATCGCAGTCCGACGGAGGGGGGAGGGGATTGCGCGCAGTTTCAGTTTGATGTGCCGGCCGAGTTAGCGGGAGCCATGGCGAATCCGGTGCGCACAGTGGTGACGCTGAGGGAGCGGGCCGTCATGGATGTCGTGAGTCCGTCCAGGCAAGCCCTGACGGTCGCCTTGCATCGGGCCGGCCACGTTCAGGGGACGGCCGGGCCGAAGTCGGGAGGACCGCTGCCGGGGTCGCATGCCGGACTCTTGTCGGCGGCGGTGCCGCGAGACGGAGTCTATCGCGTGAGCGTGGCGGCGCCTCTCTGGATGAAGGTGTTCGAGGGCCAGACTCGCGTGCATTCGCAGGCATTTGAAATGCAGACGGGATGCGACAGGACGTTCAAGAGTTTCACCTACCGGCTGCGGGCCGGCGTGACCTACTGGATCGAACTGTCATCGGATCAACAAGAGATCACTCTGGCGATCACGCCGGAATGACATTCGAGGAGGAAGCGATGAAAAGGACCATGATTGCGTTGTTCACCGTGACTTGTTTCTGCGTCGGCGCGATGCTAGCGGCCGATCCGTCACGTGCTGGCGGTCCCGACGATCATGTCAAGGAAAGCGTGAAGCATGCCAAGGAAGGGATCGGTCATGCGAAAGAGGCGGTGAAACATCTGGAGGAGTCGCTCAAAGCCGGGGGAGATGCCCATGCCAAAGAGGCGCTCCAGCATGCCAAGGATGCGCTCAAGCATGCGGAGGAGGCGCTCGCTCATGCGGAGCACGGTGCGGATCAACACGCCCCGGCGAAGAAGTAAAGCAGACCAAGGGCGGGACGGAGCGGGGACTGGCAGGGGCCGGTAGACAAAGCGGAACGAACCACAAGATACCGAGTCCTATCGGTACTGAAAGGGGACGCGATGCGACGAGTGCTGATCATGATGCTGACCATGGGGATGTTGCTGGGCGCTGTGCCTGTGCGGGCCGACGATGCGGCGCTCGAGAGTCTGCTCCGCGCCCACTTTTTCAACAAGGAGTTCGACGGGTTCAACTATTACCTGCTGGAGATCGAGGCCGATCAGCCGGTGGAGGAGGGTATTCGGGAAGTGACGGCCGTGGCCAAGGGGGAATTTCTCGGCCATGTCCAGCGGATCAAGGCCCTGTTTGTGATCGTGGGAGGTCGGGTCGAGGGGGGACAAGTATTGGAGAAAAACGGGCTTCCCCCATGCCTGTCGTCCAGGCCCAAGTCCGGCACGTCTTTATAGTCATTCGGGATGGTACAACCAAGGGAGGTGGCCGATGCGTGGGAGTGTGTGGTTCGGACTGGCTGTGGCGGGTATGTTGACGGTGGGCGTGTCCGTCGGCCTGGCTCACCATGCGGGTGGTGTGGAGGTCGGCGATCTGGAGAGCGGCGCGGTGGTCGGCCAGCCGTTCAAGGAATTGTCGGTGGATGCGGACTTGGTTGCCATCGAGGCGGGCGGGCTGAAAATCTGGTATCCGGACGTGACCATTCTGGATCTCAAAGTGCGGACGGGTCGTCCGGTGGTGCTCAAGGTCACCAATAAGACCTCCGTGGAGCGCGGGTTTTTGATGACGGCGGATGGAGCCTTCGAGGCCCCTACGGTGTTGAAGGCGCAGGTCGTGCTCAAGCCGGGTGAAACCAAATACATCGGCGTGCCGATCAGCGACCTGCTCTATGCCACGCAGGGCAGCACCTTGGTCTACAGGGACCAACTGAATCCTGGTTCGGCCGGCGGCAAGCTGCTCATGATCCGTTAGCCGCCTCGCCGACATTCGAACCTCGTCCCAACGCCTCGTCCGTCGATCCGGCGGGCGAGGCGTTGCCGTTATCGCCAATAGGGGGAACGGTACCAGGGGCTATAGGTAGGGCGCCAATAAGGAACCGAATGGTAGCCGGGAACGGAGGCCTGGCTGTCGGCTTTGGGCCAGACCTTCACGTGTTTGATCTCCAGCGTCGGGTAGGTATAGTCCGTTTCATCGAGCGGCAGGGTCGTCGCGCCGGTCACCTCGCCGACGATCGTGACGCGCGTGCCGGGCGGGATTGTGGCCGGGTCCAGAAACTCCTTCTGGATCGCCAGGAACCGGCCTTCGGAGGTGGTGCGGTCCTTGCCTGGCGCTTGCGAGTCTTCCAGCGGAATCTGCAAGACTTCGATCCTGGTACCTTCTTTCAGCCGTTTGGCCGAGAGCACTTCTCCCCCGACGATGACGAGCCGGCCCCGGTAGGAATCCGGCGAGTCCTTGAGCTGGGCGAAGGTGAGGGCTCGGTCTACTTGTAATTGGAGCGAGGCAGGGACAACGGAGGCTGCGCAACCGGCGAGAAGACCCGATAGCAAGAGGAGCGGGAGGCGGAGCGACGGCCACATGTGGATATTATAACAAAGCAGGTGAGAAAGCCGGGGATTGGATTATAATACGTCCCTCGTGCGGGCACTTATCGGGAAAGGAGTGGCGGGTATGCGGCGACATGGACTGAGACTGGCGACAACGGCGGCGCTTCTGGGAGCCGTACTGACCCTCGGGCCCCCGGCTTCCGCCCAGGCCGGCACCGCGGTGCTGAAGGGTAAATTCGAGGAGATCAAGGAGCCGTCCACCCATCAACCGGGCAAGGTGAAGCTGACGGAATTCGCGGACTTCTACTGTCCGCATTGCCACCGGTTCGAGCAGGAAGCCGTGCCCATCCTGGAAAAAGAATTCGGGAAAAGTCTCGAAGTGACGATGGTGGGGTTCCCGGTCATGCCGGGCAAGCTGCCCACGGCCTTTGAAATGTACGAACAGGCCAAGACGATGGGCAAGGGCAACGAGATGAAGCGGGTGCTCTTTCGCACGATTCACAAGGACAAGACGCACCTGCTGGACCGGGTGATCCGCGAATCGCTGATCAGGGAGGTCGGGCTGGACGTCAAGACCTTCGAGGAAGGGTTGGCCAGCGGCAAGCCGCTGAAGGCGGTGGATCTCGGGAAAGAATGGGGCATGAAGGTGAACGTGCAACAGACCCCCACCGTGCTGCTGGACGGCAACATCAAAATCGAGGCGATCGATCCGGACAACCTTCGGTTGGTGATCCGCAGTATTTTGGACGCAGATAAAAAGAAGTGAGACCTCGAATCCCCGTGACCGTTTCGCCGACACGCATCCTGCTCGCCGTGCTGTTCGCCGGGCCGATGGCGCTCGGTTCCGCCGGTGTCGGCGCGGCGGAGCGCGCTCCCCGCGCTCAGGCATCGTCTGGTGCGTCCGACCTGCAGGCGCAGATCCGGGGCGCGGCCGCGAAGGTCAAGCCGGCCATCGTGAACATTGCGGCGACCGTGCTGGTCCGCGACCAGGCCCTCAGCGACGAAGGCCTGCCGTTCGGCCTGTTCCCGGATGGCCCGCCCCGGCGCCAGTATGGCCAGGGGTCCGGCGTGATCGTCTCCGAGGACGGATACATCGTCACGAACAACCATGTGGTGGCCGAGGCGGCCGAGGTGGAGGTGCTGCTGGCGGACCGGCGTCAGTTCAAGGGACGCGTGGTGGCCACCGATCCCAAGACCGACGTGGCCGTCGTCAAGATCGACGCCGCCGGTCTGCCCGCCGTCTCCTGGGGTGATTCCAGCCGGCTGGTCGTGGGCAATTTCGTGCTGGCCATCGGCAATCCTATGGGGCTCAACCAGACCGTGACCTTCGGCATCGTGAGCGCGGTCGGGCGCGCGGACGTGGGCGTGGCGGACTATGAAGACTTCATCCAGGTGGATGCGCCGATCAATCCTGGCAATTCGGGCGGGGCGCTGGTCAACGTCAAGGGCGAGCTGGTGGGGATCAACACGGCCATCGCCAGCGTCACGGGCGGCAGCGTCGGCGTCGGCTTCGCCATCCCGAGCAACATGGCGCGGGCGGCGATGCAGAGCCTGCTGAAGACCGGCCGGGTGGTGCGGGGTTTCCTGGGGGCGACCACGCAGGATGTCTTGCCTCAGTTGGGCAAGCTCTTCGGCCTGCCGGATGTGAAGGGGTCGATCATCACCGATGTGTTCGCCAGGGGGTCCGCGGAGAAAGCCGGGTTGAAACGCGGTGACGTGGTGGTGCGGTTCGACGGCAAGGAAGTGTTGGATTCGGGCCGCCTCCGCAATTGGATCGCCGTGTCGGCGATCGGCAGCAAGCACAAACTCGATGTCATTCGGGACGGGAAATCGCTTCAGGTCGAGTTGGTGATTCAGGAGGCGCCCCGCGAGCGCTCCAAGCGCATCACGCCGCAAGTCAAATCGGAAGCCGACGGCCATCCGTTCGGCGGGCTGATGGTGGACGAGATCACGCCGGCCATCGGGCGCCAACTCGGGTTCGGCTCGATCACCGGCGTCGTCGTGACCACGGTGGACGAAGGGAGCCTGGCCGAAGGGGCCGGCCTCATGCCGGGCGACCTGATCATGGAGGTCAATCGCCAGCCCATCACGGATCTCATCTCGTTCCAGAAGGCCGTCCAGCCGATCAAGCCCAAGGACCTGAGCCTTCTCCTCATCAATCGCCAGAGCACCTACCTGTACATTCCACTCGAAGGGGAATAGGGGGCGCCTCGGGTGACGAAGGGCGAGCGGCTCGTCGCGGCATGATGCGACGATGCCGGCTCCCTTGTTTTTGCCCGATGTGACACACGCGTTGCCTCTAACCGACCATCGGAACGGCGACGCTTCAGGCATCTCGCCGCTGTTTGTCCATAAACGCCATGCCGCCAGGTCTTCGCCGCTCATCCCTTCCACCCAAGGCAAGTAGGAAGAAGGCGAAGAAGAGATGTCTTGCCGCACCTTTGGAGTCATGCTAGAGTTTAACCCAGTTCAACCCGTTTCACGTGAGGTGTTCAATGGGACGTAATACGGCCGTGCTCGGGTTTTCGGTCAGTCCTGGCCTGGCGGAAGAGTATGAAAAGTTGGCGGAGCGCGAGGGGACGACGAAAAGCGAATTGTTTCGCCGGATGGTCGAAGCCTATAAGGCGGAGCGCGAAGAGGAAGAGTTCTTCAAGCTGCAACGCAAAATGACTCAGCGCGTGCGCAAGGCCGGGGTCTTCACGGAAAAGGAGGTCGAACGGATCGTGTTCGAGGATCGCTAGTGAAGGCGGTTTTCGATACGAACGTCTATATCTCGGCCTTGCTCATTCCTGGCAGCAAAGGCGAACAAGCCTTTCTGCTCGCCCGTCGGAGACGCGTTATGTTGTACGGGTCGGTCTCCATCCTTACGGAGACGGCGCGAGTCCTCCGAACCAAGTTCAACCAGCCGGAGAAAGACATCAAGGCGGCCTTGAGAGTCATCAGCCGCGCAGCGCAGGTTCTTCGGCCATCGCGACGGGTGGCTGTTCTCAAGGATATCCCAGACAATCGGATTCTCAAATGTGCGGTGGCAGCACAAGCCGATCTGATCGTAACGCGAGACCAGCATCTGCTCGCGCTGAAGGAATTTGAGGGAATCCCCATCGTGCGCCTTGCGGACTTTCTCAGGATGTTCCCCGGAGAAGGGGAGTGAGGGGATGTATCGGATTCAAGTAGACTTTCTTTTCTGTGGATTATCGAGGCTGTGGCGATAGGCTGCGCGAGTAGCTAGCAGCAGACTTAATGGTGAGATTCCGAAAGGGATAAGAATGAGCAAACTGCCAACAGGAAAGGAACTTGAAAGGCAATGCCAATTGTTGGGCATTGATATCACCGGTGAGCCAAGAACTCATAGCGTCTCCGGTAGCCGACCGAGGGCCACGGACTTCGAGTTGCAGCGTCGCCTAATTGAGGCAGAGCGTTCCCCTAGAGACCGCAAACTTTGGGTGGTAGCTCTAGTTTCCGCAGTTGCTTCGGTCATCAGTGCATTTGCTCCTGGTTTGCTGTGCTGCTGGGAAAGTGACGGAAATCTAACTTATAAATGAAAGAAATGTGCCAGGGGTCTTTCCCTGGCCGGATTAGGTTTTGACTGGCTTGCCCTTCCATTCCTGGGCGATGCGGTCGGCGAGGAAGAGTTTCAGGAGCGTTTGGTAGGGCACGTCTCTCTTGTTGGCCAGGGTTTTGAGCTGGTCGAGCAGCGACTTGGGCAGTCGGAGTGAGATGGTTTCGGTGGACGGCTTCAAATTCGGAAATAGCATACGGGTTGCCTTGGCATAGTCCACGTACTCGGTCGAATCGTGGGTGGCCCAAAAGTCGGCCTCTTCCTGCTCACTCTTGAACGTCGGTTTCTTTTTGAGCTTGCTCATGGTAGCGGTTTCGCTCCTTCCTGCTCATGTCTCTCACCGAGATGATCCGCAGACGGCTTGCACGCACGGTAAACACGAGAAACAGTAACCGTCCCGCATCGGTCTGGCCTAGCGCATAGTATCGTGCCTCTTGCGCGGAGTGGGGCTCGTCATCGGCGACCACGAGCGGCCGGTTGAAGAAGGCTTGCTCGCATTCCCGCGGCGTGACGTGATGCCGTTCCCAGCTCTTTCTGAGGTTGCCCTCGTCCCAATCGAACCCCTCAAGTTGCGCGAGATCATCCATGCGAGGCCGCAATCACGTATATGCCAACCATATACGCCATATTCTCGACTGTCAAGTCGCATGAAAATGGGAGCATGCAAAAGGGGCGTTGACGCCGCCGAGACGCCGGTGCTATATTCGTGCCACGTTTTAATATTTCGTAGCACGCAAGAGGTGCGCCATGAAAAAGCTCGTCCGGTTCGGGGTGTCGCTGGACCACCATTTGCTCGACGATTTCGACCGGCTGATCGCCCGCAAGAACTACGCGACGCGGTCGGAGGCGCTGCGGGATCTGATCCGCGACAACCTGGTCGGGCAGGAGTGGGACGAGAACAAGGAGACGGTCGGGACCATTACGCTCCTCTACGACCATCACGTCCGCGCGCTGACGAAGAAGCTCACCGACATTCAACACGACTACGAGAAGCTGATCCTCTCCGCCATGCACGTGCACCTGGACCATGACCACTGTCTGGAGGTGCTGGCTGTCCGGGGTAAGGGGCGGGACATTCGTAAGGTCGCGGATCGCCTGATCGCGACCAAGGGCGTCAAGCACGGCAAGCTGACCATGACGACTACGGGCAAGGGGCTCAGTTAGCCGGCTGAGAGCGTCCCGTGGCCGCCTTCCGATTCCGATTTCAACTTGTGCTCGTGTGTCTCTTGACCGGCCTGGCCCATGCCCACGAGCCGGCTGAGGAGGGCGCCGTCGTTTTACCGGATGTGCCGGTCCTGGCCGAGCGGCTGACGGCCGCGTCTTCCGAACATATAATTCCGGACAAAGACATCCAGCTCCAACCCCAGGGACGGCCGGGCAACTTGCTGCGGCTTGCGCCGGGCATTCTCTCCGTCGAACATTCCGGCGGGGCGGGAAAGGCCGACCAGTATTTCTTGCGGGGGTTTGACGCAGACCATGGGACCGATATCGCCGTGTTCCGGGACGGGATGCCGATCAACTTGCGCAGCAATGCCCATGGGCAGGGCTACACGGACCTCAACTTCATCATTCCGGAGACGATCAAGGAGGTGCAGGTCTACAAGGGGCCCTATCACGTCCAGTATGGGGACTTCGACACGGGGGCGGCGGTCGAGTTTGTCACCCGCGAAACGGTGGAAGAAGGCATCGTGCAGGCGGCGGGAGGGCAATTCAACCAACAACGGTACATGACGATGTTTTCCCCGACCACCGGCAAGGTGCGAACGCTGATCGCCGCGGAGGGGTATCACATGGACGGCCCCTTCCTGAGCGCGAATCGCTACAACCGCTTCAACGGCTTGGCCAAGGCGACGATGAATCCCACGGGCCGGTCGGAACTCAGCCTGACCGGCACTTACTACCAGGGGCGGTGGAATGCGTCCGGACAGGTCCCGCTGCAATTGGTCAATGAGGGGCAGCTCGACCGGTTCGGTTCGCTGGACCCGAGCGAAGGGGGGAGGACGGAGCGGGCCACGGCCACCCTCCGCTACCATTACGACGCGCCGGCCGGCGGCCGCTTCTTCGCGGATCTTTATGGCCAGTACTACAAGCTGGACTTGTACAGCAATTTCACCTTTTTTTTGAACAATCCGGTGAACGGCGACGGGATCGAACAGAACGATCGGCGCGTCATCTATGGCAGCGACATCGGGTACCGCCAGGCCGGTGAAATAGCGGGCGTTGCGGGCGCCGCGACGGTGGGCGTCCAGACCCGCGTGGACGACGCCCAGGTGCGCCTGGGTGCCCAGCAGCGGCGGATGCGCCTGGGCACGACCTCCGACAGCGATGTGCTGGAAGCCTCCTATTCGCCCTACGTTAAACTGGAACTGCAACCGACGCCCTGGATGCGCATCAACGGCGGGGCGCGCGGCGACATCTTCACGTTCGAAGTCCGGAACCGCTGCGCGACCTGCCCGCAGCAGCCCAACGGGCGGACCGATGCGGCTATTGCGAGCACGAAGGGCAATCTGGTGTTGGGGCCTTGGTTCGGGACCGAGTTCTTCCTGAACTTCGGCACCGGTTTCCACAGCAACGATGCCCGGGCCGTGGTGAGCAATCCGTCGGTCCAGTCGCTGCCGCGCGCCACGGCCTACGAGGTCGGGGTGCGCACGAAACAGTGGGATCGCGTGGAACTCTTGGCCACCCTGTGGGCTCTGGACCTCTCCTCCGAGTTGGTCTTTGCGGGGGACGCAGGCACGACGGAAATTCGCGGCGCGACGAGACGCTATGGGACGGAGCTGGGCGCCAGGCTGCAATTGCTCGACTGGCTGAGTCTGCGCGGGGACCTGACCATGACCCATGCCGAATTTCGCGGGACGGGGCAGGCGGTGCCTCTGGCCCCGGAGCTGACCGGCCAGGCAGGCCTGACCGCCACGCTTCCCACCGGCTTGACCTCCTCGCTGCAAATGGTCCATATGGGGAGACGTCCGGCGGTCGAAGACCGGTCGGTCTACCTCAAAGGGTTCACCTTCTTCGATTGGGTCAACCGTTATCGCGTGCCGGTCAAGATGGAGCGAGGTCGGCTGGAGGCGTTTTTTACGATTCAGAACCTGTTCGATGCGCAATGGCGGCAGGCCCAGTTTTTCTATGAGTCGCGCGTCAGCCCGACGGCACAGGCCGTATCCGATGTCCACTTCTCCCCCGGCACGCCACGGAACGTGATGGGCGGAATCGCCTGGGTATTTTGATGAAGCGCCAACCCCTTGCGCGCTCGTTCTACGAGCGGCCGACATTGACGGTCGCGAAAGAGCTGCTGGGGAAGTATCTGATCCGCCGGGGCGAGTCCGGCTTGTTGGCCGGCCGGATCGTCGAGGTGGAAGCCTATGTCGGGCCCGAGGATCGGGCGTCCCATGCCTCGCGCGGTAAGACCAAGAGGACGGAGGTCATGTTCGGGCAGGCGGGGCTCACCTACGTCTATCTGATCTATGGGATGTATCACTGCTTCAATATTGTGACCGAGCGGGAGGGCTATCCGGCGGCGATTCTGGTGCGGGCGGTCGAGCTGGAAAGCGGTGAACTCGTGGATGGGCCGGGACGCCTTTGCCGCCGGTTCGACATCAGCCGGATCCATACCTGGCACGATCTCACGCTGGGGGAACAGCTCTGGGTGGAGCATCGCGGCGGGCGGATCGCGCCCCGGGCGATTTTGCGCGCGCCTCGCATCGGCGTGGATTATGCCGGCGAATGGGCGGCCAAACCTTGGCGGTATAGGTTGAAAGGCCTTTAGCGGAAACAAAAAGGGGAACGCCTTACGGCGTTCCCCTTTTATCTCTGCCCTCGAATGAAAGCTTAGTTGATCGTCCGCTCGCCCGTGATCTTCGTCGCGGATTCGACCGGCGGCTGGACCTTGATCTGCGGCCCCTGCACCCTCGGCAGCCGGTTGAACTTCCCGTCGGACAGATGGTCAGCATCCTTCTCGACGATCCGATCGTTGTTCGGGTCCACGAGGTGCTGTTCGGCGTGCTTGGGGGCCACGGCGGCGGCGGCGGAGAGGGCCTTCTCGCCGCTGGCATTGGTTTGGCCCTGGTCGTTGGCGTTGCCGGAGGCCGGGTAGCCGGGATGCTTCGGCAAGAGGGCCGGATTGGCCATTGCGAGAGATACGGAGAGCGCCAAACCCAACACCGCCATCCCAGTGCTGATGAGAGTCTTCATAGCAGTCACTCCTTTGAAGTAAGTGTGAATGACGATCAATATAAGCGAATCAGTTCAGGCTGTAAGTCGGGGCGTATCTTAGCCAGCTCTGCGGACCCTGTCAATAGGGGAATCAGATGGGTGAAAGTCCGGGGAGTCTGAAAGTCTATAAAGTCACAAAGTCAGGGCAAGGCGATGCATCAGATTGTAAACTTTAGAATTTTCAGGCGTGTCAACTTTTAGGCCGAGTTAGCGCCCGCGCGGCGGCCGGCGTCCGCGGCCCCCGCGGCGGCGATAGGCGGCCCCGCGATGGACCGGCGTGGGGAGCTGGATGATCACGGTCGTCCCCTGGCCCGGTCCGCTGGCGATCGAAATTTGCCCCTGGTGCTCCTCGACGATCTTCTTGACCGTGGCCAGCCCCAGGCCGGTTCCGGCCCGTTTTGTCGTGAAGAAGGGCTCGAAGATCTTGCCCATATGTTCGGTGGGGATCGGGACCCCGTCGTTCTTGATCAGGATCTGCACGTCGTGCCCGCGTCCGGCCTTCACCGGCGAGACCTGGATGTCGAGCTGGCCGCCGGGCGACATGGCCTCCAGCGAGTTTTTGAAGATACTGAGGAAGACCTGCTGGAACTTGCCGTCGTCGCAGCGGACCTGACTCAGGTTGGCGGCATAGTCCTTGGTGACCCGGATCCGGTTCATGTCCAGTTCGGTGGCCACCACGGTCAGCGTATTCTCGATGATGTCCGGCACCCGGCAGAGCCGGCGGTTCAGATCCAGCGGCTTGGCAAAGTCGAGGATCTCGTTGAGAATCGCCTCGACCCGGATGAGGTCGCGCATGGCGTTCTCCACGCGGGTCTGCGGGTCGAAGTCCAGAATCCCCTCCCCCGTCACTTCTTCGAGTTGCGCCCGGATGGAGGCCAGCGGCTCGCGGATTTCCGTCGCCAGGAATGCGCTGAACTCGCCCAGGGCGGCCTGCCGCTCCTGTTTCCTGATCAAGGGCTCCGGCGCGGCCAAGGCGGCCGGCTCGGCGGTCGGTTCCATGGCCTCGCCCGGCTCGACCGAGGAGGCTTGTGCGACCGGCGGCTCTTGGAGCAACTCGACCAATTTGATGATCACCGGTTCCAGCACCCTGGCGTCCGGGAGCCCGTATTGCAGCGGGGTCTTGGAGCCCAGGGTGAGCGTGCCTCCGACCTGGCCCCGCACGAAAAAAGGCACGACCAGAGCGGAGCGAAACCGTTCCTTGTAGAGATGTTTGTGGTCCAGGAAACGGCCTTGCGTGGAGGCCAGGTCATTGTCCAGGCGGGGCTTCCGGTGGCGGACCGCCCAGCCGGATGCCGACGTGTCCAAACCCAGGCGGTGGCCCGGTTTGAGATCTTTTTTCTGCTCCCCTCGGACATCGCCCGCGAGGCCCAGCACCTCCAGAATGCCGGCGATCGGGTCGTAGTAGGTGACCCAGGCCCGGTCGAACGGAGTGACGGCGGCGGCTTCGTTCAAGAGGGCGGCGATCCGCTCCTGCATCGCCGGGGTGGCGTAGGAGGGAGGGGCCAGGACCTCCGCGGCCATGGGCGCGGCCGTCTGCGCCGGGGCCGGCTCCGGCGCGACCATCGGGGGGCTGAGGAGCACCGTGCCGTCGAAGAGGCCGGCCCGCTCCAGCGACCCGGTAATGCTTTCGCCGGCGCCCTCGAGCAGGGTCCGTTCCTTCTTGGTGAAGGCGGCGCCTTCCTTCCTGCCGACCACGAGCACGCCATACAGCTTCTGTCTGTGCCGGAGCGGCAGGGCCAGGAGGGCTTTGGCCGCCGGCGTGATCATGCGCAGACGCACGGCCCGCAGGGCCTCGCCTTCGCTGACCGGCGCCGGAGCGGCGAGCAGGCTTTGCTCCACGCCCGACAGGGTTCTGACGACGGACTGGACCTCGCGGGGGGCAAAGCCGCGCGCTCCCTGGGCGACCAGCGGCCCGTTGGCCCGTTCGCAGATCGCGACGAGGGCCGCATCCATGCCGAGTTCGTTGAGCGCCTCGGTCAGGGTGCGTTGGAGAGTGGTCTGCTTGCCGGCGCGCGGTTGTTCGGCTGGGTAGCCCATGGCTCTGTGCTCCGTGGTGGTGCCGTCGCGGACTGTGCTTCGATTGCGAAAGGCCGTATTCTAACACGCCGCCCGGTCATTGCAAGTTCAATTGATGATACGGGGCGGCTTGCGGTGAATGACCATCTCGACCTGTCCCTGTTCTGACACCCAGAGGGTCAGGATCGTGCTGGTCACGCTGATGATCAGCGCGCCCCAGACTGAGGGCCAGAACCCTTCGACGACGAAGCCTTTGACGAGCCAGGCCACGACGTGCAGCAGGAGCGCATTGATGACGACCATGAACAGGCCGAGAGAGAGGATGATGAAGGGCAAGGTGAACAGATAGAGGATGGGGCGGACGATGGCATTGAGAAAGGCCAGCAGGATCACGGCGGCCACCCCGGCGGAGACCGTCTCGACCGTGATGCCCGGCACGATCTGGCTGGCCAGGAACACGGCGATGCCGGTCACCGTGAACCGGATGAACAGTCCGCGCATCAACGGGCTCCCGGTTTCGGAGGCACGGAGGAGAAGCGCAGTTCGCTGGCCGTCATTCCGGTTGCGTCCTTGGTCACTTCCGCCACGACGCGATGCCCGACCTTGAGGGCGTCGCGGCTGCTGGCCTCCTTGGTGGTGCGGTAGCTGGTCTTGGCCGTCGTCTTGATCGTCACGGTCTTGGCATCGGTCGTTTGGACGACGACATGGTCGGCTGCGATTTCCGTCACGGTGCCCATGACGTGGGCGCTGCCTTCATGCGCCCACGAGACGGGGGAGGACAAGGCTAGCAAGAAAAGAATGCCGAACAAGCGTCGCATCATGGTCTTCTTCACGATCAACGGTCAATGATGATGGGCCGGCGCGGGCGGGGCGACGTCTTCGCCGCCGAGGAACCGTTCGAAGGCGGCCTCTTCCTCCCGTTCCCGCTCGGTTTTCGGATTATAGCGCTTCATCTCCTCCAGTTCCTCCGCCGTGATCGTGGGGAGACGGCGGATGAAGTGCACGAGCTTCCAACTGTCCTGGTCCTCTTCCGGCTTTCCCTTGCCCCAGGCCGGCATGCCGGTGAAGCGGATGCCGTTGTGGATGACGAAAAACAACTCGCCGTCCGACAGGGACTGGGTGTCGGCCAGACGCAGATCAGGAGCCTTGGGATAGACGTTCTTGCCGATCGGGGTCTTGCCGCTCCCGTCATTGGCGTGACAGGTGGCGCAATGGTCGGCGAAGTGCTGCGTCGCTTCTTTCAGGATGGCGGGGGAGGCGGGAATCGGATTGGCGGCGTTGCGCTGCGACAGGGGAATGGCCAGATGCCGCACCTGCCGCGCCATCAGGATTTCCAGCGTCCCCGGTTCTTCCTTGGCGCTGAAGCCGGTGCTGAACATCCGATAGCCGACCCAGCCGCCCACGCCGGCGGCCGCGACGACCACGAGGGCCAGGAGGCCGAGCCAGATTTTGCTGTGTGTAGTCAGGACGCACCTGCTCCTGCGACAACCGACGGGGCCAGTATACAGGCTTCGGCCGGCTCAGCCAAGACTCGGCGCCGGGATGCAGGCGATCGTCACTGCGCGCACTCCGGCCCTGACTGTGCCGCCGGGTGAGGACTCGTAGGAGACAGACGGCCCAGGAGGCGCAGGATCAACAGCGCGGTGAGGGGAAGCAAAATCAGCAGGCCGGTCATGCCCAGTTGGGCTTCGCCGATCCAGAACGTGACGCCCAGGTTGAAGGCCAGGACTCCATAGTAGAGGCCGACGCCCAGGAGCATGTTGCCGGTCATGACCGTGTGGTCTCCGTCCCGATGTCCGCGCGCCGGCGACAGCTGGCGATCGAGAAAGAAATAGGCCGACAGGGCGAGCAGCCCCACCACGGCCCAGCCGACGAAGTTGGCGATGGGGACTCCGTAATATACCCCCGGCTCCGGGTAATAATAAATCTGGCCCAGGAACCACCGTTCGCCGCGCAGTGCGACCGGATCGATGATGATGTCGATGAAGGTGAAGAAGAGCACGGTGAGCTTGAGCACCGGCCAGGAAGTGCGGATACGGCTGCTGAACAGGAGGGCCGGCCAGGTGTGCCGCCGGAACAGGTTGATGGGTTCGGCTTCGTGATTGCCGCGGGCGGGCAGCAAGTAGAACAGGGCCAGGCAGTAGCTGGCATAGAGGAGAAAGGAGAACGAGAGGGAATCGAAGAACGGCACGCCGAAGATGAACAGTTCCCGGTCGGTCGTCGAGTTGGTGTAAAAGTACCAGCCGAAGGGGATGCCGGTGCGGATGGAGGAGGCTTCGCAGACGAAAGCCGTGAACCACGTGACGACAAAAAACAACCCGGTGCGTCTCCATCCCAACAAACGGATGGAGCAGAACAAAAACGCGGCCATGAAAACGAACACATAGGGCCGGAGCAGGAGGGTGCCTAGCAGCAGGACTGGAAGGTCCACAAGGTCTCCGTGGAGCGGGTCAAGAACCGCCTGCAGGCCTGCCGAAATACTCCTGCCGGCTCACGGCCACGTCGGAGACGAACATCACGCCGGAGTGGCGCTCGAACAGGGGACGCAGTCCGGCCAGGATCGGCTCCACCTTCTCGGCGGGCACCACCGCCATGATCATCACCTGGCTTTCCTGTTCGCTGAACATGAAATGGGCCTCGTGTACGCCGTGGTGGCCCTTCCCCGAGATGTTGCCGATGATCGTGTAGCCGCTGGCCTGGATCTTGTCCAGCAGCTCCGTCACGAACGGCCGGTGCTCGCCAGCCACGATCACACGCACTTCCTTCATGGAATGCAGCGTCAATTCGCCCATACGGTTCGCTCCTTCTTCAGCCTCCGCCCTCATAATACCAGAATCGCGTCGACTTGGCTCCACGCGCCGGACGGCAGATACCGATAGAATACGCCTTCCTCCGGCTCCAGCGCCACCAGGTGGACCCACTCGTGATGATAATAATGCTGCAGGACCTCGTGCCGCGCGATCAGGGCCTCGATGCGCGCGCGCGGCGCCTCGATCACCGTCAATAAACGCATGGGCTCATGGTACGGCCGTTCGCCGTTCATCATCGTCTGCCAGGCCAAGCCGAGCCGCAGATCGCTCCACGGCCCGGCCATGATGCCGATGCGCCCCACCACGTTATGGTAAATCTTGCTGCCGCCGCCGTAGACCTCGTTGTCCGAGGCCGAAAAATAATGCTCCATGTTGATCCATTGCGCCACGACCTGCGGGGCGGTCATCAAGACCTCCAGCAATCGGTTCGTCGGGTCCTCCCGATAATCGTAGGAGTGTAAAAAGACCCGCCCGTCGAGGTTGAGCGTCCGCGTGAGCGCCCGCCGGCCGATGACGAAGGCCGTGTTCCCCGACAGGCCCCACTCGGGCCGCACCTGGCTCCAGTCCGCGCTGCGCTCGCGCACCGCCGCCACAGCCCGTTCCGCCGTCAGGCCGGGCGGCAGGTCGGGGAGGCGGCCGCAGCGCTCCAGGCTTGTCCGGAGGCCGGCTTCCCGCAAATCCGCCTGCAGCCGCGTCACGTCGCCGGCGTGCGCGGCCGGCACGTCGTCCAGATCAAACAGCGTCGTCTCGTCCGTCGTTGTGTCCACCAGGCCGGCCAGAAAATGCGTATCGGCGGGGATCACCAGGCCGTTTTTCGCCACCCGCTCCCGGACCTTCGGATTGTTCGCCATGCGGGCGAGCACGCGGGCGTTGGGGCTGCCTTCGTTGCCGCCGCAGGCGCCGCAGTCCAGCGCCGCCTCGAAGGGATTGTTCTCCGACGTGCTGCCGTGCGCGCAGAAGAGGACCAGCCGCGCGAAATTTTTCGTCAGCCCCATCATGCGCAGCGCCGTGTCCACCGTCAGCGCCTGCTCGTCGAGCGTGAAGCCCGTCCGCGTGATCCGTTCCTTCTGCGCCGCCGTCCAGCGCCGGTCAATGCGGTGCTGCTTGCGCAGGATGTCCAGAAACGCGGCGAGGCGCTCGTCCGACAGGCCCAGCCGCCGGGCCGTCTCGCTCACGGCCGGTGCCGGCGCGCCGTTGCCGTCCAGCGCCTGCCGGCGCAGCGCCTCGACGAATTCCGGCGTCACGCGCGCGCCGTGCAGCCCGAGGTGCTCGTGCAGGGCTTTCTGGATTACGGCCCCCTGTTCGTCCGCCAGCATCGCCTCCGTTTCGGCCGGGGCCAGCTTGTCCACCGTAATGCAGGTGTTGAGGGAGGGCACGATGAGCCGGCGCAGCCAGGCGGCGCCGCGGTGGTAAAGCGCCGGCAGCACTGTCTTGGCGATGATGGGCAGGCTGTAAAACCACCCCAGCGACTCCACCATCACGTAGGGCGTGACCACGTTTTCCTTGAGATCGTGCAACAACGTGTGCCCGGCATGGAGCAGCTTGGCCCGCGACGCATGCTTGGAGACGGCCTGGTCGAGGAAGCTGCGCGGAATCTCGCGCACCTCGTTTTTGGCGCGCATGATCACCGGGAACTGCTCCGTGTCATGCTCCTTGCCCCAGGCCCGGTAGCGGATGAACACCGCGAAGAATCCGGCGAAGCCGTACGTCTCGTGCGCGCCAACCGCCTCCAGGTGGCGCCGGAACGGTTCCGACCGCACGTCGATGCAAAAAACCGACTGCGCCCGCGGGCGGGATCGCGCCACCTCTTGTCGGGCAGCCGGTTGCGACGAGGCGCCCGCACCGGCGAGCCGCCCCAGCAGGTGTTCCTGATAGCCGGCCTCGAAGGCCTTGAGCCAGACCGGGCCGTGGGCCGATTCCGGGAAGGCGTCCATCCATTGCGCGAGCACGGCGAGGTCCTGCGGCGCCGTCGCCATCACGACGGATTCGTTGAGATCCAGGCTCCGCGCCAGGGCCAGCAACCGCCGCGCCGCCGTCCGTTGCACGGCCCGGTCGTGGCGCGCGCCGAATTCCGTCTGGTAATGATCGGCCAGCCATTGCCACTCGTTCCGCCCGCTCCGCGCGAGCCGGTCCACCTGCTCGGCATAGGTCGCCGGCAACCGGCCGGCCACCCGCTCCCGTCTCAGATAATAGGCCTGCGGCTGCTCCTGCATGTAGGCCATCACCGCCGGATAAGTCCCGGCGATCCCCAGCGTCCTGCGGCAGGTCTGCTCGACCAGCTCCCGCACGTACCACAGGCGGACGGCGAGAAATTTCACCAGCCCGACCGGGTAGGCCTTCTGCCATTCGTATTCCCGCTGATCGCCCCGCCACTTGATGAAGCCGGCCCAGCCGGGCAGGGCCGCCAGTTGGAGCGACAGATAGTCCTGTCGGAACTCGTGGGGAATCGCGAGAGCCGCCAGACTGTCGAGCACCGCGTCTTCCGGATGCTCCGGCAGGCCGGCGATTTTCTCCCGGCTGTCCTCGATGCCGCAGAGCGACCATTCGTGCGCAGCGAGGGCTTTCCACGCCCCATAGAAATCCTTCTCGCGGCCGGGCATCGGCCACGTGGCATGGCCCTCGTCCAGAAACGCCTCGCACCATTTGATGAGCTCGCCGTTCACCTGTTCGACGATCTCGGTGTCCAGCGTCCGGTCGCACCATTTGGAGAGCGTCACGGAATGTCCCAAGGAGGCCTGGTCCTCCCGCACGGCCGCGGCCATACGCTCGTGCAGGGTCGGGCAAGTCACGACGGAGGCCAGATGGCCGGCCAGTTGCTCGATCAGCGGCTGGTCCGGTCCCTGCGCCAGCAGCGCATCGAACGGCTCCTCGACCGGTTCGCAGAGCCCGTGCGTCAGGCAGGCGCGCAGGACCTCGCCGTGCGACACGCGGCGCGAGCCCAGCATCACTTGCGCGCCGCGTACCAGCGGCGCCAGGGCCGCATCGAGATGTCGGGACGCGATCCGTCCCTCCCGGACATAGGTCCGGTAGGTCCCGCCCGGCAGATAGCCCTGTCCGCCCAGCAGGCGCCGGCCGCGCTCCACCGTTTCGTCGAACCGGAGGTATTCGAGGCTGTGCAGCGGATTGTGATGCACGAAGGTCCGCATCGGCCAGTACTGGGCGATGACCTCGCTTGAGAGGCGGATCAAGCCGCGCAGCTCCATCCGCTGCGTGTCGGTATAAGACGCGGCCTTCATCGGTTCCATGCGGCACCTCCCGCCACCTGGGCCGGCGGCGTCGGCGCGCCGGGCTGAAAGACGCGGGCCGGCGCCAGGCCCAGGGCGAACAGGATGAGCACCAGCGCCAGCAGCGCGGCGAACTCGGTCCGGCCGAGATCCTCGTACCGCAGGTCCGGCAGGTGCCGGCCGAAGAGCAGCCGCTGCAGCAGACCGAGGAAATACCAGGAGGCTGTGAGCCAGACGAGCACGATTACGGCCAGCGCGCCGGACAGCGGCAGCCCCGGCGTCAGCAGCAACCCCATGAATCCGGCGAAGACGCCGAAGGGCGGCAGCCCCAGGGCGGCCAGCGTGAGCAGCGCGAAGAGCACGGCAAAGCGGGGCATGGGCTGGGCCAGTCCACGGATCGCGCGCAGATCCATGTCGCCGTAGCGGGCCCTGATCGCATACCAGGCCTGCAGCAATCCATTGGTGGCGAGACCGACGGCCGCCAAATACAGCACCGCCTGCGGCGGCGCGGTCCGCATCGTCGCGACATACCACCACAGCATGGAAAAGAACGACAGGTTGGCATAGGCCAGCAGCGCGCGGACGCGGGGCTGGGCCATCGCCTTCAACGCGCCATAGACCGCTCCCACAAGCCCCAGCCCCGGCAGCGCGTCACGCGCCGAGTCCGGCAGATGGGGGAGCACCGCCAGCAGACCGTGAAATCCGAGCACGGGCAGCAGGCAGGCCAGAAAGGCGGGCAGATTCCCCGGCAGCCCTGCCAGCGCCGCGACGTACCCCGCGTGCACGGGCGCCAGCGGCAGCAGCATCGCGCAGACAGCCAGCACGGCCATCGCGGACACCGGCGGCGACGCCACCAGCCCCAGTACGAGGCAGACCACCCCGAATGCGTAGATCCCGATGCCCTGCCACAGGTGGGAAATGGACAGCGCGCGATAGCGGTGGAGCAGCGCCACCAGCACGATCAGGAGCAGCGCCGAGAGAATGAGCCCCATGCCGTCCTGGACGGTCAGCATGCTCAGGCCCAGGCCCAGGAGCAACAGCGTCAGAATCCAGGCCGCGCGATTATCGGTATGCGCCGGCTGCCCCAGCAGCGAGAGACACGCGGCGATCGGCAGCAGCATCGGCAGCGACACGCCCGCAGCTGCGCCGGGCGACGCAACGAGCAGCGCCAGGCTCGCGAGCGACACAGCCAACGCCAAGACTTTCAATACCGCCGGCCTGGACCAGACCGCGAACCCCGCCACGGCTCCCGCCGCGGAAACCGCCGCCGGCAGCCAGAGCGACAACCCCTCCGCCATCACCGCGACCCTCCGAACGAATGCTTGTCCAAGCCGTGGGCCACCCGCATGATCCCCCGGCCGAGCCGGTCGTGCAGCGCGTCAATATACAGCCGATTCATGAGCAGTACATAGAGGCGGACCCGCAGCGCCTGCACCCAGGCCGGCAGCGGCATCGTCCGCCCGTGGGCCTGCGCATAGAGGTAGGCCCACCCCAGAACGATCAGCAGCGTCGTCCCGACCACCAGCCCGTCGAACAACGGGCCGGGCAGCGCCGCCGCCCGGAAGTAGCGCGTCACTTCGTTCGGGTCCGGATAGAGGAAATGCGTGAAGGCCTCCGCGGCGAACAGATAGGTGAAGACCACGAAGAGCAGCGTGGACAGCATCGCGACCGAAACCTTCCACGAGGCGACGGCGCGCAGGCGCGTCAGCGTCAGGATGGCCTGCGAGGAGGTCACCCAGATGAAAAACAGGAAAATGACCGTCCCCTGCGCATCCCAGAGGGGAATCCGCAGCACGCCGTGGGTCAGCAACAAAATGACCAGCGGCATGAGGAGCGACGTCAGCATGCCCGTGAGCCAGGTCAGGCGGGACAGTTCGGGCGCTTCCGTATCATGAGTCATGTGGGGAAAGGTCGGCTCCTGACGCACCTTGTGAATCACGTTCCCGCAATTCAGAAAGACGGTGCCTTTGAAAATGCCGTGCGCGATGAGGTGGAACACCGCCAGCGCGAAGGCCCCCAAGCCGCACTCCATGATCATGTAGCCCATCTGCCCGATGGTTGAAAACCCGAGCGTCTTCTTGATGTCGTTCTGCACCAGCATCATCGAGGCGCCCAGCATGGCCGTGAGCATGCCGACGGCGAATACGACGTGCAGCGTCGTCGGGCTCAAGCCGTAGAGCGGCGCCAGCCGGTTCAGCAAAAACCCGCCCGCATTGATGATCCCGGCGTGCAGCATGGCGTGAACCGGCGTGGGCGCGTAGAGGGACCCCGGCAGCCAAAGATGCATGGGGAACTGGGCCGACTTTCCCATCGCCCCGACGAAGATCAGCAGCGTGACGGCCGTGGCGCCGCTGAGCTCGATCCCCGGCAGGGGCGACAGGACGACCGGCACGGACGCTGCCCGCTCGAACAGCTCCTGGAATTCCACCGTGCCGTAGAGGGCATGAGCCAGCACGATGCCCATGAGGAAGGCCATGTCCGCCGCGCGCAGGAGGGTGAAGGTCTTGAAGGCGCCGTTGAGCGTGGCCTGGTGCGTGCGATTGTGCGAGAGCAAATACAGCAGCCAGGACAGCAACTGCCAGAACACGAACAGCATGAGCAGATTCGCGCTGGACACCATGCACAGGAGCACGAAATCCGTGAGTGTCAGCAATGAGAGAAACCGGGCATAGCCGCGGTCCTGTTGCATGTATTGCATGGAGTAGAGATAGATGATGGCGCTGACGGTGGTGATCAGCGTCATCATGATCGCGCTCAGGCGGTCGATGTGGAAACCGAGGGGGAACGCCAGCGCGGCGGCCGCGCCCGGCTCGTAGAATCTCACGTGAATCGGCCCGCCGGCGGCCACCAATCCCAGCGCCACCACCGATCCCGCGCAAGCCATGACAACGGGCCAGACTCCGAGCGCCGCCCGACGCTGTTGCGTGGCGGACCCGCCCGCCGCCAGCAGAATGGCACTCACCAACGGCAGCAGCGGAACCAGCGCCATGTACGGCGCCAGCGCTCTCATCGCAGTCCCCCGAACGAATGCTTGTCCAAGCCGTGGGCCACCCGCATGATTCCCCGGCCGAGCCGGTCGTGCAGCGCGTCAATATACAGCCGATTCATGAGCAGCACATAGAGGCGGACCCGCAGCGCCTGCACCCAGGCCGGCAGCGGCATCGTCCGCCCGTGGGCCTGCGCATAGAGGTAGGCCCACCCCAGAACGATCAGCAGCGTCGTCCCGACCACCAGCCCGTCGAACAACGGGCCGGGCAGCGCCGCCGCCCGGAAGTAGCGCGTCACTTCGTTCGGGTCCGGATAGAGGAAATGCGTGAAGGCCTCCGCGGCGAACAGATAGGTGAAGACCACGAAGAGCAGCGTGGACAGCATCGCGACCGAAACCTTCCACGAGGCGACGGCGCGCAGGCGCGTCAGCGTCAGGATGGCCTGTGAGGAGGTCACCCAGATGAAAAACAGGAAGACCACCGTGCCTTGGGACTCCAGCAGCGGGATGCGCAACACGCCGTGCGTCACCAGCAGGATCACGAGCGGCAGCATCAGGGTGGTGAGAAAGCCGGTCGCCCACATGAACGGCGGAAGATCGCGTTCCGCGCCGGCGTGGCGGGCATGGGGCGACGCCGGCTCCTGGCGGACCCTGCGAATCACATCCCCGCAGTTCAGAAAGGCGGTGGCCTTGAACAGGCCATGCGCGATGAGGTGGAACACCGCCAGCGCGAAGGCCCCCAAGCCACATTCCATGATCATGTAGCCCATCTGCCCGATGGTCGAAAACCCGAGCGTCTTCTTGATGTCGTTCTGCACCAGCATCATCGAGGCGCCGAGCATGGTCGTGAGCGTCCCCACGACGAACACCACATGCAGCGTCGTCGGGCTCAAGCCGTAGAGCGGCGCCAGCCGGTTCAACAACAACCCGCCCGCGTTGATGATCCCGGCGTGCAGCAGGGCCGAGACCGGCGTGGGCGCATAGAGAAAATGAGGCAGCCAGATGTGGAGCGGGAACTGCGCCGACTTGCTCATGGCGCCGCCGAAAATCAGCAGCGAGACGGCCGTGGCGCCGCTGATCTCCAGTCCCGGCAAGGGGGACAGGACGACCGGCACGGACGCCGCCCGCTCGAAGAGTTCCTGGAATTCCACCGTGCCGTAGAGGGCATGGGCCAATACGATACCCGCCAGAAACGCCGCGTCGCCGACCTGCAGCAGCGTGAACGTCCTGCAGGCGCCTTGAAGCGTGCCCGCATGCGCATGATTGTGCGCCAGCAAAAAAAGCAGCCAGGACACAAGTTGCCAGAATACGAACAACATGACGAGGTTCGCGCTGGAGACCATGCAGAGCAGGACGAAGGTCGTAAAGGCAATGAGTCCGAGGTGCCAGTGGTAGCCACGGTCCTGGTGCATATGGACCGTAGAATAGAGATAAATGAGCGTGCCGACCAGCGAAATCAGCGTCATCATCACCGCGCTGAGCCGGTCGAAATAGAAGCCCACAGGCAGCGCCAGTCCGCCGGCCCCCGGTTCATAGAACCGCACGCTGACCGGCCCATGCGAGGAAACCCAGACAAGCGTGGCGGCGGCGCCCGCACAGGCCGCGACATTCGGCAGCGCGCAGAGCCAGGCCTGCCGTTCGCGGAGGCGAGAGCCGGCCACCCAGATGAACAGGGCGGCCGCCAGCGGGAGCAGCGGGACGAGCATCACAAGGGCCATGGACACCTACCATCAGGGCATCAGGACAGAAAAAAAGCCAGCCGGCGTCCTGGCAGAGCGCAGGAACATCCGGCTGGCTTGCACTGTGGCCGACCTCCTAATCGAGAACAGGAGGAAGCCGGCTACCCTACTGCCGCAATCGTTGCAATCTATCGAGCATGGGTCCGCTTGTCTGGCGTGACAGGACGGCGGCCCCATCGTTTGCAATTGCTTGAGCAGGTGTCTTACCATAGCGCGCTGGAACGCACAACCTGTTATTGGACTCAAGCCGGATAGGTCTTTCGGGTATGCCCCATAGTCAATCAGGGTCCGCGAAAAACGGACAAACCAAGGGCGAGGCGGAAAGCGCCATTCGCAACGCCGTCATCAAGTTCGAGCAGGAATTCATGGGGCGGGGGCCTGAGGATGTCCGGGCCTTCATCATCAAAGACATCGTGCTGGTTCGACTGAAAGGCGTGCTGACGCCGGCCGAACGGCAACTGGCCAAGACGACCGAAGGCATCGAGATGGTGCGGCGGCTGCGGCAGAACCTGATTGCGCAGGGGCGGGAAAAGCTGAGTCAGCAAGTGGACGAGATTGCCAGGGCCAAAACGATCGGCCTGTTTACCGACATCGATACCCAGATCGGCGAACGTATCATTGTGTTCACCCTGGACCGGGATATCGAATCGACCTTCCAATAGCACGGTCATGGCGGAGCTCCGGCGGACGCCCCCAGCACGTGTGCGGCCGGTCTTGACCAACAATCGAAAAGATGAAGCCGGGAGGCGGCCGTGGAGAAACTCGTCGAGGGGTTCAAGAAGTTTCAGTCCGATGTCTTTGCCGCCAAACGGGCGCTCTTTACCAGGCTTTCCGAGGGCCAAGCGCCCCGCGCGCTGTTCATTACCTGCTCGGATTCACGCGTTGACCCCACGTTGCTGACCCAGGCCGAACCGGGCGAACTCTTCATTCTGCGGAATGCGGGCAACATCGTGCCGTCCTACGGGGGCGGGGTCATCGGCGGCAACACGGCCACGATCGAGTATGCCGTGGCCGTGCTGGGCGTGAAGCACGTGATCGTCTGCGGACACACCGATTGCGGCGTCATCAAAGCGCTGCTGCACCCGGAGTCGGTCAAGGATCTGCCGGCCGTGCGAAGCTGGATGGAGCAGGCGGAAACGACACGGCGCATCGTCGAAGAGAACTACGCCGACCGGATGGGGGACGAGCTGCTCATCAAGGCCATCCAGGAAAACGTGCGCGTGCAGCTCGACCATCTCAAGACCCATCCCACCATGGCCGTGCGCCTGCGGCGCGGAGGGCTCACGCTGCACGGGTGGGTCTACTCCATCTCGACCGGCGACATCTGGGCCTACGACGAGGGCAAGGGCCTGTTCGAGTCCCTGGCGGGAGCGGCCACCTGACCGTGGCGGTCCGGGTCTGGGGCGACCTGAAAGTCCGCTACGCGTAGCCCTGGGCGCGGAACCAGCGCACGGCTTTTTCCAGCGCCACGTCCACCGGAATCTGAGGCGGACCTAATTCCTTCGCCGCCTTGCCGCAATCGTAATGCATCCGGTACTCGGCCATCTTGACCCCCTCCAGCGGGATGCGCGGCGCGTGGTGCGTGATGTGGTCGGCCAGCCACTGGTTGGCATAGGCGAGCGGCAGGATGGCCAGCCGCGGCAGCTTGATTTTCGGCGCCGGGACGCCGGTCAGACGGCTGAGGATCTCGAAGATCTCCTTCAACATCAGGTTCTTATTCCCCAGGATATAGCGTTCGCCCAGGCGTCCCCGCTCCATGGCGTGGACATGGCCCGCCGCCACGTCCTCCACGTCGATCAGGTTCATGCCCGTCTCGATATAGGCCGGCATGCGGCCCTTCATGAAATCCACGATCATCTGGCCGGTCGGAGTCGGCTTGATGTCCCGCTCGCCGACCGGGGCCGAGGGGTTCACAATGACGACCGGCAGGCCTTCGCGCGCCATCTTCAGCACTTCCTGCTCCGCCAGGTACTTGGACCGTTTGTAGTCTCCGGCCATCTGGGCCAGTGACACGGGGGTCTCTTCCGTGCCGAGGCCGCCCCCCTCGGGCAGCCCGATCGCGCCGATCGTGCTGGTATAGACGATGCGGGCCGTGCCGACGGCGCGCGCCGCCTCCAGCAGGGTGCGGGTTCCGGTCACGTTGATGTCGTAAAAGACGCGGGGATCTTGCGCCCAGAGGGCATAGTGGGCGGCGACGTGGTAGAGCTGCTGGCAGCCGGTCAGGGCGCGGCGAAGCGAGGCCTGGTCCCGCAAGTCTCCCGGGACCCGCTCCACCGTCAGCCCGCCGAGGTTGCGGAGGTCGCTCTCGGGCCGGACCAGCACCCGCACGTCCGTGCCGGATGCCGCGACCGCGCGGGCGACGGCCGCGCCGACGAACCCTGTCGCGCCGGTGATTAATGCTTTCATGGGAGCCGTCAGCTTTCAGCCATCAGCAGTCAGCTTTGGCAAGCCCAGTCCGACATTGAAGCTGAGGGCTGACGGCTGACAGCTTCTTTGCTAGTTCTTCCTTGCCGTGATGTACCGGGCCAGTTCCCGGAGGGGATCGGCGCTCGGTCCGAACCCGTCGAGATGCGCGATCGCTCGGTCCCGCACCTGGTCCGCCAGGGCCTTGGCCCCGTCGACCCCGTAGAAGGTCGGGTAGGTCTTCTTGCCCCGCTGGGCGTCGGTATTGGCGTTCTTGCCGAGTTCTTCGCGCGTGCCGGTCACGTTCAGCACGTCGTCCGCGATCTGGAAGGCCAGCCCGATGTCTTCGGCATAGCCGGTCAACCGGCCCAGCTGGTCGTCGGTGGCGTCGGCAACGATCGCGCCCATTCGAACCGCGGCGCGAATGAGCATGCCGGTCTTGTGTTTGTGGATGTTCTGGAGCGTGACGAGGTCGATGTCCTTGTTCTCGGCCTGGATGTCCAGCACTTGTCCGCCGACCATGCCCAGGTTGCCGGAGCCGACGGCGAGTTCGTAAATGAGCTGGACCTGACGGGCCGGGGCCAAGCCGTCCATCAGATCGCGCCGGCTGCAGAGCTCGAAGGCAAGCGTCAGCAGCGCGTCTCCGGCCAGGATGGCCATGGCCTCTCCGTAGACCTTGTGATTGGTGAGCTTGCCCCGCCGGTAGTCGTCGTTGTCCATCGCCGGCAGGTCGTCGTGGATCAGGGAGTAAGTATGGATCAGCTCCAACGAGGAGGCCACGGGAAGGATTGCCTTGGCCAGAGTCGGAGAGGTTGGTCCGACCGCTTCGGCCGCGGTGATCGTCAGGATCGGCCTGACCCGCTTGCCGCCGGCAAAGAGGCTGTAGCGGATGCTCTCGTGGAGCGTCGTCGGAGGAGTCTTGGCGTCGGGGATGACCTCCTCGAGAAAACGGTCCACCGCCTGGCGTTTCTGCTCCAAGTATTCGCGAATGTTCATGAAGGGGAAGGGCTCCGGGCTGATGACTGAAAATTCACGGCTAGGCTTTTACGAGGCGAGAGAGTAACAAATGGTTTCGCGGAGTGTCAAACGGTTGGAAGGACCCCTTAGTGTCGTCCAAATTTTCTTCTGGCTTATTGCGCTACGCTTCTTCGGATCGAAAGGAATAGCGGCCTTGACCGTGGAATTGGAGAATCCCCGCATCACGCAGAACTTGCAGTTGCTGCCGAATTTTTGCCCGAACATGTTTGTTTGATGGATAGAGACAGCTTAGGTCCTTTTCGAATTGATAGGCGTCCGAAAGGGAAAAGGTCTGCTTATGCAGTGCCCGGACCATTCGCAATACATCAACGGCCCAACCTCTCAGCTTGGGCGAGATTTGAGACAAGGGTTGTACGTGGTTGAAGCGCCTTCTCACCTCGTCGGGCAGGAGAGGTGTTCCGTGATCCACTACACGAATTTTCCCTTCTGGTGGGATTGAGTGAAGAAGGATATTGCACCCGACCCAGCCTGCTCGACGTGCCGATGGCCCCAAGGGTTTGCGTTTTTCGATGGCTGACTCGGAAACTAAGAAGTGGGGGATCAGTAATAGATTGTGGACGGTCCAAGACGGTGTGTATTCAAGGACAAAAAAGTTGGGGGTCTTTCCTGTTCGAATGGCGTCCATCATGGCGGAATAGGCCGCATCAACCACCTTTTCTTGGCTCCAGTTGCGGCGACTTTTTAACTGATAAGCCTGAGAACAAGAAGGACACCGAAAGTCGATGGCTTTGGTGTTGGGCGGTGCCTGGACAACGCGGTCCGATTCGCAAGCTGCACAGAAGTGGTTTTGAAGACCCCATTCCTCAGTGGTGACCCTGGCAATTTGGGATGCGCTCTTGTAATTAGGAACTAACCTGGTGGGCAAGGATAGATTCATAAAGGGCTTCCTAGTTATACGCTGGAACTATACACCACCTTCACGAATGGGGAAATTTTTCTTGGGATTTCAGGTTGGGCAATACTTAAGATTGGGCGATGGCGGCCTGTCCGCTTGTTTTTTTCGCCCCTCGTTCGCTATACTTCCGCCCCATGAGCATTCGTAAAGCTGGCGGCGACTGGGAGCCGATGTTGCTGGGGATCGAGCCCCGGGTCTGCGCCGTGTGCCACAAGGGCCTCTATCGGGACATGACCTTCTTCCGGGGCGGCTGGTCGCGCTGCGCGGTCTGCGATCAGTTCGTGCACTACAGTTGCCTGGCCAGCGGAAAAGTGTCCTTTCTCAAGCAGCGTCCGCGCATCTGCAAAGCCTGCCGCGAAGCCCAGGCGCCCGCCTCTGGGACGGCGCCCTCCGTGAAAGGCCCTTCCACTCAAGCGGTCGGGACATGAGCCGGCCGGCCGACGACCGTTCCGCCGCCCCTTTGCCGAACAGCCTGCAGAATATCCCCTGGCAGACCTGGTTTGCCGAAGGGGTCCGGTTCGTGATTGCGCCGCTGATTCTCTTCCTGAGCGGGTTTTTCACCGCCGATTTTCTCCTGAGCGAGGTCTACACCTGGCCGCGCACGAGCCGGGCGCTGGCTCTGACGCTGACCGTTGCGATCCTGTCATACGAGTTCGTCTACAAAGAACAGAGGATCAAGCAGACGGACCAGCGGGCGATGCCTCCGCTGAAGACGGTCCTGTATTCTTGTCTCCTGCCCTATGGGGTCGGGGCCCTCGCGCTACTGGCCCTTGTCCGGCTTGCCTCCTGATCCCTTCGATTCGATGCGCCGGGCGATCGGCGCAGGCTTGTCTATCGGAACCACCGGAACCAGGCAAGGGAGTCACGAGGCGTAGGATGGCCCTTTTCTACACGAGCGGCGCTTTTATCCAACAGTCTTTTGCCGCCCATCGGCTCTGCCTGAGCGTCAAGAAAGTCGGCCTTCCGGATAAGATCCTCCTTAGCTGCAGCGCCTGCAACTTGCTCCATCGGCTCACGCTTCGGTCGCTCACCGCCCGCCGCGCCCAGGTCGATGGCCGGCCTGGCGAGGAGTCGGTTGAGCGGGCTGCGTCCGTCAGCTTTGCCGACTGTTTCGCCTCGCATCCGGCGGCCCTGGCGATGAGCGAGATGGACGTGGTGCAAGATCGCGTCGGACTGCGGTGCGCGGACTGCCGCCTGGCCTACGACATGGACGTGGCCCTCTTCGAAACACATCAGCGCTGACGCGACAATGCAGAGTGTGGAATGATGAATGATGAATGGAGGAAGGGGCATCCGTCCTCTTTCATTCATCATTCAGCGTTGCGCATTCATTGTTCCCATGAGTGAACCCCTCCTCTTCACGCCCGATGAACTCCGCCTCGTGGCGGATCGGCAGTTTTTCCCGGCCAAGGCCCGTGTTATGGCCAAGGTGCGGGCGACTCTGGACGCCCTACACGTCGGGCTCAAAGCCGATCTGGCCGGGGTCGACCTGGTGGTCCCGAAGACGTTCGATCCCGCCAAGTTCCAGTTGGTGAAGGGCGAACACCTCGAAGCGTTTCCCTACCAGTACCTGGACTTTCCCAAGCACTTTGTCGGAGGCGAGACATTTACGTTTCGGTCGTTGTTCTGGTGGGGCCACGCGTTCGTGTTCGCGCTGATCCTCGAAGGCCCTCACCTCTTGCAGTACAAGCGGAACCTCATCAACCGGTACCATGAGATCGCCGCGAAGGAGCTGCAACTCAGCCTGGCGCCGACGCCCTGGGAATGGAAGAGCGGCGAAGGCTATACCCTGCCGCTGACCCATGATCGCAAGTCGGAGGTGGCCGCCGTTCTGTCCGGCCGGCGCTTCTTCAAACTGGCGCGCTATGTTTCCGTGGACGATCCGGCGGTTCGTGATGGGCTGGTGCCGGCGATCGGTCGGGAGACCTGGCGGAACCTGCTTCCGGTCATCACCTCGTAGCGAAGTCGGCGGCCATGTCCTCTGGTGGACTGAGCCTTGGCCATCGGCTACACTCACGGCATGTCATTCGAAATGGGCGCGGGCTTGTGGCTGCTGTTGGCCCTGGCCGTCGGAATCCTGGCGGCCGGGGAATTCGGCCGCTCCGGCTTTCGCTGGTTCCTGCTGGCGCTCCTCTTCACGCCGTTGGTCGGCTTGCTGTTGTTTCTCTTGCCGCCGCGCCGGCGCCCCTGTCCGTTTTGCGCGGAGCCGATCCAGCCGGCAGCGGTCCTCTGCCGCTTCTGCGGGCGAGCGGTGCCCGTCGCCGAGTCGGCCGGGCTGCCGAGGAATACCAGGCGGGCGATAGTGCTGTTTATCGTGCTGGTCATGCTGGCGGCGCTTTCCCAATGTCACAAGCGGTTTCAATGGTGGCGGGGCGGCGAGCAGATCGAAGTCCAAGGGCCGGGATTCGGCCTTGTCTAAAAGGGGTGCGAAGATGGAGCACGTAGCTTGGAGGGGAACGCTGATGCGGCACCGTATGTGGGGATTGAGCCTGTGGCTGTTGGGGGCGATGGGGTTGGTGAACATGATCGGCTGTGCCGGCAAGGGGGAGACGGTCTGGCTGGATTTACAGCCGGGGCTACGGGCTGCGGCGTCGCAGAAAGACAGTCCGGAGCTGGTGCTGGTCGAGGCTTTCGAAGACCTGCGGCCGGAGAAGGGCAAAACCGGCCTGCGGACTCACCTCTGGGGAGGCCTGACCTATTTCGACGTGCCCGGCGGTCTGCCCGGTGCGTCGGTGGGCCGCCTGGTCGGGGAGTATCTGGCGAGGACCGGGCGGCAGGTCACGATCAATGTCGTGAACCAACCGGATCGTCCTGGCATGCCTGCTGTGACGCAGGGAGGGGCGGACGTGATCGTCACCGGGCAGGTGGAAGAGCTATCCGTCCATGCCAAGAGCCGATTCGGCTCCACGGAGATTTCCGCCAAGTTTCACGTCCTGGTCCTGGCGAAAAACAAGGCCGACGGGAGCACGGTCCGCCGCGTCCTGGAGGGCGCCCGCTCGAAAACGGTGTTCTGGTTCGAGCCGGAGGACGTGCAGGCGCTGGTCAACGCCATGCTGACGGACAGTTTGAACCGGCTGCTGGAGAATATCTCCGTGGAGGGGAAGTCATGGCGGCTGAAGTCGTGACGAAGCGTGAAGACCGTAATGCTCAATGTTCAATGTTGAATGTTCAATTGAGCATTGAAAATTGAAAACTGAACATTGCCAGATTGCACGAGATACGAACGACGAGATACGAGGAACCTGCGCCTTTCGATCGTGACCACTGCGCTGAACATCCGAGGAGATGCCGATGCGTGAGCGGCGCTGGGAATCGCCCGCTAAGATGACCTTCGGCGAAGTGTTGGCCCTGGGCGAACGGCTGGCTTCGTTGGGGCTGGCGCCGGCTTCGCCGGCCAAGGACGTGATCTGTTACGTCGAGGAATGGATCGTCGCCGCGCCGGACGAGTTGGATCAGCTGGACCCCTGGGCGACGGAAGACGTGACGCTGGTGCATATCCGCGAGGATTGGCAGGGAGATTTTTTCCTGTTGGCCGGCGCCTATCATACGGTCTGCCAGCGGCACCAGGAACTCGGGACCTACTGCTCGGTCAGCCATCCGTTCCGGTTCGCCGGTCCCTTGCGCCTGCACCATCCGCGGGCCATGTTCTGGCTGGGGTTTCGCCATGCCCATGCCTTCATCCGCGTGCGGGTGCATACGACGGACGTGGTCCCGCCGGGCGAGACGCGGGCGGATGCCCGGCGCGATCTGTGGCTGGAAGAGCGGCAACGGATATTCGAGGATGCGATCGCCTTGCTGGACCTGTCGGTGGATGTGGCGGTCGAGCAACAGTCGGTGGCCCTCCGCTCGCGCAACCAGACGGTGCCGTTCCTCTGTTCCTGGCCGGACGCCTTCGGCCCAGGCCAGTTCGAGTACAACACGTCCGACGCCTTCGAGTTTTTGGTCCCGGCCAGCCGGTTGGCCGCGACCTGGGATGGAGCCCCGGCGACGGTCCGCGCCTACCTGACGGGATTTTCGGAAGAGGCGCTCCGCGAATTTCAAACCGTTGAGGGAGGCGCGCGGTACGCCTATCGGTGCTCGGCCCATTGCCACTTGGACGAACTGCCGGAAATCCTGCAGGCGATTGCGCCGGAAGGGCGCTTGTATGCCACCCTCTGCGAATTTCAGACGCAAACCTTGCAGCCGGGCGGTGAGGATGCGTCGGCCATTATCGGGGTCGTCGGGATGGAGGGAGGGTTCCAGATCGAGGTCCGCCTGAACCGGGCGCCTCTGCCGGAAGAGGCCATGGCCGGATGGCTGGAAGCTCTGACGGGCCTTCCAATGACCTATGCGCCGCTTCCTCCCTTTCCGTAAGCGATGGATTTGCCTGCGACATGGTGATTGCCCGGATTCGCTCCCTCATCGACCACCCCTTCATGCCGGCGGTGTTTTTCTTTTCCGGTGTGACCTTCGACAGTGTCACCCTGACCTAGATCGACAGTCTCCTGGACGATCTGATCCTGCTCGGCTACCTCGCCCTGGTCGGCCTGTTGATCGTCCTCACGTTCCGAGCGGAGCGGATCGAGGCCCGGCAGGCTGAGGCAGGCGCAGGGGGCGTCGGGCTGGCGGGTCGGCTCCGTCCCTACTATCCCATGGCGATCCATTTCTTTCTGGGAAGCCTGTTCAGCGCGCAATCCATCTTCTATCTCAAGAGCGCCTCCTGGAGCACGACGGGACTGTTTCTGGTCGTGCTGGTCTCGCTGCTCCTGGCCAACGAATTTCTGCTCGAGCGCCTGTACAGCCTGCGCCTGCTGGCCTGCCTCTATGCGCTGGTCTGTTTCAGCTTCATCACGTTCTTTCTGCCCGTCGTGACGGGGTTGATGAATACGGCCGTCTTTCTGCTCGGGGCCGGGTTGAGCGCGGGTATCGCCGTCGGATTGGTCCATCTTGTCCATCGAGGGACCGACGGATGGTCGCACCGGGATGTCTGGTGGCATGGGGCGCCGGCCGTGCTGTTGGTCAGCGTTCTGGTGGGGTTCTATTTCCTCAACTGGATTCCGCCCGTGCCCCTCTCCATGAAACGGGGCGGCGTCTACCATCAAGTGGCCAGGGAGGACGGGGGCTACCGGCTGACGTTCGAGCAGGGGGCCTGGTACCAGGTGTGGAGGCGCTCCGACGATCTATTCCATGGCGAAGGACCCGCCTACTGTTTCAGGGCCGTCTATGCGCCCGTGCGTCTGCACGGCACGATCTACCATCGCTGGCAGCACCGACAATCCAACGGCGACTTTGCCCAAACCGACCGGATCGGCATGACGATTTCGGGAGGGCGAGAGGGGGGGTACCGGGGCTATACCATCAAGCAGCGGCTTGCGCCGGGCGACTGGCGCGTGGATGTGGAAACGGAGGACGGCCGCATCATCGGCCGCATCGGCTTTCAGGTCGAGCCGCAGGAGGGGGCGCTGCCGGCCTTGGAGAGCGTCACGGATTGATGCGTTTCTGTTCGATGAATCGAACGGGCCGGCTGCTGGACATTTTACGCGACGGGCGATAGGCTAGCCGCAAGTATTGACCTCTGAAGAGCCATCACGATGTCTCATCACCGGCGAAACCTGTTCCTCCTCCTGTCGGCCCCAGCCGGCCTCCTTGCCTTGCTCGCCGCTTCCCCCGCCGACGCGGAATTGCGCACGATCACCGCGACCGGCGAGTACCGGATGGGGGACAACGACACCCGCACCGACGCCAAACGACTCGCCTTGATGGACGCCAAGCGCCTCGCGCTGGAGCAGGCCGGGACCTACCTCGAAAGCGTGACCGAGGTCAAGAATCTGCAAGTCAGCCGCGATGAAATCCGCACCTATGCGGCGGGCATCGTGGAGGTGAAGGAACAGGCCGCGAGCAGCAAGCTGGAGGGGGGAAACCACGGTCGTGCGCGTGAACGTGACCGTGCAGATCGATACGGCGGTGGTGGCCCGGCAGATTGACGCGTTGCGCAAGAACGAGCATGCCACGGAAGAACTGCAGCAGGCCCGCGCCGAAGCCGAGCGGCTGAAGCAGGAAGTCGAGGCCAAGGGCAGGGAACTCGCGGCGCTCAAATCCAAAGCCGGGGCGGAGCCCCTCCTGAAAGAGCGGGAGCAGGCCTTTGCGAAACTGGATGCGCAGGACCTCGTCGTTCGGGCCTGGCGGCCGGTCGGCGAGAGGGGCGGCTTCGTGGAAGGGGAACCGTTGCCTGCGGAGGATCGGGCAAGCACGAAGGCGATGATTCTGCAGGCCATAACCCTGGACCCGGCCAATGCCAGGGCCCACGCAGGCCTCGGCCGGGCCTTGCTCGCCGAGGGACGCCGCGACGATGCGGCGAGGGAGTTCCGGATGTTCCTCAAGACCGTCAAGCCGACGCCGGCGAACCAGCGTTTGATCGAAAAGGTGCAGCACAAGCTTCAGGAACTGGACGGACCCCCGAACCGCCCCGCCGGCCCCCGCCGCAAGCCCCGCGACTTCGATCGGTAAGAATATCCGATGAAATTGAATGCCGTCGCAGCCCTATGGGTGACAGGTTTGAAGCGACCTGTCACCCACTCTCTTTTTCTTTAGCGGCTGGAACGGATGCGCGCTGAGACAGGCGGTACGGCGGGCAGTTGCCATAAATAGCTGAGAGGCTGCCGTGAGCCGTTCTGCTAATCCGATAAGGCGAGCGGCCATCCAGGAGACGCGAAAAGCCAACTGGCACAAACGCATCGTGCCTCCAACGAACGCGCGCTCCGTCCGTCAGCCGCTCTTCTTTTCCCGCTTCGACGTATGCTGGAAGATGCACTTGGGGCGGTGCGCAGTGCCTTACACGATGTCGTCCAACGCCAGGCACTCGATCTCTTGGACTTTCTTCAGTCCCTTGTCGTTGCCGAGGAAGCCTGTGGCAGCGTGGGTAAGCGCTGACGCAATCTGGATGGCATCCGGCGTGCTGAGGCGATAGCGGGCGCGAAGTTCGGCGGCCCGGTCCGCTACTTCGACGGTCAACGGAACCCACTGCAACTTTGGGTAAGTGGAGAGTAGCCCGTAGAATTTTTCCGCAAGCCGCTCGTCTTGTAACCGATAGGGCTGTACCAGGGCTTCGAGGAGCGAGACTGTGGATGTCATGGCATTCAGTTGTTTTCTCTCGATCCGCTCGAAGAGGGACGCGCAAGCTGCTCCATAGCGAGGATGGTCCTGGACAAAGTAGATCAGGATGCTGGTATCCAGGCTGATCCTGGCGTGTCGAGAGAGGAAGGCGTCGAGGCTACTGTGTCCTACCAAGACGTCCGTTCCCGTTTGAGGTAGCCCGTGGGATAGATGTCTTTCCCCAACCCCCGTAGGGCGTTGGCATAGCTTTTGGGTTTCGGCATGATCAGCGTCAGGTCGCCCTTGACGACGACGAGGAGTTCGTCCCCGCCCTTCACCTTCATGGCTTCGCGGGCTTCTTTCGGAATGACGATCTGGTTCTTGCTGCTGAGTTTTTGCGTGCCCATGGCTAGGCCCTCCTCGATCGAGCGGCTTTACAATAGCATGGTAAAGTAAAGCAGGTCAATCAGGGCGTTTATAGATTCATCACTTCCGTGTGGAAAGCTGGAACTAACTATGGGGTGACAGGTTTGCAAGCGACCTGTCACCCACGCTCTCTTCTCTTTAGCAGCTGGATGTGATGGCATGGGCGTGAGCGAACTTCACCGGAAGAGAGGGGCACCCACCGAGACTTTGCCGGGAAGGAAGGCGGAAACTGACTGAGTCCGCGAAGGAATTTCCGAAGGTTTCCACCTGGCAAAGTCCGGAAGGGTCTCTCTGGGAGGTGCGGAAGCGAACGGCTATGCCATCACGCCCCGCTCTTTTTCTCCCGCTTCGACGTATGCTGGAAGATGCATTTGGGGCAGGTGTAATGGATGTACAGGCCGCCGCCGACCAGCCGCTTCATCATCGGCACCTTGCACCAGGTGCAGTTGCGGTCGGGAATCGCGGCCAGGGTCGCGGCTGTCCGGTCTGGTTTGGGGGTGGATGACGACGTCATGTGCGGTATTGTGTCGGAGCGGTTTGTCGTCTGTCAATAAAGTATAAAAAGTTGCCGCGGTCCCTAGACAGCAGGCGAAATCCTGTTATATAGTGCGCCGTCAAACGGCCGGGAATGCCCCGCCCGAACCCCCACACTTTAGCCGAAAGGTGAGCCCCAACAATGAACGTTGCAGCCGCCGACGCCACCATCTTACCGTCCACCGTCGAAACCGCCCAGGACCTGGTCGGGGAAGGCAAGGCCTGGGGCCTGTGCACTTCCGTGGACCTGCAGGATTGCAACCCCGAAACCATCCGCGACCGGGACCAGATTGAGGCCTATGTGATCGCCTTGTGCAAGGTCATCGGGATGAAGCGCTTCGGAGAATGCCAGGTCGTCAATTTCGGGGAGGGACGGGTGGCGGGCTACTCCATGGTTCAGCTCATCGAGACCTCGCTGATCAGCGGGCACTTCGCCAACGACACCAACCGCGCCTACCTGGACATCTTCAGCTGCAAGGGGTACGACCCGAACGTGGTCGAGGCCTTCTCGCGGGACTTCTTCGGGGCCAAGTCCAGCACCGCGTCGGTCACCGTTCGGTACTGACAGATACACAGGGGTCAGGCCCGGCCTCGCTGGGCCTGGCTCTGCTGCATGCAGCCGCGCACCACCAAAGAGTTCTTCGACACCTTGCCTGCACGTCTCGATGCGGGCGCGGCGGAAGGCGTCGCCGCGGTCTACCAGTTCGACCTCAGCGGTCCTCAGGGCGGGCAGTTTGTGGTGAGCATCGCCGACGGGGTCTGTCAGGTCCGGGAAGGCTCGCATCCGGACCCGCAGGTGACGCTGGCCTTGCCGGGCGATGATTGTGTCGGGATTCTGGAAGGGAAGAAGGATCCGATGCAAATCGCCATGTCCGGCCGTCTCCAGGTCAGCGGCGATCTGACGCTGGCTTTTCAACTCAAATCGCTCTTCCCGACGGTTCGTTAGGAAAAGTCATCAGTTCTCAGTTTTCAGTGGTCAGTTTCCGGAACCGATAACGGAAGACTGATTACTGCCCACTCTTTGTTGCGCTAGCTCGCGACTGCAGTCTTCGAGAGACGCCCGCCCTCCTCCATCCCCGGATCGGTCTTCCGCGGGAACCGTTGCTCCAACAGCAAATAGAGAGTCGGGATCAGGAACAGGGTCAGGATCGTGGAGACGCTGAGTCCTCCGATCACGGCGCGGGCCAGCGGCGCGTTGGTCTCGCCCCCGGTGCCCAGTCCCATTGCCATCGGCAAGAGGCCGAAGACGGTGGCCAGCGAGGTCATCAAAATCGGCCTCAGTCTGGTCCTGGCCGCCAATACCACCGCTTCGTGAAGACCCATCCCCCGCCGCCGCAACACGTTCGTATAATCCACCAGCAGCACCCCGTTCGACACCACGATCCCCAGCATCATGATCATGCCCATGAACGAGGTCGTGGACAGGGTCGTGTGGGTGAGGAAGAGCATCAGGATCACCCCCGGTAAGCCCATCGGCACCGAAAACATGATGATGAAGGGGTCCAGCAACGATTTGAACTGGGCGGCCATCACCATGTACACCAGCAGCAAGGCCAGGATCGTGGCGAAGATCAGGCCCTCGAACGTCTCGCGCTGTTGCTGGATCTGGCCGGCCAGCCGGACGCTGAACCCCTGGGGCATTTGCAATTCGGCGAAGCGGTCCTCCAGGTCGGCCGCGATGGCCCCGAGGTCGCGGTTCACCGGGTTGGCGGTGATGTGCACGATGCGCTGGAAGTATTTGCGCTCGATTTGCACCGGGCCGGCGTTCATGTGGACCTGGGCCACGTTCTTGAGCAACACCGGTGAGCCGCCCCGAGTCGTGAGCAGGATGTCATCCAGATCCGTCAGGCTCTTGCGGTAGGGTTCGGCCAGCCAGGCGCTGATGTAATACTCGTTGCCGGTCTGCGGGTCCGTGAAAATGATCGGATCGGTCTGGCCGTTGCCGTTCAGCGAAAACAGGACGGCATTGGCCACGTCGGTCTCGCTCACGCCCAGCAGCGCCGCCTTTTCCCGGTCCACCTCGATGTCCAGCTCCGGATAGTTCTCCTCCCGGCTGACCTCGATGTCGGCCAGGCCCTGGACCTGGTGCATGGCGGCTTCCACCTGTTTGATCACGGCCCGGCCCTTTTCCAGGTCGTAGCCGTAAATCTCCACGTCCACCGCCTTCTGGGACCCGAAGCTGGTCACCCGCTTGATGATCCCGCCCGGGTCGAAGAACATGGCCACGCCGGGGAACAGCTTGAGGATCTTGGGCCGCACCTCGTTCATGATCTGGACCTGATTGCGCCGGCGCTTGTCCGGCGAGGTCAGGTATACCTGGATCTGCGAGGTGTGGGGGCCGGTGTTGCGGTTGAACAGCGACGAGCGGCCTTGCGCGAGCACGCCGGTGCTCGAGACGACCGTCTCCAGTTCGTTCGGCGGGATCGTCTCGCGGATCACCCGCTCTATCTCCGACACCTGCTGCTCGGTTTTCTCCACCCGCTGCCCCACCGGCGCGCGGACGTTGATGCGGAACTGGCTCTCGTCCGTCACCGGAATGAACTCGGTGCCGATGGCCGGGATCAGGGTCAGCGAGGCGGCGAACACCAGCACGATCACGCCGACCAGCGCTTTCTTGTGTCCCAGCACCCAGGTGAGCAGCGCCTGGTAGCCGGCGTCCAGCGCCTCGTACCGGGCCTCGCTCCAATGCATCAGACGGACCCACCAGGCCGGCATGGAACGGAGGGCGTCCTGCTCGGGCTTCAGGAATTTATAGCAGAGAGCCGGCGTGACGGTGCGCGAGATGAAAAAGGAGGTGAAGAGGGAGATCGCGATCGTCAGCGTGAGCGGGATGAACAGGAGCTTGGCGATGCCTACCACGAAGAGGATCGGAAGAAAGACGACGACGGTCGTCACGGTGGACGCGAAGATCGGCATGGCCACTTCGCGGGCCGCCTCCAGCAGCGCTTCCCACTTGGTCGGGAACGACAGGTTGAGCTTGGCGTCCGGCGCCACGTCCTTGGCCAAGGTCTGGACCTCGTCCCACCGCTGGCGGCTGGCGTTCAAATGGCGCTGGATGTTCTCCAATTCGACGATCGAGTCGTCCACCAGCCGGCCGATCCCCAGGGCCAGGCCGCCCAGCGTGAACACGTTCAGCGTCTGGCCGCTGAAATAGAGGACGATGAACGTGACCATGATCGAGAGGGGGATGGCCACCGAGATGATCATCGTGCTGGCCAGGTTTCGGAGGAACACCAGGATCACGGCCGCGGCCAGCAGGGAGCCGTGCAGGGCCTGCTCCATCAGGTTGTTGATGGATTGCCGGATATAGAGCGACTGGTCGAAGGAGACGCCGAGCTGGACCCCCGGCGGAATGCCGACCATCTTGGGAAGGGCCTTGCGGAGCGCGTCCACCACGGCCACCGTGTTGGCGGTGGGTTGCTTGTTGACACGCAGGTAGACGGACCGCTGGCCGTCCGTATGGACGATGTTGGTCTGGATGTCGGAAGAGTCCGTGACCGTGCCCAGGTCGCGCACCCGCACGGGGTTGCCTTGCGGGGTCAGCCTCACGATCACGTCGTTGATCGGCTCGACGGTCTTGAACTGGTTGTTGGTGAAGACGTTGTAGTCCAGATTGCCGGCCTTGATGTCGCCGGACGGCAGGATCAGGTTCGAGGCCTTCACGGCCTTGACCACGTCCAGGATCGACAGGCCGCGCGCGTGGAGGAGGGCCGGGTCCAGGTTGATGTTGATCTGCCGGATCTTGCCGCCCTCGACCGTGGCCGCGGCGACGTTGGCGATCTGCTCGATCTGGGGCGCGATCGTGTTGTAGGCCAGGTCGTACAAGGCCCGTTCGTCCATGTTGGGGCCGGTGACGGTGACCAGGGCGACGGGGATGTTCGACACGTCGAACTTGACGATGAACGGCTGGAGGATGCCGGGCGGCAGCTGATTCAGGATTTGGGTGACGCGCTGCATCACCTCCATCTGGCCCACGTTGATGTCGGCTCCCCAGTTGAACCAGATCTGCACCGCCCCGATGCCGTGCTTGGCGAACGACTCCACGTGTTCGACGTTGGACGCCGAGCTGACGGCTTTCTCGATCGGGTAGACGACGCTTTGCTCGACGTCCAGGGGCGGCGCGCCCTTGTAGATCACGCCGACGAAGGCGACTGGCACCTGGATGTTGGGGAACAAGTCCACGGGCAGGCGCTCCAGCGAGGTCCAGCCCAGCACGACCATCGCGAGCGAGAGCATCAGGATGCCAATGCGGTTTCTGAGAGCGAGAAGCGTCAGCCACATATCAACAAATGATGAACGCTGAACGATGAACGTTGAATCGCGGGCACGAGATTTGGGTCGGCCTGCAACGCATCATGTATCGGTCAGCTCCGCGCGCGCCGTTTGTCACCCCTCGCGCTTCGCCGGTCCGGCCGGTTTATCCGTCGGGGCCGTTTGCGGGGCCGGCTCGGACGACAAGCCGGCGCCGGGCGTCGGGTCGGCCGGCCTGGTCTGCACGGGGGTCCCTTCGCCGACCAGGTCTTTGCCCGACACGATCACCTGTTCGGTACCCGCGAGTCCCTTGATAATCTCGATCATGTTCCCGGACCGGACCCCCACTTCGACGGGCATCTGGTGGGCCTTGCCGTCCTGGACTACGTAGACGTATTGGGCCTCTTCCAGCTTGGTCAGGGCATCGATGGGAATCTGAATCGCGTTCGGGTGCATGCCCACCAGGATTTCGACGCGCGCGAACATGCCGCCCTTCAGCGCCAGGTCCTTGTTCGGCAGGTCCACCTCGACCGTCATGGTCCTGGTGCCGCGGTTCAGCGCCTGGACGATGCGGGTGACCTGGCCCATGAAGGCCCTGTTCGGGTAGGCTTCGGCCCGGACCTCCGCCTTCTGGCCGATCTTGATCAGCGGGACATCCTTCTCGACCACTTCGATCATCGTGCGGACCGTGTCGATGTGCTGCAAGGTCAGGATACCGCGCGCCGTGGTCGAGGTGCTGGCGGTGGCGCCGGTGACGGAGGCGCCGGTGTCGAGCGTCCGCTCCGCGATGTAGCCGGCGAAGGGGGCGCGGATGTAGGAGTAGGTCAAATTCGTCTCGGCCTGTTGCAGCGCCACCTCCATCTGCTTGACCTGGGCGCGCACGGATTCGATCTGGGCCAGGGCCATGTCGTAGTTGACCTGGGCGTTGTCCAGGTCCTGCTGGGAGACGAACTGATCCTTGATCAACTTCTGCATCCGGTCGAGGGTCAGTCTGGCGTTGCGGATGTTGGCTTCCTGCCGGAGCACGTCGGCCTTGGCCGCGGCCAGGTTGGCTTTGGCGCGGTTGACGGCGTGAACGTAATCCGTGTGGTCGATTTCGACCAGCAACTGGTGGGCTTTCACGTAGTCGCCTTCATCCACGTGGAACTTGGCGATATAGCCGTCCACACGGGAAAAGACGTTGATCTGCTGATCCGGCTCGATATCGGCCGTAAAGGTGAGGCGCACGTCCAGATCCTGGCGGACCGGCGTGCCGATGCCGACCGTGATCACGCGGCCCTTCTTCGCGTCGGGCTTGGCCCCGCTGCTGGTCAGGCGGAACACGACCAGCCCGGCGAGCGCCAGGACCAGAATCGCGGCCACCGTCAGGCCCGGATGTCGGCGGATGTGGTTCATGCCTTGCCTCGGGTGACCGGTTTGCGGCTGCCGGAACAAGGGGCCGTCAAGCCGTCCAGAAACAGCGTCACATAGGTGGCCACGCTGTCCCCGGGGATCCGGTGGGCCGGGACGCAGAAAATTTCGTGCAGGAGCCGGTGGTGGGCGAGCATGCCGGTGAAGGCCCTGGCCGCCAGCATCGGGTCCACGCCCCGGAAGGCGCCCTCCTTGATCCGTTGCGCGATGTACCCGGCCAGGTAGTCGTAGAACACCCGGTGCTGGGTACGAAAGAACATGGCTGAGAGTTCGTGCCCCTCCAGCGCGCTGAACAGGAGCAGGCGGAGCAAGGTCGGGTCCGCGCTCCGGCGGATGCGGTGGCTTGCGATCAACGTGAAGACTTGCCGGTCGTCCCGCTTATTGGCCGCCTCTTCCACGCTGGCCAGCAGTTCGGGAATGGATACTTTTTCCTTCAAGATCGCCGCGTAGAGGGCGCGTTTAGTGGGGAAGTGCTTGAAGAGCAGGGCCTGGCTGATCCCCACGGACCTGGCGATTTCTTTTGTGGTCGTGCCCTTGAATCCGTTGGCGGCAAAGAGCGAGGAGGCGGCGGCGATGATGCTGGCTTGCCGTTCCCGGCCGGAAGGCCGGAGCGATCGGGGCGTGCCCGTGAGCGGTCTGTGCGGTTTGACGGCGTGCAATGTCGGCATTGGATACTCGGTAAGTGAGTGATTACTCACCTCAAATGTTATCACAGGCCGGTCGGCGCGGCAAGCGGAGGCGGTGGGCGCGCGAGGGTCGGGTCGGTCAGAACCCGCTCATGATTTCGGCGAACTTGGCCCCGAGGGCGCGGCTCTCGAAAAAGACGACGCCGGTCTCTTGTTCGCCGTCATAGGTTATGTTGATCTCGGTATCGGGGCCGCGCCAGTTGTACTGCTGGTTGGCGCCGGCCATGGTCTGGCCCGGCGTCAGATCGAGCGGGCCGTAGCGGGCCTGGAGGTAACGGAGCAGGGCGTCGTGCTGGAGCGCTCCCTGGTAGCGGACGGTCACCCGGGCAAACTGTCCGTCCACGGTGGCGAACTTCATGGACAGGACCGGGACCGTCCCGAGCAGCAAGCGTTCCTGCTTGAGCTGGTATTCCGCGATCCGGTCTCCCGAGTAGGTGCGCGGAAAGGTCGGCGCCTCGGCGAGCGCTGCGCCCCAGGGAATTCCCTCGAACCCTTTGGGGTCGGCGGCCATCGTGACGGCCCAAGCGGGAGAGAACAACAATAGATGGAGGAGCGCAAAGACCGGGAGGCAAGATTCGGGCGCAGGAGGCGCGCCCAGACGCCGGCGCGGATGAGCGTTAGTAGCTGGAGCCTGTGTCTGCCAACGCATCGTTGAACCGGGGGGAGAGGGTGCGGCTTTCGATGAACAGGTAGCCCCGTTCCCGCTTGGCCTCATAGGTCAGGTTGATCTCCGTGTCGGCCCCGCGCCAGTTGTACTGCTGGTTGAGGCCCCGCATCATGGATCCGGGCGACCGGTCGATCGGGCCGAATTGGGCCTGCAGATAGGCCAGGACCGCGTCATGGGTCTCTTTGCCCTGATAGTGGATGGTGACCCGGCCGAACTGGCCGTCGATCGTGAAGAGCCGGACCGATTCGACGGTGGTTTCTCCCAGATGAGGCGGCTCTTTCGGGACCTCGTAGCCCTTCACCCGGTCCATGTTCTGGACCAGGGCCAGCTCCGCTTGATTGACGAGGGGCGAACCCCAGGGGATGTTGCGGAATCCCTTGGGGTCGTTGAGCAAGGCGCCTGCCTCGGCGGTGGCCGGGAGGAACGGAGCGGGCCAGCTCCAGACCAGCAAGAGCAGCGCGGCGGTCAGGCGGGGCAGGGTATGGGCAAGCCAAGGGATCATCGGTGTCCATTCCGTCGCAGGCCGCGAAACCATAGCATCTTTGGGAAGTGAACTCAATCGGCGCGGCGCGAGGGGGCGGGCGATCCGTTCCTTGTGAAGTCGTGAGGGGCTTCGCTATAATGCGCCGTTCTTCAAGCGGCGGATGTCGGCAAACCCTTCGTCACGGTGAGTCATGATCGAGAGCGATGCGTTTTGTCGGGCGTTGCAGGACATCGGGTTCGACTTCTTCACGGGTGTGCCGGATGTGCTGCTGGCCGGCGTGATCGAGACGCTGATCGAGCGACGCCTCTACACGCCGGCGGTCCGGGAAGACGAGGCCGTGGCGATGGCGGCCGGCGCCTTCATGGCCGGCAAGGTCCCGGCGGTGCTGATGGCGAATGCCGGTGTGGGGAACAGCCTGAATACGCTGGCCTCGCTGAACCTGCTCTATCGCCAGCCCTGCCTGCTGATCATCGCCTGGCGGGGCTTCGAGGGAAAAGACGCGCCGGAGCACCTTGTCATGGGCCGGACCGTGACGCAGGTGCTGGAGACGGTCCGTATTCCCCACCGAACCCTGTCGGAGCAGACGGCGCCCGATGATTTCCGGTGGGTCGCGCAAACGTTCATGAAGGAACAGATTCCAGTCGCGCTGCTCCTGAAAAGCGGCGTGGTGCGGGGAATCCAACCGTGAAGCGTGAAGAAAGACGGCCTCTCTACCAAAAACGAGATACGAACGACGAGATGCGTTTTTGGTGACGAGATACGAGCGACGACTAAGTAAGGACTAGGAATGAGACCGGAAGAAGGGACTATGCAGAGCCGGGCCAGGGCGATCCAAGCCCTGTTGGACCTGGTCAGCGATCAGCCGGTCATCATCTGCAACGGGTTTGCCTCGCGGGAAGCTTTCAAGGTGAAAGACCGTCCCGAGAATTTCTACATGACCGGCTCCATGGGCATGGCGGCGGCGATCGGACTGGGGGTGGCGCTGAACAAGCCGCAGAAAAAGGTCGTGGTGCTGGACGGGGACGGGAACGTGCTGATGGGCCTGGGCACGCTGGCGACGGTGGGCGCGCTGAAACCGAAAAACTTCATTCACGTGGTGTTGGATAACGAAGTCTACGGGAGCGGGGGCAACCAGCCCTCCTATTCGCGGGTCGTGAAGCTGGACCAGGTCGCCAAGGCCGCCGGCTACGTGAACGTGGAGCGGGTGCGCGAGCGGGAGGACCTGGTCTACGAGTTCAAGGATATGCTGGGCAAGGACGGGCCCAGTCTGTTGCTGGTCAAGATCACCGAGCAAGTGGAAGACGTGTCCTGGGTCCCGCTTCCGCCGGCCCAGATCGCCGAACGGTTCCGAAAAGCCATCGAGTAAACGCTGTTAGCCGTCAGCGTTCAGCCTTCAGGTCGAGGCTGGGAGCTGATGGCTGATGGCTGAAAGCTGAGGACTTGTCATGATTCTTCTGAGCCCCGGCCCGGTCAATGTCTCGGCGCGCGTGCGCGCGGCGCTGCAACGTCACGATCTCTGCCACCGGGAGTCCGAGTTTGCGGACCTCATGCAGGGGATCAGGCGAAAGCTGGTTCAGGCGTTCGTGCCGGGGGCGGAGGCGGACTATACCGCGGTGCTCCTGACCGGCTCGGGCAGCGCGGCCGTGGAAGCGGCGGTGCTCTCCTCGCTCCCGAACGGCAAGCGGGCGCTGGTGATCAACAACGGAGCTTACGGCGAGCGGCTCTCCGCCATCGTTGGCGTGCACCGGCTGGGCGTCGCGGAGTTCAAGCTGGACCGGGGGACCAGGCCGGACCCGGAGAAGTTGCGGCTGGCGCTGCGCCAGCATCCGGAAGTCCACGTGGTCGCGATGGTGCACCACGAGACCACGACGGGCTTGATCAATCCCGTGAAGGAGATGGCCGAGGTGGCCGACAGCCTGAACCGCGTCTTCGTCCTGGACTCGGTCAGCGGCCTGGGCGGGGAGGAGCTCGATGTGGCGGAGCCGCACCTCTATATGGTGGCCGGTACGGCTCATGACTGTCTCCAGGGGGTGCCCGGCGTGTCCTTCGTGCTGGTTCGCAAGGGGTTCATGGAGCGGATGAAGGCCTATCCCAAACGGTCCTGGTATCTGCACCTGCCCCATTACTATGAAGACGCGGAGAAGGGGGGCAGCCCCGTCACCCCCGCGGTGCAAGTCTTCTACGCCTTCGACGAAGCGCTCAACGAATTGTTGGAGGAGGGGGTACCCGCTCGAATCCAGCGGTACAGGAACGCTTCGGCCATGATCCGGAAAAAGATGGACGAACTGGGGATGAAACCGGTCCTGCCGGCGGAACTCCAGTCCAACAGCCTCACGGCCTATCATCTGCCTGACGGAGTGACCTACCAGACGCTCCACGACAAGCTGAAGGAGCAGGGCTACGTCATCTATCCGGGGCAGGGTCTCTTGGACGGGAAGATCTTTCGCGTGGCCAACATGGGCGCCTTGACCGAACAGCAGATCGAAGGATTCCTCACGGCGTTCCAGGTCACGATACGCACGATCGCGGCCCGATGACGGTTGTCCGAACCGACGCGCCGTCGGCGGCACGTTCTCCTCTCGCGCGCCTCTTTCCCGAACATTTACAGGACTCAACTGGATTGCTAGGATACCGGCCGTCATGAGTCTGGCGATGAAAGGTCTCTGGGCCCTGGTTGCATCGGTCTGCGCGCTGGCCTTCGGCTTCGTCACGGGCCTGGTCAATCCGGGCGAAAAGGTGAACGGCCTCTGGCTGGTCGTGGCGGCGGCCTGCTTCTACGTCCTCGCCTTCCGGTTCTACGCCCGGTTTCTGGCGCGCCGGGTCATGGAGCTGAACGACGAGCGGGTGACGCCGGCCCACCGGCTGAAGGACGGTAAAAACTTTTATCCGGCGAACAAGCATGTGCTGTTCGGCCATCACTTTTCGGCCATCGCCGGAGCCGGCCCGCTGCTGGGCCCGGTCCTGGCGGCCCAGTTCGGCTACCTGCCCGGCTTCCTCTGGCTCGTGATCGGCGCCGTGCTGGCCGGGGCGGTGCAGGATTTCATCATCCTCGTGGCCTCGATGCGGCGGAACGGCCGGTCCCTGCCGGAGATCGCGCAGGACGAGGTCGGGACCGTCACCGGGGCGACGACCGCGGTCGCGGTGCTGTTCATCGTGGTCGTGGCGCTGGCGGGGTTGGGCCTCGCCGTCGTCAACGCCTTGTATCGGAACGCCTGGGGGACATTCACGATCGCGATGACCGTGCCCATCGGGTTCCTCATGGGGTTCTACCTGCAGAAATTCCGTCCGGGCCGCGTCGGGGAGATGACGCTGCTGGGGGGGGCGCTGCTCCTGTTGGCCGTCTGGGGCGGGCGTCTCGCGGCCCAGTCCGATCTGGCCGGCTGGTTCCATTTCGAGCGGCAAACGCTGGTGTGGCTCCTGGCCGGCTACGGGTTTCTCGCCTCCATCCTGCCCGGTTGGATGTTGCTGGACCCGCGCGGCTACCTGTCCACCTTCATGAAGATCGGCGTGGTCGTGCTCCTGGCGGTCGGGGTGATCGCGATGGCCCCGGTCATTGAAATGCCGCGGGTCACGGCCTTCGTGAACGGAGGCGGGCCGATCATTCCCGGGACGCTGTTCCCGTTCCTCTTCATCACGATCGCCTGCGGCGCCATCTCCGGGTTCCATTCACTGGTCTCGTCCGGCACGACGCCCAAGATGATCGGGCGGGAATCCTATGCGCTGGTCGGCTACGGGGCCATGTTGATGGAAAGCTTCGTGGGCGTGATGGCGCTGATCGCTGCCTCCGTGCTGGTACCGGGCGATTATCTGGCGATCAACACGATGCTCTCGCCGGAGGCCCTGGCTTCCATGGGCTTCCCGGTGGCGCGGATCGAGGACCTGTCCCGCCTCGTCGAGGTGGACGTGGCCGGGCGGCCCGGCGGGGCCGTGTCGCTGGCGGTCGGGATGGCGTCGATTTTTTCCGGCCTTCCCGGCATGGCGCACTTGATGGCCTACTGGTACCAATTCGCGCTCCTGTTCGAAGCCCTGTTCATCCTCACCACGATCGACGCGGGCACCCGCGTAGCCCGCTATCTGGTGCAGGAAATGGGCGGGCGCCTCTATCAGCCCCTGCGGCGGATTTCCTGGTGGCCCGGTGTGCTGGCCAGCAGCGCCCTCGTGGTGGGAGCCTGGGGCTATCTGATCGGGACCGGCAGCATCTCGACGATCTGGCCCATGTTCGGGTCGGCGAACCAACTCCTCGGCACCCTGGCCCTCTGCATCGGGACGACCGTCCTAATCAAGATGCGGAAGGCCCGGTATCTGTGGATCACGATCGGGCCGATGCTGTTCGTCGGCGCCATCACGTTGACCGGCTGTTATGAACTGGCCTTCTTGTTCCTGCGCAAAGCGGCCGCGCCCGGTGTGTCGGAGCCGGTGTTGCCCCTCTATCTGGATGCGGCGCTGGTGGGGGCGGTGGCCCTGTTGGCGGTGATCGTGCTGGCGGACAGTCTGCGGCAATGGTATGGCTATCTGGTGGAAGGCAAGCCCTGTACGAGCAGCGAGGTGTTGGTCGGACCGGGCGGGGTGCCGCTGGGCGGGGCCTCCCCGGCCCACGGGGAGGGGTTGCGGATTACGGTGGATCGGTGTTGTTGATCAAGAAGCTGTCAGCCGTTAGCCATCGGCTATCAGCTTTAATTCGGACCGGAGCTGAAGGCTGAAAGCTGACCGCTGATAGCTGAAAGGGGTGTGTTATGGCCGATCAGAATTCATTCGACGTGGTGTCGCAGCTCGACATGCAGGAAGTGAAGAACGCGGTGGAGCAGGCCACGAAGGAAATCCGCCAGCGCTTCGACTTCAAGGACTCCAAGACCGAGCTCACGCTCACGGAAAAGGACAAGACCTTGGTCGTGGTCTCGGACGACGAGTACAAGCTCAAGGCGGTCCTGGAGATCCTGAAAGCCAAGTTCGTCAAGCGCAACGTGTCGCTGAAAGCCCTGACCTACGGGGCCGTGGAGCCGGCGCTGGCCGGGACGGTGCGGCAGACGATCACGCTGCAAAGCGGTATCGCCTCCGACAAGGCCAAGGAGATTAGCCAGGCGATCCGCGACGGGAAGTTCAAGGCCCAGGCGCAGATCCAGGGGGACCAGGTGCGGATCCAGAGCAAGAGCCGGGACGAGCTCCAGGCGGTGATCGCATTCTTGAAACAGAAGGACTTCGGCATTGATCTGCAATTCATCAACTACAGATAGGCTCCTGCCTCGGGCATGACGATGCCGACCTGCCTCCGAGGCCTGCTCTCCGTCTGCTGTCTGCTGGCGGTGCTGTGCCTCTCCGGCTGCGGACGGAGCGACGCGATCGTCGTGATCACGCTGCACACGGCCAATCCGAACATCCTCTACGTCGCGACCAACGACTATATCTACAAGACGCGCGACGGCGGCGAGACCTGGGACAACCTCTCCAAGGGCATGAGCCACTCGCGCGTGATCTCGATGGCCGTCGATCCCGCCTATCCCGCCACGGTCTATGCCGGCACCAAGGGGGATGCGGTCTTCAAGAGCTACGACGGGGGACAGCGCTGGGTCTCGCTGCGGGCCGGGCTGGAGGATGTGACGATCACCTCGGTCGTCAACCAGTTCGTGTTCGACCCGACGGAGCCGGCCCACATCTTTGTTGCGACCACGATGGGGGTCTTCGAGACGCAGAATGCCGGCGAACAATGGCAGAAGCGCATGGACGGGATGAAGGAAGTGTTGATGGTCGTGACGCTGGCGCTGGACCCGACGAGGCCCCAGGTCATGTATGCGGGCACCAGCGGGGGCGTGTACAAAACCGTCAACGGCGGCAAGGGGTGGGAGAAAGCCAACAACGGCCTCGTGCCGCCGGAAGTGCTCAAGTCCTCCCGCGCCCTGGGCGTGACCGTCATGCAAGTGGACTCCTATGCGCCAGATACGGTCTATGCCGCCACCCTGAACGGAATCTACCGGTCCCGGGACCAGGCCCGGTCCTGGACGCGCATCGCCCAGTCGCTGCCGGACCAGATGATTAGCGCCATGTTGCTGGATCGGGCGCAGCCGGGTACGATCTACGTCGCCAGCCGCGAGGGGGTGCATCGGAGCAGGGACCGGGGCGAGACCTGGCAGGCGTTGAATCAAGGGCTGGCCACGCTCAACGTCCGGTCCCTGGCGCAGAGCCAGGTCGATCCGAAGGTCTGGTACGTGGGCACGAACGGGAGCGGGCTCTACCGGAGCCAGGACGGGGGCGAAAGCTGGACTCCCATGCCGCCGGTGAAGCCGGAGAAATAGCTGGGAAGCTCTCAGCTATCAGCCCTCAGCCGGCCGTCAGGAGGCGGAGTCTAAGCTGATTGCTGAAAGCTGACGGCTAGAGGCTGCGAGCTCAGCGGCGGTTGAGGTCCGACTGGCCGACCGAAGGGCCGGTGGAAGACTGCTCGTTGAGGGAGCTGCCGCCCTTGAGGCCCGGGCCGATCTGGCTGTCGCGGTTGAAGCTGGACGTGCCCTCGAGGGCCGGCCCGGTCTGGCTGGCGTCGTTCAGGCCTGATTGGCCCACGCTTTCGGTGCCGGTGCGCGCCGCCTTGTCGAGGGTGCCTTGCCAGGCCGCCGGGCCCACGGCCGCGTCGCGGTTCAAGGTCGAGGTGCCGCCGAGGGCCGGGCCAGTTTGGCTCGTCTCGTTGAAGCGGGAATCGCCCACGTCTTTTCCCGTCGGGGCGCGGCTTGGTTGAGGAGCCGGCTGGAACTCCCGCTGCATCGCCGCCTCTTCCTCCTGGATCTTGCGCCGTTCCCGCCCCGCCGCGTCGTAATCCATGCCCTCCATCTTTTCAAAGGCCTCGTCGAGCTTCTTGTGTTTCGCCTTCAGGGCGCGCAGCTTGTCCCGTGCCTCGACCACGGGCAGCACCAGCGCTCCGTGCGAGGCGACCAGCGAGAACCGCTGACCGACCAGTTTGTCCGCCTGCTTGAGAATCTCCCACGCCTCATAGTCCATATCGTCGATGTCCCTGATCATCGCCGGATCGGTCGAGCAGCAGGACATGAACTCGCGGTATCGCTTCAGGAAGGACGCCACCGAAGCTTCGATATTGTCCGGTGTGACGCCGATGTCGGGCCTGGGCTTGGCCGGCTTCTTGTCCGCCTCGGCCTTGGGTGCGGCCTGGGGCTCGACCAGCGGCTTGCAGCCTGGGCCTGGCTGGAGTTGGATGATGTCCCCGGTCTTGCCGGGGCAGAGGTACATGGTCGCTTGCGCGGGCTCCTGAAGGAAGGGCGCAACGCCGGCTCCGGCCAGGACGAGGCCGAGGACCAGCAGACCGTCTGTCATCGTGGCGTGTCGCATGAGCGCGTCCATCCGCTGCCGACGGTTTCATTCTGCTCGCCGCCGCCGAATAATGTCAAACCGGAGCCGGTTCTTACGCGGCGGACGCTTGGCCGAGCCGGCTGGAGACAATCTTGAAAGCGATTGGGCGATGGGATAGGCTGCACCCGCCGTGGCCGCGCAGGCCGACGACGCGAGGGAGGTTCACATGTCGCACGTCTATATCCAGGATGTCGCCGACCATGTCGGGCAGGAGATCACGATCAAGGGGTGGCTGCGCCACCGCCGCTCCAGCGGCAAGATCCATTTCCTCGTCGTGCGCGACGGCACCGGCGATCTCCAGGCCGTCGTCAGCAAGGGCACGGTCGGGGACGAGCCGTTTGCGGCTGCGGCGGCCCTGACGCAGGAATCCTCGGTGATCCTCACCGGCACCCTCAAGGCCGATGCGCGCGCCCACGGAGGGTACGAACTGGACGTGAGCAAGATCGAGGCGGTCCAGGTGGGGGAGCCCTTTCCGATCCAGCCGAAGGAGCATGGGGTGGGCTTTCTCATGGAGCACCGGCACCTCTGGCTCCGGTCCAGCCGGCAGCATGCCGTGCTCCGGATCAGGCACGAGATCATCCGCGCCTGCCGAAACTTTTTCGACGACCGGGGCTTCACCCTCGTGGACGCGCCCATCTTCACGCCCAACGCCTGCGAAGGCACCACGACCTTGTTTCAGACCGACTATTTCGACGAGAAGGCCTATTTGACGCAGAGCGGACAGTTGTACAGCGAGGCCACGGCCGCGGCCTTCGGGAAAGTCTACTGCTTCGGTCCGACGTTCCGCGCCGAGAAGTCCAAGACGCGCCGGCACCTCATGGAATTCTGGATGGTGGAGCCGGAAGTGGCCTACGCGGAACTCGCCGACATGATGGACCTGGCCGAGGCCTTTCTATCCCATATCGTCGAGCGGGTGCTGGCGACGCGCCGGGCCGAGCTGGCCGTGCTGGAGCGGGATGTGACAAAGCTGGAGCGGGTCGTCGCGCCGTTCCCGCGCATCACGTACGAGGAGGCGATCGCTCGGTTGCAGCAGAAGGGGAATCCGATCCAGCATGGGGACGACTTCGGCGGCGACGAGGAAACCTTGCTCTCGAACGAGTTCGACCGGCCCGTGATCGTCCACCGCTATCCGTCGGCCATCAAGGCCTTTTATATGCAGAACGATCCGGCCAGGCCGGACCTGGCTTTGTGCATGGACGTGCTGGCGCCGGAAGGCTACGGTGAGATCATCGGCGGCGGGCAGCGTATCCACGAACATGACAAGCTGCTCACCCGCATCCGGGAGCATAAACTGCCGGAAGAAGCCTTCCGCTGGTACCTGGACCTTCGTCGTTACGGGTCCGTGCCCCACGCCGGCTTCGGCATGGGCATCGAGCGGGCCGTGGCCTGGATCTGCGGCTTGGAGCACGTCAGGGAGACGATCCCGTTTCCACGCATGCTCTACAAGCTCTACCCTTAGCAAGACGCTGAAAAAAGCCTCCAGCTTCGTTCTCGGTCGCTCATTCCCCTCAACGTACTTCTCCAGTACGCCTCGGGGCCCTCGCTCTCTGCGGCCTCGCTGGCGGCCTTTTTGAGCATCCTATAAGTATGCTTATCTCTTTGGTGTACGCAGCGAAAGCCTCTCTGGCTTGAAACTTATATGCCTCACATCACTTCCACTTTGCCCCACGTTGCTAAGTAAGGGCTGAAGGGTTAGGCTCTAGCCCGTATGAATCTGTACAGGGTTTTGATCGCACTTGGCCTCTTAGCCCTGAGCGTAACTATAGGGAGCCTCGCAGCGGAGCGAAGGCGGAAGGCTATGATGGCCTCACCCAATCAGGAACGCACTGTTAAAGACGAAAAAGATTGTGAGCAAGGCCCCTATGTAGGGCAGGAAGGTTCTCCGCCAAGGGCGAATCCTTGCGAACCTAGTCCAACAAAAGTAAGACAAGAGGCCAAGCCACAAGAAAACCCACCCTGTAAGATGTCTCCGTTCGCGCGTGCCTGTAAAGAATTCATCCACCTTTCCATGAAGCCCATTTCGATGTTTACTTTTATTTTGACCGTAGTAGGTGCTATTCAAACGTGCGCGTTTATTAAAAGCGAACGCGCTAGTGTCGTGCCTATTGATGTAAAGCTTGCCAAAGAGGTGCCTGACTACCTCAAAAACCTTGATGTCTCTATAATTTGGCACAATGGAGGAAAGTCTACGGCCAACATTGAACAGTTGGTTGCTGCTATTAGTCATGGCCCATTGCCCGAGCAACCGCCTTACCATGGAGCGCAGCCCTTTGCCATGTCGCCGATCCTCCCTGGTAGTAAGGGGGAAGCTCTCATGTCCTTCTCGACTGAGTGGGGTAAAGACTACACGGACGCCTTTAAGAATGGCGCTAAGCCTCTCTTTTTGTTTGGTAGGGTCCAGTACCGCGATGAGCTTAGTGACGTTTGGTTTTTTGGTGGAATACGAGAAACGGGCTTCTGCTACTTTTACAGGCCAACTGGCGGGGTGCGCGAACACATGTTCGATGTTTGCCAATATCCCGCATATACGTACACACGTTAGAAATTTTTGCACGCTTGAGCCTGATCTCCTGTGTCCTGGTCGAGGCTAGGCCTAGCTTTTTCGTATTTGCAGCAACAAATACGGGCAAGAAGTCAGGTGGAAACTATGGCGAGTAAGGAAGCGCCGAAATCTGCAAGTTCAAAGCTGCATCAGCCATGAGTGAAGCCATTTCGCCCTCTCACCTCTCGTTCGAAGAGGCAGTGGACATGATCATGATATTGAAGGCCATGCCCATACCTAGGCCCTAAGTCATTCCCGGAAGTCCAAGTGAGCCCAATTCCTTCGTCCAATACTGCAACCGCTTTGCTGCAATCCCGCGAGTAACCAGCGCCGCCCGCTCTGTATCCATTGTCTTTTCACGCCACGCTTGAGCAAGCCAAAATAGCCCACAACCGTATCGGCATGTACGATGCCCTGGGTATACTCTTTCTTGTTCTTGGAATAGGCCAGGGTTTCACGCGAAAGGAAATCGTGTATTTTGACCCAGATCTGTGAATTAGATATATTTTGTATCTTATTAAGAAACCGCAAATTTTTATTGACAAGTATATGCATGAGCGTATATTACGAGAAAAAAGTGGGAAGAAATGGGAGTGAATGGTTTGTCTGGTGAGCATGAGAAAAACCTCCATATTCCGGTGCTGGCTGAAGAAGTGGTCGAGGGTCTGGGGTGCCGGCCCGGAGGGGTCTATGTGGATTGCACCGTTGGCTACGGAGGGCATGCGGCCCTCATACTGGAGCGCAGCGCTCCCGATGGGCAGCTCGTCGGTATGGATCAGGATGAGGCGGCCCTTCGCGCTGCCGGGGAACGGCTGCGGCCCTATGCCGGTCGCGTGCGTCTCGTTCGGGGAAATTTTCAAGAGCTGAAGCAACAGTTACGCTCAATGGGCGTCGCGGAGGTTGACGGCGTGATGTTTGATCTGGGGGTGTCGTCAGCGCAACTGGACGAACTGACGAGGGGTTTCAGCTTTCTCACCGACGGCCCGCTGGACATGCGGATGGATCAGCGTGCTTCTCTCACCGCCGCCTCCCTCGTGAACGACCTGCCCGAGCAAGAGCTGGCCGACCTGATCTATCGCTACGGGGAAGAGCGGTACTCGCGACGAATCGCGTGGGCCATCGTCCACGCGCGGGCGATCCGGCCGCTGACCCGGACCCTGGAGTTGGCGGATGTGGTTCGCGGATCGGTCCCGCCGCCCTACCGTCACGGGCGTATCCACTGCGCGACGCGCACGTTTCAAGCCCTGCGGATCGCCGTCAATCGCGAACTGGACGTGCTGGAAGGCGCGCTCAAGGATGCGGTGGACGTGCTGGCGCCGGGAGGGCGGCTTTGCGTGACCTCGTTCCATTCCCTCGAAGATCGCATCGCCAAGCAGACCTTCCGGGCCCTGTCGCGAGGGGAGGCCCCTTGTTTGTCCGTACTTACCAAGAGGCCGATCGTGGCGTCCGATGAAGAGCGGGCGGGCAATCCGCGCGCCCGGAGCGCGAAGTTGCGGGTCGCCGAACGTCTGACCGTGGGGAGGGTCGCATGAAAACCTTGGCCGGAATGACCGTCGTGGGCCTGCTCCTGTTGCTGCTCTGCGTGTGGGAGCGCGTGGACATCGTGCGCGTCGGCTACCAGATCGAGCGGCTCAAGCAGCAGAAGGTGCAGCTCCAGCGTGAGCGGGACGAGTTGCGGGTGAAGGTGTCCAGCATGACGGCGCCGGAGCGGATCGCGCGGGCGGCCACGGAGAAGCTGGGGATGGGACCGCCGGAGCAGAGGCAGGTGGTGTTGGTGAAGGTGGCGCCGGACTTCGCGCCCGGTCGGGGGGCGGAGTTGCGGCTGGCCAAGAGCGACGTGGGGGTGAGAATCCCGTGAAGTCGGCAGACCCCTATCGGTGGCGGAGGATCGTCGCGGGGCTTGCCTTGATGCTCGGGTTTTCCGGCGTGCTCTTCCGGCTGTTCACGCTTCAAGTCTTGCAGGCGGCGGAGCTGACGGAAAAGGCGGATCGGCAGCACCGGATGTCCGTGACGGTGGAAGGCGGGCGCGGCGGGATTTACGACCGGCAGGGCAAGGTGCTGGCGATGAACATGGAGGTGACGTCGGTCTACGGCATCCCGGCCTCGCTGGAGAATCCGGCCGGCGTGGCGCGCGACTTGGCGCGGGTGCTCCACGTCCGGGTCGACGAAATCGAGCGGAAGCTGAAGCGGGAGCAGAAGTTCGTCTGGATCGCCCGCAAGCTGGACCCGGAACAGGGGCGGAGCCTGGAGCGTCTGTCCTTGGAAGGGATCGGGACCAGGATGGAGGGTCGGCGCTTCTATCCGAAGGGGCCGTTGCTGGCGCACGTGCTCGGGTTCGCGGGGATGGACGGGCAGGGGCTGGAAGGAATCGAGCGGCGGTATGAATCGTACCTGCGGGGGGAAACGCAGAAGGTGGTCCTGCAGCGGGATGCGCTGGGCCGCACGGTTTTTCCGAAAGGGCTGAACGAACAGGGGCCGGCCCCAGGACATAGCCTCACCCTGACGATCGACGAGGTGATCCAGTACATCGCGGAAAAGGAATTGGACGAGGCGGTGACGAACGCCAGGGCGAAGGGCGGAGTCGTGCTGGTCATGGAGCCCCGCACCGGCGCGGTCCTGGCCATGGCCGTCAACCCGAAATTCGATCCGAACAGCATGGGCGGCCTCACGCCGGACCGCTGGCGGAATCGGGCGCTCACCGACGCATACGAGCCAGGGTCGACGATGAAAGTGATCACCGCCGCCGCCGCCCTGGAGGAAAAAGTCATGGGGCCCGGCACGCTGATCAACGGCGAAAACGGACAGTTCGCCGCGGCCGGGCGGAACATCCACGACCATGAAAAGCTCGGCTGGATGACCTTCGCGCAGATGGTGCAGAAGTCGAGCAATATCGGCGCGGCGAAAACCGGGATGGCGCTGGGCGAGGAGCGGCTGCACCGGTACCTCAAGGCCTTCGGCTTCGGCGAGCGGACTGAAATCGACTTGCCGGGCGAAGCGGCGGGGCTGGTGCGGGACCCGAAGGACTGGGGGCGCCAGTCGCTGGCCTCGATCGCGTTCGGGCAGGAAGTCGGGGTCACGCCCTTGCAGTTGCTCAACGCGGTGGCGGCCGTCGCAAACGGCGGCTGGCTGATGAAGCCCTACGTCGTGTCGGAGATTCGCGACGGCAAGGGGGCGGTGGTGACTCAGACGGGCCCGCAAATCCGGCGCCGGGCCGTGTCCGCCGAGACCGCCCAGGCCTTGACGGCGATTCTGGAGGGAGTGGTGACCCATGGGACCGGCGGCAAGGCGGCCATCGCCGGATTCCGGGTGGCGGGCAAGACCGGCACCGCGCAGAAGATCGATCCCAAGACTGGACGTTATTCGCCGACCCTCTTCGTGGCCTCCTTTGTTGGCTACCTGCCGGTGGACGATCCGCGCCTGGCGATCCTGGTGGTGGTGGACGAGCCGCGCACGGAGCAATGGGGCGGCACGATCGCGGCGCCGGTGTTCCGGCGCGTAGCGGAGCAAGCGCTCCTGCACCTGGGCGTCTCCTCCAAGTCGCCGATCAAGCTGGCCTTGTATGATGAGTATGGGGAAGCGAGGCGCGGCGGGGCGGAACGAACGCTTGTGCGATTGGCTTCGGTAGGAGATCCCTCGTGAAACTGGCCGAACTCGTCGAATCTCTGGAAACGGCGGCGCGGTCTGGAGGCCTTGGAATCGAGGTCACCGGACTCACCGACGACTCCCGTGCCGTCAAGCCGGGCCATGTGTTTGTCGCGGTGAAGGGTGCGAAGGCGGACGGCCACCGGCACCTGGCCCAGGCGGTCCTGGCCGGCGCTGCCGCGTTGGTGGTGCAGGAGCAGCCGGCGGGAGGATCGGTGCCTCCGTCGGTGCCGGTGATTCAGGTGCCGGATTCCCGGCGCGCCGTCGGCCTGCTGGCCGGCCGGTTTCACGGGGACCCCTCGTCCAAGCTGACGATGATCGGTGTGACCGGGACGAACGGAAAGACCACGATCACCTATCTCTGCCGGTCCGTGCTGGAAGCGGCGGGCCGGAAGGTGGGGGTGATCGGCACAGTGGCCTATCAGATCGGGAAGGAGCAGGTGCCCGCCTCCCATACGACGCCCGGCGCGGTCGAGCTGCAGTCGCTGCTGGCGCGCATGGTGGCCGCGGGGCTGGATACGGTGGTCATGGAAGTGTCGTCCCATGCGCTGGCGCTGGATCGCACGGCCGGCTGCGAGTTCGACCTGGCGGTGTTCACGAACCTGACCCAGGACCATTTGGATTTCCACGCCGACCTCGAAGACTATTTCCAGGCGAAGGTCCGCCTCTTTTCCGGCCTGTCGCCGGACGGGCGGAAACCCACGACCAAGCGCGCCATCGTGAACGTGGACGACGAGCGGGGCCTGCGCGTGTGCCGGGCCTGCCGCGTCCCGGTCTGGACCTATGCGATCAAGAACCAGGCCGACATCCGCGCCGAAGCGGTGCGGCTCTCGTTGGCGGGCACGACCTTTACCGTCGCGACCCCGGCCGGCCGGTTCGACGTGGCCAGCAAGCTGGTGGGGGAGCACAACGTCTATAACCTGCTCGCGGCCATCGGCGTGGGCTTGCAGGAGGGACTGACGCAGGATCAGATCCGCGCCGGATTGGCGTCGGTCGAGAACGTGCCCGGCCGCTTCGAGCGCGTGGAGGCGGGCCAGGATTTCACCGTCGTGGTGGACTATGCCCATACCGAGGATGCGCTGATGCGTCTGCTGGCCGCGGCCAACCGGCTCAAGACGGGCCGGATCATCACCCTGTTCGGCTGCGGCGGGGATCGCGATCGGGGCAAGCGGCCGAAGATGGGGCGTGTGGCGGCGGAGCAGAGCGATGTCGTGGTGCTGACCTCCGACAATCCGCGCAGCGAGGACCCCGCGGCGATCTTGCGCGAAGTCGAGGCGGGCGTGAAGGAAGCCCTGAAGGCCGCGCCGGCGCCTGTTCAGTACCGGGTGATCGCCGATCGCCGTCAGGCCATCGAAACGGCCATCGGCGAAGCCAGGACGGGGGATACGGTCCTGATCGCCGGGAAGGGCCACGAGGATTACCAGATCATCGGGAGCGAGAAGCTGCATTTCGACGACCGGGAAGTGGCGCGTGAAGCCCTGCGCAAGCGGAGCCGCGTCTAAGGAGGAGCCGTGACCGATCTCCAACGCATCCAAGGCATCACGGTCCTGGGCGTCCAGGCGAGGCATCGAGGAGATTCGTACATCCTCTGCAACGACCCGGAGACGGGGACGACGTTCGCCGTCCATCCGGGCGAGACGATCGGCGAAGCGCTGGATCGGGTGGCGGCGCGGTACCAGGAGGCGATGAAAGGGAGCCATGGGGACGGTCACAGGGTCCATCGCTGAACAACCGGCGCTGAGGCCCGGCCAGCCGTATCCGTGGGATGTCATGCCGCTCTTTACGGTGGAAGAGATCCTCGAGGTGACGGGGGCGCGGGTGCTGGCCTCCGGCGCCGGCCGGCTCGCGCGCAGCGGGTTCCGCCGGCTCTGCACGGATTCGCGGGAAGTCCGGCGCGGCGATCTGTTCGTGGCCCTGCCGGGGGAGCGCTTCAACGGCAAGGAGTTCGTGGAGGCGGCGATCCGGAAGGGGGCGGCCGGCGCCCTTATCCAGGGGCAGGCCTGGGGCAAGACGGCGACCAGGACGATCTTCGGCGTGCCCGATGCCGTGCTCGCCTATCAGCAGTTGGCCGCGCACCATCGCCAGCGGTTTACAATGCCGCTGGTGGCGGTGACGGGGAGCAACGGCAAGACCACGTGCAAAGAGATGACGGCCTCCGTTCTGGCCGAGCGGGGCTCGGTGCTCAAAACGGAAGGGAATTTCAACAACCGGATCGGGGTGCCGCAGACCCTGCTGCGCCTGACCCAGCGCCATGACGCGGCCTTGGTGGAGATGGGCGTGGACCGGAAGGGCCAGACGACGCGCCTCTGCGAGATCACCCATCCGACGATCGGCCTGATTACCAATATCGGTCCGGACCACTTAGAGTTTTTCGGCAGCCTGGACGACTCGGCCCATGCCAAGGCCGAATTGCTGGACTGGATTCCGGAGGACGGGACGGCGGTGCTGAACGCGGACGATGCCTATTTCGACTATTTGGCGTCGCGGGCTCGTTGCCGCATCCTGCCGTTCGGCCAATCGCCGCGTGCGCTGATTCGCGCCGCCGAGGTGACGATAGATCTCCGCCGGGGCACCACCTTCAGCCTCATCCTGCCGGACCGGGCGCGCGGCACGAAGGTCCATCTGGCGGCGCACGGAGGGCACAACATCTCCAACGCCCTGGCGGCGGCGGCCGTGGGCTATGCCCTGGGGATGAGCGGCGCGGCGATTGCGCGGGGGTTGGGGCATTTCAGGCCCGCCGCCATGCGTTCGCAGGTGAAGGCCTCCCACGGGATCACGATCATCAACGATTGCTACAACGCCAATCCGGCTTCCATGAAGGCGGCGCTCACGCTGTTGGCGGAACTGGGCGGCGCAGGCAGGACGATCGCGGCGCTGGGGGACATGCTGGAACTGGGTCCCGAGTCGCCGGCCCTGCATCAGGACGTCGGCGTCCATCTCGCGTCCCAGGGCATTACGCAGCTCATCGCTTGCGGTCCGTTGGCGAGGAATCTGGCGGAGGGCGCCCGCTCGGCCGGCATGGAAGCCGAGCGGATTCATACGGTGCAGGACTCGGTTGCCGCCGCGGCCCTCTGCAAAAAACTGGCGCATGCGGGAGATGTGGTGCTGGTCAAGGGCTCGCGCGGGATGACGATGGAACGGGTCGTCGAAACATTGATGCATGATAAATGATGAATGATGAACTGAGGCGTCATCCGTTCTCCGTTCATCATTCATCACTCATCGTTCATCGCTTTGCCTGGAACTGACGCATGCTCTATCTCTGGCTCTATCCGTTGCACACCGAGTATTCGTTCCTGAACGTCTTCCGGTACCTGAGTTTCCGGATCATCTATGCGGCGGTCACGGCCTTCCTCGTCGCCTTCGTGCTGGCACCCCCGCTGATCCGGAAATTGCAGGAGATCCGGATGGGGCAGCAGGTGCGGGAGGACGGGCCCAGCACGCACCTCTCGAAGTCGGGAATCCCGACGATGGGCGGGCTGCTGATCCTCTTCGCGTTGGTGCTGGCCACGTTCCTGTGGGCGGACATCACCAATCGCTACGTCTGGCTGGTCGTGTTGGCCACCTTGGGGTTCGGGGCCGTGGGGTTCGCCGACGACTATCTCAAATTCGTGCGGGGCCGTTCCAAGGGGCTCACGGCTTTGCAGAAAATTCTGGCGCAGGGGCTCGTGGCGCTCAGCATCGGCCTGGTCTTCTTCTTTCTGCCCAGTTACTCCACCCAGCTCAGCGTGCCCTTCTTCAAGAACTTCACGCCGGATTTGGGGCTCCTCTACATCCCGTTCGCCATCCTGGTCATCGTGGGGGCCTCCAATGCCGTGAATCTGACCGACGGACTGGACGGGCTGGCACTCGGCCCGATCATGATCGCCTCGCTGGCCTACACGATCGTCGCCTACGTCGTCGGCAACAAGATCACGTCGGAATACCTGTTGATCCCCTACATCGAGGGCGCGGGGGAGCTGGCGGTCTTCACCGCCGCGATCTTCGGCGCCAGCCTTGGGTTCCTCTGGTTCAACACCTACCCGGCTTCCGTGTTCATGGGGGACGTGGGCTCCTTGCCCCTGGGTGCGGCGCTCGGCACCGTGGCGGTCGTGAGCAAGCATGAGCTGCTCCTCCTCCTGGTCGGCGGGGTGTTCGTGATCGAGGCCATCTCGGTCATCTTCCAGGTGGCCTCGTTCAAGTCGCGGGGGAAACGGATCTTTCTGATGGCGCCCATCCACCATCATTTCGAAATGAAGGGATGGGAGGAGCCGAAAGTGGTGGTGCGGCTGTGGATCATCGCCATTCTTCTGGCGCTCTTAAGTCTGAGCACATTGAAACTACGGTAATGGATCACCCGGATGTCATTTCCAGCGGAAGCGGAACTCAGGGGCAAGCGTGTGACCGTGGTGGGCCTGGCCCGCAGCGGGGTCGCGGCGGCTCGGCTCCTGCAAACAGTGGGCGCACAGGTCACGGTGGCGGATGGCAAGGAGGCATCGGCCCTGGCCGAGCCCCTCTCGAAGCTGGACCGGAACACAGTGAAGGTGCGCGTCGGCGCCGGCTACGAGGCGGCGCTGGAGGGGGCGGAGTTGGTGGTGATCAGTCCCGGCGTGCCCTTCTGTCTTCCCTCGCTCGAAGCGGCTCGGCGGCGCGGTCTGCGGGTGATCGGAGAGCTGGAGCTGGCGTCCCGGTTTCTGCGCGCGCCGGTGCTTGCCGTCACCGGCACCAACGGGAAGAGCACGACGGTGACGCTGCTCGGATTGTTGCTGGCCGAGAGCGGCAAGCGGGCCTTCGTCGGGGGCAATCTTGGCACGCCTCTGTGCGAGGCGGCGCTGGCCTCCTATCAGGCCGGACCAGGCGCCGGGCCCTACGACTATGTGGTGGCGGAGGTGTCGAGCTTTCAGTTGGAGACGGTCGAACGGTTTCATCCCAGGGTGGCGGCTTTGCTGAACATCACGCCGGATCATCTGGATCGTTATGATTCGCTGGACGACTATGTGGCGGCCAAGGGCCGGTTGTTTGCCAATCAGACGCAGGGGGATATCGCGCTGTTGAATCTTGACGACGAGCGGGTCGCGGGGCTGGCGGGGCGGCTGAGCGCCAAGACCCTGGGGTTCAGCCGGACGCTGGCTCTGGATCGCGCCGCCTGCGAAGGAACGTTTCTCGACGGGGGAGCGTTGGTGGCGACCATCGGAGGGACGCGGCGGGAGATTTGCCGCCGGGAGGAGTTGCGGCTGTTGGGCGATCATAACTTGTCCAATGCCTTGGCCGCTTCGGCCATCGGTCTGGCTTGCGACTGCCCGATTCCATCCATGCGGCAGGTGCTCCGGAATTTCCCCGGCTTGGAACATGCCCTGGAGTTCGTGCGGGAGCGGCAGGGGGTGCGGTTTATCAACGATTCCAAGGGCACGAACGTGGATGCCACGCTCAAGGCCTTGGAAAGTCTGTCTCAGCCGATCCTGTTGATCGCCGGGGGGAAGGACAAGGGCGGGGATTTCAGCAAGCTGCGGCAGGCGGTCATGCAGCGGGTCAAGCGGCTGATCCTGATCGGGGAAGCGGCGCCGTTGATCCAGGCGGCGCTGGCCGGATTCGACCGGATCGGCAAGGCGGCGACCCTGCGGGACGCGGTGGCCCTGGCGGCGCGGGAGGCGACGGAAGGAGACGTCGTCCTGCTCTCGCCTGCCTGCGCCAGCTTCGACATGTTCGCCGATTATCAGGACCGGGGGCGGCAGTTCAAAGCGCTGGTGAAAGCGTTGCCGTAAACACGAAGAGCATATGGCTGATGGCGAATAGCATATGGTCGGAGCGGGAAACCTTCCGGACGGTTTCTTGGCCATATGCCATAAGCCATACGCTCTTCAAGTACGGCGGAGAAGAATGAATGTCGCGCAAGGGAATTCAGGGGGGCACGTTGGCGCTTCCTTGGGCGGGGGGCGGCGCCAGGACCAAGGCGGTGGCGAAGGCCGACGGGGTCCTGTTGACCATCACGTTGCTGTTGGCGTTGATCGGGCTGGTGATGGTGTTCAGCGCCAGCGGGGTGGTGGCGGGCAATCGGTTTCACGATTCGATCTACTACCTCAAGCGGCAATTGGCCTGGCTGGCTTTCGGGTTCCTGCTGCTGCACGTGGCGTCGCGGGTGGACTATACGGTCTGGCAGCGGATGGCGCTGCCGATTCTCTGCGGCACGGTCCTGCTCCTGATGCTGGTGTTGATCCCGCACGTGGGTACGGTGGTGAAGGGGGCGCGGCGCTGGCTGCGTTTCGGCCCCATCTCGATTCAACCGGCCGAGATGGTCAAGCTGGTGGTGGTGCTCTACCTGGCGGCCTATCTCACCAAGAAGGAGGGACGGGCGACGGAATTCACCACCTGGTTTTTGCCGCCGCTGCTGGTCATCGGACTGCTGGCCGGGCTGGTGGTGCTGGAACCGGACCTGGGCACGGTGATCGTGGTCGGGCTGGTGACCTTGGTCTTATTGTTTCTGGGCGGGGCCAGGCTCGGGCATTTGCTGGGATTGGTGCTCATGGCGTTGCCGGTGGTGGGGCTGTTGGTCTGGCGGTCGCCCTACCGGATGCATCGGCTCATGACCTTCCTGGATCCCATGAAGGACCCGACCGGAGCCGGCTTTCAGGTGAACCAATCCTTTTTGGCCTTCGGGAGCGGCGGTCTGTTGGGTGTGGGGCTGGGCGAAGGCAAGCAGAAGCTCTTCTTCCTGCCCGAGGCCCATACGGATTTCGTGCTGGCCCTGGTCGGCGAGGAAGTGGGTCTGCTCGGCACGGCCTGCGTCATGTTGCTCTACGCCCTGCTGGTGGTGAAGGGGTTTCAGATCGCCGGCCGCGCGCGGGAACCCTTCGGCCGGCACCTGGCCTTGGGGATCACGCTGTTGATCGGATGTCAGGCCTTGATCAATGCCGGTGTCGTGACCGGCATGTTGCCGACCAAAGGGCTGACCCTGCCTTTGGTCAGCTACGGCGGCTCGTCGCTGATGGTGAGTCTGTTGGCGATCGGCATTCTGCTCAGCATCTCGCGCGATCGGCAGGGAGGCAGGCCGGCGCCGGGGGCCGCTCGTCCGGCCGGCGGGAGATGAGGATTGTCATTGCGGCCGGCGGAACCGGCGGCCACCTGTATCCGGCTGTGGCCCTGGCCCGCGAGTTTGTCCGCCAGGACCGGACGACCCAGGTGCTGTTCGTCGGAACGGCCAGAGGAATCGAAAGCAAGGTGCTCCCGCATGAGGGGTTCGAATTGCAGATGATTGAAGCCAAGCCGGTGATGGGCCGAGGCTGGTTGCAGGCGGTCCTGGCGCTTCTGTCCTTGCCTGTGGCGGTCCGGCAGGCGGTGGCGATCTTGCGCGCGCGGCGGGCCGACCTGGTCGTCGGCGTCGGGGGATACAGCAGTCCGCCGGTGATCCTGGCGGCCTGGCTGCTGCGGATCCGCCGGGTATTGCTGGAGCCCAATGCCTATCCGGGGTTGGCGAACAAGGCGACGGGGCCCCTGGCCGACCTTGTGTTCCTCTCCTATGAGGCGGCGGCCGGCTCGTTTGCGTCCGCCAAGGTCCGGGTTACGGGGATGCCGATCCGGCTGGAGTTTTTGGAGAAAGCAGAAGGCAGTAGGCAGCAGGCAGCAAGCCATCCGCCTTCTGCCTTCCGCCTTCTGGTGTTCGGCGGCAGCCAGGGAGCCCATGCGATCAATCAGGCGATGGTGGAGGCCCTGCCTCACATACAGGGCATGAAGGATCGGTTGGTCATCGTCCATCAAACCGGCGAGGCTGATTATGCATCCGTGCGCGCCGCCTATGAAGCGGTAGGGCTGGAGGCGGAGGTGACGCCGTTTATCTACGACATGCCGAAGGCGCTGCGATCTGCCGACCTGGTGGTGGCGCGCGCCGGGGCGATCACGCTGGCCGAATTGTCCGCCTGCGGCAAGCCGGCCGTTTTGGTGCCGCTGCCGACGGCGATCTATCAGCATCAAGAGAAGAACGCGCTGGTGATGGAGCAGGCAGGAGCGGCGGTCTTGCTGAGACAATCCGAACTCACGGGGACCTCGTTGGCGAACCAGATTGCAGCCTTACTGTCCGATGCCGGTCGTCTGCGTTCGATGGGGGAGCGGAGCGCGGCCCTGGGGCGAACCGACGCGTCCGAAGCCATTGTGCAGATGTGCCGGAGACTCGTAGGCGTTGAAAGCCACGCGCAATGTTCATGAGAGCGTTCGTCACAAATAGCCAGGTGGTCATTAGGCAATCCTTGAGGATGTTCAAAAAGATCGTCCGGCGAGGCCGCAGCGAACGAAAGACCGAGACGTACTCTGTGCGGTACGTCGAGGTCTTGAGCGATGCGAGAACGAAGCCGGCGGTCTTTTTCAACGTCCGACTCGTAGGGGAGGACTATGGGACCAACCAACCTCTTGGAGCAACCAGGTCGTGAGCAGAGCCTTCGTTCGGACAGGCTCGGTTCGGGCGAGCCGTCCGCCAGGCGGAACGGAGTAAGCGTTCGCGTGGGACCGACGATGTTCAGGAAGATCCAGCACATTCACCTGGTCGGGATCGGGGGCTCCGGCATGAGCGGGATCGCTGAGGTGCTGTTGACGCTCGGCTACAAGGTGACGGGCTCCGATTTGAATTATTCGGAGACCGTGAAGCGTCTGGAGGAATTGGGCGGGCGGATCTTCATCGGGCACGACGCGGCCAACGTGGGCGATGCGCAAGTGGTGGTCATCTCGTCGGCCGTGGCGCCGACCAATCCGGAGGTGGTCGCGGCCCGCGCGAATGTCATCCCGGTCATTCCGCGCGCCGAGATGCTGGCCGAGCTGATGCGCCTGAAGTACGGGATCGCCATCGCCGGCGCGCACGGCAAGACCACGACGACCTCCATGGTGGCGGCGGTGCTGGCGCAGGCCGGGCTGGACCCGACCGTGGTGATCGGCGGAAAGGTCAATGCGCTGGGCAGCCACGCGCGGCTGGGCCGGGGCGATCTGCTGGTGGCCGAGGCGGACGAGAGCGACGGGTCGTTCCTCAAGCTCTCGCCCTCGGTCGTCGCCGTGACCAACATCGACAAGGAGCATCTGGAGCACTACGGCACGATGGAGCGGCTGGAAGGCAGCTTCCTGGAATTCGTCAACCGCGTGCCCTTCTACGGACTCGCCGTGCTCTGCGCCGACGACGAGCGGATCCGTTCCCTGCTGCCGCGGGTGATCAAACGCTACCAGACCTACGGGTTGCAGGAGCGGCCGATGGCGCCGGCGCCGGACTTCCGCGCGAGCGACATCACGGCGAACCAGTGGGAGTCGGAGTTCCGGGCCTATCACCGGGATAAGAATTTGGGGCCGTTCCGGATCTCCATTCCGGGGATCCATAACGTGAGCAATGCGCTGGTTGCCATCGCCATCGGCATCGAGCTGGATGTGCCGGTGGATTTGATCCGCAAGGGCCTGGCCTCCTTCGCCGGGGTCGAGCGGCGCTTCCAGCTGCGCGGCGAAAAAGGCGGGGTGATGGTCGTGGACGACTACGGCCACCATCCGAGCGAGATCAAGGCCACGCTGGCCGCCGCCAAGCAGGGGTGGAAGCGCCGGCTGGTCGTGCTCTTCCAGCCCCATCGCTACACGCGCACGCGCGACCTGATGGATGAGTTCGCCAAGGCCTTCGGCCAGTCCGATCTCCTGTTCGTCACCGACATCTATCCGGCCGGCGAGGCGGCGATTCCCGGCATCACCGGCGAGAAGCTCGCGGCGGCCATCCGGGCTTCCGGCCATCCGGCCGTCCGGTGGGTGGAGCGGAAAGAACAATTGACCGAGCAGGTCAGGGCGGAAGTCCAGCCGGGCGATCTGGTGATCACGCTCGGCGCGGGCGACATCTGGAAGGCCGGTCCCGGGTTGCTGGAGCGGCTATGATCGTGGAGGTCGTGATGCGAGACGGCGGCAGACAGGGGCTGAGTCCGGGGCCCAGGGCGATCGCGTCCGTGCCGGATCGCAAGGGTTCCCAGGCCAGAGACCTGCATGCGGCCGTGGCCGGTCTGCGCGGCGAGGTCCGATTCAATGCCTCGCTGCGGGACCTGACGTCGTTTCGCATCGGCGGGCCGGCCGATGCCTTGTGCTTCCCCGCCGACGTCGAGGACTTGGGCCGGCTCGTCGGTCAGGCCAAGGCCGCGAAGGTGCCGATTTTCGTGCTGGGGGGCACGAATCTGCTGGTGCGCGACCGGGGCATCCGCGGGCTGGTCGTGAGTCTGACGAAGCTCACGGCGATCCGGGACGAGCCGGACTCCGTGATCTATGCGGAAGGCGGGGTGGGCATGCCGACGTTGATGAAACACGCGATCAGCCGGTCGCTGGCCGGGCTCGAATGGGCCGCCGGGATTCCCGGCACCCTGGGCGGGTCGGTCGTGATGAATGCCGGGACCAGGCTGGGGGAGATGCGGCAAGTGCTGAAGGCGGTGCGCCTGGTGGACTCGAAGGGGAAGGTCCAGGACGTGCCGGCCTCGGCCATCCGGTTCAGCTACCGGCGCGCCAAGCTGCCGCGCGGCATCGTGGCCGGGGCCTGGCTGCAGCTCCGGCCCGGGAACCGCGAACAGATCGAGACCGTGGTGAAGGACTACTTGCATCATCGGCGGGACACCCAGCCGCTGGCCCAGCCCAGCGCCGGCTGCGTGTTCAAGAATCCCCCGAACGATGCGGCCGGGCGCGTGATTGAAGCCGCGGGCATGAAGGGGGCCCGCGTCGGCGACGCCCAGGTGTCGGAGAAACATGCCAACTTCGTGGTGAACCTCGGTCAGGCCAAGGCCGCCGATGTGATCACCCTGATCAAGCAAGTCGGCCGGGCCGTGCAAGAGCAGACGGGCATTACGCTGGAGTTGGAATTAAAGATCGTGGGCCAACTGTGAAGAAGATAGTGATGAGTGAAGAGTGATGGGCAGTAGAAAAGAAACCAGAATGAAACTCAGGACGCATCACCCATCACCCATCACGCCTCACCGTCCCTTGACCAAGGCGCGCATCGGCGTCCTGATGGGGGGGCAGTCCTCCGAACGGGAGGTTTCGCTGCGGACCGGACTGGCGGTGCACCGTTCGCTCCTGCGTCGCGGCTACGAGGCCGTGGCCATCGATGTGAGCGAGTCCCTGGTGCAACAACTGAAGGCCAAACGGGTGGAACTGGTGTTCCTGGCTCTGCATGGCCAGGGCGGGGAGGATGGGACGATACAGGGTTTGCTGGAATCCATCGGGATGCCCTACACGGGATCGGGCGTGCGGGCCAGCGCGATCGGCATGCACAAGGTGGCGACGAAGGCCCTGCTGGCCTATGCGGACATCCCCGTGGCGGAGGGAACGGTTATCTGGCGCGAACAGGGCCGGTCCGCCGGGCTGCCGGCCGGGTTGCGTCTGCCGCTGGTGGTGAAGCCGGCGTCGGAGGGCTCCACGATCGGGGTCTCGATCGTGCGGCGGCTTGCCGACTGGCGTCCCGCGCTGCGTCGCGCCCATGTCTACGATGAGGAAGCCCTCGTGGAGGCTTATATTTCCGGACGTGAGATCGGCGTGTCGGTGCTGGGCGACGCGGGCAAGGCCATGGCGCTGCCTGCGGTCGAGATCGTGGCGCCGGGCGGCTTCTACGACTATGCAGCCAAGTACACGAAGGGCCGCACCAGGTACCTCTGCCCGGCTCCGCTCAAGCCGGAGCTGGCCCGGCTCTTGAAGGACTTGGCCGTCCGGACCTATCGGGCCGTTGGCTGCGACGGGGCGGCGCGGGTGGATTTTCGCGTGACGCAACGGGGCAAACCGTATGTGCTCGAAATCAACACGATCCCCGGCATGACCGAGACCAGCCTCTTGCCGATGGCCGCGGCCAGGGCCGGGTTGGACTATGACGCTTTGACCGAGCGGATACTTCGGTCCGCCCTCGTTCGCGCGGGGGCCGGCCAAGCTGTGCGCCGGGTTGCCTCGCCTGCGCTCCGTGCCATGGCGGGAGGGAGAAAGACACGATGAAACAGTGGAAGGGCGCCAAGCAGCGGGCGCGGGCCGCCCGGCCGATGTGGGCGCCGAGGCGGGCCGGCCGGTCGGCATCCCGTTGGCGACCGTCAGCCAAGCTGGGGCGTGTGAGCAAGTGGATCGGGTGGGCTTGCCTGGGCATCCTCGTCATGGGCGCGATCGGGTGGGGCGGGTTGCAGGCCTACCGGCAGGCCCAGCCGATCCTGCACGATTGGCTGGAGGTCCGGGAGGTGACGATTGCGGGTATCCAGCACCTGTCGCGGGAGGAAGTCCTGGAGCGGTTGGGACTGTCGCAGGGGGAGACGCTCTGGTCGGCCCAACCCTCGGTCCTGAGCGAGCGGCTGATGACCCATCCCTGGATCAAGCAGGCTTCCGTGACCCGCTCGCTGCCGCACCGGTTGATCGTGACCCTGGTCGAGCGCCAGCCGGTGGTCGTGCTGAAGTCCTCGTCCTCGGCGCTGTTGCTGGACAAGGAGGGCCAGGTCTTGACGCCGCTGTCCGTGCTGGAGGGAGCCGAGTTTCCGATCCTGATCGGCGTGGACCCGGATCGCGTGATGCAGGGGGACGACCGGGCCCGCCAGTCGGTGCGGAACGGCATCCGGCTGGCCGGCCTGCTGGGCGACGAGTTCGACGGGCTGCCGGAAATCGACCTGGGCAATCCGGAGAACGCCGTGGCCTACGTGCAAGGCCTGCGGTTTCAGTTCGGGCCTGCGTCGTTCGAGGAGAAATGGGAACGGTATCGCAAGATCGACCGGACGCTGCACGTCAGCGTCGGCGACGAGCAGACGAGTCCAAAGCATGAGATCGACCTGCGCTATCCGGGCAAGGTGATCGTTCGCGAAAGGGGGTGACCGACTGTGGGGAGACGTGATCACGTAGTGGTCGGGCTGGACATCGGCACGACGAAGATTTGCGCGGTTGTCGCGGAAATGACCGAGGACGGGACCGTCAACATCATCGGCGTGGGCTCCAGTCCGTCCCGCGGGCTCAAGAAAGGGGTCGTGGTCGACATCGACCTGACGGTGGACTCCATCAAGAAGGCGGTGGAGGAAGCCGAGTTGATGACCGGCGGTCAGATCAACGCCGTCTACACGGGCATCGCCGGCAGCCACATCTCCGTGGCCCAGGCGCGCGGGGTGCTCGCGCTGAAGCGGCAGGAAGTGACCCGCCAGGACGTGGACCGGGTGATGGAACAGGTCCGCGCTGGCATCATGGTCGATCCGGGGCGGGAAATCCTGCACGTGATCCCGCGCGAATTCGTGGTGGACGACCAGGACGGGGTGCGGGAACCGCTGGGCATGTCCGGGGCGCGGCTGGCCGTGGAAGCGCACATCATTACCGGGGCGGTCACCTCGGTGCAGAACATCAGCAAGAGCGTGAACCGGGCCGGCCTGGACGTGGTGGAGATCGTGCTGCAGCCGCTGGCCTCCAGCGAGGCGGTCCTCAGCAGCGAGGAGCGGGATTTGGGCGTGGTGATGGTGGATCTGGGCGGCGGCACGACCGACCTGGCGATCTTCGTGGACGGGAGCATCCGGCACACGGCGGTCCTGCCGATCGGCGGCCAGAATTTGACGAAGGACATCGCGATCGGCCTGCTGACCTCCCAGACCGAAGCGGAGAAGATCAAGATCAAGCACGGGATCGCGCGGGTGGACCTGGTCAACGACGGCGACATGGTCGAGGTGCCGAGCGCGGGGGACCGGCCGGCCAGAAGCATCGCGAGGCGGGAGCTGGCGCTGGTCATCGAGCCGCGCGTCGAGGAGATGTTCGAGCTGGTCCGCGACGAGATCAACCATGCCGGCTACGACGGGAGGCTGGGGGCCGGGGTGGTCATCACGGGCGGGACCTCGATGCTGGAAGGGATGCCCGACGCGGCGGAGCGGGTGCTCAATCTGCCGGCGCGCCGCGGCGTGCCGACCGGGGTGGACGGGCTGCGGGACATCGCGGGGACGCCGATGCATGCGACGGCGGTCGGGCTCATTCTGCATGCCTGCCATCACATGGGCGATCTGGAATCGGTCGGCCGGGGCGGGCGGCGGGTCGGGCGGGCCTTCGGCCGGATGAGGCAACTGTTGCAGGAGTTTTTCTAAAATGAGCCATCAGCCGTCAGCGTTCAGCCATCAGCATGAAGAATTTGTTCGGCTGAGAGCTGATTGCTGAAAGCTGACTGCTCTTCAGAAAAGGGAGGAAGCACGATGTTCTCATTTGAAGAAGAAGACATCATGCCGGTCCGGATCAAAGTCGTCGGGGTGGGCGGCGCCGGCTGCAACGCCATCAATACGATGATCGGCTCCGGCCTCGGTCGGGTCGAGTTCATCGCGGCCAACACGGACGTGCAGGCCCTGGGCCGGTCCATGGCCACGTTCAAGATCCAACTGGGCCCGGAGAAGACCAGGGGATTGGGGGCTGGCGCCAAGCCGGAGGTGGGCCGGGAGTCGGCGATGGAAAGCAAGGACCGCATCCGGGAGAGCCTGGAAGGGGCCGAGATGGTCTTCGTCACGGCCGGCATGGGCGGCGGCACGGGGACGGGCGCCGCGCCGGTGGTCGCGGGGATCGCGCAGGAACTGGGTATTCTGACCGTGGCGGTCGTGAGCAAGCCTTTCACCTACGAAGGCAACCGGCGGATGAGCCATGCCGAGGACGGGCTCCGGGAACTCAAGAAGCATGTGGATACGTTGCTCGTCATTCCGAACCAGCGGCTGCTCCAGATCGTGGACAAGAGCACCTCGATGCTGGAGGCCTTCAAGGTGGCCGACGATGTGTTGTTGCAGGCGATCAAGGGCATCGCGGACGTGATCACCACGACGGGCCACGTGAATGTGGATTTCGCGGACGTGCGCACGGTCATGACCTACACGGGCCGGGCGGTGATGGGCATGGGCGTGTCGCAGGGCGAGACCAGGGCCGTCGAGGCGGCGCAGAAAGCCATCTCCAGCCCCCTGCTGGAGGACGGGAGCATCGCCGGCGCTCGCGGGGTCTTGCTCAACATCACGGGCGGGCTGAAAATGACCCTCCACGAGGTGGACCAGGCTGCCTCGATCATCCGCGAAACGGCCGATCCCGAGGCCAACATCATCGTCGGACAGGTGATCAACGAAGCGCTGAACGAAGAGCTGGTGGTGACCGTGATCGCCACCGGATTCGACCGGGAGGAGGCAAGCCTAGCGAAGCGGCCGTTGCTCGATCGAACAGCGGTGCGTGCGCCGCAACCGGCCATGGCCGGTGTGGGCGCCAAAGCTGCGGCGGAGGCGCCGAAGAAGAACCTCGAACACCCGACCTTCCTCCGCAAGCTGTCCGCGCAGCGGGAGGGACAAGAGCGGCTGGGCCTGGTCATGGACGAGAACGAGAAGTGGGACGTGCCCACGTTTCTGAGAAAGCAAGCGGACTGAAGATGAGCGCGAGGCGTTAGGCGAATGAGAGTTGTCAGTTCGCAGTTCTCAGTTTCCGAAAACTGATGACTGTCCACCGTGAACTGTGCGCTCTTCATCTCATGAGATTGCCCGTATGGCGGCCAAACACATCACGGTCCCGGCGTTTGCCGACGAGCGCGAAGGCATCCGGCATTTTTTCGGGACGCGACATGAGGCGGGCCGTCCGGACCGGACGGCGCCGGTCGTGGTGTCGGTGACGCAAGTGCACGGCACGGATGCCCTGGTGCTGGATCGGCCGGTCGAGCCGGGCGAGACCTTTGCCGGCGGATGGGACGCGCTGGTCACGAACCAGCGGGAGGTCTGGCTCACGGTCAAGACGGCCGACTGTGTGCCGGTCTTGGTCCATGACCCGCGTCAGGGGGCCGTGGCGGCGATCCATGCGGGGTGGCGGGGCGCCGTCGCCGGCATCCTGCCGCGCACCCTGGCGGTGATGCGGGAACGGTTCGGGTCGAACCCAGGCTCGCTGCGGATCGGCATCGGACCGTCGGCCGGCTCCTGCTGCTACGAAGTGGACGAGCCGGTGCTGAAGAAGCTGCGCGAGGGTGTGCCCGACTGGTCTCTCGTGGTGCGGGAAACTGGCCCGGGAACCTGGCTGTTGGACTTGCGCGGCTTGCTCCTGCGCCAGGCCCAGGCCATGGGGGCGGACCGAACAGCCATCCGGACGGTCAACGCCTGCACGATCTGCCATCCGACGCTCTTTCATTCCTATCGTCGCGAAGGGACGGCCCGGGGCACGATGGTGAGCGGCATCATGCTGACGCGCCGTTCGAAGAAACGATGAAGGATGAAGGCCGAACGATGAATGGTGTAAGATATCGCCCATTATTCCTACGCAGTCGCAATCATCGTTCAGCCTTCTGCCTTCATCGTTGAGTGAATGTGGCGGACGCACGAAGCTCGGATGCCATCGGCCACAACGTGCGGGCGGTCCTTGACACCATCCGGCAGGCCGCGCTGCGCGCGGGCCGCAACCCCGAGTCGGTCCGTCTGATCGCGGCGACTAAGACCGTGTCGCCGGACTTGGTCCGGTCGGCCATCGAAGCCGGCGTGCGTATCCTGGGCGAGAGCCGGCTTCAGGAAGCGCTGCCGAAGATCGAGGCGGTCGGTGACTGTCAGGGGATTGCCTGGCACTTCATCGGACGGCTGCAGCGGCGCAAGGTGAAATCGGTGGTCGGGCGGTTTCAGATGATCCATTCGGTGGACAGCCTGGAACTGGCTGAAGAGATCAACCGGCGGGCGGCGGAGGCGGGACTCGTTCAGGCGGTCCTGATGGAAGTGAACATCGGGGAGGAGGCGACCAAGGGGGGGCTGGCTCCCGCTGCGGTGGCCGAGACGGTGGCGACGATGAAAGCCTTTCCGAATCTTTCCGTGCAGGGGCTGATGGCCGTGCCGCCGCTCTTCACCGATCCAGAGGCGGCCAGGCCCTACTTCCGGCGCCTCCGAGAGATGGCTTCATCGTTGCCGTACGAAGACGCGAAGGAACTGTCGATGGGGATGTCGCAGGATTACGCCGTCGCGGTGGAAGAAGGGGCCACGATGGTGCGTGTCGGCACCGCGATCTTTGGAGCGAGGCGTGGCTAAGCAGACGGTTTCCAGCAAGCTGGCGTTCATCGGCGGGGGCCAGATGGCGGAGGCCCTGCTGGGAGGACTGTTCACCTCCCGCTGCTGCGAGCCTGCCTCGGTGCGGGTTACGGATGTGAGCCGGGAGCGGCAGGATCTGATGAAGAGCCGTTTCGGCGTGCAGGCCGGCGCGGACAACAAGGAGGCGGCGGTCTGGGCCGAGGTGGTCCTGCTTGCGGTCAAGCCGCAAATGATGGAATCGGTGTTGGAGGAGCTCGCGCCGGTGGTGCCGGGCCGCCTGGTCATTTCGATCGCGGCCGGCTGGTCCATCAGGAGCCTTGGTCGGCGATTTGAAAAATTGGGGGACAAGGCGCCGCGCATGGTGCGGGTGATGCCCAATACCCCGGCCCTGGTACGCGAGGGCATGTCCGCCGTCGCCTGCGGGCCTGGCGTGAGCGAGGCGGATGCGAAGCTGGCGCGGACGCTCTTCGAATCCGTCGGGCGGGTGGTGACGGTCGAGGAGCGCCTCATGGATGCGGTGACCGGCCTGAGCGGCAGCGGACCGGCCTATGTGTTCCTGGCGATCGAAGCCCTGGCGGACGGAGGGGTGAAGATGGGCCTGCCCAGGCAAGTGGCTTCCCTGCTGGCGGCCCAGACCGTGCTGGGCGCGGCGAAAATGGTGCTGGAAACGGAGGAGCATCCGGCCCGTTTGAAAGACCGTGTCGCGTCCCCGGGCGGCACGACCATCGCCGGCTTGCACGAGTTGGAGCAGGGGGGGCTGCGGGCGACCCTGACCGCGGCGGTCGAGGCGGCGACGAACCGATCCAAGGAACTGGCGAGCTGAGGGGGATTCGATGTTTGTGGCCGGCAACCTGCTCAATGCGTTCGCGACGGTGGTGGACTATGTGCTCTGGCTGTACATGTGGGTGATCATCGTGCGGGCCTTGATCTCCTGGGTCAACCCGGATCCCTGGAACCCGATCGTGCAATTTCTGGATCGCGCGACCGAACCGGTCCTGGGGCCGATCCGGCTGAGGCTCGGCTGGCGGATGGGCATCGACGTGTCGCCGATCATCGCGTTTTTGATTATCATGTTTCTGCAAATGGCGATGGTGCAAACGCTCAAGGATATGGCCGTCCGCATGCATTGAGCCTTTAGAGAGGTGCGCCATGAAAATTACGCCGCTCGACATCCAGCAAATGCAGTTCCGGACCAGCCTGCGCGGTTATTCGAAGCGGGAAGTGGATCACTTCCTGGAAGATCTGGCGCAAACGGTCGAGGGGCTCACGCGCGAGAACCAGGCCTTGCGCGACAAATTGGCGGCCACCGAAGAGCAACTGGCCGCCCTCAAGAAGTCCGAATCCACCCTCAGCCACGCGCTCGTGACCGCGCAGGCCTTCACGGACGATCTCAAGCAGGCGGCGCAACGGGATGCCGAGCTTATCATGAAGGAAGCGGAGTTGAAGGCGGCCGAATTGGTCCGTGAAGCCCAGGCCGAACTCGCCGGCACCCAGCGGGAGATCACGGACCTGCGCAAGCAACGGCTCATGGCGATCGAGCGGCTGCGCTCGACCCTGCGCGCGTTCGAGCGGATGGTGGAGATCGAGATGGGCGACGAGGCGCATGCGGACCAGGCGGAAAAACTGATCGGCGGCTGACCGTGCTGCCTTCCTGACGGCCGTTCCGACGCCAATTCCCTGCCTCGTCCTGCGTACCTGCCATGTGCTTCCTGATGCGTTGCGTCCCTGATGGGTTACGATGGATGCGTCCGATCCGATTGCCGGCGCCATGCAGTCCGCGGTGGAGGCCGGTGTCTTCCCCGGGGCGGTGTTGTCGGTCCGGTTCCGGGGCGCGATCCGATATCATCGGGCCTTCGGCCTTGCGGCCACCGTGCCAACGCCGGAGCCGCTTCATCGCGACACCATCTATGATCTGGCCTCGCTGACCAAACCCCTCGCCACCGTCACTTCCATCCTGTGCCTGGTGCAAGAGGGGCGACTCGGCCTGGACGTTGCGGTCCAGGACTATCTGCCCGAGCTTCAGGCCCGCCCGGTCGGCGGGGCGACCGTGGCGCATCTCTTGACCCACAGTTCCGGACTTCCCGCCTGGCGTCCCTTCTACGAGCGGGTGGTCGAACAAGACAAGCTGCGACCGGGTTTCCTCGGCAGCCAAGCGGCGAAGGACTATGTGTTGCAATTGATCGGAGCGGAAGAGCTCCTAGCGCCGATCGGCACACAAGCGGTCTATAGCGATCTGGGGTTCATGCTCTTGGGCCTGCTGGTGGAACGGCTGGCCGGGCGGTCGCTGGCGGATGTTGTCCGGGAGCGGGTCTATGGGCCGATCAAGGCGGCACCGCTCCTCTTTCTGCCGACCAAGGACGGTCGTTCGCAAATGCCTGCGGGGTCCGTTGCGCCGACGGAGGAGGATCCCTGGCGGGGCCGGATGCTGCGGGGGGAAGTGCACGACGAAAACGCCTATGCGCTGGGAGGGATCGCCGGACATGCAGGCCTGTTCGGCACGGCTGAGGCGGTGCTGGCTGTGTCCGGCTGTTGGCTGGACAGCGTGAAGGGCAGACCGTCCCTGCTCCGATCGGATCTCGCGCGGTTGTTCACCAGCCGGCGTGAGATCGTGCCTGGGTCCAGTTGGTGCCTGGGATGGGACAGTCCCTCGCCGCCCTCTTCATCGGGCACGAAGTTCTCGCCCCGGTCCTTCGGGCACCTCGGCTACACGGGCACGTCTCTGTGGGTCGATCCTGAGCGGGAGCTGGAAGTGGTCCTCCTGTCGAACCGCGTGCACCCGACCAGAAAGAACGACAAGATACGGGAGTTTCGGCCGAAGATCCACGACATCATCTGTCAGGAGCTGCTCGCCGCCGGCTGATAACTTTTGAGCAAAGGTGGCGGAGGCATGCGCCTCTCGCTCTCGCGCCTCTCGCGGCACCCCTTCCACGGCGGTCAGGAGCGGAAGCCTTCTGGAATTCCCGTCGCCGTGGTCTGCGACCACGGTGCGGTGGTCAGTTCCAGCTTTCCTCCTCCTGACGCCGGGTGGGGACCCTGCCGCTCCGGCCGACGTTCGCTCGATGCACATGCCTCCTTGTGGAGAGATTCTCCGGCTCTAAAAAGAAAGAGAGTACGGGGACCGACCGCTTATAGGCCGGTCCCCGTTTCCCAGATTCCGTCTTAGATGGAAGAACGACCACGGCATCCTGCTATACGTCGTGGATGGCGTTGACAGGTGATTGAATACGCGCAAGAATCACCCCAACTTGTAGGCCGTCTGGCCCACTATGCCGATCAGGATGCTCAATAACTAGGTTGCTACACGATGCCGACGCGGCCTCCTGAAGAACAGAATCGAGATGCATTCGACTTGCTTCGTATGGTGGCGCCAGAAAGAACTGCAGAACTCGATGGGCTAATCAAGAAGTACAAGCCATCATTCGTGGAGGCCAGCGATCAACCGCGGTTTGTGATGCGGGCAATGCTGTTCGGATTTGTCCAATACTCGAACCGTACCCTATTGCAGGTTTGGCTTTTTGGTTGGGTTATGTGGAAGGAGATGTACTGCTGGTCAACCTTCCTGTGGCTTCTGGCAAACAAAGGGCAGCCGTTTGTCTCTGCCGAATTTAACAAAATGCCAGGCCAGGCAGACTGCTATGCAAGTGCTGATGCTGTGCATTCACAGGCGCTCGAGTTTGCAAAATCCGATCTATTGGATTGGGTACGCTGGCCGCCTTCGGTGCCGAAACCTTCAGAAATTGCTCTGAGTTCAAACGAGGATCGGTTAATCAAAGACTTGGTCCATCATGCAGTCGCGTTTTTTCTCTTGCACGAACTACATCATTTGATGCTGCACGCGGAGGGCAAAACTTTCAGTTCGCAAACCGATGAAGAGTTCGAGTGCGACAGCTGGGCTGCTGAATACCTCATTGCCGCTTCCGATGCATACGCTAGGACGAGCGGAGACGATCCACTCTTAGTCAAGTCCAAACGGGCAATGGGCATTGCTTTGGGAATGGCGGTTATCGCTCATATCCAAGAGCTAGGCTTGTGGGAGGAAGGTGCGTAGCACCCATCTGTTGCAGACAGAATTGCTCAACTTGAAAGCATCGTTGAATTGCCAGGTAATGACCACGCTTGGAATGTGGCGTGTAGCTTCATTCTGGCTAGCCTGCGGCGACAAAATGCGGTACCCGGACGAGTAGAGTTCAAAGATCAGAAAGAGCTTTTTCGGAAGTTATTGCTCCAAACTGGCTCAGAATAGCCTGGCCACTTAATACAACTGACTGGAAAAAAGTTGCCGGTAGTTGATAAAACCGGTCACGCGTCGGGGTAGTCGGTCCAGGTTTCTTTTTCGGCCAGGTAGCGGCGGCCCTTGAAATTGGGGCGGGTGCGGATGCGGTGGAACCCCAGGGCTTGCAGCTTCTCCACCAGGCTCTTCACGGCTGCGCCGATCGTGGGCTGGGTGTCCCCGTCGACCGTCAGGGCCTCGTACATCACCTTGCCCGCGTAGCCTTGCGCCACGCGGCTGACCAGCACCGATCGGTTGAAGTAGCGGTCGCTGGGATCGGTCCCCTCGATCTGGTGCCGCTCAATGACGCCCTCTTTTTTGAAGGTCAAGGGAAGAGTCACGCCAGCCTCCGTCTCGCTCCGTCCGTGGTTCGGTCGCTTGAATCGCAGGCGGTGATTATAATCAGGCCGGTGCCGAACTTCAACCTTTGTTGACAACCTGCGGCCCCTATTCATATTATTCCCCAGCGGGATTCGTCTGGAGGTGCCTGTGTTTACCAGCTCGGTCATGAACGTGCCGAACAGCCTGACCCTCCTACGCATCCTCCTCATTCCGGTCTTTGTGAGCCTGCTGGGCGACGAGCGCTTTGGCGCGGCGCTGGTGGTGCTGGTGATTGCCGGCCTGACGGACGGCCTGGACGGCACCGTCGCGCGGGTCACCAATCAGCAGACCAAGGTTGGCGCCTACCTGGATCCCCTGGCCGACAAGCTGCTCCTGACCGCAGGGTTCGTGACCCTGTCCCTGCTGCACCTCGTGCCGGCCTGGGTGACGATCGTGATCGTCAGCCGCGATCTGCTGCTCATGGCCGCCACGCTGTTGGCCCGGTGGACCGTCCAGCGCGTGGACATCTCTCCCTCGGTGTGGGGCAAGGCGACGACCCTGTTCCAGCTGTCCTATCTGCTCCTGGTCGTGGCCCTGGCCTCACGCCGCATGGACCTGCAGATTCTGGCGCCGCTCCTGTATCTCATGGTCGGGGTCACCTTTTTTTCCGGGGGCCATTACCTCTATCGCTACCTCTTCTTCCGAGGGCCGGCGCCTGTGCGGACGAGAGAAGCATGAGCCGGTGCGGGCGGATGCAACGGCCTAGCGCGGCTCCCGGGCCTGCCGCGGACCGGACCGCAAGGACGGGACGCTGATGGCTGTCTTCACGTATGTCGGGCGCAACGCGCAGGGCGTCACCAAGAAGGGTGAGGTCGCCGCCAAGACGAAGGATGAGGCGGCCGCGCAGCTCCGCCAGCAGCGCATCGTCGTTTCGTCTCTCGAAGAAAAAAAAGAAGGCGGCAGGTTCGGCTTTGGCGGCGGCGGCATCACCGACCGGGACGTGGTGATCTTCACCCGCCAGTTCGGCACCATGATCAACGCCGGGCTGCCCCTCATCCAGTGTCTGGAGATTCTCTCCACGCAGTGCGAGAACAAGGCCTTCGGGAAAGTCATCGGGGAAATCAAGCTGGACGTGGAGAGCGGCTCCACGTTCGCCGACGCGATCAAGAAGAAGCCGAAAGCCTTCGACGAGCTGTATGCGAACATGATCCATGCCGGCGAAATCGGCGGGTTGCTGGATACGGTCCTGGTGCGCCTGGCGGTGCACATGGAAAAGGCCATGAAACTCAAGGCCCAGATCAAATCCGCGATGGTCTACCCGGCCGCCATCCTGGGCGTGTCGGTCATCGTGATCTCCGTGCTGATGGTCTGGGTCATTCCGATCTTCGCCAAAATGTTTCTGGAGATGTCCGGCTGAAAAAGCGGCCTTCCGGGGCCGACCCAGCTGGTCATCGATGCCAGCGATTTCATGCAGGCCAATATCGTGTATATGGTGATCGCAGGGGCGGCCGGGGTGTCCGGTTTGAAAAAGTATTATGCGACGCCCAAGGGCCGCTATAACATGGATAAATTGGCGCTCAAGGTCCCGGTGATGGGCGATCTGATCCGCAAAGCCTCGGTGGCCAAGTTCACGCGGACGTTGGGCACCCTGATCACCAGCGGCGTGCCGATTTTGGAAGGGCTCAGCATCACCGCCAAAACGTCGGGCAACAAGGTGGTGGAGGAAGTGATCGTCGGGGCGCGCAGCAGCATCAGCGAGGGGAAAACGGTGGCGGAACCCCTGTCGAAAAGCGACGTCTTTCCGAAGATGGTCATCCACATGATTTCCGTCGGGGAGTCCACCGGCGCCTTGGATGCCATGCTCAACAAGATCGCCGACTTCTATGACGAGGAAGTGGACGCGGCGGTGGCCTCGTTGACCGCGCTCTTGGAACCCATGATGATGGTGTTTTTGGGTACCGTGATCGACTTCATCGTGATCGCCATGTATCTACCGATCTTCAAGATGGCCTCGGTCGTCGGCTAGCCGGCATGTCGACCGCGGTTGCCGGCGTCATTCTCGCATTACTCAACGCTCCAACGTGCCGTCCAAGCGTACGCCTCGGTTGTCGGCCGCCGTCTCTCGCGTGAGCGCCGTTGTCCCCGGACAACGGTTGAAGCCAGGAGTCTCTGGAGTCTATGGAAGACCTGCGGGGCAAGCTGCATTGGTTGATGGGCCTGCGGGTGGTGGTGGTGACGCTGCTGCTCGGGCTCTCGCTGGCTTTCCAGATCGCCGAGGGCGAACTGGTGTTCATGTTCTACGCCCTGATCGTCTTGACCTATGCGATCACGATCGCCTATGCGTTGACGCTCCGGTACCTGACCGAGCCACGGACCCTGCGGCCGTTCGCCTCCTTTCAGGTGGGGATGGATCTGCTGCTGGAGACGTTGTTGGTCGCCAGCACCGGGGGCGTCGAGAGCCCGTTTTCCCCGCTCTACGTCATCACCGTCGCCCTGGCCAGCCTGATCCTGCGGCGGCGGGGCGGCCTGGTCACGGCCGGGGTCTCGGTAATCCTGTTCGGGGTGCTGACCAATATCCAGCTCTACGGGTTGCTGGCCGGTCGCGGGTGGCTGTTGCCCAGCCGGCTGTCCCCGGCGGAAACCATCCAGGCCCTGTCGTTGCACGGTCTGGCCCTGGTCCTGGTGGGGTGGCTCAGCGGGACCTTGGCCGAACAGCTGCGACGCACCGGCCAATCGCTGATCGAGAAGGAACAGGGGCTGGTCCGCCTGCGAGCGTTCCACGAGAACGTGGTGCAAAGCATTAGCAGCGGGTTGTTCGCCACGGGCCCGGAAGGGCGGATCACCTCGTTCAACCGCGCCGCGCAGGAGGCGACCGGACATGCCCTGGAGGCGGTGCTGGGCCGGCCCTGGTGGGAGGTCTTTGACTGGCAACAGGGGGATCTCTTCGGGGCGATCCCGGCCAACCTGGCGGAGCCGCACACGTTCGAAGCGGAGGGGAAGCGCGCCGACGGCACCCGGCTGGTGCTGGGCGTGACCCTGTCGCCTCTGACGGAGCAGGGGGTCCAGACGGGCCTGGTCGGGATGTTCAAGGATTTGACCCAGATCCGGGACATGCAGGAGGAGATGCGCCGCAAGGAATGGCTGGCCACGCTGGGCGAAATGTCGGCCGGCATGGCGCACGAGATCCGCAATCCCCTGGCCGCGCTGGCCGGCGCGATGCAGATGCTGCGGCGGGACGTGGCGCTGGAGGCGACGAACGCGCAGCTTATGGATATCGCGGTGCGGGAAGCGACGCGACTGGACGCCATCATTACGGAGTTTCTGCTCTATGCGCGGCCCCCGGCACTCAATCTCAAGGAGTGCGATGTGAACGAGGTGCTGAGCGAGACGCTGGACTTGGTCCGCCATCAAGCGGCCTCACGGCCGGACATCCGGATTGCGCCGCAGCTGCGGCCGGGGCCCATGACCGCCCGCGTCGACCCGGATCAGATCAAGCAGGTGTTCTGGAATCTCGCCGTCAACGCCTTCGAGGCCATGCCGGCGGGCGGCCAGCTGACGATCTCGACGGGGCGCCGCTGGGTCGGGGCCGGCGCGCGGAGCGGCGACGTGATCGAAATCGCCTTCCACGATACGGGGGAGGGCATCAAGAGCGAGGCGCTGGACAAGATCTTCCTGCCGTTCTTTACGACCAAGCGGGAGGGGTCCGGACTCGGGCTGGCCGCCGTGCACCGGATCGTGGATCTGCACGGCGGCTGGATTCGGGTGGACAGCCAGGAGGGCAAGGGCTCGCGTTTCGTGGTGTGCCTGCCGGTGTCGGCCCAGGAGGGGCCGCGCCTCTGGCACGAAGGACGAGAACCATGGAGTAGAGAACCGTGGAAAAGATCCTGATCGTTGACGACGAACAGAGTATGCGGGATGTGCTGAGCATCATGCTCAAGCGCGCCGGATACGGCGTGACAGTCGCCGCCGACGGCGAGGAGGCCATCGCCCAGTTGGGCAAGGACATCTTCGATCTCGTCATCACCGACCTCAAGATGCCGAAGGTGGGCGGGCTGGACGTGCTCAAGGCGGTCAAGGACTCGTCCCCGGACACGGTGGTGCTGGTCATCACCGCGTTTGCGTCCACCGAGACCGCGGTCGAGGCGATGAAGCGGGGAGCCTACGACTACCTGACCAAGCCGTTTCAGGTGGATGAAGTCCAGTTGATCATCCGCAACGCGCTGGAGAAGCGGCGGCTCTCGACCGAAAACATGCTGCTCAAGCGGGAACTGGCCAGCCAGTCCTCGTTCGCCCAGATCGTGGGCCAGAGCGACGCGATGCAGAAGGTGTTCGACATGGTCCGCAAGGTGGCGGACAGCAAGAGCAACGTGCTGATCTGCGGAGAAAGCGGGACGGGCAAGGAACTGGTGGCCCGCGCGATCCACTACAACAGCGCGCGCAGCCGGCTCCCCTTCGTCGCCGTCAACTGCGGGGCCCTGCCGGAGCCGTTGCTGGAGAGCGAGTTGTTCGGGCACATGCGGGGCTCGTTCACCGGGGCCGTGTCCAACAAGGCCGGCTTGTTCGAGGTCGCCAACGGCGGGACCATTTTTCTGGACGAGATCGGCGAGACCACGCCGACGATGCAGGTCAAGCTGCTGCGGGTCATCCAGGAGCGCGAGTTCCGCCGGGTCGGCGGAACCCGCGACCTCAAGGTGGACGTGCGCATCATCGCGGCCACCAACAAGGATTTGGAGAAGGCGGTGGCGGACGGCAGTTTCCGCGAAGACCTCTATTACCGGCTGGACGTGATCCCGATCAACTTGCCGCCCTTGCGCATGCGGGCGGGGGATATCCCGTTGCTCGCAAAGCATTTTCTGGAGCGGTTCGCCAAGGTGAGCGGCAAGCCGGTTCCGGAGCTGACCCCGGGGGCCATGCATTTGCTCCTGGCGCACGAATGGCGGGGCAACGTGCGGGAGATGGAAAATCTCATCGAGCGGGCGGTCGCGTTCGCCTCCGGCCCCCAGATTACGGAGGAGGACATCCACAGCTGGCTCCACCGGCCGGCGGCCCAGCCCCAGGGCGGCTATCCTGCCGATCTGCCGGCCGACGGGCTGGATTTGGAAGAGCTGATCAACCGCATCGAAAAGGAGCTCCTGCTCAAAGCTCTGGAACGGGCCCAATGGGTCAAGAAGAAAGCGGCTCGGCTGTTGAAGCTCAACACCCGTTCCTTCCGCTATCGCCTCGAGAAGTACGCCATCAAAGGCGGCCGGGACGAGTGAGGCAAGGCTCCGAGGCCGAATGATAAATGATGAATAGCAACGTGGGCGAGCGAACGGTGCTGGTCCTGGCTCCGGCCAAGGTGAATCTGGTCCTCCGGGTCCTGGACCGGCGGCCCGACGGATACCATAACCTCTGGTCCCTCATGCACACGGTGGGCTTGGAGGACGAGCTGCATGTTCGGCTCACGGCGGAGCCGGATGCTTTGTCTCCGGTCCGGTTGGCCTGCGACGATCCGACGCTGCCGACGGACGGGCGCAACCTGGTCCGGCGCGCCGCCGAGCTGGTGTTGGAGCGGGCTGCGGCCCAGGGCCGTCCGGTCCCGGGCGTGGACATCCGGCTCACCAAACGGATTCCGATGGGAGGCGGGCTCGGCGGGGGCAGCAGCGACGCCGCGGCGACCATTCTGGGGCTGAATCATGTGTTGGACCTCGGCTGGTCCATCAGCGAAATGGCGAAGCTGGGGGAGTCGCTGGGCAGCGATGTGCCGTTCTTTTTGTTCGCGCCCTGCGCCCGGGTGCGGGGTCGGGGCGAGGACGTGGCTCCGCTGACGCTGGCCGGCACGCGCTGGGTCGTGTTGGTGAACCCCGGATTCCCCATCGAGACGCGCTGGGCCTACCAGCGACTGGCCGAGTCGCGCCGCGGGGTGCGGCCGCTCTCGGCGTCGCTCGTCACGCTCATGGGGCGCGACCGGTTGTCGTGGAACGAGGTGGTGCCGCTGATGGAGAACGACTTTGAAGGCGCCCTGGCTCCGGTCCATCCGGCGCTCACCGCGATCAAGACGGAATTGCTGCTCGCCGGGGCGGAGGGGGCCTTGCTGTCCGGCAGCGGCGCCACGGTCTTCGGCATTTTCCATGATGAGGCGGCGGCGGTCCGCGCCAGGGATCTGGTGGGCCGGTCCGAGGGCCGACGGGCCTTTGCGGCTCCGGCCGGAACCGGCCCTCTGACCTGCAGCTAGTTTCCGACCGAATCGGCCGGCGCTCTGTCGTCGGTTGACAGGTTCCTTTCGTTTCCGATACAGTGCCGATTCCCGCCAAGACCACCCGCAAGGGTGGGAGGTCTTGGTGCGCCGGTTTGTGGGAGGGGCGCCATGGAAAAGATATTGAAGCTGTTTTCCGGGAACTCGAACCCGGCTTTAGCCAAGGAAATCTGCGGGTATCTGGGGATCGCCCTCGGTGAGGCGACAGTCTCTTCCTTCAGCGATGGAGAGATCCGCGTCCGGATCGAGGAAAACGTCCGGGGCGCCGACGTGTTCGTCATGCAGTCCTGCTGTCCCCCGGTCAATACGGCGATCCTCGAACTCCTGATCATGATCGACGCGCTCAAGCGTTCCTCGGCCTACCGGATCACGGCGGTGATTCCCTACTTCGGCTACGCCCGGCAGGACCGCAAGGATCAGCCGCGGGTGCCGATCACCGCCAAGTTGATGGCGGATTTGATCACGACGGCGGGAGCCGACCGGGTGCTGACGATGGATCTGCATGCGGGGCAGATTCAGGGATTTTTCAACATTCCGGTGGACCATCTCTATGCCCTGCCGGTGTTGCTTGATTACATCAGCCACCATGGGGGCGAGGATTTGACCGTGGTGTCGCCCGACGCCGGCGGAGTGGAACGGGCGAGGGCCTTCGCCAAGCGCCTCCAGGCGCAACTGGCGATCATCGACAAGCGGCGCGAGGGGCCGAACAATGCCCAGGTCATGAACATCATCGGCGACGTCGAAGGCCGCAATGCCTTGTTGCTGGACGATATGATCGACACGGCCGGCACGATCGTGCAAGGCGCCCAGGCCTGCGCGGACAAGGGGGCCCGCAATGTCTGGGCCAGCTGCACCCATCCGGTCCTGTCCGGCCCGGCGTTGGAGCGGCTGCAGGCCTCGTGCCTCACGGAAGTCGTCGTGACGAATACGATCCCGTTGAACGGGAAAGAACAGCAATGTCCCAAGCTGCGGGTTCTGTCGGTGGCGCCGCTGCTGGGCGAAGCCATTACCAGGATTCACGCGGAGGAGTCGGTCAGTTCGCTTTTTGCGTAAATAAGCGAATGCGAACCGCTGCCGGCAATTGATTATGAGCTTGACGGATAGTTCCTGGAGGAAAAAAACCACTCCGCCTGCATGTGATCGAAGCAGGCGGCTCAAGCAAGCTTGGTATGGAGACAGATCATGAAATTCGACTTGACGGCAGAGGTCAGAGAAAAAGCGGGCAAAGGAGCGGCCCGGCAATTGCGGCGGAGCGGCAAGGTGCCGGCCGTGCTCTACGGTGAAGGGGAATGTCTTCTGCTGACGGTGGACCCGGCGGCGGTGATCAAGGTTCTGCGCGGCCATGCCGGCAGCACGGCGCTCATCAACCTGAGTCTGACGGGGGCTGCGTCCAAACCCAGCCGGACCGCGCTGTTGCGGGAGTATCAGGTCGATCCGGTGTCGGGCGAGTTGCTGCACGTCGACCTGTTCGAAATCTCCATGACCAAACCGATCCGGGTCAAGGTGCCGGTCAGCGTCGTGGGGGGCATGCCGGCCGGGGTGAAGGAAGGCGGGGTGCTGCACCACAATTTGCGCGAGCTGCACATCGAGTGCTTGCCCGCCGCGCTGCCGGACGCGATCGAAGTGGACGCCTCGAACCTGGCCATCGGCCAGGGGGTGCACGTGAAGGAGTTGCCCGCGGTCGCCGGGATCAAGATTCTGGACGAGGCCGAGCAGATGGTGGTGAGCGTGGCCGCGCCGATCTCCGAAGCCAAGCTGGAAGCGCTGTTGACCAGCGGCGCTGGCGCGGAAGAAGGCAAGGAACCGGAAGTCATCGGCAAGGGCAAGGAAGAAGGGGCGGAGGGGGCCGAAAAGGCGGCTGCGCCCGGCGGTGAAGCCAAGGCCGGTGAAAAGGGCGAAAAGAAGGAAGCGGCCGCCGGAGCCAAGGCCGGTGAGAAGAAAGAGGGGGGCAAGGAGGAAAAGAAGAAGTAGCCTTGCCGCCCTAGCTCGTTGCCGGGGGCAGCGGCATTTAACCAACAGGCGCTCGCTAATCCATCCAGCGCGCAGTGAACCTCGAAGCCGGAAAAGGTCGAAGCCCCGATATTGCATGCCTGATTGTAGGGCTCGGCAATCCCGGCGATCGCTATGCACGGACCCGGCACAATGTCGGGTATCGGACGTTGGAATGTGCGGCGGCACGCTGGGCGATCCCTCTCAAGCCGATCGGAGTTGCACGCCAGGGCCGCGGCCTGGTTGGGCCGCCGGACAGGTCGATAGACGTGACCCTGGCCTTACCCCTCGCCTGGATGAATCAATCCGGGCCCGCCGTCAAGGCAATGGTGGAAGCCCTCGGCCTTTCCGCCGAGCAAGTGCCCGACCACGTGATCGTCGTCCACGACGACCTTGATCTGCCGCTGGGGCGCCTGCGCATCAAGCGCCGCGGAGGGCCCGGCGGCCATAACGGCATCCTCTCCCTCATCACCACCCTGGACACGGACGAATTTTGTCGGGTGAAGCTCGGCGTCGGACGCCCGCCGGCGTGGATGGACTCTGCCGACTATGTGCTGGCGCCGTTCATGGCGGAGGAAGCGCCCCGGGTTGACGCGATGGTCGAGCAAGCCGTGCTGGCGCTGGAGTGCCTGTTGACCGACGGCGTGGCGGCGGCGATGAATCGGTTCAACGTCCGCGAGCAGGAGGAAGAATAATTTTGAATTGTGAGTTTTAAATTTTGGGTTGTCGGTCCGAATCCGACGATTCAACATTCAAAATTCAACACTCAAAATTGACTTCAAACCATGGGACTCTGTTGCGGAATGATCGGGCTGCCGAACGTGGGGAAGACGACCGTCTTCAACGCGCTCGTGGGCGGCACTGCGCTCGCGGCCAATTATCCGTTCGCGACGGTGGATCCCAATACCGGGATTGCGCCGGTGCCGGACCCGCGCCTGCTGAAACTTACGGAAATCTTTTCCTCGAAGAAGACGACGCCCAGCACCCTGGAAGTGCGCGACATTGCCGGTCTGGTCGAGGGGGCGAGCAAGGGGGAGGGGCTGGGCAATCAGTTCCTGGGGCATATTCGGGAAGTGGATGCCCTTGTGCACGTGGTCCGGTGCTTTCACGGCACTGACGTGGTGCACGTCAGCGGCAGCGTGGATCCACTCCGCGATATCGGCACGATCGAAACGGAACTGATCCTGGCCGATCTGGAAACCCTCGAGCGCCGCAAGCAAAAGACGGAGAAGAAAGTGCGGGCGGGCGACAAGAAGGCCGCGGCCGAGATGGCCTTCATGCAGACGCTCATGGAGCGGCTCGACAAGGGGGAATGGCTCGGCAACCTGGCCTTCGCGCCGGAAGAACGGGCCATGCTGGACGAGTGCCAGTTGCTCGCCGCCAAGCCGGTGTTGTTCGTGGCGAATGTGTCGGAACAGACCGCGGCCGATGAGCCGCTGGTCGAGCAGGTGCGCGAGTTTGCCGCCAAGCGCGGGGCGCGGGTGGTGACGATTTGCGGCCAGCTGGAGGCGGAGCTGGCATCCCTGCCGGAAGCCGAGCGGGCCGACTATCTGAAGGAATTGGGATTGACGGAGTCCGGCCTCGTGCGGCTGACGCGCGAAGCCTATGCGTTGTTGAACCTTACGACGTTCTTTACCGCCGGGGAAACGGAGTCCCGCGCCTGGCCGATCGTGACGGGGACCAAGGCGCCTCAGGCGGCGGGGAAGATCCACTCCGACATGGAGCGCGGATTCATCCGGGCCGAGGTCTACCATTACGACGATCTGCTCGCCTGCGGCTCGGAGGCCAAGGTCAAGGAAAAGGGCCTGTTCCGGCTGGAAGGAAAAGATTATATGATCAAGGAGGGGGATATCGTCTACTTCCGGTTCAATGTATGAGGGGCGCTCCGGCTGCCGTATTTGACAGTTTCTCCGGGGCTGTGGTAGAGTCCGATCCTTCGCACGGGTTGCCCGTGCCCCTCGCTCCAGGCCTGGCCCTGGGGCCCATGTGCGTAATGGTCCATGAGGAGGTCTGAGTATGTCGATCTACGAGTCGATTTTTGTCGTTCGCACCACCCTCTCCGACGAAGACACCAACAAGCTCATCGAGAAGATGAAGGGCGTCCTGGAGAAGGCCGGGGCCCAGCTCCTCAAGCTCGAGAATTGGGGCAAGAAGAAGCTCGCCTACGAGGTCAAGCGCGAGCGCAAGGGCACGTTCGTCTATTTCCATTTCAAGTCCGCGGGCGGGGTCGTGAACGAGTTGGAGCGGTCCTACCGCCTCGAGGACTCCATTCTCAAGTTCTTGACGGTCAAGCAGGAGTTGGGCGCCGCGAACAAGCCGGCGAGTGATGTCAAGGAGCCGGCGGCGTGACCGGGTTCAACAAGGTCATCCTGATCGGGAACCTGACCAAGAACCCCGAGCTCCGTTACACGCCCAGCGGGACGCCGGTGGCCAGTTTCGGCCTGGCCGTCAACCGCAAGTTTCGCCAGGGCGAGGAGCTCAAGGAGGAGGTCTGCTTCATCGACATTGTGGTGTTCGGCAAGACCGCGGAACACTGCGGGCAGTATTTGAGCAAGGGCAGCGGCGTGATCGTGGACGGCCGGCTGCAGCAGCGCCGCTGGGAAACGGACGACGGGCAGAAGCGCAGCAAGCACGAAGTCGTGGCCCAGACGGTCAACTTCCTGCCCAAGCGGCAAGAAGCCGGCGGGGAGGCGGGACATGCGGAAGAGCCGGGCTACGAAGAAGACATTCCCCAATAACTGATTGTCATTGGATTGATAACGGAGGGATCGAGTGGAGCGAGGAGGACGGTTATTTCAGCGCCGGCGTGTGTGTCGGTTCTGCCACGAGAAAATACCGATTGACTTCAAGGACATCGGCCTCTTGCGAAACTTTCTCACGGAGCGTGGCCGGATCGTCCCGCGCCGGATTTCCGGCAATTGCATGGGACACCAGCGGGAGTTGACGATCGCGATCAAGCGCGCGCGTTCGATCGCCATGCTGGCGTTCGCCGAGGAGCGGTAGGCACGATCACCGGCGAGGCGCGCGCCTGCGTGTGCCACGCTGTGGTTTGACTTCTCGCCGACGACCGGGTATAGAGCGGTCACGGTGCGTCGAGGAGGCGTGGCGAGTTCCATGGCGTTACCCAGCCCGCACCTCTCAGAGATTCCGGCTGAAGGGTTGCACCTGACCTGTACGGCGCAGCCTGACGAGCTGCAGTTGGAGCCCGTTGACGCCCGCGTGAGCGGGGAACTCGGCCTGTCGATCGAGATCGTGAAGGCCGGCCGGGCTGTGCATGTGAGCGGCACATTGGCCGGCACGTTCGTGCGCCAGTGCGTCCGCTGTCTGAACGAGTATGACGAGCCGGCCAGCATCCCGTTCACGGCCGACTATCGGGGCGAAGAGCCGCCGGCGAAGCCGCAGTCGAAGCGGGCAAAGCCGCGCAGCGAGGAAGAGGAATCCGACGCCGACGCGTCCATCGAGGACGAAGAGGAACCCTACTCGCTGGCGGGGGACCGGCTGGAACTGGCCGAGATGCTGCGGGAGCAGATCATCCTGGCGACGCCCATGCAGCCGCTCTGCCGCGAAGATTGCCGGGGACTCTGCCCGACCTGCGGGCAGGATTTGAACGAACGTCAGTGCGACTGTCCCGAGGAACGGCAGGAGAGTCCGTTCTTGGTCCTACGCAAGCTGACGGAAGGTGCGCCCAAACGCCCGCGCGGGTGAGGGCGAGTCGAAGCCAGTAAACGAGTGAGGAGCCACGATGCCAAATCCAAAACATAAGCTATCCAGAGCCAGACGGGACAAGCGAAGGACGAGCAAGTCCAAAATCACGCCTCCCGGTCTGTCGGTGTGTCCGCAGTGCCATGAACCCAAGCGTCCACACTATACCTGCCTCAACTGCGGGACCTACAAGGGCAACGCGGTCATCGCCGTCGAAGAGTCCTAACGGGATGCTGAAAAAGGCCTCCAACTTTGTTCTCGGTCGTCCGTCTCCCTGCGGCGTACCGAACAACGTACGCCGCAGTCGCCGGACTTCCTGCGGCCTCGTTGGCCGACCTTTTTGAGCATCCCCCCAAATCCCGGGCACATTTCACGTGTTGATGCCATGAAAATCGCCATAGATGCGATGGGCGGGGACTTCGGGCCGGCTCCGAACGTCGAAGGCGCCCTGCAAGCGGCCGAGGAGTTGGCCCTCGACGTGGTCTTGGTCGGGGACGAGCCCCAGATCCGTGACCAGTTGCGCCGGCTGGGCGCCTCCGATAATCGGCGGGTGACCGTCGTCCATGCGCCGCAAACCGTCGGCATGCACGAATCGCCGGCCCTGGTGGCCCGCAAGAAGCGGGACTCCTCGATTTGGGTGGCGACGGAGCTGGTCAAGGCGGGCGAGGCCAGCGCGGTCGTGAGCGCCGGCAACACGGGGGCCAGCATGGTGGCGGCCTTTTTCATCCTGGGCGTGATCAAAGGCGTGGAGCGTCCGGCCATCGCCGTCAGTCTGCCCACGCTGGACGGCAGCGCCATCATGTTGGACGTGGGCGCCAACGTGGACTGCAACGCGCAGCATCTGCACCAGTTCGGCCTGATGGGCAACGAATATGGAAAGTCCGTGTTCGGCACACCCAATCCGCGCATCGGCCTGCTCAGCATCGGGGAGGAGGACAGCAAGGGCAACGAAGTCACCAAGGAAGCGTTCAAGTTGCTGAAGGCCAGCCCGATCAATTTCGTCGGGAACGTGGAAGGCCGGGATGTGTACAGCGGCGGCGCCGACGTGATCGTCTGCGACGGCTTCATCGGCAACGTCGCGCTCAAGATCTCCGAAGGGCTGGCGGACACGATCAAGAAGTTGCTGCTCAAAGAGATCGCCGGCTCTTTCCTGGGGCGGCTCTCGTATCCGTTCATCGCCGCTCCCCTGTTGCGTCTGCGCCGGCGGATGGACTATGCGGAATTCGGCGGCGCGCCACTTCTCGGAGTCAACGGGATCACCATCATCTGCCACGGCCGCTCCTCGTCCAAAGCCATCAAGAACGCCATTCGCCGAGCCAAGGGGCTGGTGGACAGCTCCGTGAACCAGCTCATCCAGCGCGACATCGAAGAGAGCCTGGCCCAACACGAGCGGACCACCAATCCGGGGGCGCCCGCGTGAGGGCCCGCATTCTCGGCACCGGGTCCTACGTGCCGGAGCGGGTGTTGACGAACGCCGATCTGGAATGGATGGTGGCGACGTCGGATGCCTGGATCATGGAGCGGACCGGCATCCGCGAGCGCCGCATCGCCGCGCCGGGCGAGGCCTGTTCCGAACTGGCCGTGCTGGCGGCGGAACGTGCGCTGGAAGCGGCCGGTGTGGCGGCCGCCGATCTGGACCTGATTCTCCTGGCGACCTGCACCGGCGATTACCCCGTCCCGTCCACGGCCTGTCTCGTCCAGCACCGACTTGGCGCCGCCCGCGCGGCGGCCTGCGACATTGGGGCGGCCTGCTGCGGGTTTCTCTACGGGCTGGGCGTGGGCGACGCCTACGTCAGGACCGGCATGCGGCACGTGCTCGTCATCGGGGCCGAGGTCATGTCGGCCGTGACGGACTGGACGGACCGGAATACCTGCGTGCTGTTCGGCGACGGAGCGGGGGCCGCGGTGCTGGGGCCCTCGGAAGGCGATCGGGGCATCCTCTCGGCCCACCTCCATTCCGACGGCGGGCTCTGGGACCTGATCGCGGTGCCCGGCGGAGGCTCGCGGATGCCTCCCTCGGAAAAGATGGTGGCGGAGCGGCAACAGTACATCAAGATGAAAGGCAACGAGACCTTCAAGGTGGCGGTGAAGACCCTGGAGGACAGTGTCCGCGAAGCCCTGACGGCCAACCATCTCACCGTAGACGATCTGGACTTGTTGGTGCCGCACCAGGCGAACATGCGGATCATCAAGGCCGTGGCCTCCCGGCTGGGACTTCCGCTGGAGAAGGTCATGCTGAATTTGGAGCGGTACGGCAACACTTCGGCCGCATCCATTCCGTTGGCGTTGGATGAAGCGGTCAAGGCGGGGCGCATCATCGAGGGGAGTCTGGTCTTGATGGAGGCCTTCGGGGCCGGGCTGACCTGGGCCTCGACGGTTGTCCGCTGGTGACGAAAGAAGCCGTCAGCTTTCAGCCGTCAGCGGTCGGGGCATGGGTAGCGGGAGTCAATATTTTGCCGTTTGCTGAAGGCTGATTGCTGAGAACTGACCGCTCTTTTTCTCGTTGACAATGGAAACCAATTCCCTCATATCATACCCCGCCATGGCTTGCGGAATCGGGTTGGTGTTTCCCGGCCAAGGGTCCCAGTCGGTCGGGATGGGACGGGCGTTGTACGAGGCCCACCCGGCTGTCCGGAAGGTGTATGAGGAAGCGGGGGCGATCCTCGGTTACGACGTCGCCGCGCTGTGCTTCGACGGACCGGCTGACCGCCTCAACCTGACCGAGTACACGCAGCCCGCCTTGCTTACAGCCAGTATCGCGGCCTATCGCCTTCTTGAACCAGTCGGTCTGCGGCCTGTGGCGGTGGCCGGTCACAGTCTCGGCGAATATTCGGCGCTGGTGGCGGCGGGCGGGGTGAGCTTCGGCGCCGCCGTGGCGCTGGTGCAGAAGCGGGGCCGGTACATGGCCGAGGCGGTTCCACCGGGCAGCGGGTTGGTGGCCGCCATTCTGGGGTTGGACGGCGACGCGGTGAAGGCCGCCTGCCGGGAAGCTGCAGGCGTCGGCGTGGTGGCCGCCGCGAATTTCAACAGCCCCGGCCAGGTGGTGATCGCCGGCGAGAAGGCCGCAGTCGAGCGGGCGATCGAACTGGCCAAGGCCAAGGGATGCCGGAAGGCGATCCCGCTGCCGGTCAGCGTGCCGGTGCATACGCCGCTCATGCAAACGGCGGCGGATCGGCTGGCGAAGGATGTGGCGGCGACGGCTTGGGCGGACCTGACGACGTCGCTGGTCAACAATGCGGAGGCGCGGGCCTTGCGCACGGCCGCGGAGGTCCAGGTATCGTTGATCCGGCAGCTGCCTTCGTCGGTCTTGTGGGAGGATTCGGTGCGGGCCATGGGCGGGATGGGGGTCAAGACCTTCATCGAAGTGGGGCCTGGCACGGTCCTGACAGGGCTGATCAAACGGATCCTGCCGGACGCGGCGCTCTTAAACGTGCAGGACCCCAAGTCGCTCGAAACGACGTTGGAAAGTTTGAAAGTTCAAAAGTCATAAAGTCTCAGGAAGAAATCCCAAGACTTTTCGACTGTATAGACTTGAGGGCGGTGAACAATCATGTCACTAACGGGTAAAACGGCCATTGTCACCGGCGCGGCCCAGGGCATCGGCCGGGCCATCGCCGAGACCTTGGCGCAGCATGGGGCGGATGTCGCCGTCGCGGACCTCGACCCGGGCCGGTCCCAGGACACGGTCGCGGCGGTCGCCAAACTGGACCGGCGGGTGCTCAACGTCAAGGTGAACGTGGCCGATTTTGCCGACGTGAAGGCCATGGTCGATCAGGTGATGAAGGAATGGGGGAAGATCGACATTCTGGTGAACAACGCCGGGATCACGCGCGACGGGCTGTTGCTCCGGATGAAGGAAGAGGACTGGAACCTGGTCCTGCAGGTGAACTTGAACGGGACGTTTCATTGCACGAAGGCCGTGTTGCAGCCGATGACCAAGCAGCGGTTCGGCCGGATCGTGAACATCGCCTCGATCGTCGGGGCCATGGGGAACGCCGGTCAGGCCAACTACGCCGCGTCCAAGGCCGCGGTGATCGGCTTTACCAAGACGGTGGCGCGCGAATACGCCAGCCGGCAGGTGACCGTCAACGCGGTCGCGCCGGGGTTCATCGATACGGCCATGACCCAGGGGCTCCCGGCGGACGTCAAGGAGACCCTGCAGAAACAAATTCCCCTGGGCCGTCTGGGGCAACCGTCGGACGTGGCGGAAGCGGTCAGCTTCCTGGCGTCCGATGCGGCGGGGTATATTACCGGACATGTGCTGCACGTCAACGGCGGCATGCTGATGGCGTGACGTGGATCGAGACGCACAGACGCCGGGCGGAGGGCCGCGGCCCTCTGGCAACGGCGCGTTCCCAGCATAAAGGAGGAAGAGCATGGGCGAGGAGGTAAAAAAACCGATGGCGACCGAGGATCGAATCAAGAAAATCATCGCCGAGCAACTGGGCGTAGAGGAAGACGAAGTGGTGCCGGAGGCCTCGTTTGTGGACGATCTCGGGGCCGACTCCCTCGACACCGTCGAACTCGTGATGGCGTTCGAGGAAGAATTCGACATTGAGATTCCCGACGAGGATGCCGAAAAGATCCTCACGGTCGGGCGGGCCATGGAGTACATCAAGGAAAAGATGTGACGAGGTTGTCCGCCGGACGATGAATGAGCGTATGCGCAGACGGGTCGTGATAACCGGCTTAGGGGTGATTACACCCCTCGGGACCGGTCTTGAAAAGACCTGGCCGGCGATCTGCGCGGGCACCTCCGGCATCCACCGTATCACGCGGTTCGATCCAGCCAACCTGCCGGTGCAGATCGCCGGCGAAGTCCGCGATTTCGACCCCGCCGACTTTATCGAGAAAAAAGAAATCAAAAAGATGGACACGTTCATCCACTATGCCGTCGGCGCCAGCCAGATGGCGGTGGTGGACGCGGGGCTGACAATCGGCCCCGAGAATGCGGACCGGGTCGGCGTGTATATCGGCGCCGGGATCGGCGGGCTGCCGGGGATCGAGCATTACCACGACGTACTCAAGGAGAAGGGGCCCGATCGGGTCTCGCCGTTCTTCATTCCGATGGTGATCATCAACCTGGCTTCCGGCCAGGTGGCCATCCGGATCGGCGCGCGCGGGCCCAATTCCTGCGCGGTGACCGCCTGCGCGACTGGCAACCACTGCATCGGCGACGCGTTTCGCCTGATCCAGTGGGGAGAGGCGGACGCGATGGTGGCGGGCGGGACGGAAGCGGCGCTCACGCCCTTGTGCGTGGCGGGATTCGCGGCGGCCCGCGCCCTGTCGCGGCGGAACGACGCACCCGAACGGGCCAGCCGTCCCTTCGACAAGGATCGGGACGGGTTCGTGCTGGGGGAAGGGGCCGGCGTAGTGGTGCTGGAGGAACTGGAATCGGCCAGGCGGCGGGGCGCCAGGATCTACGCCGAGATGGTCGGTTACGCGATGACCGCCGACGCCTACCATATTACGGCGCCCTCGGAAAACGGCGAGGGGGCGGTCCGTTGCATGGACCTGGCGATCAAGGATGCCGGCGTGTCCAAGGACGAGGTGGGGTACATCAACGCGCACGGCACCTCGACCATGGCCGATGCCATCGAAACCAAAGCCATCAAACAGGTGTTCGGGGAGCGGGCCTATCGCATTCCCGTGAGCTCGACCAAGTCCATGACCGGTCACCTCCTCGGGGCGGCCGGCGGGATCGAAGCCGTCTTCAGCGTGCTGGCCCTGCATCGCGGGATCCTGCCCCCGACGATCAATCTTGAACAGCCCGATCCGGAGTGCGACCTCGATTACATTCCCAACAAGGCGCGGGAAGCGAAGGTCCAGGTGGCCCTGTCCAATTCCTTCGGATTCGGCGGCGTCAATGCCTGCGTGCTGTTCAAGCGGTACGACGCCTGATCCCTCGCGCTGGATCGGGGACTGGCACGATGGGGCGGTTATTTCCCGACGACGCACAGCAGGCGATCGGCTATCGGTTCAGCCGTCCGGCCCTCCTCGACGAAGCGCTCACCCACAAATCGTATGTCAACGAACAGAAGGACAGGGGCAGCCAGGACAACGAGCGGCTGGAGTTCCTCGGCGACGCCGTCCTGTCGTTGATCATCAGCGAGCATGTCGTGGCGGCCTTGCCCGATGCGTCCGAGGGCGAGCTCTCGAAGTTGAAAGCCCGGCTCGTCAGCGAGGTGTCCCTGGCCAAGGCGGCGCGAAGTCTGGGGTTGGGGGCTCTGCTGCGGCTGGGCCGGGGGGAAGAACTCAATCAGGGGCGCGACAAGAATTCGCTGCTGGCCAATGCGTTTGAAGCGGTGCTCGCGGCGATTTATCTGGACGGGGGGGTGGACGCCGCGCGCGCCTTTGCCGTCCGCGCCTGTGCGGGCGAATTGGCGCAACTCGGCAATGCCGCGGAGGCGCAGGGAGACTATAAGACTAAGCTCCAGGAGTGGTGCCAGAAGCGGTACGAGACCTTGCCCCAGTATGTCACGGTGCGGGAGTCGGGACCGGACCACCAGAAGCTCTTTGAAGTTCAGGTGACGATCCGGGGCGACATCGCCGGCGCGGGCGCGGGGCGGACGAAAAAAGAAGCGGAACAAGTGGCCGCCAAACAGGCGGTGGAGCAGATCGTCAAACGCACCTGACACAGTCATCTATGGTAGGAGGAGCCCATGTCGTCTAGGAGCGCGCGCAAACATGTTGTGCGGCCGGCAATCGTGATCGGCCTGTCTCTGGTGGTATGTGGACTGGCAGCCCTGGTGCCGGGGTCTGGGTGGGCCGCCAGGCAGGCATCGGGCCCCAACGCCCAGGCCCCCGCCCAGCCTCCGAAGATGGAGGACCCCAAGGGCCTCAGGGCGATCATTAAGACCAAGCATGGCGAGATACAGATCAAGTTCTTTCCCGAGCTGGCGCCCAAGCACGTCGAGAATTTCATCAAGCTGGCCAAGGAAGGCTTCTACGACGGCACGATTTTCCACCGCGTAATCCCGAATTTTATGATTCAGGGCGGGGACCCGAATACCAAGGATACCAGGAAGAAGGAGATGTATGGGCAGGGCGGTCCCGGCTACATGATCAAGGCCGAGTTCAGCGACACGCCGCACAAGCGGGGCATCGTGTCCATGGCCAGGGCCAACGAGCCGGACACGGCCGGCTCCCAGTTCTTCATCGTGGTGGAGGACTCACGATTCCTGGACCGCAAGTACACGGTGTTCGGCGAGGTGGTCCGCGGAATGGGCGTGGCCGACAAGATCGTGAACGAGCCCCGCGACGCGCAGGACAACCCGCTGAGCCGCATCGAGATGACCGTCAAGATTGTGGAGTAGCCGTGGCGCGGCTCGGCGCCTGTTCATTCCGGGGTCCGGCGTTGGGTGGGAGTGCCATCCAGCATCGCAAGGAGGGTGGCGCATGTGGAAATCAATGACGCTTGGGTTGTGTCTGGCGGGGCTGTTGAGCGGGTGCATACACCAGGAATCGTACGACAGAATCGTGGCCCGCAACGGTCGGCCCTCCGAAATCACCCATGATGAGAAGACGATCACCGCCACCTGGGGGGAAGGGGCGGATAGAAACTGGGTTGTCATCGACAAACGGACCCAGCGCATCATCGAGAGCAGTGAAAACGGGAAGTTCCGTTGCCGGTTTCTGAGCCTCTGCGAGTTCAGCCGATAGGCCGTCGGACGCCGGCCTGTCAGTGGCGGCAGTCGGGGCCGTGGGTGTGTTGGTGGCCCTGGATAGGCCCGGGGGGGTGCGAGTCATTGCCCGGGCGTGAGCTGGCCTGGGAGCACGATCCGGCCCCCTTCCTGTTGCTTGGCCAGGTGCTTGGCGAGTTCCGGATGGTGGGTCTTGATGTACCCGATCAGACCCATCAGGAACCGCTGGGATTGCAACCCTCCGCCTGAAAACTCCGTCACGAACTTGATGGCGCGATCCAGCACCTCCGGCGCCGCCTGCTGGTCGATCGCCTGCTGGCCTTGCTGCTTGACGAAGGTGTCGTATTCCTTCTTGAGGTGTTCGGCGAAGACCGGGAGCGGCGCGGCCGGGATGTGCAAGGGGCTGAGGGTCCGTCGCAGCGCCTGGATGGCGGCGATGACCTCGCCGTCCTGCCCGTCGCGCCGGCCCTGGAAGTAGCTGAACGAGACGACCTCGATCAGGTTGAACAGGGCCGCGGCCTTGTCGCCCCCGAGTTCGAACAACGCCCTGTAGAAGTCCCGCCGCGCCAACGCAAACCGATCCCCGGTCCGTTTTTGTTGGTACTCGCTGTTGGCGTCCAGGTACGAGCAATCGGGCGGACAGGCCACCCGCACGATCCGATGTTCGCCGCAGCACTGGCTGCAGATGGACCCGCCCAACGCGGGGCAGGGGCGCTTGCCCTTGCGTTCGTGACAATAGACGCACTTGCTCATTTCGGCGCCGGTCCTTTCTTCGCTTCCGATTCCTGCAGGCTGCTCGACCCGCTGAAGCCATAGTCGGCCAGCGTGCGCTTTTTTGGGTTGGCCTTCACCGGCGCCTCCAACCCGTTCATCTCCGCGGCGTTTCCGTAATGGTAGGGGACGAGGATCAAATGGTTCTCCCGGTCCACGCCAATATCGCCCGGGGAGGGGAGGTATTCGGCGATCACGTCGAAATGCCGGTCGGGCCTCATGCGCCAGACCTTGCCGGCCGTGAAGTCGGAAACGTAGAGATTGCCCCAGCTGTCGAAGTCCACGCCGTCCAGATTATGGAAGCGGGCGGTGAAGAAGCCGTTGGACACCAGTTCGCTGATGGTTCCGTCCGGCGTGACGTCGAGAATCTTGCCCTTGTCCCAACTGGCCACGATCAGGTGGCCGGTCTTGGGATGGACCGCCAGCCCGCGCGGTCCGGCCAGCGCCTGGTCCCGCGCGAGCACGGAGATCGCATGCTGCTTGGCCATGTCGATGCGATAGATCGTGTTGGCGGCGGTATCCGAAGCATACAACAGGCCGCGTCCGTCGTATGTCACGTCGGCCAGGGCTGTCGCCTGTCCGTTCTGCCGGTTGGGAAAGGGGAGGGTGAGCAGGGGCCGCCCGGTCACCGTATCGAATGCGCGCAACGAATCCAGATCGGCCACATAGAGGGTGTTGTTGACGATGGCCATGCCCTTCGGCGCGTGGAGCACCGTCGTTCCCTCGCCCCCCTTGATGAACTGCAGCGTGGCGACGGCCCCTGCCTTGTCCAGCTTGGTGATGAACCCGTTGTTGTCCTTCGCGTCTGGGTCGCCGTTGGCATTCGAGATGAAATACCCGTTGCCGGCCGGGTCGGCCAGAAAACTCTCGGGGGTCTGCAAGCCGGTGACTTGCAGCGCCTGGGCGGCGACGGGGCTGAACAGGCACGCGGCGCCCAGCCAGGCGCCCAACACAAGGCGCAGCCGCGGCCGACTGAGCAAGGACCACGCAACTCTTGGCAATGGCATCAGGATCGAAGCTTTCTTGTGTCGGACAGGCCCGGCCCGCGGGGGTCTGCACGGCCGGCGGAACTCGCACGGCGATGGGCGGATGGTAAAGGACGGTTCGGAGGTCTGTCAAGGAAGGCGGCGCAAGAACTCCCCGCTCGGCGGCAGGCGCGAATCGCTTGACGGACGTTCAAAAGCATTGCTATTCTGCGGCGGTTTTGAATCAAGCCATCAGCCGTCAGCAATCAGCTGTCAGCCAGACAATGTGACGCAGCGGGCAGGCGCGGATTGGCTTGCGTTTTATCTGAAAGCTGACGGCTGAGAGCTGACGGCTCCTTTCAGGGAGGATGATATTGTGGCGGCACGATTGATCGACGGGAAGGCATTGGCGCAGACTATCCGCGACCGGATCGCGTCGGAGACGAAGGACTTGCAGGCCAAGACCGGCGTCAGGCCGGGATTGGCGACGATTCTCGTCGGTGAGGATCCGGCTTCGGCCCTCTACGTGCGCAGCAAGCAGAAAGCCTGCGAAGCCGCGGGGATCTATATTGAGGACTTCAAGCTTCCGGCCACGACAAGCCAGGCCGAGCTGCTGGCGCTGGTCGAGAAGATGAACGCCGACCCGAAAATCCACGGCATCCTCGTGCAACTCCCGCTGCCGAAGCAGATCGACACCAAGGTGATTTTGAACGCCGTGGACCCGATGAAGGATGCCGACGGGTTTCACCCCTACAACCTCGGCAGGCTGGTGGAGGGGAGCCCGGTGTTCGAGGCTTGCACGCCGAAGGGCATCATCGCGATGATCGATTCGACGGGGGTGGCGATCGAGGGGAAACGGGCGGTCGTGGTGGGGCGGAGCAATATCGTCGGCAAGCCGGTGGCGTTGATGCTCCTCCACCGGCACGCGACGGTGACGGTCTGCCATTCCAAAACCAAGGATCTCCCCGCCGTGTGCCGCGAAGCCGACATTCTCGTCGTGGCGATCGGCAAGGCCAAATTTGTCACGGCCGACATGGTCAAGGAGGGTGCCGTGGTCATCGACGTGGGCACCAACCGGCTGGCGGACGGGAAGTTCGTGGGCGATGTGGATTTCGAGCCCGTGAGCCAGAGGGCCGGGTGGATTTCACCGGTTCCCGGAGGGGTCGGGCCGATGACGATCACGATGCTGCTGGCCAACACGCTGGAGTCGGCCAAACGCACGGCGGGGACGAAGGCGACATGAGCGGACCGCGACGGTTAAAAGAGGTGCTGGACCGGGGTGAGTTCGCGGTCACCGTCGAGTACAACCCCCCGAAGGGCACCAACATTGCGGCGCTGCTGGCCAATGCGAAGTCGCTGGTGGGGCGCGTGCATGGGGTCAACGTCACGGACAACACGGCGGCGGTCATGCGGGCCAGTTCCCTCTCGATCTGCCGCATGCTCTATGAGATGGGCCATGATCCGGTCATGCAGATGACCTGCCGCGACCGGAACCGCATGGGCATGCAGTCGGACTTGCTGGGCGCGCACATCCTGGGTATCAGGAACATCCTCTGCCTGACCGGCGACTACCCCACGGTCGGCGATCACAAGGACGCCAAGCCGGTCTATGACCTGGACTCGGTTCAGGTGATGCAGATGGTCCAGAAGCTGAACCAGGGGCAGGACCTGGCCGGCAACAAGCTGGACGGGGCCACGGACTATACGATCGCCGCAGCGGTCACGCCGGAAATGGACCCGCAGGGGCCGATGCTGGCCAAGTTCGCGGCCAAGGTGAACGCGGGGGCGCAGTTCTTCCAGACCCAGGCCATCTATCATCCTGAGTCCTTCGGCTCCTTCATGGGCGCCGTGCGGAAGTTCAAGGTCAAAGTGCTGGCTGGGATTTTGCTGCTCCGCTCCGCCAAGATGGCCGAGTTCATGAACGCCAACATTCCCGGCGTATCGGTGCCGGAGGAGATGATCACGGAACTGCGCGCAGCCGGAGACAAGAAGGCCCTGGACGTGGGGGTGGAGATCGCGGTGCGGACGATCAAATCGGTGCGGCCCCATTGCGACGGGGTCCATATCATGGCCATCAAGGCCGTGGATCGGCTGCCGGAGATTTTGACCAAGGCGGGGCTGGGCTAAGGGCGTCTCATCGGATAGAATACATCATGATGACAGTCCCTGAATTTCAGCGTCACAAGCAGGACGGCACGAAGCTGATCGTCGTCACGGCCTATGACGCCCTGTTCACGAGAATTGTGGAGCAGGCGGGGATCGAGGCGATCCTGGTCGGGGATTCGCTCGGTGTCGTGGTGCAGGGGAAGAAGGACACCCTGGCCGTCACGATGGAACAGATGCTCTACCACACGAAGCTGGTGGCCGGGGCCGCGCAGCGGTCGCTGGTGATCGCCGACATGCCCTTCCTTTCCTATCAGGTGTCGGTCGAAGAAGCGGTGAAGAACGCCGGGCGATTGCTCAAGGCCGGCGCGGCGGCGGTGAAACTGGAGGGGGGCGCGGCGGTTCTGGAACGGGTGGAGGCCATGACCCGCTTCGGAATTCCCGTCATGGGCCATTTGGGCATGACACCCCAGTCAGTTCACCGCTATGGCGGGTACAAGGTCCAAGGTAAGCAGAAGGACCAGGCGCAGGCGCTTGTGGCGGACGCCAGGGCGTTGGAAGCGGCGGGCGCCTTTTCCATTGTGCTGGAAGCCATCCCGGCGCAACTGGCCAAGACGGTCACTGAAGCCCTGACTATCCCGACGATCGGCATCGGCGCCGGACCCCACTGCGACGGCCAAGTGCTGGTCCTCTACGATCTGCTCGGCCTCTTCGACGATTTCGCGCCGAAGTTCGTGAAGCCCTACGCCCACCTCAATGCCGACGCCTTGCAAGCCTTGCGTCGGTATAAAGAAGAGGTCGAGCAGGGAAAATTTCCGACCGATTCCGAGAGCTACCACTAGCAGGATGCTGAAAAAGTCCGTCAGCTTTGTTCTCGCATCGCTCAGAGGCTCCACGTACGGCAAAACGAGAGGCAAAGTAACTATCCGCTCGCATATGATCGAAGCGAGCGGTTCAAGCGAAGCTTGGTATGTACCTCGTCGCCCATCGATCGATGCGGCCTCGCCACGGGAACAGCGTGCGCCTTGGCGCACGCGGGGTGGGCGGGTATGATAGGGCCTTTTTGACCATCCTGCGGGCGATGCTATCGACACCTGAGATGGCGAGAGTCACACGATTCATTGCACCAAATGAGTTTTTCAGCAGCCTACTAAGCCGATTCTCCGTTCGTGACGGTCCGATACAGTTCCGGATGACCCACAGAGGAGCTATCGCATGCATTACCGGGATAGGCTCATGCCCCCTTGTTTCCTGGTTTGGTACCTGCTCTTTTCGGTCTGGATGGCGGATGCCCCCGTTGACCCTCAGTTTTGGATGCTGGCCAACGTCCTGCCGGTGTGCCTCGTCGGGTTCCTGGCAGCCACCTACAGGACCTTTCCACTTTCCAACCTGTCGTATGGGCTGATCACCCTGTTTCTGACCTTGCACACCATCGGGGCTCACTATACCTACGCGCAGGTCCCGGTCGGGTATTGGGTGGAAACGGCCCTGGCACTGAGCCGCAATCCCTTCGACCGGGTCGTGCATTTTTCCTTCGGGCTCCTCCTGACCTATCCGCTGTTCGAAGTGCTCATCCGTTTCTTAAGCCTCAGCGGATTCGTCTCCTACTACGTGTCCGTGATGACCCCGCTGGGCTTGAGCGGCTTGTGGGAAATCCTGGAGTCCTGGGTGGCGCAAACGGTCAGCCCCGAGCAGGGGATCGAGTATCTCGGGTCGCAGGGGGATATCTGGGACGCGCAGCAGGACATCGCGGCGGCCTTGTACGGAGCCCTGCTCTGTCTCCTCATCACGATGACGATCCGGAAAATCCTGCAGCGGGATGCGCAGCCGCTCTAGTCCATGAAGGCGCGGGCGAGCGGGCAGACGGCGGGCAACGATCGTACCCAGCGCGCGCCGTATCTGCTGCTGGGCTGGTACCTGCTGATCTGGCTGGTCATGGCCATTGCGCCGTTGGACCGGCGGGACTGGTTCCTCGAAAATATTTGGCGATAGCCTTGGTGGCGCTCTTGGCGACCACCCATCGGCGGTTTCCCTTCTCCCTCCTGTCCTATGGGCTCATGACCGTCTTTCTGACCCTGCATACGGTGGCTGCGCATTACACCTATTCGGAAGTGCCGGCCGGCTCCTGGCTGAAGGAACTGCTGGCGCTGGAGCGCAACCATTTCGACCGGGTCGCGCATTTTTTGTTCGGGCTGCTGATGGCCTACCCCCTCCGCGAGTTCCTGGTCCGGACCGTCCCGCTCACCGGAGTCTGGAGCTATGTCCTCCCTGTCGCGGTGCTGCTGGCCTTGAGCGGCTTGTTCGAGATCATCGAATCCTTGGTCGCCCAGGTCGTCAGTCCGGAATTGGGCCATGCCTACCTGGGCACCCAGGGCGATATTTGGGATGCGCAGCAGGACATGACCGTCGCCCTCTGCGGCGCGATCCTCTGCATGGCCCTGACCGCCGCCCTGCACCGTCTGAGCCGGCCGAAGTTCAGGGCTGGCGTCTAGCGCATATCCGAACGGCTTAGGAGCCTCGGCTGGCGACGGGCGGACGCTCCGTCGGCCGCCTCAATGCGGCGTTCTCCTCTCTACTTCTCCACGTCTGTGTCCGCTTCTATCTATGAGCAGAAGGCCTACGGCGGTGTGCAGGGTTGGCGAAGGACGCTGACGTTTTCCCCGGATGGAGTGTTGCGGGAGATTCCGTGCACCCGTTGGCCGAAGGACCGATAGCTTTTCTAATTCTTGCCCGTCGAACGAACTTGTGCATGGTTTGCGAAGGAATGGATTGCGGCGTCAGGCCGGCGGCTCGATTGGTCCGGCCAACCGGATCAGGACCGGCCGTTTGGCCTGGCCTATGCCATACCGGCGGACATCCTCGCTCAAGCCTCGGACATCCACTCCCATGTAGCGATCCGGTACGTTCTCGAGCCGGATCAATCCCCGTTGCATCAGATTGTCGGCAGCCTGGATGTCGCCGACAAAGTGTTTCAGGTTGGCCGCTGCGAGTTGGATCAACGCTTGAAAGAAGTTGCCTTGCTCGGTCTTGGGACCGACCGCATGCCAGAGGCTCTCGAAGACTTCGTGGCATTCCCACCAGTAGGCGTAGTTGTACAAATCGATGCCATAGAGGTACCCATCGGCTTGCCGCCACCCCTCCGAGGGAAATGCCGCAAGTTGCGGCTCAGGTCGTCCATAGGAATGGCCGAGAGGGCTGTTCCGCGGATGCGGATGTTTGCCCGGCACATACCGGTAAGGGGGAAACGGGGTGGTCGTGTAGCGGGACCAGGAAGGATCCGGTGCTTGAGGCTCGGTCACGCCGACTCTCGATTGGAAACCTGAAAGACCTGCCGATCTTCGAGCCGGACCGCCGTCAACTGCTGTCCCCAGACGTAGCCGCTGTCCAGCACGAGCAGGTTGTCTAGGATGTGCAGGCCCAAGGCGGCCCAGTGGCCGCAGACGACGGTGACCTCGGCGCTTTTCCGGTCCGGGACGTGAAACCAGGGGATGAATCCCGCTGGCGCGGCCTGCAGGGCGCCTTTGTACGAGAGCCCCATCTCTCCTTCCGTGGAACAGACGCGCAGTTTGGTCAAGGCATTGGCAATGACTCCGAGGCGCTCGCGGCCCGTGAGGCTGTCGGTCCAGCGGCGAGGGCCGCTGTTCTCCCTGTAGCCCACTTCGTACAAGTAGCCCAGGAACTCGGGGTAGCGAGGCGAACGGAGCACGGCTTCAACCTCCCGCGCGAGCTCCTGGGTTTGGGCGACCGTCCATTGGGGCAGGAGTCCCGCGTGCAGCAGGATATGGCCGTCGGCGACGTGGACCAGCGGCTGGTGGCGGAGCCAGGTCATCAACTCGTCGCGATCCGGCGCCTGCAACACATCCTGAACCGTGTCTTTGCGCCCCGGTTTGGTGATGCCTGCCGCGATGGCCAGCAGGTGCAGATCGTGATTGCCCAGCACCGTGACTGCCGCCGGGCCGAGCCCTTTGATGTAGCGCAGGACCGAGAGCGAATCGGGTCCCCGGTTGACCAGATCACCGACGAACCAGAGTCGGTCGCGGGACGGATCGAACCGGATGTGCTCGACGAGACGTATCAGTGCCGAAAAGCAGCCCTGCACATCTCCGATGGCAAAAGTAGCCATGCCGAAAGGGTACCGGTTGGTTGAATGGGACGCAAGGGGGGAGCGGCTGAATCAGGGATACTTGGCTTCGATCCTGCTGTTGAGCCCGCCGCGGGCGGTGAACTCGCCGGTGACGATGGCCCAGACGGGCCGGCAGGAGGCGACCACGTCCTGGAGGATGCGGTTGACGGCGTTCTCGTAGAATATGCCGAGGTTCCGGTAGGCATGGATGTACATCTTCAGCGATTTCAGCTCCAGGCAGGCCTTGTCCGGCATGTAGCGGAGGCGAATCGTTCCGAAGTCCGGCAGGCCGGTCTTGGGGCAAATGGCCGTGTATTCCGGAATCTCGATCGTGATCTCGTAGCCCTTGTATTGGTTGGGCCAGGTCTCGATCCTCGGCAGTTTGGCCTGGACGCCGCTCCTGGCGTGTCGCTCGCTGTAGCCCAGCTTGGTCTTTGTCACCTTATGCTTCACTCGCAACTCCTCGCCGCTTCGTCGTTCGTAAAGAGTTGTCAGCGTTCAGTGATCAGTTTTAAGTTTCCGGAACTGACTACTGAGAACTGGATACTGACAACTGTGCGTCATGCTTCACGGCGTTCACACGCGTGTCATCCATTCCACCTGGCCGATTTTCTCCAGTTGGAAATACAGGGTGACCCAGGGGCATTTCATCTCCGGGTACACTTCGCAGAAGCCTCCTTTGCGCACACCGCCGCAGGGCCCGTGGCTCATGAACTTGGGGCACTCCGCCTTCGGGGCGCCGTCCGGGACGATCGGGATCGGGGGGCGATTATGCACTCCGCCCACGTGGTTGGCTCCGTCTTCTTCTCCGGGAATGATGACGCGCAATGGCATGGGGTTAGTTCTGGTTGCTCATGGAAATCGAATCAATTAGGGGAGCTGAGTTTACACGGATTCCATGAATTGGGCAATCTCGGTGAGTTGAAGGCCGCGGACGGCGATCTCGGGGGCGTAGATGACCTCGTCGGAGGCCCAGCCGATGATCGGCTTGGCCTGCCTTGTGACGCCGGTCACCTGCCGCAGGAGGGAGCGGATGTTGCCCGTAATGCGAATGGTATTGCCGCGCAAGGGGGCGGTCACACGCCCGTCTTGAATCAGGAAGGAATCGCCCACGACGGTGCAGGTAAAGTCCCCGGCCCGGAGCCCGTTCATCGCGTAGGTGTACCAGATGCGTCCGATATAGACCCCGTTGCCGACCGACGCCAGCAGGCTGTCCCGGCTGTGAGGCTCGGACCCTTCGATGAAGAGGTTGGTCGCGGCGATCGAAGGCGGCGCATCGAACTGCCGCCCGCCGTTGTGGGAGAGGCGGAAGCCGTTGCGCGGGATCAGCACGTCCTGGTGTTCCTGCGGGTTCAGGCCCAGTTTCTCCCTCGCGCGCGGGTCCTTCAAGAGCCGCTGGGTTTCATAATGGTTCGAGAGCAGGCCTTGCAGGACGCCAGCCTGGATCAGGTCGGTCCGGCCGGTCGGCAGACCTTCGCAGGTGAGGCGTTTGGTGCCGACGAAGCCCTTGGCGGCTCCATGGTCGTAGATGGTCAGGAGAGCGGCGGCCACGGGGCGGCCCACTTCCCCGAGGAAAGCCGACTTGCAGCTGTAAAAAGCGTCGGCGCTCAAGCTGGGGAGGAGGAGATTCGTCATGAGGTCCGCCACGGGCTGCGGGCCCAGGACCACGTGGTAGGCGCCGCTGGGCAGGCGCTGGCCGCCCGCGCCGAGGATGGCGTTGCGGGCCGCATCGGCTCCCGCCTCTCCTTTGAACTTGGCCAGATGGGTGGCCGCGGCATAGCCGCTGCCCTTGGCGGCTTTCCGTTCCACCATGGAGGTGACGGACGAAGTGACATAGGTGGATTCGTCGGTCTGGACCTTGGGCATCCTGGTGGAGCCGATGGCGATGCGCTGCCGGAAGAGGCTGACGTCGCCGCCCACGATGAGGCCCAGGTTGGCCGGCTTCTCCTTGGATCCGGCCAGCTTGGCGAGCGGTTCCGAGGATTCGAAGGTCTTCAGGGCCTCCTGCAGGACTTTCCATCCGGCCTCCACGAGCGTGCCGTCTTTGAGGTCCATGATCGCGCGGTCATGGGACGCGGCGAGCTTCGGGGGGCGGCTCTGTGCCTGGGGCGGAGCCGGAAAGGACATGAATTCCGGGTCCGGAACGGCATTTTGCCTGGCCTTCTCCAGCGCCCGTTTGATGCCGGTCGGCGAGAGGTCCCGGGCCTCGCTGCCGAAGCCGATGCGCGGACCGTCCGTTCCGGAGAACACCGCCCGGATGCCGAGGCCGAAGGCTTCGGACGACTTCGGTTCCTCGACGCCGTTGCAGGGGATGGCGGAGGTGTAATTCAGCCGGCAGAGCAGATGCCCCGTGCTGGAAGCATAGACCTCGGCTTCCTGGATATCCTTGGCCTGGGCGACCTGTCGGAGCGCTCGTTGAACGGCGCTTTTCAATGTGGCGAGAGTGAGCATAGGCCGGTCAGGCGGGCACGGCTGCGCATGGTCGGGGCTCCGTTGCCGAGCTGCTTCGTCTGCATGGGCTGGCCCTTGCCGCAATTGGGGATGGGAAAGAGCCGGAAGTCCTTTCCGACCGCGTCCACCTTCATCAAATAGTCTTTGGTGTCGGCCGTCATGCCGCCGCCGCGATAGAGTTGGCCGATTTGTCCGTTCCGAATCTCATAGACCTTCTGGGCCGAGATGCTGAAGTTTTCGCGGGACTCGGCGATGGACGGGGTCCGGTGCCCCACCAGGTAGTAGCCGCGATCCACCTCGCCGATGATTTTCTGGGGATCCTGCTGGCCGGCGCCGAAGACCGTGTTGGACATCCGGATCAACGGGACCATGGAGGCGTCGATGGCCTTGTAGGAGCCGTTGGGCTTCACGCCCATGATGGCCGCGGTCTGGCGGCTGTTCATGAACCCTTTGAACACCCCCTTCTCGATGTGCAGGACTTTGCGCGCCGGCGTGCCTTCATGGTCGTAGACGTAGTGACCGAGGCCGGGCAGGCTTGGGTCGGAGTAAGCCGTGACGAGCGCGGAGGCGATCGGTTTGCCGAGCTGGGTCTCTTTCAGCGACCGGAGCAGCCAGCTGCGTCCGGCATAGGCCGTTTCCATCTTGAGGGCCCGGTCCAGTTCGGTCGGGTGGCCGATGATTTCGTGGGCCTTCAGCGTGTTGTAGTGCGGATCCGTGACCACCACCACGTCCTTGTCCGTGGCCTTGAGCGGCGGCGCGTCGATCAGCTTGAGACAGTCGTGGGCCAGGCTGGTGGAGAAGGTGAGCAGATCCAAGTGACGGATCAACTCGGTCCTGGTCCCTTCCGTGACCACTTCCCAGCCGCGCTGGTGGCCGATGTAGTCGTAGAGGGACTGTTCCGCGGTCTCGTTCTCCGCGACCACGGAACAGAAGCCCAACGTGGCGGCGAAGGACTGATCGATCAGGGCGCCTTCCGAGCTGGCGAAGAGTTCGCGGCTGAAGCGCGTGCTGGTCGCGATGGCGTTGAACCGGATGCGCTGCCCCAGGCCTTTTACCGCCCGGGATACCTCGGTCGTGTATCGGGCGACCTCGGCCAGGGGGACGGAGCGGGGATCGATGCCGTACTCGGCCTTGACGGTATCCTGGTGGACCTCGATCGGCGCCAGGGTCAGGCCGGCGAGGCTGTCGCCCAATTCCTTGAATCGCTTGCGCATCTCGGCTTTGTGGCGCGCATTGGCCATGGCCCGTTCATAGGCCTGCTTCAATCCGGCTTTGATGAGGGGGGCCAATTTGGGCAGGTCCGCGCTCCCCAGGCGGTGGCCGAAATAGCCGGGAGCCGGCAGGGGATCGCCGGCCAGGACCCGGATGCCGAAGCCGAAGGCATAGTCGTCGGACGCGGATTTTCCGGATCCGTTCTCGGCCCGGGCGGACTTGATTTCAGTGAGTTCGAGGCGGAGGTCTGCGTAGCGACAGTGTCGCAGGCTCTTGCTGGCTTGGCGGACAAGATCAGACGCGGTGCGTTTGATCCTTTCGAGGCTTTCGACTGTGAGCGGCTTGACGCCCAACGTACGAGCCATGCCGACCGGCTTTCTCGAGTCAGGGTGCGGTGCTCAGGAACCGACCACTCTTCTTCCCGCATGAAATAGATGACCAAACGCAGGCCCAGCCTGCAAAGTCTCGTCATTATAGGGAATGGCTGTCTGGAGCGTCAAGCCAAAGTGGGTGATGTTACCCGGGTTTTGTGAAATTTTTACGGTCTCTGCGCGTCGGGTTTAGCCCAAAGGGCCTAGCGTGAAAAGGGGCCTCTAGGCCTTCTTTCGATCTGGGTGGGTCTTCTGCCAAGTTGCATTAATATCCGACATGTTATACGGTCCGGCTACGCTTGCGTGAAGCCCTCGCAGGGGGGACTTTAGCGATTGACAATCTTCGGGGCGCTTTGCTAGACTCGACCGCGCCCAAGTCTGTGGGAAGATGAGGTTTTAGGCCCTTTCCATCGGCCGGCTCACGGTGCCCCAGGCATGCGGGCGTCGTCGAATATAAACGATCTGTTCAAGAGGGTTGATCAAACAAGACTGTTGGCCGGCCGGAAGAAACCTGACGGCCGGTATAGAGATAGGGAGGTGTCCACATGAGTCTCGATTATGTGAAGTTCTCGCCGGGCTTTGAAAAGTTCATGCCCAAGGAATACAAGGACATGGTCGAGCACGGCCCCTTCGGCAAGAAGACGACTGTGTCGCAGATGGGGAGCTTCAAGGAGATTCTGGAGGAGCACCCCATGTGCGCCGGCTGCGCCATGACGCTCTTCATCCGTCTGGCCATGATTTCGTTCCCGAATCCGGAAGACACGATCACGGTCGGCACGGCCGGATGCGGCCGCCTGGCCATCTCGCAGGCCGCTATTCCCTTCGTCTACGGCAACTACGGAGACCAGAACGGCGTGGCGAGCGGACTGTCGCGCGGGCTGCGGCTGCGCTTCGGCGACAAGCCCAAGGACGTGGTCGTGATGGCCGGCGACGGCGGCATGGCCGACATCGGCTTTTCCTGCACGCTCCACTCCTGGTTCCGGAAAGAGAAGTTCACGACGATCATGCTGGACAATGAGGTTTACGGCAACACCGGCGGCCAGGAAAGCGGCATGACCAACAAGGGCGCCGTGCTCAAGATGGCGCCGCTCGGCAAGAAGTTCGAAAAGATGGACATGGTCGCCATGGCCAAGAGCGCCGGCTGCGCCTACGTCGCCACCGTCGTGCCGAACAACCCGCGGCGGGTCGAAGCGGTGATCAAGAAGGCGGTGCTGATCGCCCGCGAGATCGGTCCCACCTACATCCAGGCCTATACCTCCTGCAACATCGAATACGCGATCCCCACGGACAAAGTCATGGAAGACGCCAAGAACGTCGAAGGCGATCGCTACCAGTTCTCCGAGTACGTGACCGATGAAGCCAAGCAATTCCTCGCCGAACGCTACGGGTACAAGGAGTTCCTGCCGAAGCCGGCTCCGGCGGTGACCAAGGCGTAAGCGGGCGGTTCGAGCAAGCTGCAAGAATTTGAGCCTACTGGAGGCAAGGTAACTATCCGCCGCGATGTGATCGAACGCGGCGGCTCAACCGAAGGTTGGTACGGAGGACGCGATGGCGAAACGCTTCAACATTCGGATGGCCGGCGTCGGGGGACAGGGGGTCGTCACCGGCTCGCACATCCTGAGCACGGCGGTCATCAACGCGGGCGGGGAAAGCACGATCGTCCCGTTCTACGGCTCCGAAAAGCGGATGGCGCCGGTGGAGAGCTACGTGCGGGTGTCCGACGAGCCGATCTACGAGATAGGGGAGATCACGTTCCCGCACATCATCATCATTTTCCACCCGCAGGTCATCACGCACGGCAAGTCCTACACGATGCCCTTCTATTTCGGGTTGAAAGAGGACGGGGTCGCGTTGATCAACAACGACGGGCCGATGAAGCTGCACAAGGATCAGGCCCGCGAGTTGGAGGAGCGCCGCGCGAAACTCTACTACCTGCCGGCGACGAAGCTCTCGCTGGAGGTGGCCGGGATGGATCTGGCGACCAACATGGCGCTGATGGGCGCGATCGGCTGCATCACCGGCCTGACCACCATCGCCGCGTTGGAGCAGGCGGTGAAGGACCGGTTTCTCGGCAAGGGATTTGTCGTGTCGGGCGGCACCGCGGCCCTGGACAGCGTGGTCGAGCGGAAGTTCAAGAAGAAGCAGGAACTGATCGATAAAAACGTGGCGGTGATCAAGGCCGGCTGGGACTTTGCGGCCGAACACGGCTGGGACGAAATCAGCAAGGCCGCCAAGAAGGCGGAAGCCGCCGCGGCGAGAGTCTGACCGCCATAGAAAAGAGGAATCTCCATGTATCTTGTGGCCGATATCAACGTCGACATCTGCGCCCAGACGAGCTGTAAGCTCTGCACCCAGTTCTGTCCCGAGGCGAACACGATCCTATACAACGACCAGGCCGGAAAAGACAAAGGCTACAAGTACGGCGCGGCCTACGTGGCGGTGGACCGGTGCAAGGGCTGCGCCCAGTGCGTGTGGGTCTGTGACAACATGGCCAAACACAACGCGATCAAGATGATCATGATCGACCAGCTGCCGAATGCGGTCATCACCGACAACGTGGTGTACGGCGAGAAGAGCACCACCGCCTTGCTGGCCGCTCCGGTCGTCGGCTAGTTTAAGGGAGACAGAACGCGTGAAGACGACGGAACAGAAGCCAGAACGGATCATCGTCCCCGGCCCGGCCGGATTCCATCCCCCCTCGGCGGCGCAGTTGGGCGTGATGTTGCCCGATCCCGGTCAGGGGCTCATGTACGGGCTGCTGGAACCCAACGAAGACCTGGTGATCGAGGAGATGGCGCGGAAGATGCTCACGAGCCCGAACGCCACGCTCTTCCCCGGTCCGATGGTGCTCTGGGCCTGGAACGAGCACGCGGTGGAAAAGGCCAAGGCGGTGCTGGAGATCGCGGCCCAGATTCCGGACGTGCTGATCATTCCGATGCCGGACTACCGGCCCAAGTATCCGAAGATCGATCCGGAAGAGGTGATCAACCCGAACCATCCGAACCTGACGATCTGGGGCAACAAGATCGAAGCCTGCATCTTCATCGGCGTCCATTGCCACTATGCCAACCTCACGCTGAAGATGATTCGGGCCGGCACCAATTGCTGCACCAGCGCCATTTGCGCCGAGCAGGGCCACGAAGATGCGATGCTCACGGTCCGCGATTCGGACACGGCCAAGCTCAAGAAGGTCGCCCAGATTTTCAAGCGGGTGCGCGAGAGCATGGGCCTCAAGTTGCCGGCGAACGGGGAGAACGTCCGCTTTACCGGGACCCAGTCCAAGGTGCACGGCGGCAAGACCCACACGAATCCGCTGGTGTTCATGCCCACGCCGGGCGGGACGGCCGGCGCTGCCGCCTTCGGTCATAGTCCGGAACAAATGAAGCGCGAAGGGTAAGGTCGCAAGACCTCACCGCTACAGAGAGAGGTGCAATGATGAGCGAATCCCTGGATACCGCAGTCAAAACCAATCCGCAGGGCGATCCGATCACCAGCGTGGCGGCTCCCAAGCCCACCGAGGTGAAGAAGGACCCCCACGCGGAGGCCAAGAAACAGCGGGTGGTCACGCCCGAATACATGTTCTTCGAGGCGAAGCGAACCAAGGAATTCATCACGGGGAGCGAAGCGGCCAAGGAGGCCGTGCGGCGCTCGAACGTGGACCTGTCGATCGCCTATCCCATCACGCCGCAGAGCGAAACCATGCAGCTCATCGGTGTGCTCTACGGCGAAGGGTACGTGAAGGAATATTACCGCGGCGAAGAGGAATATGGCGTGATGTCCGCGATCGCCGGCGCCTCCCGCGCGGGCGTCCGCTGTTTCACGGCGACGGCCGGCCCCGGGACGCTGCGGGGGATCGAACCGATCGCCTCCTGGCCCGGCCACCGACTGCCGGCCGTCTGCATGTTCACCTGCCGCGTCGTCAACGCCCCGCTGGCCATCCAGCCGGACAACATCGAAGTGTCCTACCTGCTGAACTGCGGGATGATCGTCTTCCACGCGGAAAACCAGCAGGACATGTTCGACTTTATCATGAAGGCGTTCATCATCAGCGAGATGAACGACGTGACCCTGCCGGTCGGCGTCTGCTGCGACGGCTTCTTCGTGACCCACGCGCGCGGCTACGTGCACATGCAGGAAAAGGGCATCAAGCTGCCGCCCAGGGAAGCCTGGCGGGGCGCGGTGCCGGTGCTGGACGCGGAGAACCCGCCGGCCCGGCTATCCCGCGACGCCCCCGTGCAGAAGTCCAACTTCATGGCCTACAACATCCACGCGGTCTGGCAGCAGGAAGTCTGGGCGGCGGTGGAGCGGTCCAGGAAGTACATCAACAAGTTCATGGGCGGATTGTGCTCCGCCGAGAACATGGAGAACGCCGACGCCGTGATCATCGCCTCGGGAAGCGCAGCCGCTCAGTCCCGCGAAGCGGTGCGGCTCTGCGCCGACAAGGGCATCAAGGTCGGCCTGATCAAGGTCCGGTCCCTGCGCCCTTTCCCGACGGAAGAGCTGCGGCAGCTCTGCAAGAATACCAAGCTGATCGTGATCCCCGAGTTCAACTATGTTGGGTGGCTGGCCCGGGAAGTCGCCACGGCCATCTACGGCCACTCCAAGGCGAAGATCATCGCCGGCCCGCACGTGTACGGAGGCCAGTCCATGCCGGTGGAGCTGATCGTGGACGAAGTCGAGTCCGGGCTGACCGGCAAGAAGTCCACCAACGTGCCGCTGTCGGCCATCATGGGCACGGACGTGGATCAGGGCGCCGTGTCCCACTTCATGCAGAACATCTGAGCGGCCGGCAAGGCCGTAAAAATCAAGAGCCCGATCCCGGATGGGATCGGGCTCTTTGTTTTTTCAGAGAGGAAGCCTTCAGCCCTCAGGATTCAGCCAGAAAGCTGATTGCTGAAAGCTGACCGCGGACGGCTCTTCAGGATTAAATATCGTCCTGGATCATCTCTTCGCTGTCCGGCATGCCGTAGGCGATGAACTTGGCGTAGGAGAGGTAGATCGAGCTGCTGTCGCGCATGGCCCTGGCTCCGTGGGTCATCCGTTCGAGCTTGGTGGCATCGGCGGATTCGGCCGCCCGGAGGATTTTGACATGGTCTTCGAGCGCCTGGTTGTATTCATCCATGGCCCGTTCGACCGCCAGATAGGCTTGCATGATCGGGTCTGTCATCGTCGTGGCTCCCTAGTAGGTCAAGGGTAATTCAAGATACACTAGGACCTTTCTAACGGTCAACCGGCTGCATGGCCCGAATCCTCTCAACATCTCTTGTGAACGTCCTGGCCACGGCGTCCGGGGTGACCGATCCGGAAGCCCTGGAAGCCCGATTGCCGCAGCTCTTCCAGGGGGTGGAATCGCTCTCGCAGCTCTTCACCAGGGACCGGCAAGACCTCCGAACTTCCTACCTGGATCAGGACCAGCTCCGGGCTTCCTACCTGGCCTATTACCTCCCGGTGAACCTCGCCAAAGTCCAGGCCCTGCTGGAAGAAATGCCCCTGCCCGAGGCAGCCGGCCAAGGGAGTGGCGGACGATTCAGGGTCCTGGATCTCGGCGGCGGGATCGGCACCACAGCGCTTGCGGTCTTGGACTGGCTGAACTCCACGGAGGCCCTGCGCGATGTCAAAGGCGAAGTGGTGACCGTGGAACGGTCGGCTCCGGCCCTGGACCTGTGCGAGAGGCTGTGGCATGCGTACAAGGCCGTCGAGCCCAAGCTGGGCCTGCGCCTGGTTCCGGTCAAGGGAGACATGGGCAAGTGGAGTGCAGGCAGGGTTCCGGCCGGCGTGGCCGAGGGAACCTACGATCTGATCGTCCTGGGGAATGTCGTGAACGAACTGTTCCCGGACGCCCGCAATCCGATCACGCGGCGGGTCCAATTGCTCCGCGACCTCCTCGGCCTCCTGCATCCGCAGGGCACCATGATGATCGTGGAACCGGCCTTGCGCGACACCTCCAGGCACTTGCTCCAGCTCCGGGACCAGTTGGTGGTGGACGGAGCCTGCAACGTCTACAGTCCCTGCCTGCACGAGCGACCCTGCCCGGCTTTGGTGAAGCAAGATGACTGGTGCCATGAAGAGAGACCCTGGGAGCCGCCGCCGGTCGTCGCGGCCATCGATCGACGGGTGGGCTTCATCAAGGACGCGCTCAAGTTTTCCTACCTTCTGCTCAGAAAAGACGGGCAGACCGTCGTGCCGCGCAGCCCGGACGTCTATCGGGTCGTGAGCGAGCTGCGCATCATGAAGGGGGAGAAGAGGGCCTGGCTGTGCAATGAGGGGGGGCGGCCGGAAGTGGGGAGGCAGGACCGGATGAAGTCGGTGTCGAATGCACCGGTGGATGACTGGCACCGAGGCGCCATCGTCAAAATCGATCAGATCGTCCGGAAGGAACGGAAAGGCAGGGAATCCACGGTCGGCCGTATTCCACCCTCTGCAACCGCTGGGACCATTCAACCGGTCGAAATCAAGGGAAGAAGGAGGCCCGGTTAATCCGGCCTACTTTGCCTGCCCTCAGGTTTCCGCTATACTGCTATGCAGATGAGTCAAACGCTTGAGAGAATTCGAGAGTTGGTTGCTCGTCAGGAGATTCAGATCTCGGATCATGGGTACGATGCACTGGCGGAAGACGGTCTTTTCGTTGAAGATATTCTGGCCGGACTCGCCGACGCGGTGGTTGTGGAGGATTATCCAACCTACCATAAGGGGTCATGTGTGCTCGTGCTTCAGCGGGATGAACGAGGTCAGCCGATCCATGTAGTGTGGGAATTCCCAAAGATACAGCGTCCCCGGCCGTCATAGTGACGGCGTATCGACCTGATCCGGCGCGTTGGAGCGAAGACTTTCTAAGGAGGAAATCATGAGCGGTCGACACCATGCCAAGCTTGTTCATGAAGGGCAGTATGCTGCGGAGGTCGACGTTAACTTGATTGACGCCGACACAGGGTGGTCGCCCTACTTGTCGTTGTCGGATGCGAAAAAGCTCGATCAGGTGCGCAAAGCCTTGCGGAGCGGAGATGTGAAACAGGCTAGCCAACTGGCACGTGTGTATCAACTCAAGCCCGTCAAAGTTTGATGCAAGCTGGTCAGAATCCATGAGCAAGAAAATCATATCCACGGAAGAGCCTCGCGAAAATCTCGAGGCCGTTCCTGACTTTCTTTCTCGCACGGAAGAACTCGTTTCCCAGATTCAGGGCGGTAAAGAACGGGTGATGTGTGGCTGGAAGAGCCCGCAAGACTGAACACACCGGAGCGAAAAATGGGGCCGGGGCTTACTGGGGGCGCAAGGCTGACCCAAACGGGAGAGCAATCGTCTTCGGCGCGAGAATGCGAAGCGAACCGTTCGTCAGGGACTTACGGACTCGACCTTTCCTGATAAATAAGGGGTCTGACCTCTTAAATCTAGCTCAGATAAATCTGAAAAGTGCGGCTGACGAACGGCTGGCAGTCGGGCGGCTGGCACCACACTGAGGAAGAACGGAGCGGAGGCATGCGGCCGCTCGCTCCGAATACCTCGCCCAAGCCATGATACTGCGGCTGACGAGCGGTGGCCCCGTCGCGACCGGCCTCGCCGGTCTCCTGCCGAGCTCGCGGATAAGAACTCTCTTTCTGAACGAAGGCATGCGGCACTCGCTCCCGTGTCTCCCGCTTGGCACCCCTTCCACGCCGTTTGAGCCGGAAGGGCCTTCCGGTATTCCCGCCGCCATGATCTTCGATCATGTGGCGGTGGTCAGTACCGGCGTTCCGCCCTCAAACGGCGGGCGGGGTCCCCGCCGCTCCCGGCAATGGTTGCTCGCGCTCGCACGCCTTCTTTTTAAAAACTGGAAAGGGGATGGCGTCGCTTGGAGACCCCAGCCATTTTCAACCGCTTCGCTCAATGATCTGCCCCTTTCAGGGATTTTTGTGCCTCTCGTTCCTCAATGTCTGGAAAGAGAATCTCTAAAAACCGGGGGGTGCGTGGACAAATCGCGTGTAGATTTGTCTCATGCTAGCGGTGGCTTCGCGACTGATTCTGCAAGTGAGGAGTTGATGGCGGGACCTTAATGCCCAGCCCCTCCAGCGAGGCTAAGAAGAGAGAGGGTGGCGGGGACAGGCCGCTTCAAAGCCTGTCCCCGCTCGGAGAGCTTGCTTCACGCAGGAAAAGCGCATAGGATTTTTCTCGGTAACCAAAGAGCCCAAGATCTTCTGTAAGTAGGGCCTAAACCATGGACAATGAGATCATCAGCAAGATCAAAGCTGCTTTGATGCGTAGCTGGTCAGCGCAAACAAGCATTTGCTATTCAAAAGACGCACCACCGTCCTACGGGCAATGTGCTCCAACAGCCATTGTTATTTGGGAACACTTTGGGGGAGAAATACTCAAGACTGAAGGTTGGCCCCCGCAAGGTCGCCACTTTTATAATCGAATTGACGAAACGTGACGTTGGCCCCGTTTCGAGACGGTTCTTAACTAGAACAGACGGCTTCTTCGGCAGCCCGGATCACCTGACGCTGTCCAATAAACTCATTCGGCGTCAGGT
>Ga0233425_10000190_pt1 | contig 157906 bp, 152 predicted proteins | sample Watercolumn_Towu_2_FD_181712 | JGI IMG/M metagenome (GOLD analysis project Ga0233425, IMG submission 181712) | Freshwater microbial communities from Lake Towuti, South Sulawesi, Indonesia - Watercolumn_Towuti2014_140_MG | ecosystem: Environmental > Aquatic > Freshwater > Lake | place...
GGGAGGCGGTGGGGGTCATGGGTTAAAATCCCCGCTCGAACGAGCGGGATTGAATTTTACCATTCCAAATGGACGGACGCAACTTTTCCCGGGGCTGCGGTAAAATGGGGCAACCCCATCCCCTGTTCCATAGGAGGCTGTCATGAAGAAAGGCACCACTTCCACACTGCTGGCGATCTATCTGATCCTGGCCGGGATCCTGGTCATCGCCTCGATCCCGTACCTGAACTACGTCGCCGGCGCGCTGGCGATCGCCACCGGTGTGCTCATGCTGATCGGTAAACGCTGAACCGGCTTGAAAGAAAAATCGAAACGCAGCCTCAAACCAGGCTGCGTTTTCGTTTGTCGTTCCGGCGCTGCGACCGTTACAGGTGTTTGGTGTAGATGAACAGATCGTCCCCCGGGGCATAGAAGTCCTTGATGATCGCTTCCTCGGTATACCCGGTGCCCAGATAGAAGGCACGCGTCGGGGCGTATTTCGGCAGGCCGGAGGTCTCGACGAAGAGCAGACGCCCGCCGAGCTGCTTGACAGCGGCTTCGGTGGCGGAGAGCAGGCCGCGCCCGACGCCGCCGCGCCGGCCCTGGCTGTCCACGGCGATCCAGTACAGGTCGTAGGTCCCGTCGGTCAGCGCTCGCGGACCGTAACAGGCGTATCCGAGTACGCGTCCGTCCTCTTCCCGGTCGACGATGAAAAAATACCCGCATTTTGCCGAGCCCTGGGTGCTGTATTCCTCCCAGAGTTCGTCCACACATTCCACTTCTTCCTGGCTGAAGACTCCTGCATGGGCAGTGATATCGTGGATAAAGGGGCCATCCTGCGGCCCGGCAGTGACGATCATTTGATCCATCCTTCGCGTTTCATGGCGCTCTTGAGAATGCGTTCGGCCATTTTGGGGTAGCTCATCCCGGAGGCTTCGGCGGAATGCCAGAAACCGCCTTCCAACGAGAGGTCGGGAAGCTCGTTGATATCGATGATGTAGGGAATGCCGTTCAAGAAGCGGATGTCGGCCCGGCCGAGATCGCGCAATCCGACCGCCTTGAAGGCGTCCGAGGCGGCCCGGCGGACGACCTGTTCCTCGCGGCGGTTGAGCGCGGCCGGGATGCGTGACGGGATGTTGTTGTAGTAAGGTGAATCCGGCTTCCACTTCGAGTCGTAGGTCAGGATCTGTTCCAGCGGGTTGGCGATGAGCGAGAAATCGTCCTCGGCGATGGGCAGGACTTCGACCACCCCGTTCCCGAACATCGAGACGGCCAGCTCGCGGCCGGCGATGAACTGCTCGGCCAGGGCGGGCTGCCGGTAGACATCGAGCACGTAGGCGACGCGGGCGAACAGGCTGGGGGCGTCACAGACGACCGAAGCCAGGTCGATGCCCATGCTGGCATCCTCGATGGCCGGTTTGACGATCAGCGGAAATTCGAGCTCCAGCATGCCTTCCGCTTTTTCGAAGACCTGGAAGCGCGGCGTGGGGATGTCGTTGGCGAGCAGCTTCCGCTTACAGCGCGGCTTGTCGATGCACAATTCGATGGCATCCGCCGTGGCGCCGGTGTGGTGGAAGCCCAACCGTTCGATCAGGCGGATGACGTGCACGGCGCCCATGTTGTCGCCGTTGAAGCCATCGCAGTTATTGAAGATGAACGTGTCCTGGGGGGAGATGGAGCCGAGCCTGGCTTCGAGATCTTCCAGGCTGTCCCTGACCGCCAGCATTGTGACCGGATAGCCGAGGCTGGTCAGGGCCTCGTATAACTTTCTGGCGGCAGTGATCGTGTATTGTACAGCTACTAAGTCCTGGGGGTCGCCTTTGGCGACCTGGGTGTCTTCATTGTACAGCAGGGCAACGCGAAAAGTTGCAGCGTTCATCAGAGCCTCGACTTCAGAACCGCCTTTCTGAAAGATGGATGCTACGCAAGCGTTTTAACCGGACGTACCGTTTGAAGGTCAGTGTCTTTTCATGGAACATAGGGCTTTTCCTGTGAAACAATCATACACCAGAAATCAACCTTAAAAACCCTGAATACACGGATTCGACATGCCAATTTTGTAAACAATGTCACCCGGGCGGATGAAGAATGGCCTTTGACGCAGGTCGGGTTCTCATGTAAACTCATTCTGTATCGCCAAAAATTCCACAACCGAGGTGAGTCATGAAAAAGGGTCGCGGCTACAGCATCTTTGTCGTCATCGTGTTCTTCCTTTTTATCTTCCTTCACCAGACGGACAAGCTGTTGATCGGTTCCCTGCAGATCCCGATCAGCGAGACCTTTCGGCTGAACGATCTGCAGTGGGGGTTGATCAATTCCGGCGCCCTGATCGTCGGCACGGTTCTCTATCCGCTCTGGGGCTATCTCTACGACCGGTTCGCCCGCGCCAAGCTGCTGGCGCTGGCCTCGTTCATCTGGGGTGCGACAACCTGGTTGTCCTCGGTGGTGCGCACCTTCCCGCAGTTCCTTGGCACGCGCGCCTCGACCGGCATCGACGATTCCTCCTACCCCGGTCTGTACTCCCTGGTGGCGGATTACTTCGGTCCCAAGGTGCGCTCCAAGGTCTACGGCATCCTGCAGATCCCGCAGCCGCTCGGTTACCTGGCCGGCATGGTCCTGGCCCTGATGGTCGCGCCGATGCTGGACGGGAAGGTCTTTGGCCTGGAGGGCTGGCGCGGCATCTTCGTGATCACCGGCGCCCTGGGGATCGTCATGGCCGCGGTCATCTTCTTCGGGGTCAAGGATATGCCGCGCGGGAAAGCCGAACCGGAATTCGAAGGCCTGGAGGAGGTCGGCCAGTTCCGCTTCAGCTGGAAGGAGGCCCGGGAGATCTTCAAGAAGAAGACCATGTGGTTCGTCTTCCTGCAGGGCTTCGCCGGTGTCTTCCCCTGGAATGTGATCACCTATTTCTTCGTCGGCTATCTGCTGACCGAGCGCGGCTACGACAACAACTCCGTCCTGTTCGTCATGGGCCCGGTCATCCTGATCCTGTCGCTGGGATATTTTGTCGGCGGTTTCCTCGGCGACCTGCTGTTCAAGTACACCAAGAAGGGCCGCATCCTGGTCTCCAGCGCCGGGGTCATCCTGGGGGCCATCTTCCTGTTTTTCGCCCTGCTGACCCCGGTCGAGGACCGCACGACCTTCTTCATCCTGATGAGCCTGACAGCCATCTTCATGCCGTTCTCCTCCCCGAACGTTCTGTCGACCATCTTTGACATCACCCCGCCGGAAGTCCGTTCGACCGCACAGGCGGTGGAATACTTCATCGAGAACAGCGGTGCGGCCCTGGCCCCGATCATCGCCGGGGCGGTCGCCCTGGCGACCACTAAGCAGAACGCCATCCTGACCATCTGCATCTCGACCTGGGTGCTGTGCTTCTTCCTGTACCTGGGAGCCCTGTTCTTCATCGATGGCGATATCAAGACGCTGCGCGCCCAGATGGCCGAGCGGGCCGCCCAACAAAAAGCGAAATCGGGAGCTTGAGGCTTCGAGGGCAGGGAAACCTGCCCTTCTCCAACCCATGAAGATCGAACAGATCGACCTTTCCGATCACCGCCGGGTCCGGGATTTCCTCGACCTGCCGGCGCGCCTGTATCGCCACCAGCCCCTGTGGGTGCCTCCCCTGGCCGCCGACGAACGCGCCCGCCTGGATGCGCGCCGGTATCCGTATTACCGGCATTCCGAGGCGGCCTTCTTCCTGGCCTGCCAGGATGGGCAGGCGCTCGGACGGCTGGCCGTACTCGATAACCGGCTTTATAACGCGCATAACAACAGCCGGACGGCTTTCTTTTATCTCTTCGAATGTGTTCAGGATGCGGAAGCAGCCACCGGTCTCTTCGACGCGGCTTTTTCGTGGGCTCGGGGCCGCGGCCTCGACCGGATCGTCGGTCCCAAAGGATTCACCGCACTCGACGGCCTGGGAATGCTGGTCAGGGGCTTTGAACACCCGCCCGCCTTTGGCCTGCCCTACAATCCCGCCTACTATCCCGCCTTGGTTGAAGGTGCTGGGTTCGAAAAGTGGCACGATATCGCCTCCGGCTACCTGGGCGCGGACCTGAATTTTCCCGAACGAATCCATGAACTGGCCAGGCGCATCCGGGAACGGCGCGGCCTGCGCATCGCCCGCTTCAAGACCCGCCGGGACCTGCGCAAGGCGCTCGGCCACCTGGAGCAGCTCTACAATGGCGCCCTGCAGGGCACCAGCGACGGCACCCCGGTCACTGCCGAGGAGATCCGTGCACTGGCCGACCAGATGCTCTGGTTCGCCGACCCGGAATTGATCAAGATCGTCATGAAGGACGAGACCCCGGTCGGTTTCCTGCTGGCCTATCCGGACATCTCTGCGGCGGTAAGACGGGTCCGCGGCCGGTTGTTCCCCTTCGGCTGGCTGGACCTGCTGCACGAACTGCGCACCACCGACCGGATCGACATCAACGGCGCCGGGATGATCGAGGGGTACCGCGGCCTGGGCGGCACCGCCATCCTGTACAGCGAGATGTTCCAGAGCGTGCGCGAGAACCCGCGCTACCGCCACGCCGAAGTGGTCCAGATTGGCATGGAAAACGACAAGATGCAGCGCGAAATGGAGAATTTTGGTGTAGACTTTTATAAGCTGCATCGAACCTACCAGCGTGCCTTGTAACTGGTCTCCGGGCAGCACTGGCAATCCAGGAGCGATATCAGGAGGTGAACATGGTCAAGATCGTTGCGGATACAACGTCCGGGCTGTCCCTGGACCTGCTCGCTGAATTGGGCGTTGCCTGCATCCCGCAGATCGTCGTTTTCGGGGAGCAATCCTTCCGTGACGATACCGAGCTGGATACTGCCGCGTTCCTGGAAAAGCTGAAGACCTCGCGCAGCCTGCCCAAGACGGCCGCCCCGCCTCCGCCGCTCTACTATCCGGTCTTTGAGGCAGCCATGCAGGCAGGCGAGCAGGTGGTCGTCGTCGCCCCCTCGGCCAGATTGAGCGGCACGGTTCGTTCGGCGGAAACCGCCGCCCAGGAATTCCCGAAGCTGAAGGTGCACGTGGTCGACACGCAGGCGATCGCCGGCAACCTGGCCACGCTGGTCCTGCTGGCCAACCGCTGGGCGCAGGAGGGCCGGCCGGCGGCGGAGATCGTCGCCGCCCTGCAGCAGCGCATCCCCCGTCAGCGGACGTACTTCCTGGTGGCCACCCTGGAGTACCTGCAGAAGGGCGGCCGCATTGGCGGCGCGAAGGCCCTGCTCGGGGAACTGCTGCAGGTCAAGCCGATCCTGTGCCTGCGCGAGGGGCAGGTGGAGCCCTTCGAGCAGCAGCGCACCAAGAAGCGTGCCCTCGGCCGCCTGGTCGAGGTGGTGGAGGAACAATGCCCGCAGTCGCCGGACGCGCACCTGTGCGTTCTCCAGGCGGACGCCGAGGAGGACGCGGCCAGGCTGGTTGCCGAACTCAAGACCCGCATGCAGCTCGATCAGATCCCGGTCTATCAGATGCCCCCGGCGATCGTCGTGCACGGCGGACCGGGCGTGATGGGCGTGGCCTTTTTCGAGGCTTAAGCGCGCATGGTATAATTCTTCGGCTCGTCAACATTTCCAAGCAGGTGTAAAAGGAGTACAGCTATGTCAGGTCACAGCCACTGGGCAACCATCCGCCGCAAAAAGGGTGCGGCAGACGCCAAGAAAGGTGCCATCTTCACCCGTCTGGCGCGCGAGATCGTCATGGCGGCACGCGATGGCGGCGGCGACCCGGAAACCAATGTCCGTCTGGCCCTGGCCATCGAAAAAGCCCGCGCCGGCAACATGCCCAAGGACAATATCGAGCGCGCCATCCGCCGCGGCACCGGCGAGGACAAGGACGCCACCGCCTTCGAGGAGATCACCTTCGAGGGTTACGGACCGCACGGCGCCGCCCTGATGATCGACTGCGTGACCGATAATCGCAATCGCACGATCGCCGAAGTCCGGCACATTTTCAGCCGTTCCGGCGGCAACATGGCCGAAGCCGGCGCGGTCGGCTGGCAGTTCGACCGCAAATCCTATTTCTCCTTCCCTGCCGAACAATTGAATTTCGACAAGGCTTTCGAGCTGGCGATCGAAGCCGGCGCGGATGACGTGATCGACTCCGGGGATACCGTGGAGATCATCGGCCCGGTGGAAGTCTTCAAGACCGTCGGGGACGCCCTGCACGCCAAGAATGTCGTCCCGGACGAGGCCGGCCTGCGCCTGATCGCCAAGCAGGAGCTCGACCTGAGTGTGGACGCCACCCTGTCGGTGATCCGCCTGGTCGAGGGCCTGGAGGAACTGGACGATGTCCAGGAAGTCTTCCACAACGTCCGGCTGTCGGAGGAGGCGCTGGCAGCCCTCGAGGCCGAGTAGCATGACCCTGGTGCTGGGCATCGACCCCGGGACGGCCACCACCGGCTATGGCCTGGTGCGTGACCATCGGGATGGCAGCCTGCAAATGGTTGCTTACGGGACCATCCAGACCCCCGCCGGAGCCGCTGCCCACCAGCGTCTGGCCCAGCTCTATCACGAATTGACCGAACTGCTCCTTCTCCACCGGCCGGATTCCTGCGCGGTGGAGAAGTTGTTTTTCCAGCGCAATGTCAGCACGGCCATCGCCGTCGGCCAGGCGCGCGGCGTGGTGTTGCTGGCCATCGCCGAGGCGAAGCTGGACGTGTTCGAATACACTCCGAACGAGGTCAAGCAGGCGGTGACCGGATACGGTTCGGCACATAAAAAGCAGGTCCAGGAAATGGTCCGCACCCTGCTGGTCCTGGAGCAGATCCCCCGCCCGGACGATGCCGCCGACGCCCTGGCGGTCGCCATGACCCACCTGAACACACGCCGGTACTGAGCCGGTGGGAAGAGAGCTTTGATGATCGCAACCCTGCAAGGCGAGATCACCCAGATCGAGGACAATGCCATCGTGGTGGAGATGGGCGGCCTGGGATTGCGCGTCTTCGTCCCTGTGCCGCTGCGTTCGCGCCTGCAGGTGGGGGAGGGGATGCTGCTCCATACCCACCTGGTCGTGCGCGAGGATGCCTGGAACCTGTACGGCTTCGAGACCAAGGCGGACCGCGACCTGTTCGTGCTCCTGCTCGGCGTGGACGGGGTCGGGCCGCGCACCGCCCTGGCGGTCCTGTCCGCCTCCTCGCTGGACACCATCCAGCGCGCCGTGCTGGGCGAGGATCCCGACCTGCTCGGGCGCGTCCCGGGGGTGGGCAAGAAGACCGCCCAGAAGATCGTGCTCTACCTGCACGACCGGCTGAAACCGACGGACGCCCTGCAGGCGGTGGCGGCGATGTCGGACGCCGATTCGGAGGTCCTGGCCGCCCTGACCGCGCTCGGGTATTCGGTCATCGAGGCGCAGACGGCGATCCAGTCCATCCCCAAGGATGCCCCGGCGGAGATCGAGGAGCGCCTGCGGCTGGCTCTGCAGTATTTCACCGGGAAATGATGATAAAATCCGTTCACCCCCGCAGCCTGTGCGGGGGTGAACTTCAACTGGAGGTGGACCATGCTGGATAAAAAGATCGCGTTCATCGGTTCGGGCGCCATGGGCGAGGCGATGATCGCCGGCCTGCTGCGCGACGGATTGGCCCGCCCGGAAGCCCTGCTGGCCGCAGATGTGCGCGCCGAACGGGTCGCAGAATTGCACGAGAGATACGGCGTCATTTCGCAGACGGACAATGCCGGGGCGGTTGCGGCGGCGGATGTGGTCATCCTGTCGGTCAAACCCCAGCGCCTGACGGAGGTCCTGCACGCTCTGAAAGGCCGCATCCCCGCCGGCGCCCTGGTCCTGTCGATCGTCGCCGGGGCGACCATCGAGAAGATCGGCCGCGGCCTGGGCCACAAGGCGGTCGTGCGTTCGATGCCCAACACCCCGGCGCAGATCGGACAGGGCATCACCGTCTGGATCCCGTCCGCCGCAGTCAGCCAGGAGCAGCAGGAGACCGCCCGCATGATCCTGTCCGCACTGGGCGAGCAGGTCATGGTCGACGACGAGAATTATCTGGACATGGCCACGGCCCTCTCCGGGACCGGGCCGGCGTACGTTTTCCTGTTCATGGAGTCGATGATCGATGCCGGGGTGCACATGGGCTTCTCCCGCCGCGTGGCCGAGCAGCTGGTCGTCCAGACCCTGATCGGCTCGGTGGCCTACTACCAGAAGATCAACCAGCAGGACGATGTCCATGTCGCCGCCCTGCGCAACCAGGTCACCTCGCCCGGCGGGACCTCGGCGGAGGCGCTCTATTACCTGGAGAAGGCCGGTTTCCGCACCGCCCTGTCGCGCGCCATCTGGGCTGCCTACCAGCGCTCGCTGGAGCTGGGGAAGGAAAAACCGGTCCACATCCCGGAAAAGAACGAGCTGGATACTGATTAGGCAGAACGGGCAGAGAACCTCTGCCCGTTCCTTCTTGGTATAATTCCGGGGCGTTTTGCCCGTTGGCCCTGTCATTGAAGTCTGACTGTCATGTCCCTGCTCACCGTTTCCAGCCTCTCGAAGTCCTTCGGTCCCGTCGACCTGTTCGCCGGGATCAGCTTCGCCGTGCCGCACGGCTCCCGGCTGGCGCTGGTGGGGCCGAACGGCTGCGGGAAGACCACCCTGCTGCGCATCCTGGTCGGGCTGGACGAGGCCTCCGCCGGGACGGTCACCCGGGCGAAGAACCTGCGCGTCGGCTACCTCCCGCAGGAAGCCGAGTTCGAGATGCAGGGCACGGTCTGGGATGCCTGTGTGGCCGTCTTCCAGGACCTGATCACCCGCCAGGCGGACCTGGAAATACTGGAGACCGAAATGGCGGATCCCGGGCAGCGCGATCGCGCCCTGGAGCGCTATGGGACCCTGCAGCACGAGTTCGAGCGCCGCGGCGGGTACACCTACCAGACGCGCATCAAACAGGTCCTGACCGGCCTCGGTTTTGCCTCCCGGGATTATCACCTGGAACTGGACCACCTTTCCGGCGGGCAGCGTACGCGGGCCTATCTGGCGCGTCTGCTGCTGGCCGAACCCGACCTGCTGCTGCTCGACGAACCGACCAACCACCTCGACATTGCCGCGGTCGAATGGCTGGAGGGTTACCTGAGCCAGTGGGCGGGGGCGGTGGTGATCGTCTCCCACGACCGCTACTTCCTCGACCGTGTCGCCAATGGCATCCTGGAAATGGCCTTCGGGGCGAGCGAGTATTATCCTGGCAACTATTCGGCCTACCTGCGCACGCGCGAGCTGCGCTGGGAGCACCGCATCGAGACCTTCCAGGCCGAGAAGGAAAAGCTGCTCAAGGACGTCGAGTACATCAAGAAGAACATCTCCGGGCAGAATGTCAGCCAGGCCAAGGGCAAGCTGCGCCGCCTGAGCCGCATCGTGCAGGCTGTCGAGCAGATCGGCATGGAGGCGGTGCTCAACCAGAAGTGGATCGAGACCAGCGACGAGGTGGTCATCGCCACTTCGCCTTTCGGACCCGAAGAGGCGGAGCGGCGCGTGCGCGCCCTGCGTCCGCCCGTCCGCACCCTGCCGCGGCTGCATCTTCATTTACGCACCGCACCGCGCTCCGGGGAACTGGTCCTGCGCACCTCCGGGCTGAAGGTCGGTTATCCGGACCGGCTGCTGTTCGCTTCCCCCGATCTGCTGCTGCGGCGCGGCGAATGCGCCGCCCTGATCGGCCCCAACGGCGCCGGGAAGACCACCTTCCTGAAGACCATCCTGGGCCAGCTGGCGCCCCTGGAGGGGGAGGTGACCCTCGGCGCGGCGCTCAAGATCGGTTACTTCGCCCAGGCGCACGAAGGCTTGATCCCGGAGAACACCCTGGTGCAGGAGATCGACAGCCTGATGCCGCACTGGCTGCCCGGGCAGATCCGCGATTACCTGGGCAAGTACCTCTTCTCGGGGGAGGACGTGTACAAGAAGGTCGAGGTCCTCTCCGGCGGGGAACGCGGCCGCCTGGCCCTGGCCAAGCTGGCGCTGCAGGATACCAACCTGCTCCTGCTGGACGAGCCGACCAACCATCTCGACATTCCCTCGCAGGAGATCCTCGAAGCCGTACTGGACCAGTACGGCGGTACGATCCTGCTTGTCACGCATGACCGCTACCTGATCGACGCCCTCGGCACCCAGATCTGGGAGATCGACCCGGCGGAGACCGCCCTGGATGCCTTCGCGGGCAGCTACAGCCTGCGCCGCGCCGAGCGCGAACGCCTGGCAGCCCTGCGCCAGGAGGAGGTGGAGGCCTCCGTCCGCGGCGGGAAGCCCGTCCCGGTCGTCCGGCGCAAGGACGATGCCGGCCGGGCGGAACGGCGCCGCGTGGCGCGCATCCAGGAGTTGGAGAACAAGATCGCTGCCTTCGAGCGCGAGCTGGCCGAGATCGGTTTCCGGCTGGAGAATCCGCCGGCCGACCCGGCCAGGGTGGCCCAGATGGGGCGCGAGTATGCGCGGCTGCAGAGTGAAATGGACGTGTTGCTGCAGGAATGGGAGGGATTGCAGGAACCCGCCGGTCCGACGACCGATCCAAAATAAGATCCGGGCGCATGCGCCCGGATCTGTTTTTATTTCCGTTTGGTCTTTTTCCCGCTTGCCGGGTCGGCCGGTTCGACGTGGACGGTCACATCCGCGCCCGGGATGACCGACTGCACCATTTTCTCGATCACCTCGGTGGCGGCGTGCGCCGCGTTCAGCGTGGTGTCTCCGTCCATGTTGATGTGCAGGTCGATGAACCAGACCGGGCCGGAGGGGCGGATGCGGATGGCGTGGGCGTTGACCACGCCGTTGACCCCCGATGCGGCAGTCTCGATCTTTTCGGCCATGCCCCTGGGGGCGGCGTCCAGCAGGGCGGCGATCGTCCGCCAGCCAAGCTCGGCGCTGATGTAGATCACGATCAGCGCCACGACCAGGGCGGCGATCGAGTCGGCGGCGTGCATCCAGTCCAATCCCGGGATGAATTTCGACAGGCTGATGCCGATCAGGCCCAGGATGACCACTCCCGACGACCAGATGTCCGTGCTGAAGTGCAGGGCGTCCGCTTCCAGGGCCTGGGAGTTGTACTTCTTCGCCGCCCTGGAGAGCATGCGCGAGCGGTTGATGTCGATGACGATGGAAGTTCCCATGACCACGAAGGCCCAGGGCGAGGCTTCCACACTGGCGGGATTGAAAAACAGCCGGTCGATGGCCTCGTAGATGATCCAGCCGGAGGTCGCCAGCAGGAGCAGCGTTTCGAACAGGGCGGACAGGTTCTCGATCTTGCCGTGCCCATATTGATGATCGGTGTCTGCCGGCTTGTCGGAGACACGCACGGCGAAAAAGGTCATCGCCGCGGCCACCAGGTCCAGGCCGGAGTGGGCCGCCTCGGCCAGGATGCCCAGGGAGTTGGTCAGCAGGCCGACGGTCAGTTTGAAGGCGGTCAGCCCGACGGCGGCGAGGACGGAGACGAGGGCAACGGTGCGCTTTTCGCGGCTTTTGGCTTCATGGGTCATGGAGGCACTCCCGGTTGGAATTCGTGGATTATAAACCTGGAAACGCGAGCCGGAGTCAAGAGGATGGATTTCCTGTCCGGGGCATGTAAAAGATCACCCGGCACGGGTTATGCCGGGCGATCGGATTCACGCGGTCTTCACGGGTCACTTCTTTGGTTTCGCCTTCGTGCCGGATTCCCGATTGGCGGCGGGTTTCGCGGCAGGCTTGCGCGGTGCGCTCTTGGGTTTGGCCTTGCCCTTCCCGGGAGTCTTGCCAGCCGCTTTCTTCCTGGGCGCCTTGGCAGGCGCGGCGGGCGGCGGGTTGGCGATCTGCTCGAAGCGGGCCTGCAGCGAAGGCTGGCCTTCGCCGTGAACGGACTCGTGCACCTGCCGCCAGGTCTCGCCGTCCACAAAGCGCCAGTCCAGGAAGACGTGGCATTTGTAGGGACCGAGCTCCACGAACAGGCCTTTTTCGGCCAGTTCCCGGCAGGGGCGGATGTATTCCAGCCCGGTGACATAATCCCGGAATATCGCATAGCCATCAGACGGGAGATCCAGCCCGGCGGACAGGCTGGACTGGACCAGCCGCCCGGCGCTTTTATCCATGTAGGCGGCGGAGGTGCGCACCCAGCCGCGCGTCTCGGCGTACTTGTTCTGGTACACCACCAGGCCGCGGTCCGCGCCGCGGCGGTTGGAATAGGCAAAGACATCCTCGTTGACCGTGCCGTCCGTGGTGAAAAAATCGTACAGGCGGAAGTTCTCCGCCTCGGCGAAGATGTGCCGCCGGTGGGTCAGAGGGAAGATGCGCCAGTTGTGCCCGTTGACCAGCCCTTCGTCGACCGGTTCATCCCATTTCGGCCGGCGGAATTCCATGCCGTACTTCTCGCGGTAGCCTTCGATCTGCCCGTGGCCGAACATCGGCAGGCCGGGCAGGGTGACGAGCAGGGTGCAGACGCCGAAGTACTTGTCGGTGGTGCCGAACTGTTCGGCGGCGGTCTTCTCGTCCGGGTTGTTCATGAAGTTGACGAAACGCTTGATCACCTGCGGGTCGAACTCGAGCACGTTCTTCATCACCGTGCGGTACTTGGCGTTGTCCTCGTCGCGCAGCATGTGCATGAAGGCCGAGTTGTAGACCCGGTGCATGCCCAGCGTGCGGACAAAGTAGCCTTCCATCAGCCAGAAGGCCTCCGCCAGGAGCAGGGTGTCCGGGACCTCGGCTGCGACCCGGTCGACGACCTCGCGCCAGAACTCCTGCGGGATGGCGGCGTCGAATTCCGCCCGGGTCATACCATGTTCGGAGCGGGACGGGATCGCCCCGCCGGCGCCCGGTTCGGGGAACCACAGGCGCTGGATGTGTTTCTTCGCCAGGGTCATGGCGGCGTCGAAGCGGATGACCGGGAAATTGCGCGCCACGTGCAGGATGGTCTGGATCACGGCCTCGCGCACCTGCGCCTTGGAAAAGTCCAGCTGGGCGGTGTCGTTCCAGGGCATCGAGGTGCCGTCGTTGCCGTGGTAAATGTAGCGGGTCTCGCCGCTGGAGCGGTCGACGCGCTGGAAGACCACCGCCGCGTCAGTCTTGTCGTAGTAATGGTCTTCCAGGAAGATCGCGGCCCGCCCGTCGCTGGAGAGATCGCCGCTGTTGAAGGAGTAATTCGGATACGGGGAATAGGGCAGCGAGAGGAACCAGTCCGGGTGTTCGACGACCCAGGTTGAGTCGATGCCCATGTGATTGGGGACCATGTCCGCGGCCAGGCGCACGCCCCGCTGCCAGGCGCGCCAGCGCAGGTTCTGCAGCGCCTCCCAGCCGCCGAGATCCGCGGCGATCTGGTAATCCATCAGCGAATAGGCCGAAGCGACCGCGTCGGACTGGCCCAGCCTCTGCTTGATGCGCTGGGAGGCCGTGCTGCGTTCCCACAATCCGATCAGCCACAAGCCGGTGATGCCGCGCCGGTTGAACATGTCCAGCTCCTCGTCCGGGATCTGGTCCAGGTGCGTGATCGGACGCTGGTATTGTTTCGAGAGCTGGTCCAGCCAGACATAGGAATTCTTGGCGAGCAATACCAGTTGCGGCATCCAGTCCTTGTCCGGGCTGAAGCGTTCGTATTCGGTGTAGTCATGGCCTCCGAAAGTGAGCATGGGTGCGTTCCCGGCAAAACCGCCTGCAAAACTGCCGCGGATCACTTCCTCCTTGAGGAAGTCGAGGCTGCGCAGGATCTTGCGGACGAACGAATCGCCCAGCACCGCCCCCCAGCGGTTGAGCAGGAATTCCAGCTGGGCGGACAGGGAATGGGGGGCGACGCGGGCCGGGGCGGTCAACAGGTCGAAGAGGCTTTCCTTGCCGGACCCGAGGCCGGGCTCGGCGCGGAAGAACTGCTCCAGGCTGGCGATCATCAGCGGATAGGCGGTAAAGGCGCGCAGCTCGGAGTCGTCGAACAGCTCCTGGTACGGCTGCACGGCAGGATTGCGGTTGGTGATGAACAGGACCAGCATCTCCTCGACGGTCGACTGCCGGTGCGGGCGGCCCGCCGTGCTGCCGTTCAGGTATTCGGCGGCGGTCGACTCACCGCGCAGGACGGGCTGCGGCGGGAAATCCGTGGTGAATTTCAGCATGGCGCTCTTGACATCCCCGGTGAGACGGTCCAGGGCGCGCGCCATCACGCCCGGGTTCTGCATCTCGTACTGGCGGATGAGGATGTGCAGGATCTCGTCGATCAATCCCATGGCATTGATGTCGCTGGCCGGGACGGCCTGGCCGCGCAGGCGCGTCATCTGCTCGGCGAAGCGCCGGGCGGCGGCGAAATCCGCCAGCAGCACGCGCCCGTCCAGGGCGAAGAGAGACTCCTCGAACTGGTATTTTTGGCGGGCCGAGCGGGAGACATGGAATTCGAATTCGATCATGGCAGCCTCGTCATCCTCTCCGATGTTGGCTTAATCATACCCGATAAGGCCGTCCCGGTCGACTTGGTTTGGGCATCTGGGGTAAAAAAAAGGAGCCGGGGTCACCGGCTCCTGGGATCAATTGGATCGTTTCGGCAGCAGCCAGCCCGCCAGGGCGAACAGGACGCCAATCAGCAGCAGGGCGAACTTGCCGCTGGCGCACCAGAAGGCCAGCGAAGGCCACACGCCAGCCAGGTCGCCAAGCAACAGACGAAGCAGGGCAAAGTTCTCCACCGCGTCCAGGAGGGCGGCGAGGAAAACGCCCCAACCCAGCCAGATGCCGACCCGGGCGAAGACGGTCCCATGCCTGCCGGAGGCCAGCAGCAGGCCCAGGGAAAGGGCAAGCGCATAGCTGGGCATGAACAGGTAGTCCAGGCCCAGGCCGAACAGGGCGAAGGCACTGCCCCGTTCGGTCCAGGAGGCGATCATGGCGATAGCTGTTTCCAGGCTGCCGGCCAGTTCGAAGCTGACGATCCCGCCCGGGGCCGCGGCGGTCTGCAGCGGGACGTTCAGGACCTGGAAGACGGCGAACAATCCCACGGTCAGGCCGAGGCAGCCGAAAAAGAGCGGATTCCGGTTCTTCGCCGGGACGAACTCGAGCGGATGTCTCAACCGATCCCCTTGCGGTAGACGCGGTGGTTCTTGTATTCCACGCCGTTCAGGTTCTTCAGGTCGGCGCGCATCTGCCGGGTCGTCTCGGCGACCTGGGTCATCTCGACGAACTGGAACTTGTAGACGTCCAGGACCGTATGACCAAGTTCGGCATACAACAGGGCGTTCCCGCCGGTGCCCTGGAATTCGGGCAGCACGCCCATGCCATTGCCGGAGACGGTCTTGGCGCGTTTCATCTCCAGCAGCAGGTCGACGATGCCGAAGGGGAACAGGCGGCCCTTGGCGCGCTGCAGTGCCGCGGAGACGTCCGGGAAGGCGAACAGGAAGCCGACGATCTCGTCGCCGTGCATGATCAACTTGATCAGCTTGGGATCGGCGACCATGAAGACGTTCTGGACGGCATAATCGATGTCACCCTGGGAGAAGGGGTAGTATTCCCAGTTGTGGATGAAGGTCTTGTTGTACGTCTCGCCGATGCGCTGCGCCCAGGCGAGCAGTTCTTTTTTATTCTTGAAGTCCCTGACATACAGCTTGCCGCGTTCCTTGACCCGTTCGGCGATCCGTTCGACCCGCTCCGGGACGCGGAAGGCTTCTGCCGGAAGGTAGCAGGAGACGAAATCGACCTCTTTCTCGAAACCCAGGTCCTCGACCAGCTTCTGGTAGTACGGATAGTTGTAGGTCATCATGGTCATCATCTGGCGGTGTTCATGCCCGAGGACCTGGATGCCGTAACCGTCGAACGGGGAGAGACCCTTCGGGCCGATGACCGTGTCCAGGCCGCGGGCGCGCGACCAGTCGTAGACCGCGTCGAACAGCACGCTGGCCACTTCCTTGTCGTCCGGGGCGTCGAAGAAATAGAACTGGGCTTTCTTGGTCTTGTGATAGGTGTTGAAGGGGATGTTCTCCCCGGCGCAGATGCGGCCGACCACCTGTCCGTCGCGGACGGCCAGGAAGAAATCGGCCACCGAGTGTTCGAAGAAGGGGTGCTTCTTCCGGTTCAGCGGCAGGTAAGCGTCCATGAAGATCGGCGGGACCCACTGCGGGCAGTCCCTGTACAGATCGTAGTAGAACTGCACGAAGCGTTTGACCTGGGCTTTGTTCTCGGTGTCGACCTTCTCGATCTTGATCATGGATGCCTCCTGGCGAGGAATTGGAGGTGGAAAAGCTTGTTCACCTGTCCCGAGTATAGTACACAATCTGGCGTTCGGGGTGCGATTCATATCGGATAACAAAACATCGCCCATTTCCGACTCGCACGTGGAGAAATCCTGTATACTTCATGCAGGATCAAGATGAGATCCATCGGAAAGGAAACCCGAGATGAGCGATATTCATACTGAGGAATTCAAGGTCAGCGGTGAAGAACTTCTGGCCCGCATCAAGCAGCTGATCCATGAAGGCAATATCCGCCGCATCATCATCAAAGACAATGACGGCAAGGTGCTGATGGAATTCCCGCTGACCTTCGGGGTGATCGGCCTTGTCCTCGCCCCGACCCTGGCGGCGGTGGGCGCGATCGCGGCGCTGGTCTCGGAGGCGACCATCGTAGTGGAAAAAGGAGCCTGATCCGGCCGTATGAAACGCGCCCGCATTGGAGTGCTTCTGGTTGTTGCGGCTTATACCATCCAGGCGGCCTGGTATGCCTTGTTGATGGTCTCGTACGTTTCGTCGAGGGGGGTATTGGAGGGCGCGGATTTCGTGTTCTACTATGCCGCCGGGCGTGTGGCGCGTGAATACGGTTTAGTGGCGGTCTACAACCTGGACCTGGAAGCGGAGGCCCAGGTCGCGGTGACAGGACGACCGCCCGGGTCGCAGCAGGTCTTCCTGCCCAACCACCCGCCGTTCCTGTACCCGGTCATGATGCTCCTCTCTGGCCTGGAGTATCGTCCAGCCTATCTTTGTTTTGCGGCGATCCTGCTGCTGCTGGTCGTTCCCGGCTTGCTGGTCTTGCGGCGGACTTTGATGTCGTTGGGCTGGAGCCGGGCACAGGCCCGGCTCCTCCTGGCGGGTATATTGTTCTTCGAACCGTTCTTCATTAGCATCTTGAAAGGACAGGATTCCGCCCTTCTGCTGCTAGGCGGCCTGTTATGGCTGGCGGGATTCCTGGACAGCGACGACCGTCTCGCGGGCTTGGGCCTGGCACTGACGCTGGTCCGCCCACAGGTGGCGCTGGTTCTGGCTCTGCCATTCCTCTTCCGGCGGCGGAAAATATTAGCCTGGTTCTGCCTCGGCGCGGCGGCCCTCGGACTGTACAGTTACCTGCAGGTGGGCTGGGGCGGGGCGGTTGATTATTATCACCTCTTGACGCTCAGCGCGGCCGGTCAGGGCTACGGGATAGCCGAGGCGGCCATGTTCAACCTGGTGGGCGCGCTCCTGCGTCTCGTCCCGGGCCTGGACCCGCAAGCGGTCCACGCCATTGGTTGGGGCGTTTACGCCGCCTCCCTGCTGGGGTTATGCCTCCTGTGGGGGTTCTCGAAGCAGGTCCAGCTCTGGCATCTGGCCCTGGCGGTGACCTTGAGCCTGTTCGCCGCCCCGCATCTGCATTACCACGATCTGGCCCTCCTGGCGGTCCCCCTGGTCGGGTTGGCGGCGGCCGGGGTTGCGGCTGGCAGGCTACCGGTCAGGCGCGCCGCACTCCTGCCGTTGCTGGCCTCGATCGTCCTGTTGTTCGCTGGCTTCTGGGCCCCGGTCCGGTTCAGCGTCCCATACATAGTCATGCTGGCTTTGCCGCTGGCAACCTGGAGATGGGGGCATGTCGCGACGGCTTGATTTGCGCTGGGTATTCCGGGTGGGTGGGTTGGTAGCGCTGGTCATCGCGTATGCTATCCTGTGGTTGAAAATGCTCAACGACCCGGTTGAATATACTGGGTCGGATTTCATCACTTATTACACCGTGGGAGTAATCGCCAACCGTTACGGTTTTGAACACGTCTACGATTTTAATCTGCAGAAGGCGGTCGAGGAGGAGATCGTCGGCTTTGAAGTGGCGGATTCAAACGTTATGCCACACAATCATATCCCATTATTAAATCCGCTGCTGGCCATTTTGGTGACCGTGACAGACGAGAAATACCTGCTGGCACTTTGCGTTTGGGCGTTGATCCTGCTCCAGGCGTACATCCTGGCGATCTGGACTTTACTACGGGCGCGCCCCGATCGGATGGACGCCAGCCCGGCCAACCTGCTGGCATTCCTGTTGTTCTTCCCGCTTTTCGTTAGCCTGATGAACGGACAGGATACCGTCCTACTGGTGTTGGGGGCGATCCTACTCGTGAGCGGAGTAGTGAAACACAAGGACTGGACGGCAGGACTAGGTTTGGCGCTGATGACGGTCCGTCCGCAAATTGCGGTGATGTTAGCGCTGCCCTTTCTCTTTACCAATCGGCGCATCTGGTGGGGGTTCTGCGCCATTGCCTGTGTCTTCGTCCTGGTTAGTTTAGCTCCGCTTGGTTTGGCTGGCTTGAACAGCTTTCTTGACATCATGTCTACGGCAGTGACGGGTTCGCGGGATACGGCCATGTTCAACGTGATCGGCTTTCTGAGCCGTGCCCTTCCCAGTGTATCCACCAGCCTTATCCAGGCGGTTGGCTGGGTGGCGTATGTCCTGGGAATAGGAGGGCTGTGCTTCCTGTGGAAAAAAGCCCGGCAGGTGGATGAACGCCTGCTGGGGTTGGCCCTGATCCTGAGCCTGCTTCTTTCGCCGCATCTGGTGTATCATGACCTAACGCTATTGATGGTGCCGCTGGCCATTGCGCTCTGGGAAGCCATCGGGGCCGAGGTGTTGCGGCGCAATGATGCGGCTGTGGTGGTGCTGGCAGTTTCCGTTTTCCTGTTGTTAAGTTTTATGCATATAACCATGCAACGATTCGTGGTGTATTTGTTTATGGATGTGTTGCTCGTCTACTTGTGGCAGTTCCCGCGCCTAAATTACTGGCTGGCGGCGAAAATGCCACCTGTAGTGAAAGAAAGTGAATGTAGGAAACGATGATATCCTTCCGCAAGGAGCTGTGGTACCACTTGCCCGCCAAAAGGGGCTTCATTAACATCACCGCCCAGGTGGAAAAAGCCCTGGCAGAAAGCGGCATCCAGGAGGGACTGTGCCTGGTGAATGCCATGCACATCACCGCCTCGGTCTTCATCAACGACAACGAGTCCGGCCTGCACCATGACTATGAGGAATGGCTGGAAGGCCTGGCCCCGCACGAGCCGGTCGCGGACTACTGGCACAACCGCACCGGGGAGGACAACGCCGATGCGCATCTGAAGCGCCAGGTGATGGGCCGCGAAGTGGTCGTGGCGGTGACCGGCGGCCGCCTGGACTTCGGCCCCTGGGAGTCGATCTTCTACGGCGAGTTTGACGGGCGGCGGCGCAAGCGTGTGCTGGTAAAAATCATCGGAGAATAAGGAGAGCGCATGAAACGCATCCGTTGGTACGACTTCATCACCATCAACCTGTTCTGGCTGGCGCTCAACATGCGCAACACCACGGTCGGTTCACTTTTCCAGCCCTACCTGGTGGACGCCTTCGTACGCCCTGAGATCAAGAACACGGCTTTGGGGGTCTTGCGCACGGCGGGGTTGATCATCGCCCTGCTGGTCCAGCCGGCAATGGGATTGCTGAGCGACCGCTCGTTGTCCCGCTTCGGGCGCCGCCGTCCGTATCTGTTCGTCGGCGTGCTGCTGGAGATGCTTTGTTTTGTGGCGATCGCTTATTCCTGGAATTATGCCTCCCTCCTGATCGCCATCCTGCTGATCCAGTTCGCGGCGAACGTGTCGCATGGTCCCCTGCAGGGGCTCATCCCGGACCTGGTCCCGGAGGACCAGCGCGGACGCGCCTCGGCGATCAAGGCCATCTTCGAACTGCTGCCGCTGGTCCTGGTCGGTTTCACCATCGCCCCGATCCTCGGGACGGGGAACCTGAAACTGGCCGTGCTGGTGACGGCGGTCAGTGTGCTGGCGATCATGCTCTTGACCGTATTCACGGTCAGGGAAGTGCCCCTGGCGCAGAAGCCGGACCTGCCCTTCTGGCCGCCGATGCTGCGCGTGCTGGGCATGCTGGCCGGCATTCTGCTCGGTGCGCTGGCGGGGCTGGCCGGTGGCGGCCTTGTGGGCGGACTGGCCGGCCTGATCGCCTGGCCGCTTGCCGGAAAAGCCACCGCACTGGCGGTGCTGGTGGGTGTCGGCGGCGGCGTGGCGATGATCGTCGCCGTGGTGACCGGGGTGTGGTCCGGCTCGTTGGCAACGCTCGGGAAATCAAGTGTCCGGGGGAACCCGGCCTTCGTCTGGTGGGTGGTCAACCGGCTGCTCTTCCTGGCGGCGGTGACCTCGATCCAGGCCTATGCGCCATTTTTCCTGATGTACGCATTCAATGTCGACCGGGATGCGGCCGCGGCCATGACCGGAAACCTGATCATGTTTGTGGGCATCTTCACCCTGCTGGCGGCCTTTCCGGCCGGCCTGCTGGCGGACAAGCTCGGGCGCAACCGCTTGATCGTGATCAGCGGCATCCTGGCGACGCTGGGCAGCATCGTGCTGCTGGGCACGATCTGGCTGCCCAGCCAGACCCTGATGTACGTTTCCGGCGGGATCATCGGCCTGGCAACCGGCCTGTTCATGACCGCCAACTGGGCCCTGGGCACCGACCTGGTCCCGCCGGACGAAGCCGGGCGCTACATGGGCATCTCGAACCTGGCCGGGGCGGGGGCGGGCATCGTCGGGACCGGCATCGGCGGGCCGGTGGCCGACTACTTGAACGGCTTCCTGCCGGGGCTTGGCTATTTTGCGATCTTCGCCGCGTATACGCTGCTCTTCGCCATGAGCGTGATCAGCCTGAAATGGGTGAGGCATTCCAAATGATCGATATCCTGCTCTGGTTCGTGGGTATTCTGGCAATTGTCTTGCTGGCAGCCGGGTTCGGCGGCTCCTTCTACCTGACCCACCGCTTTGGCCGCAAGCAGGTCCACAGTCCGGCCGAATACGGCCTGGACTTCGAAGAACCGGTCTTTCCGGCTTCCGATGGATTGCGGCTGCAGGGCACCTGGGTGGCCTGCCCCGGCTCGGACCGGGCGGTGGTCATCCTGCACGGTCACAGCTGTTCGGCGGATTGGGACATCCACCGTGTCCCGGCGCTGCACGCGGCCGGGTTCAACGTCTTCCTGTTCGACTTCCGCGCTCACGCCCGCAGCCAGGGGCGGGTGGCCAGTTTTGGCTACCTCGAACGGCGTGACGTCCAGGGCGCGCTGCGGTTCCTGAAATCAAAAGGCATGCGCAGGATCGGCCTGCTGGGATTCTCCTACGGCGGGATCGCCTCGATGCTCTCCGCTCCGATCTGCCCGGAGATCGACGCGCTCATCACGGACGGCGGTCCGGCCCGGCAGCGCAATGCCGTCCTGGGCCGCCTGCGGGAGCTGGGCCTGCCGGCCGGACTGGCGCGCCCGCTCGCCTGGTGGGTGCTGGTCTGCACCGGACTGCGCCTGGGGGTGAATTATTTCCGTTATGAGCCGATCCGCTGGGTGGGGAAGATCGCCCCCCGGCCGGTCTTTTTCGTGCACGGCGAACTCGACCAGTACCTGCCGGATTTCGATGAACTGTATGCCGCGGCTGGCGAACCGAAGGAGTGCTGGCGGCTGGCGGGCGTCGGCCATACCGGGGCGACCGAGGTCGAGCCCCTGGAGCTCGAGCGGCGCATCCTGGCTTTCTTCACCCGCACGCTGGCATGAAGGAACTGGCACTCCACTTTCCCGAAGAAGGCTGGGAACGGATCCGCCGTGACTGGTCCGCCTGGTGGGCGGGCGAGCTGGATCGGCCGATGGTGGTGCTGGAATGCCTGCCGCGCAGCGAAATGTACGCGCCGCACTGCGCCATCGTCTTCCTGGCGAACCATGCCCTGACCGATCCGGTCGCACCGATCCTGGCCGAATTCGAGTCCCGCCTGGAGAGCACCCACTGGCTGGGCGATTCCTTTCCGCGCTTCTGGGTCAATTTCGGACCGGGCGTGGCGGCCGCCTTCGCCGGCGCGCAGGTGCATCCCTCCTGGGACACGACCTGGTTCTCGCCCGGCCAGACCGGACCGCTTTCTGCATTCCATGTGGAAACCGACTGGTCGAATCCCTGGTGGCAGCGGGTGGACGAGTTCACCCGGGCCGCGCTGGAACGCTGGGGCAGCCAGCTGGCGGTCGGCCTGACCGACCTGGGCGGGAACCTGGACATCCTGGCCTCGCTGCGGGATACCCATCCGCTGCTCTTCGATCTGCATGACGCGCCGGACGAGATCGACCGCCTGGTCCGGGAGACGACGCGCCTGTGGCTGGATTGTTTTAACCACCTGTGCAGTTTGATCGAGCCCGCCGGGCGGGGCGTCACCTGCTGGGGACCCTTATGGGCGCCGGCCCGCGGATACATGCTGCAGAGCGATTTCGCCTACATGATCTCGCCGAAGATGTTCGAACGCTTCGTACTGCCGGATCTGGAGGCCTGCACGGCGGCCATGCAGCATGCCTTTTATCATCTCGACGGAAAGGGGCAGCTGGTCCATGTGGAGGCCCTGCTCTCCCTGCCGCGGCTGCGCGGCATCCAGTGGGTCCCGGGTGCCGGAGCGCCGCCTTGCGAACAATGGCTGCCGTTGCTGAAGCGGATCCGGGATGCCGGCAAGCTCTGCCAGGTGACGGTCAACCCCGAGGGCGCTCTGACCATCCTGCGCGAGCTGGGCGGGAAGGGCTTCTGCTTCAATATTAACGAACCGCAGCTGACCCCGGAGGAGGGGCAGGCCTTCCTGGAACTGCTGTCTGCCCGGTAAGCGGCCCTGGGTTAAAAAAACCAGGACAGCCAGTTCGGCTGTCCTGGTTTTTCTTCCGGATCTCGAGCTCAGCCCCGGTCTTCCTCTTCCGCCATGCGCATCACCAGGTAGCCCTCGGCAAATTCCACGCCGTGGTCTTTGCCCTCCTCGGCGGCCCACTCGCGGATCATCTTTTCCGGGTCCCAGTCCCCGAGCTGGCTGGCGTGTTTGCGCAGGGCAGCGATCTTGCGCTCCAGTGTGGCGGAGATGTCCACCCAGGTGTCCGCCTTCTCGGACCCGTGGACGTAGACCCGTTTCACCTTGTGCGGTTCGAGGCCCTCGTCCAGCAGGTCGGTGAAGATCAGCCGGGTCTCGGCAGATGGGAAGACAGCGTACAGGGCGGCCTGGGCCGCGGCGCGGTGGTCCGGATGGTTGATGTAGCCGTTGCCATAGAACACGCCCTGCGGATCGCCGATGACCACCGCTTCCGGTTTGAAGCGCCGGATCAGGCGGGTCAGCTCCTTGCGTAGCGCCAGGCTGGGTTCCAGCTCGCCGTCCGGGTAGCCGAGGAAGATCGTCTCCTGGATGCCGAGCAGGTCGTTCGCGCTGCGCTGTTCCGCCTCGCGCAGGCGGGCCAGTTCGGGTTTGTACGCCGCGCCATGCTCGGGGGCGTTCGAGCCGGCATCCCCGCTGGTGATGACGACGGAAGCCAGCACACAGCCTGCCTGGGTCCAGCGGGCCAGCGTCCCGGCCACGGTAAATTCCTGATCGTCCGGGTGGGCGTGGATCGACATGGCCCGCCGCGGGATGAATTCCTTTTCGTCTGTCATGGGCTTGCTCCTTGGCGGAATTCTATCAGATTTATAATTGCACTGCTGATCCATCTCATTTTCCCGCTGAATTACAAGCAGCACCAGTTCGCCCGGGTGGAAATGATCGCCGCCCTCGAAGGGCAGGGGGTCCGTTTCTGGGAAGCGGAGCGCACGGTGGACGTGCTCTGGCAGTTCCTCGAGAATTGGGAGCGGCATGGCCTGGCGGACCCGAGCCTGCGCGACTGGGTGGAGCGCTTCCGGGCGGATACATGGGCCGCGGCGCGCCAGTTCTGGGAGCAGATCCGCCTGGGCATCCAGGAGGCCATCGCGGCCGGGCCGCAGGCGCTCCCGGACGTCTCCGCGCCCTGCCAGGCCGCCCGCCTGGACGTGATGGACAGGAAGCCCGGATGAACACTGCCGCGCCGGCCGGAATCGTGAAAGCCATCCACCCAGCGGGTGACATCTGCCAGATACAAAAGCAGCGCCGGGGGAGTACAATCTAACTATCCAAACCGCACAAGGAGACCTGCATGCCCATTGTCCTCGATGGTTCCACCCTGACGATCGAAAAACTGGTTGCGATCGCCCGCTTCGATGAGAAGGTCGAGCTGGCCCCCGAGGCCCTGGAGCGGATCCGTGTCTGCCGGGCGATGCTGGAAGAGAAGCTGGCCAACAAAGAGATCATGTACGGGACCAACACCGGCATCGGCGAGTTTTCCGAGAAGGTGCTCGCCGATGACCAGGTCAAGGAATTCCAGAAATACCTGATCTACAACCATGCCGCCGGGATCGGGGACCCCGTCCCGGTGGAGCAGGTGCGCGCCGCGCTGGCGGGCCGCATCAACGTCCACGCCCACGGAAACTCGGGCTGCCGTCCCGAGATCACCCAGACCCTGGCGGAAATGCTCAACCGGGGCGTGACGCCGGTGGTTTGCAACAAGGGTTCGGTGGGTGCCTGCGGCGACCTGGCGCCGATGGCCCAGGCGATGCTGCTGCTGATGGGGGAGGGCGAGGCCTTCTACCAGGGCGAGCGTTTGAACGGGGCCGAGGCGATGCAGCGCGCCGGCATCCCGGTACCCGGCCTGCAGGCGCGCGACGGTCTGGCGGCCATCAACGGCTCCAACCTGCTGACCGCCATGTCCGCCCTGCAGATCCATGACATGGAGCGCTTCCTGAAACAGGCCGAGATCGCCGCGGCCATGTCGATCGAGGCCCTGCTCGGGAACATGAAGCCGTACAATACCAAACTGCATGAACTGCGCGGCTTCAAGGGCGCGGTCGCCTCGGCGAAGAACATCCTGAAGGTCATTGCCGGGTCCGATCTCACCTCCGGCAAGATGAAGACCAAGGTCCAGGACGCGTACTCGATGCGTTCCACCCCGCAGGTGATCGGAGCCGCCCGGGACGCGCTGGCCTATGCCCGTTCGCAGGTCGAGATCGAGCTGAACGGGGTGGGCGACAACCCGATCTTCGTCCCCGAATTGAAACTGACCCTGACGGGGGCCAACTTCCAGGGTTCCCCGGTCGCGCTGCCGATGGACATGGCCGGCGCGGCGATCACCATGGTCTGCGTACTTTCCGAGCGCCGGCTGAACCGGCTGACCAACCCGGCCCTGAGCGGCGGCCTGCCCGATTTCCTGGCCCACGAGCCGGGTTTCTACTCCGGGTTGATGCTCAGCCAGTACACAGCCGACCACCTGATCGTCGAACAGCGCATCCTGAGCGCGCCGGCCAGCATCCAGTCCATTCCGGCCGCCGCGGACCAGGAGGACTTCGTCTCGATGGGCATGAACACCGCCCTGAAGAACGGGCAGATCCTGGACAACGCCTGGGGCGTGCTGGGTATCGAGTTCATGGCGGCTGCCCAGGCGCTGGATTTCCGTGAGTTCACCCCGGGCAAGGGCAGCCAGAAGGCGCGCCAGGTCATCCGTGAGAAGGTCGCCCATCTTGAAATCGACCGGCCGCTCTTCCCCGATCACAACGCCATGAAAGCGCTGGTCAAATCCGGCCGCATCCTCGAAGCGGTCGAAGCGGAGTGCGGTTCTCTCGAGTAAGGGAGGCAGTCATGATCCTGACCACAGTGAATTTCCTGTCCGAAAACCTCGGCCTGCGCAGCCAGATGAACGTGATCCTGCCGCAGCGGACGGTGGCGGACGCCCGCAGCGGACAGCCGGTCCGCTACAAGGTGCTGTACCTGCTGCACGGCCTGTCGGACGATCACACGGCCTGGCAGCGCTGGACGTCGATCGAGTGTTATGTGGAAGGGCTCGACCTGATCGTGGTCATGCCGGCGGTGGCGCGCAGTTTTTATACGGACATGTCCTGCGGGGCGAAATACTGGACCTTTGTCAGCGAGGAGCTGCCGCTGGTGGTGCGGGACCTGTTCCCGGTATCGGAAAAACGCGAAGATACCTTTGTGGCAGGCCTCTCGATGGGCGGGTACGGAGCCTTCAAGCTGGCGCTCAGCCATCCGCACCGCTTTGCGGCGGCAGCCAGTTTCTCCGGCGCGCTGGACGTGCGTTCGATGCTCAGCAATCCGGATCCCGTCTGGCAGACCGAAATGCGCCATATCTTCGGCGACCTGGAGCGTGTCGCTGGCGGCCCGCGGGACCTGTTCACGCTGGCGGTTGCCGGAGCGAAGGCGGGGATCCGGCCGCGCCTGTTCCAGTACTGCGGCAAGGCCGACATGCTTTACGCAGACAATATCCGCTTCCGGGATTTCATCAAACCCTTCGGATACGATTTCCATTGGGAAGAGGATGGCGGCGACCACACCTGGCCGTACTGGGACGCCATGGTCCAGAAGGCCCTGGGCTGGTTTTTTAAGAAATAACCGGCAGGACAAAAAAGCCTGGAGACGATTTTTATTCCCGTCCCCGGGCTTTTTTGATTCCAGGCTTTACTTATCTTTTGGATACTGGGGCAGAATGCTTTCCAGGACGGCCTTGAGGATGTTTCCCAACTCGCCCATGCTCAGGTCCCGCCGCAGGGCCAGTTCCAGGGAATTGTGGCTGGCCGTTGTCGCAGATTGGAGCCGGTCCTGGGCCGAGATGATGATCACCGGCAGGTCTGTCAGGTCGGGCCGCGCCTGCAGTTTTTTCAGCAATTCCAATCCATGGATATCCGGTAGTTCCAGATCGAGCAGCAGAGCATCGACCTGGCTCTGGTCGAGTACCTGTTCTGCCTGGGCGCCGCATTCTGCGCTCAACAGTGTGAGCTGGTCCGGGGGAATGCTGCCGGTACGCATCGATTGCTGGATGAAGCGGATCATGGCCGGGTCGTCGTCCACCACCAGGATGCGCCGAACACCGGACCCGAGCGAGCGGATCGTCTCGAGCAATATCTTGCGGGTGATCGGTTTGACCAGGTGGGCGACCAGGCCGGGGTCCCTCTCGACCGGGCGTGGCAGGCTAAAGCGCACCACCGGCAGGTCATACGGGAGCTGGTCCGGCTGGATAGAGCCGGCATCTGTCGGGATCAGGATCGCCCGCGGGAATAGCTTGCGCGTCTGCTGCGCAGCCTGCTGCGGGTCCGATATCGTGCGCAGCACGTAGCCGTCCAGGGCGCCGCGGATCGAGGCCTCGTCCTGCGCATTGGACGTGATCAGCAGGATGAGAGGATGTCCTTCGGAGCGTTCGGTGGCTGGCAGGGAGGCGATCTCGTGGAGGGTGGAATCAAGCGGCAAGGTGAAGAAGAAGCGCGTGCCCTTGCCAAGCTGGCTTTCGACCCCCATCTTTCCGCCGTGCAACTCGACGAATTGGCGGCTGATATAGAGCCCCAGTCCGGTCCCTGCCCGGCGGCGCCAGTTCTCCTCGCCGACCTGACGGAATTCGTCGAACATCTTGGGCAGGTCCTCCTCGGCGATGCCGGTGCCAGTGTCGATCACGCTGACCAGGATGTGGTCGGGGCGCTTTTCGACCTGCAGGGTGACACTGCCTTCCTCGGTGAAGCGCAGGCCGTTGTTGAGCAGATTGAGCAGCACCTGGCGGATGCGGGTGGTGTCGATGAAAACCGGCGGCAGGTCGGCGGGGATCTCGAAACGCAGGGCGATCTTCTTTTGTTCGAAAGCGTTGCCCAGCATATCCCGCACATCCGCGACGATCTGCTCGAGCTGGGCTTTTTCCCGGTACAGGGCCATCTGCCCGGCCTCGATCTTGCCCATGTCCAGGATGTCGTTGATCAGGCGCATCAGGTGCCGGCTGGAGTTGTAGATCTCCTGGATGTCGTCGGAGAGGCCCGCTGGCCAGTTTTGCAGCGGCGCGTAAGTCTCTGGAACGTTGACCATCAGATCGCTGAAGCCGATGATGAAGTTCAACGGGCTGCGCAGTTCGTGGCTGACGGCCAGCATGAACCGGTCCCGGTTCTCGCGGGCCTCCTCGGCCTGGGAACGGGCGAAGGTCAGCATTTCGTTCATCCGCTCGAGCTGATAGTTGACCTGGTTGCGGTCCTTGAGCATGCGGCTGATCTCCGCCCGGTGGGCACGGGCCTCATCCAGCAGGCGGCGCGCCTCCCGATAGTGGTAGGAGGCCGCATCTAGGGCGTTGGACAGGCTGCTGGATAGGTTCCAGCCGAAGGCGGTGACAAGGATGCCCCCGGCGAGGATCGCAGCGGGGAGGAAGGCGGGCGCCAGGGCGAGCAGCCGCAACAGCAGGGCGATCAGGGTGATGACCAGAACCAGGATGCCGGCTATGGGTACTCCCAAGGTCACGACGGCGAGCAGCGGGACGATGAGGAGCAAAAAGCTGATCTGATAGACGCGGTAAAGAGAAAAGGCGAGCAGGATGGCACCGATCAGGCCGATCAGCCAGACCAGCTGCCCGGCCAGGTAGCGCTGGTTCATCAGCCGCAGGCTGACCAGGATCAGGGCCAGCATGTAGATCGACACCGACCAGAGGCTGGGGCTGAAGGTCTCCGGGTAGCCCAGGGTGGCGACCATGTGGGTGACGAGATACAGCCCGCCGATGGCGGAGACCATCCTGCGCCCGGCGGACTGCATCAGTTCCTGCATCTCGGAATCGCCATCGGCGATCGTCTTGAGCCAGTGCATATCAACCTGGGAACAAGTTAAGGCGGTTCAGGGCATCCAGCAGGTCCTTCTGGACGACGGGTTTTTTGAGAAAGGCAGCCGCATCCAGTGAGTGAGCCAGTTGCGGTTCCCCCCAGGCTGAACAGACCACCACCGGGATGTGCCGTGTCTGTGGATCGAGGTGCAGGGCCTGCAGGACCTCCCAGCCGTCGATGCGCGGCATCATCACATCCAGGATGATCAACGCGGGCTGGATCCGGCGGGCGGTGTCGACCGCGGTCGTCGGATCGACTACGCCGACCACATCAAGGTCGGTCCGGCTCAAGTAACGCTGGTACATCTTCTGGGCCGCGGCTTGGTCGTCGATCACCAGGGCCACCCGGGCAACCGGCTGGCCGATATGAAGAATGATCTCCGCCGGACCGGCAGCGTCGCGTCCGGGCGTGCGTTCCTCCAACCGTGCCGGAATCCGGCTGCAGAGTTGCTGTACCAGGGCGATCGAGTCTTTCTCGTCTTCCCGGATCTCCGCCCACTGGTCATCCAGTTTGAATTCGATGTGCAGAGCAGGAGGCGAGCCCGGGCGGACGCGGAGTGCGATCTCCTGGCTGCAGCGAATATGCAGAACGTAGTTCAACAGGCTGAGCAGGATCTGGCGCAGGAGCACACGGTCGGCGAAGACCATCACCCGGCTTTTGGCCGGCTTCAGGATCAGCTTGATCGACTCGGTTTCCAGCCTGCGCGCCAGGATGGAAGCCACGCCCTGGACGATCTCACCCAGGTCCAGTTCCTCGGCGTGTACTTCGAAACCGTTCGGGTCGAAGGCCGTCTCGGCGCCGGCCTCGGAATGCCCAGCCTGGAAGTAACGGTCCCAGATGCGGTTGCTCAGTGCCAGGAGGGCACGGCTGTGATCGCGCCGGAACTGCCGGTCGCCGATGTACAGGTCCGCTGCGATCGCCAGTGGGGACAGGCCTTCCACATAGCGTTGATGCAGGATCAAATAGGGGCGCCATTCAGGAGATTGGTCCAGCGGTTCCTTGTCGTCTGGCCGCAACTGTTTGATCTCCTCCAGAATCAGGCGGCGGATCTCTTCGGCCCGGGATGCGGAACGGGCCTGGTGCCCCGGGAAGGCGCCGGCCAGCGGGTGGGTTTCCAGCGCCGACGGATCGTATAGCCGGGAGATCAGGTCTTTGAACAAACCGGTGAAGGTGGATTTATCCATGTCCGTTCGATGTCCGCAGGGTGTCCGGTAAATGATTGAATGGGGATGGCCCCTCAAGTATACTCTTATTAATCCTCTACGATTGTTTGTGGACCAGTTGTTCCATTTTGCCAATTCCAGCAAGGAGGTGATCTGGCGAAAAGACGATGAATTCCCTGCAAGTTGTTCGCGATAACCCGACTAATTAAAAAGGAGAAAGAGAATGTCTCGGAAGAATCTTCGTTGGTCTGTTTTGAGCCTGCTCGTCGTCCTGGCCGTGCTGCTGGCCGCTTGCGGTCCCGCCCAGACGACTGAGCCGGAAGAAGTGGTGACCGAAGCCCCGGTTGTTACCGAACCGCCGGTCGCCGAAGCACAGCAGGTCGAGGTCTTCTCCTGGTGGACGGGTGGTGGTGAGGCTGCCGGCCTCGATGCCATGATCACCGTTTTCCAGGCCGAGTTTCCGAACGTCGAATTCATCAATGCTGCCGTTGCCGGTGGCGCTGGAACCAATGCGCGCGCCGTCCTGGCCACCCGCCTCCAGGCAGGCGATCCGCCTGATTCCTGGCAGGGCCATGCCGGTCAGGAATTGATCGGCACCTATGTGGCTGCCGACCAGCTCGAGCCCCTGAACTTCCTCTACGAACAGGAAGGCTGGCTGGATGTCATGCCCGAGACCCTGATCCCCCTGATCTCGCAAGACGGCAACATCTACTCCGTGCCGGTCAATATCCACCGCGCCAATGTGCTCTGGTACAACCCGGCCGTCCTGGCCAACGCCGGTGTCGCCGTTCCGACTACCATGGATGAGTGGTTCGCTGCCATGGACGCCCTCGAGGAATGCGGCTGCGCCATTCCTCTGGCGATGGGCGAGCAGTGGACCGCCATGCACCTTTTCGAGACCGTTCTGCTCGGCACGCTCGGTCCCGATGCCTACAACGGCCTGTGGGACGGCTCGGTCGACTGGGCCAGCCCCGAGGTCACCGGTGCGCTCGAGAACTTCAAGAAGGCCCTTAGCTACACCAACAGTGACGCCGCCTCCCTGACCTGGCAGGATGCTGCCCAGCTGGTCGTCAACGGCGACGCGGCCTTCAACGTGATGGGCGACTGGGCTGCGGGATACTTCATCGAACTCGGCATGACACCGAACGTGGAGTACGGCTGGGCGCCTGTTCCGGGCACCGTCGGCACCTTCCAGTTCCTGTCCGACTCCTTCGTCCTTCCGGCGAATGCCCCGCACCGCGATGCTGCTCTTTCCTGGCTGACCATCGCTGGCTCCAAAGCCGGTCAGGAAGCATTCAACCCGGTCAAGGGCTCGATCTGCGCCCGCACTGACTGCGATGCTTCTCTGTTCGGTGAGTACCTGCAATCTGCCATGGATGACTGGTCCACCAACATCGTGGTCGGCTCGCTGACCCACGGCGTAGTCGCCAATGACTCCTGGAAGACCGAGATCAACAATGCTCTCGGCATTTTCCTGGCCGATCTGAATATCGGAGGCTTCCAGGCTTCCCTGGCTTCGGCCTGTGCTTCCTCCGGCCCCTGCCGCTAGACTTTCATTCCCAGTGCGGGGAACATCGGTTCGAGCGGTGTTCCCCGCAAGTTTTGCCATCATTCCTTTTTCTATCCGCCGAGTAATCGCATTCCATGTCATAATTCCGTTGCACACAGGAAAATAGCGAAGCGAGCACGACCGCCCGCTGCAGTTTGCTTGAATCCTTCCGGCCGAGGACCGCACATGACGAAGTGGAAAAATACCGATGCATTGATATCGATAGCCCTGGTGACTCCGTCCATCTTGGCTGTGGGGATATTCGTCTACGGTTTCATCGTCTGGTCGTTGCGGGTTTCCGTCAGCCAATGGAAGGGCCTGCTGCCGGACTACACCTGGGTGGGTTTCGACAACTATATCCAGTTGTTTTCCGACCCGCGGTTCAAGATCGATATTCGCAATACGCTCATTTTTACGATCGTATTTGTGGCCGGTTCTCTGATCCTCGGCCTGTTGATGGCCATCCTTCTCGATCAGAGCCTGCCCGGCGAGAATTTCTTCCGCAACCTGTTCATCTTTCCGATGGCGATCTCTTTCATTGTTACAGGCGTTGTCTGGCGTTGGTTGATGAACCCGGCCATGGGCAGCCGCATCAGCGGGTTCAACCAGCTGTTCGACACCATCGGGCTGGACTTCCTGATCAACAAATGGCATACCACGCCCATCTGGGGGATCGCCGCAGTGGCGCTGGCTGCCATCTGGCAGATGTCCGGTTACACCATGGCGATCTATCTGGGTGGACTGCGCAGCGTCAACGAGGAGCTGCGCGAGGCGGCCCGAGTGGACGGAGCGAACGAGTTCCAGATCTACCGCTACATCGTCCTGCCGATGCTCAGCCCGGTTACCCTGAGTGCCATGATCATTCTCGGCCATATCTCGCTCAAGGTCTTTGACCTGATCATCGCCATCGCCGGGAAACAGCTTCCACTGGACGTGCCGGCCATCTATATGTGGCAGGCCACCTTTGATGGCTATTTCTTCGGCCGTGGTGCAGCCATCTCGATCCTGCTCCTGCTGGCCGTTTCCCTGCTGGTCATTCCCTACATCCGCTATACCTTAAAAAATGAGGCGGACGTATGAAGACAACCAGATCGAAACGCCACTTACCGTTCAGGGCCCGCTATTTGCTTTACATCCCCCTGATCTTCATGAGCATCTTTTACTTGATCCCCCTGTACGTCATGGTCGTGACGGGCTTCAAGGGCTTCGATGAGATCAGTCTGCAGACCATGTGGGAGCTGCCCCGGGCGATGCAGTTCGATAACTTCGTCGAGGCGTACAAGAACTTGTCGCCGGCCTTGTGGAACAGCGTCAACATGGTCGTGCCGGCCGCGATCATCTCCTCGATCCTGGGCTCGATCAACGGCTACGTGCTTGCCCGCTGGAAGTTCAAAGGGGCGGATATCATCTTTCCGTTGATCCTTTTCGGGATGTTCATCCCATATCAGAGCATTCTCATCCCGCTGGTCGAGTTCATGAATCAGATCGGCCTTTACGGCGGTCTCCCAGGACTGATTCTCGTTCACGTGATCTACGGGCTGCCGATCACCACACTGACCTTCCGGAACTACTATGCCAGCGTGCCCAAGGAGTTGATCGAGGCAGCCAGGATGGACGGTGCTGATATTCTCAAAACCTACCGCTACATCCTTTTCCCGCTTTCCATCCCCAGTTTCGTGGTCGTGTTGATCTGGCAGTTCACCTCCGCCTGGAACGATTTCCTGTTTGCCGTCGTGATCACCAAACCGGAATATTGGCCGGTCACGGTGGCGCTTAACAACATGGCGGGCAGTCAGATCATCGCCTGGAACGTACAGATGGCCGGTTCCATCCTGGCGGCTTTGCCGACCCTGCTGGTTTACATCTTCCTTGGACGCTATTTCCTACGCGGCCTGATGGCCGGGGCCCTCAAAGGCTGAGCGTTTTTTCTCCTCCATTGGCAACCTCCCGCCGGAAAGCGGGAGGTTGCTCAATAACTGCCGGGGAAAGACCATTCCCTGATATCCGCTATAATATCTCATATGCCTAAACTCACCCACCTGACCCGCACTTCGATGCTGCTGGCCTTTTTCTTCACCTTCGATAAGGCCCTGGCTTTCATCAAGTCGATGCTGTTCAACAAGATCGTCGGCCTGGAAGGGATGGGCATCTTCGGGGCTTCCAACAACATCCCCGATTACCTGTCCGCCCTGCTATCCGGGGGCGCGCTGGGCATGGCCTTCATCCCGGTGCTGCGCGAATACCTGGACCGGGACGGCCGCGCCGCTGCCTGGGACCTGTTCTCGCGGGTGCTGAACCTGGCCTTCGTGCTGACCGCGCTGGTCTCGGTGATCATCATCGCCCTGGCGGAGCCGCTGGTGCGTTATGTGATCGTCCCGCACTTCACGCCCGAAAAGCAGGCCCTGACCGCCTCGCTGATGCGTCTGGACCTGGTCGCGATCTTATTGTTCTCGATCAGCGGTCTGGTCATGTCGAGCCTGCAGGCCAACAAGCATTTTCTGCTCCCAGCCCTGGCGCCGGTCTTCTATAACCTCGGTCAGATCTTCGGCGTGACCATCCTGACGCCGGAGACGGGCTTGCAGCTTGGCCCGGTCCAGCTGCCGGCCTTCGGGCTGGGCCTGTACGGCATGGTCTACGGCGTGATCCTGGGCGCCGTGCTGCACCTGTTGATCCAGGTGCCGGGCCTGATCCGCTACCAGTTCCGCTGGCGGCCGGTCATCGGCCTGGGCACGCCGGGTGTACAACGCGTCTTGATCCTGCTCTGGCCGCGTGTCCTGACCATGGCCAGCATCCAGGCCTATTTTGTGGCCCGCGACAGCCTGGCGTCACGGTTCGGCGAGGCCGGGGTGGGGGCGCTCAACCTGGGCTGGACCATCCAGCAGGTCCCGGAGACGGTCATCGGGACGGCGATCGCCATCGCGCTGCTGCCGACCCTTTCCGAATTCATCTCCACCGGCCAGGTGGATGCCTTCCGCGAGACCGTCAACCGGGCCTTGCGCGTGATGCTGGCCCTGTGCTTGCCGGCGGCCGCTCTGCTGGCCGTGGTCGTCCGACCGCTGGCGGGGGCGTTCTTCGGCTTCGAAGCCGGCCAGCTGGACCTGGTCACCTGGTGCACCTGGGCGTTCCTGGCCGGCCTGCTGGGGGATGCCTGGCTGGAGACAGCGGTGCGCTCTTTCTATGCCAACCAGAACACGCGTACCCCGCTGGTGGCGGCCGCCATCCAGGCGGTCTCCTTCTTCCTGCTGGCCTGGCTGCTTTCGCGCTGGATCGGGCTGCCGGGCATTCCCCTGGCGGCAGCCATTACCTTTACCACCCAGGCGCTCGTTTTGCATACCCTGCTCAATCGGAAATTCCCCGGCCTGCTGGATCTGCGCAGCACCCTGCCCAGGGCGGCTGCCGCAGCGCTCCTCGGGGGTGGGCTGGCGCTGGCAGTCCTCCATTTTCTCCCCTTATCAGGTCTGATCTCCGCATTGCTGGCGCTGGCAGCCGGTTTCCTGGCCGCCCTGCCTTGGATCTGGCAGGAAGTGCGTTTGCTCCTTCGCTTGTGAGATTGGAGTATAATCGCCGCCATGCCTGAACCCGACCTGAACGAAACACAGCCATCCCATCCGCTGGGAGAGACCAAGCCGAATCGACCGATCCCGGACTCCCAGCCGTCGGTTCCGGCGCCAGTCGGAAAGAAGAAGAAGATTCCCGGCTGGACACTGATCGTGGCAATGATCCTGATCGTCCTGATCGGCGTCCTGAGCGGGGTTGGCGGGGGGCTGGGTCAACGCATGGATGCCCTGGCGACCAACGTCGCCGGTCAGCTGGACCAGCAATACCAGCTTGGTCTGCAGGCCATGGATGCCGGCCAGTACGAAGTTGCCCGCGCACATTTCGAGTTCATCATTGACAACGATCCGAACTACCCCGGGGTGCAGGCTGCCTATACGGAACTGCTCCTGCGCATCCAGATCTCCCCGACCCCGCGGGCCACGAACACCCCCACGGTTTCCCCGACGCCCGACCTGCGCAGTGCCGAGCAGATCTTCATCCGGGCAAGCGAGTTGATCGCACTGCAAAACTGGGACGAAGCCATCCAGAACCTCGATTCCCTGCGCAAGACCGACCCGGCTTACCGCGTCACCGAAGTGGACGGCATGTACTATACCGCCCTGCGCATGCGCGGTGTGAGCAAGATCCTGGCCGGAGCGTGTGCGGACATCAACCTGGAAGGCGGCATTTACGATATCACCCAGGCTGAACGCTTTGGTCCGCTGGATACCGCCGCGGACGGCCTGCGCACCTACGCCCGGTTCTATATCGCCGGAGCAAGTTATTGGGATCAGGATTGGACCCAGGCCCAGTATTTTTTCAACCTGGCAATGAGCGGGTACCCCTCCTTGATGGACTCCTCCTGCATGAGCGCCACCGAGCGCTGGCGCTTCGCGACCGTGAAGTATGCCGAGCAGCTGCTGGCGGGCGGTAATTTTTGCGGTGCGGAGGAACAGTTTAATCTCGCCTTCGCGGTTGGAAGCCAGCGCAACGAATCATTTTACCCAACCGCCACGGAAGTCTACAACCAGTGCCATGGCGGCGGTGGGGAACCACCCGTTGAGGAGTCCCCCACGCCCACTGAAACCCCCACGGAAACCCCCACTCCGTAGGCAGCTCGACAACTCCACTGTCAAGTGCGGCGGCTGTTCCGCCGCACTTTTCAATCAATCATGAGGATTCATGAGCCAATACCTGGACGGTGCCCGGAACGGTAAAAATGAGTGCTGGCGCTACCTGAGCGCGGTCTGCCTCATCCTGGTCATGTGGCAGGTGTTGGGGGCAATGCCCACGCTCGGTCTGTGCCTCGCCCTGAGCCTGGACAATGACCCGGAAACAACCTTGAGCGCAAGCGGACCGGTCGGCGTCAGCACAACTGTCAGTTTCATCGTTCTCATGCTCGCTTCCCTGTTCTTCCTGACCGGGATCTGGATCGCCGTGCGCGGCATCCACGCGCGTCCGTTGCGTTCCCTGATCACGCCGGCGGGCCGGCTGGACTGGAAGCGCTTGTTCCAGGGTTTCCTGGTCTGGGGGAGCATTGCCAGCCTGACCAGTCTGCTCGAGGCATTTCTTTACCCGGGCCGGTATCAGCTGACCCTGGACCTGCCCAGGTTCATTCCCTTCGTGTTCATCGCCCTGCTGCTGGTACCGATCCAGACTTCGACCGAGGAGCTGTTCTTCCGTGGCTACCTGCTGCAGGGTTTCGGCCTGCGCCTGCGCAGTCCCTGGCTGTTGAGCCTGCTTTCCGGAGTGTTCTTCGGCCTGCCGCATCTCCTCAATCCCGAGGCAAGCAGCAATTACTTCCTGATGGGGCTTTACTATTTTGCCATCGGGGCAGTGCTGGCTTACATGACCCTGCGCGATGGCCGCCTGGAACTGGCCCTGGGGATGCACGCTGCCAATAATCTTTTCTCCACCCTGCTGGCGAACTACGCAGTGACCGTCCTGCCATCGCCGTCGCTCTTCACCATCCAGGAGCTCGATCCGGTCTTTTCGGTGATCGCAGCCCTGGTCGGGCTGGGGATCTTCGTGTGGATCTTCCTCGGTCCCCTGGCGCGGCGCCAGGAAACAGGATCAAAAAACGTGACGGCTTAGCCGTCACGTTTTTTGATCAGGGTCGCATTCAGGTCGTAGGCCAGCGCGCCGGTCACACGCGCCGGGACGATCTGCCCCATTTGCACCAGCGAGCGAATGTCCCCGGGCTGGCTGCCTTCCAGCAGGACCCAGCCGTCGACCTCGGGCGCGTCCCGGTAGGAACGCGCCAGGGCGATGTTCTGTTCCGCATCGAAGCCATCCACGATCACGGGCAGTTCCTTCCCGACGAAGGACTGGTTGATCTGCAGCGAAATGCCCTGCTGCAGTTCCATCAGCCGTTCATAGCGCTCGCGCTTCACCTCCGCCGGGACCGGGTCGCCGAGCGCTTCGGAGGCCGTGCCCGGTTCGAAGGAAAACTCGAAGGCGCCGACCCGGTCGAAGCGCATGCTGCGCACGAAGTCCAGCAGGGTCTCGAACTCCGCCTCCGTTTCGCCAGGATAACCGACGATGAAGGTGGTGCGGATCGCCAGGCCGGGAAGGGCTGCCCGCATTTTCGCGATCGTGGCATGCACCCAGTCGATATTCGCCGGCCGGCGCATGCGGGTCAGGGTGGCCGGGTGGGCGTGCTGCAGGGGGATGTCCAGGTAGGGCAGGATCTGGCGGTTGGTGGCCATCACGTCGATCAACCGGTCGGTGACGTAGCCCGGGAAGGCATACATGATGCGGATCCAGTCCATGTCCGGCACGCTGCGGGTCAGGTTCTCGAGCAGGATGGCCAGGCCGTCGCGCAGGCCGATGTCATGTCCGTAATCGGTGGTGTCCTGGGCGATCAGGATCAGTTCCCGCACTCCGCGTTCCCGCAGCTGCCGTGCCTCAGCCAGGATGGCCTCCATCGGCCGGCTGACGGTCGTGCCCTTGATCAGGGGGATGGCGCAGAACGCGCATGGTCGCCGACAGCCATCGGCGATCTTCAGGAAAGCGCCTCCGCCCGCCCGGGAGGCACGCAGGGTGGCCTGTTCGTCCTGGCCGATGGTCGCATCGTTCGGGAGGTGGTAGATCGGCTGGGGGTGGGGGGATTTGCGCAGGCCGTTGACCACCTGCAGGATGTCCATCCAGCGACGTGTGCCCAGAATGCCATCCAGGCCGGGCACCTGGCGGGCCACTTCCTCGCCGTAGCGCTGGGTCAGGCATCCGGCGGCGATCAACAGCTGTCCGGGAGACTTGGCGGACGCCAGCGAGCGCAGGACCTGGTAGGATTCCTCGCGTGCCGGTCCGATGAAGCCGCAGGTGTTGACGATCAAAACGCCTGCTTTTTCAGGCGAGCGGACGGCGCGGTAGCCGTCGCGGTCCAACAGCTGCCCGATGGAATCCGAATCGACGGAGTTCTTGGCGCAGCCCAGGGAGGTCAGGAAATAGGTTTTCTTGGTCATGGAGGTCTACCGATAAAGGTTTTTCCGTGCCACCGGGATCATGGGTTGACGGTTGCAGAGGGGCGCGGCGTGGCGCTCGGCCGCGGGGTGGCAGACGGGACAGGGGTGACCGTCGGCGTCATCGTGAAGGTCGGGGTCGGGTTCAGGATGGCGTTGGTGGTGTAGATCCTGTCCACCACGGAACCGTAGTCGCCCATCGGACCCAGGTCGCTCTGGTTATAGATGATGCCGGTCGATGCGCCGTTGCCGGTCAGGACTTCGATCTGGGTGCTGCCGTTATAGGGATAGGCAATTCCAGCCGTCGTGCGGCCTTCGAAATCGACCTTGCCATCGACGGTCACGCGCACCCAGGCGCTGTCCAATGCGACCACGACCACCTGGATCGGTCCGTTCCCTTCAGCCGGCAGGGTGATCTCGATCGCGAGCGACTCCACCGGCTGGAGCGGAGCGGCGCCGTTCCCCGGCGTGGATGTGGGTGTCGCCGCCGGCAGTTCCGGGGTTGCAGCCAGGATATCCGAGATGGAAGGCGCTGTGGGATCGACAGCCACACTGGTCTGCGAGCGGATCACCCGGCTGATCCCCCAGATGGAAAAGATCAGCAGGATCAGGACCAACCCCAGGCCGGCGAGAATATCCATGGACAGGTAGCGCTGCAGTCTGGACGGGATCTCCAGGCGGAATTTCCTGCCGGGTGCCGCGTTGCCGGGCTGACCCGTCGGGCTCTGCTGGCGTTCGATCCGCTGCTGCTGGAGCGCTTCGGCGAACTGGAGCAGGACGGTATCCGTGTTGAGATCCAGGAAACGGGCGTAATTGCTCAGCATGCCGCGCGCCTGGACGGAGGAGGGCAGCAGGGCCAGATTCCCCTCTTCCAGGGCGGTCAGATAGTGTTTCCGTACGTGGGTGTGCTGCTCGATTTCATCCAGCGTCAGGCTGAGGGTTTCGCGACGCTGGCGCAGGGTCTGGCCGATCCCCTGCAGGATGACCGTCGAAGCCGTCAGCGCTTCAAGGAGCGGTTCCGCATCCTGGCTCTCGTCCAGGGTCCCCTCGGCCAAAACCGGGATCCCGGGCTCTTCCGGTGATTGCACAGGTTCTGCGCTGACGACCGGCGCCGGTCCTTGTTCCCCTCTGACGGGTGGTTTTCCAGCTGTCTTGAGCCTGGCCACCAACCCCCGGCTTGCCAGGTGGACGGTTCCTGCCAGACGGCGGGCGAGGGACTCGCCGGTGCCATCCCCTTCGGATGGTGCTGGAGAGGCAGCGGTGGGTTCTTCCGAGGCTGGTTCGAGCGGGGAAGCGGGAGCAGGCTGGTTTGCACCTTTCTGCCGGGCGATCAAGTCCCCGACATCCAGCCCGAGGAATTCGGCGTACAGGCGCAGGAAAGCGCGTGCCTGCACCGGCGAAGGCAGCCTGTCGAAGTCGTCCGCCTCCAGGGCCAGGATGTATTGCTCCCGGATCCGCGTGGCCTGAACCACCTTGGATACCGGGATGCCCTTGCTCTCGCGAGCCAGCCGCAGTTGTTGACCGATCGTCTCTGCCATTTTGAATGAAACATCACCGGTTTCCCCTGGAAGGTGGTACCGGTGATGTTCTCTGACACTCTGGTGTGACTAGGCTGCTTCTTCGCTGCCGGGGGTGGGTTCGGTGGCCGGAACGTCCGCAGTCTTTTCTTCCTGGACCGGCTCTTCGATCGGCAGGCTGGGTTCGGCTTCGCCTTCGCGGTAAACCGTCACCTTCAACTCGGGGATCAGGTCCATGGTCAGGCGGACACGAACCGTGTGCTCGCCCAGGTTGCGGATCGGCTGCATGTCGAGTTGCTGCCGTTTGATGGCATGGCCTGATTTCGCCTGAATGGCATCGGCAATATCCTGCGAGGTGATCGAGCCATACAGTTTCCCGGTCTCGCCGGCACGCGCGCCGAAGGAGATCTGGATCTTGGCCAGGGCCTCGGCGACGACGCCCATCTCTTCGTTGAGGACCGCGCGCTGCGAAGCGGCATTCTTGCGAATGCGTTCGGCCTGCTTCAGGGCGCCTTCGGTGGCAAGCACCGCCATCCCCTGCGGGATGAGGTAGTTGCGCCCGTATCCATCTGCGACCTTTTTTACGTCGCCGGCGCGGCCGAGTTTATAAACATCCTTGATCAAGAGTACTTTCATTTTTCCACAAGCCCTTTCTGACTGAGATTTGGAGCGAAGGGTACAACGCTCCGGCGTCGGATTGTACCAGAGGCGGCGCAGGGTGGGAAGGCCTGCGATCCGCTCGATCCACGGCCGCGACCACCCTACTTAATGGTTAATTCGAATTCTTTAACATTGGTGTATAATGTCGAGTGTCTTATGAATGATGCAACTTTGCTGGTCATTGAGGGCAAGCATGCTGACCACCCCGCATTCGGACCTGCCTTACAGAAAAAGGGGTTCACTGTTGATCTTGCAGCCAACGGGAACGACGCATTGGCGCGCTTGTCGGAGGGGTTCACGCCCGACGTGATCATCGTCAACGCGGCCACATTGCGCACCAGCGGGAAGCGCACCTGTCAGGCCTTGCACGAGAAGAATCCGGCGTTGCCGATCCTGCTCATCCTGGACCCGAACAAGGAAATGGAAAGCCAGGATGTGGACGTGATCCTCAGTCTTCCCTTTACCGCCCAAAAATTGGTCAATCGCATCCGGCACCTGCTGCCGGGGGATGGGAAGGACAGCCTGCATGCCGGTCCGATCCGCCTGGATCTCGACAAACGCATCGTGCGCTGCCTGGGCCGCCAGACGCGCCTGACCCCCCGCCTGGTCCGCCTGCTCAAGATCCTGATCGAGCATCCCGGTGAGGTGATCGAGCGGAAGCAGCTTTTCTCCAAGGTCTGGGAGACGAACTATACCGACGACACACGCACGCTCGATGTGCACGTTTCCTGGCTGCGCCGGGCGATCGAGGCCGACCCGGAAAAACCCAAGTTCTTGAAAACCGTTCGGGGAGTCGGGTACCGGCTAGACGTGTAGTTCCAGCCGGTCGCCATCCTGGGTCACTGCCCGCACGCAGAGGTTTTTCAGCGCGACGGGCAGATCTATTTTTAAGGGGATCTCGGCCGAACGATTGGAGCGGCATGCCTGCCCGGCGCTGCGGAAGACAGTGCCATTCCAATCCGGATCCACCTCCCAGTAATCCAATTCCGGCCATTCCCGGATTTGGACGGAACTTTTCCCGATCTCAAGCCCCAGGTCCGCCCGTTCTGTCGGTAGCGCCAGGCCGCTCTCGTGCTCGATGCTCACGGGCAGACTGGCTTCCGCGGCAAGCCGTTTCAGGCAGGTCTGCGTGGATCGCCATTGATTGTCACAAGCCAGGAAGCTGCGTCCGTGCCGTGCAGCGACCAGCGGGAATGTGCCCGAACCGCAGAAAAAGTCCGCGACCAGATCTCCGGGATTGGAGGATGCCAGCAGGATGCGTTCGAGCAGCGCCTCCGGCTTTTGGGTGGGATAGCCCGTCCGTTCCCGGTGCAGGCGCGCCACCACCGGGAAGTACCACCAATCCTCCGGCACCTTGCCGCGTGCCAGGTCGGGTACCTTGCCGAAGCCGGCTTTCGGCGAGTCGAAGGTCTTGACCGTATTGGGGTGATAGGGCTCCCGAACGGCGTCTGCGTTGAACGTGTAGGCCTTCCCCTTGGAGTAAGCCAGGATGGTATCGTGCTTGCGGTTGAACGCCCGCTGGATCGGCGAAGGGCCGTGGTAGGTCCAGATGATCTCGTTCAGCAGGTTTTCCTGCCCGAACAGTTCGTCCAGAAGCAGGCGGCCGTAGGCATCCGCGTGCCAGTCGAGATGCAGGTAGATCGTTCCATTGGGCGACAGCAGGCGCTGCATCAGCGCCAGACGCGGGTAGAGGAAATCCAGATACGCGTCCAGGCTGGCGAAGCGGTCGGCATAGCCCTCGGCGAGCTTCCAATCCTGGGGACGGCGCGAGTCCTCGCCGCGCCCGATGCGGGCGGGGTAATCCCTGCGGGAAAAGAACGGCGGGTCGGCGTAGATCAGATCGACACGCCCTGCATACTCCTCGACCAGGCGCGTCATGATGCCCAGGTTGTCCCCCAGCAAGAGCCGGTCCTGCGCCGCGACGTCGGGATACCCGTTTCCGCGCGGATAGAGGATGCTTTCCGTGACCAAATCGGACGGGGCAGGCGGGTGGGGCGATTTTCCGGGCCAGGTCAGGGTTGGCATGCTTAGTAGTGAATGTCGACGATCGTACCGTATCCCCTCACGTCCAGGGTGTTCTGGTCGATCTCCGCACCGCCCGCATGCGGGCGGGACCAGCGGAACAGCCAGCGGGCATCCTCGTTGCGCATGTTGATGCAGCCGTGGCTCATGGGCAGGCCGAAATTGTCATGCCAGAACGTGCCGTGGAAAGCGTGTCCCGCCGAGGTGAAGAAACTGCACCAGGGAACGCCGGACAGGGTGTTCTCCTCGTCGCTGGCGAAGCGCTCCGATCCGGTCATGTCGCGGGCTGGGAGTTTGACCATGATATTGAAACGGCCGATCGGCGTCGGGTAGAGGCCGAACAGACCGCTCGAGATGTCCGCCCGGTGGACATCCTGCTCGCCCTCGTAACAGACCAGGGTCTGGACCTTCAGATCGACATCGATGCGTTTCCCCTCGACCGGGAGCTGCGGGGAGAGGGTGGAATATTCGTCGTCCGCCACGAGACGCAGATGGGCTGCTGGAACAAAATACTCGATGTTTTTGTCCGCCTCGTCCAGGATGCGGTACCAAGCGCGGCCGTCCGGGCCGGTGTCGATGGCCGTGATCCAGTGCAGGGAACTGGAATACATGCGGAAGACCGGGAACCAGCCGTTCCATTGATTGTACCGGTATGGCTGGGTGTAGGGCACGGTCACTTCGGCCAACGAACGTCGTCGTGACAGCGATCCGACCGGATTGTTGTAATGGAGGCGGACCTTTTGCAGCCGCCCGCGGTGCATGTACCCGCCGAAGACCCGGTACCAGATCGGGTTGTACTGCGGCGCGTCGGCTTCGACGGTCTCGTAAACGTGGACCAGATCATCCCGAACCCAGGAATGAACGATATCGGCCTGGTCGCTCGGCTGGCTGTAAACGCTGACCGAATGGTAAGCCACCCGGACGAGGTCGACACCGTCGAGTTCAGCCGTCTGGGGGGAAAAATTCGTGAAGGCGAGGCCGCCAATGGCCAGTCCGCCCAGCTTGAGGAAATCGCGCCTGGAAATGGATCGCATCGGTTTGAATTTTACCTGAAAAAAGACCTCCACGGTTCGAACACCGTGGAGGAGAGGAGCAGTGCTGCCAGATCCAGCCGTGGCTATTCGACCGGGTTGACCTTGACCATGCCTTTCAGGAGTTCTTCCAGCGCCATGGTATGCGTGCAGACGGCCCGGTTGCGGAAGAAATCGCAGTCACAGTTCCAACTGCCGTTCTTGAATGTGGCCCTATGGGAATTGTTCTCGCCCTTGATCGTCACGGCAAAGGTTTCAAACTGGAACCGTTCGCGTTCCTGGGCATACTGTTTTGCCTTTTGGATCTTGCCGATCATTCCAGAGTCCATGCTTCTCTCCTGTGGAAAGAATGATGAAAGGCACGCGCGATCAGCACGTGCCTTTCAATACTACGAGACGGGTTTCTGGTCAATTACTCGCATAGGCGGAAACTCTGTGTTCAGTATAGTGGAGATTGGAATGAAAGTCAATCATTTCCTTTGGATTGTAGAGGAATTGTCAGGTTGGAGTCGGGCAGAAGCAGGCTGGCAGGGATCACGAAGCGAGCGGGTCGGTGCCGCCGTATCGCCACAGTTGAGGCCATTTTCGAACGATCAGGAAGGCGCCCAGGATGCAGCCGATGCCTCCGGAGACGATCGCCGCCGGGACGCCGAACAGGCTGGCGGCGATGCCCGCTTCGACCTCGCCGAGCTGGGGGCCGCCCTGGAAGAAGATCTGGTTGACGGAGACCATGCGCCCGCGGATGTGGTCCGGGGTCTGCAGCTGCCGGATGGTGTTGCGGATGATCGTGCTGACCGTGTCTGCCGCGCCCGAACCCGCCAGTGCCAGGAAAGCCACCAGGAAGGCGAGCGTCACCGGGATGCCGGGAAGGCTGAAAAGGACCAGTTCCGGTCCGATCCGATGGGACAGGCCGAACAGGATCGTGGTCAGGCCGAAGATTGCCACCGCGGTCAGGAAAATGCGTCCCTGTTTCTTGAGCACCGGGAGCTGGGAGATGACCACCCCGGTCGCCACCGAACCGATCGACTCGGCGGAGACCAGCCAGCCGTACCCGATCTCGTTGACCTGCAGGATGTCGCGGGCGACGATCGGCAGCATGGTCTTGGCCGAGGCAAAGAAGGTGGCGACGAAATCGATCAGCATGGTCGAGAGGATGATCGGTTTCGAGAAAATGAAGCGGAAGCCTTCGACGGCAGCGCCGAGGTGGATCCCGGGGGCATTGCGTGTATCCTGCGAGACGGCTCCCATCAACGCCAGGGCGAGCAGGACCGCCAGGAAGGAGATTGCGTTGATGTAATACGTGTACCCCTGTCCCAGGGTGGCGATGACGATGCCGCCCAGGGCCGGCCCGACGATCGCGCCGGTGTTCTGGGCGATCGAGGTCATGCTGAAAGCATTCGGAAGATCCGTCTTGGGGACCAGATTGGGGACCATCGCCTGGCGGGCGGGGCCATCGAAGGCCTGTGCCGTGGCCTGCAGGGCGGTAAGTACGTATATATGCCAGATGGTGATCTGGCTGGTAAAGGTGAGATATGCCAGTGCCAGGGCGACCAGCGCCATGCTGCTCTGTGTAATGGCGATGATCCGGCGGCGGTTGTAGGTGTCCGCCACCGGACCGCCGACGAAGGAGAAGACGATCACCGGCAGGATGCGCGCCAGCCCGATCCCGCCGAGGGCCAGCGGGTCCGGCGTGCCGGTCAGGGTGCGGATGTGCCAGTGGATCGCGGCCCACTGCATCTGCGAGCCGGCAATCGAGATGAGTTGACCAAGCCACAGGGAAAGAAATGCGCGGTGGCGCAGGGCAGGAGGCAGGCGGATTTTCAAGGCAGGGCTGGTTTGAGCCTATTCAGTTTCTGTTTACGAACAGGTGAGAGATGTCAGGTGCCCCAGTCGCGCAGGTAGAGAAAATCGTAACCCACGGTGCGGCTGGACAGCTTGGCGATCGGCGGCAGGATGCGCTTGAACTGGTTGCGGCGCACCCGTTCGACGACCTTGCGGACGAACCCTTCCTCGAAGCCGGCGTCGACACACTCTTCCGGGCGGTAGCGCTGGTCGACGAGCAGGTACAGCAGCCGGTCGACATTTTCATAGGTGAATCCCAGTTCCCCTTCGTCCGTCTGGCCGGCCCACAGGTCCGCGGACGGCGGTTTGACCAGGATCGGCTCGGGTATGCCGATGGCGCGGGCGAGCTGGCGGACCTGGGTCTTGTACAGGTCGCCGATCGGGTTGATGGCGCAGGCCGAATCGCCGTACAGGGTCGAGTATCCAAGCAGGATCTCGGTCTTGTTCCCGGTGCCGACCACCAACCCCTTGAACGCCTCGGACTGGTCGTAGGCGACGATCATGCGCGCCCGGGCCATGATGTTGCCCTTGCGGACCTGGCTCATGTCCGCGAAGCGTTCGATCAGCGGATCGACCATTTCCGTGATCGGGATGGTCAGGGACTCGATTCCCAGTTTTTCGATCAACACTCCGGCATGTTCGAGCGAATCGTCCGCGGAGGTCTTATACGGGAGCCGCAGCGCCAGGACGTTTTTGGGTCCCAGGGCCTCGGCGGCCAGCGCGCAGGCGAGGGCGGAATCCAGGCCGCCGGAGAGGTTGACCACCGCCCGCGAGAACCCGCTGCGGGTGATCTCGCTGTGAATGAACTTCGTCAGGATGGTGCGGACAAGTCCGGGATCAATCCCGAGATCGATTTCCATGCAGGATCCTTTCCAGTTCGCTGGCCACCAGCTCGGGCCGTTCGTCGCGCAGCAAAGGCAGGCGGGCCCGGGTGCGGTGCAGCTGGTTGAGGTCGATCTCGGTCTGGACCAGCGCTTCCTCGTAATACGGAGCCTGGACGAGCAGTTTGCCATCCGGGTCGAACACGGTCGAGCCGCCCCAGAAGTTCAAGCCATCCTCGAAACCGGTGCGGTTGGCGTGCGCCACCGGCACGGTGAACAGGCTGGCATAGGCCTGGTTGATGTGTTCCACCCAGGCGGAAGATTCCAACTTCGACTCGCTGTTCAGGCCGCGCCCCGGGGAGGCAGAGGAGAAGAGCAGCAGGTCGGCGCCGTCCAGCCAGAGCAGGTAGGGAGGCGAAGCGTGCCAGAAATCCTCGCAAATGAGCATCCCGACCCGGCCGAAGCGCGTGTCGAAGGCGCGCACCTCATTCCCGGGGGCAAAGAAGCGGCCTTCATCGAACAGGCCGTAGGTGGGCAGATAGACTTTGTGGTGAATATGGAGGATCTCGCCCTTTGACAGATAGGCGGAGGAGATGTAGAAGCGATGGCGGGGATCCTCGTCCACGAAGCCGACGATCACATCGATCTCCTGGCTGGCTTTCAGCAGGGTCCGAAAGACCGGGTGATCCCGTTCGCTCAGCGTGGCCACACCGGGGACGAGATCCTGGAGAACGTATCCTGTCAGCGACAATTCAGGGAATACGACCAGGTCGGCGCCGGCCTGCTTGGCTTCCCGGATCCAGCGCAGGTGGCTTTCCAGGTTGGCTTCCAGGTTGCCGAGCTTCGGAGCGATCTGTGCAAGGGCAAGTTGGAGTTTCATTGGAGACAATCTTACCATAACGGAAGGGGCGACCGGTGTGGTCGCCCCATGAGGCGGAGAGGGTGGGATTCGAACCCACGGTGGCCACGAGGGCCACAACGGTTTTCGAGACCGTCCCATTCAACCGCTCTGGCACCTCTCCAAGTGCGGGCGGAATTATATCTTAATTCCCGACATCCACACAAGATGGAAGGCGCTATCCCTTCCAGTAGGGATAGGCCTGGAAAAATCCTTGCTTGTTTATGATGTTCACAATCAGCCAGGTCAGAGATGTCGGGAAGCAGCTACCCCTCGAGAGTCTGACCCAGTTCCGGATAGACAGGCAGCGGCAACCGGCTGCCGGCCAGCTGCTCTCGAAGCGCGGTCGCCGCCTCCTGTTCTCCGTGGACCAGGAAGATCCTGCGCGCCCGTCCCTCCACTGCGCGGGCATACGTAATCAGCAGGTCCTGCCCGGCATGCGCGGACAGGCCGCTGATCGTGGCCACTTCCGCCCGCAGCGGGTATTCCTCGCCAAAGATCTTCACCAATGGCTGGCGTTCGGCGATCCGCCGGCCAAGGGTGTAAGGGGCCTGCCAGGAGACGATCGCCACCGTGTTTTTCGGGTCCCCGATGTTGTTCTTCAGGTGGTGCAGGATGCGCCCGGATTCCGCCATCCCGGAGGCGGAGATGATCACCATTGGTCCCTTTCTGTCGTTCAGCTTCTTCGATTCCTCCACGTCGCGGATATAGGTCAAACCGGGAAAGTTGAGCGCAGGATGGCGCTCCTCGTGGATGAAGGTGTGGGTCTCCTGGTCATAACATTCGGGATGGTCCATGAAGACGCGCGTGGCGTTCACCGCCAGCGGGCTGTCCACATAGACCGGAACCCCCGCGATCTTCCCGTCCGCCACCAGCATGTTCAAGCTGTAGACCAATTCCTGCGTCCGCCCGACGGCGAAGGCGGGGACGATGAGCTTGCCGCCGCGCTGCAGGGTGCGCAGGACGACCTGGTGGAATTTCGCATGCGCAAGCTCGACGTCCTCGTGCGGTTCGTCCCCGTAGGTGCATTCCATCATGAGCACATCCGCGTCCGAAGGCAGGACCGGGTCGCGCAGGATCGGCAGCTTGTAGCGGCCGATGTCCCCTGAAAACCACACGGAATGGGTCCGGCCGCCTTCCTCGATCTCGAGCCGGATGGCGGCCGATCCCAGGATGTGCCCGGCCTCGATGAATTCGGCCCGGATCCCCGGTGCGATCTCTGCAGGCTGGTTGAGCGCATGCGGGACGAAGTGTTCCGCCACCCGGGCGGCATCCGCCTGGGTGTAGAGCGGCTGGACCGGCGGTTCGTTCCGGCGGGCGCGGCGCTTGTTGATGAACAGGGCATCCGCCTCTTGGATGTGCCCCGAATCCAGCAGCATCACCCGGGACAGGTCGGCGGTCGCCGCGGTGGCATGCACCTGCCCTGCGTAGCCTTGTTTGACCAGGTTGGGCAGGTTGCCGGAATGATCGATGTGGGCGTGCGAGAGCAGGACGGCATCCAGCTGGCGCGGATCGAAGCGGAAGTTCAGGTTGCGCTGGTAACTTTCATCACGCCGCCCCTGGAACAAACCACATTCCAACAGGATGCGGGCATGCTCGGTCTCGATCAGGTATTGCGATCCGGTGACTGTCCGGGCGGCGCCGTTGAAATGGATCTTCATTGTCTGCCTCCGCTGCGCTTCTTTCCCGCCGCCTTTTCCAGTTCCTTCAGGATCAGCCGTCCGTAGTGTTCCAGCCTCCACGGGGAATCGGGCATCAGCGGGGCCAGTTCCTGCAGGCTGCAGGGATTCTTCTCGGCGATGGCCTGCATCCAAGTCTTGGGCAGGACGATGTCCGATTCCAGCTTGTTCTTCTGGGCGACGCTCTTGCGCCACTCGGCCAGCAGGTCCAGCCGGCGCAGGTAGACCTCGGGGGGCCGCGCCGGGCGCGGACGTTCCAGCGGTGTGCTGCGTTTCCCCCGCGCGACGGCTTCGAGCAATTGCCTGCCGTAGAGATGCACCTGCCGCGGGGTGAAGTTGAGCCGGTCCAGGTCGTCCAGCGTGCGCGGCGGGTCCTCCGCCAGCAGCACCAGATGGCGGTCATCCAGGACCTTGAAGGTCGGGCGGTCCATCAGCGCGGCCCGGTCTTCGCGCCAGTTGCACAACTCCTGCAGGATGGCCAGCTGGCGGCCGTCGAGCTTGCTGGCGCTGGAGACGCGCTGCCAGGCGGGAAGCTCGGCTTTCGGGCTGCCGTTGCCCCTGGAGAGACGCAGGAATTCCTCCTCCGCCAGCGCCTGCAGGCGGCGCGTCTCCAGTTCGGCCGCCAGGCAGTCGCGCAATTCCAGCAGATGGTGCGTATCCAGCCGGGCGTAGCTGAGCATTTCGCTGGAAAGCGGCCGCTGCCCCCAGTCCGCCTTCTGATATTTCTTGTTCAGGACGATGCCGGATTTCTCCTTCAGCATCGAGTCGAGTCCGACCTGGGTGTAGCCCAGGATGCGCGCCGCCTGCATGGTGTCGAACAGGTTGACCACGCTGAACTTGAAATCCCGGCGCAGGCAGATCAGGTCGTACTCGGCGGCGTGGAAGACCTTCTCGCGCGCCGCATCGGAAAAGACCGGCCCCAGCGGCGAGAGGTCGTCGAGGGCCAGCGGGTCGATCAGGCAGTCGCATTCGGTTGTGGAGATCTGGATGAGGCAGACCCGTTCCCGGTAAGCGTACAGGCTGTTGGATTCGGTGTCCACGGCCAGGCGGGTGTGCCGGCTGAGTTCCCTGACCAGTTCGTCCAGGGAGGCCGGAGTGTCGATCCAACGCGGGGCCGGGAGCGCGGGAAGGGTCATGCGATGATTATAATCCGCCGGTCTCGGAGAGTTGCCTTTTGCCGCGCAGCTTTTCCATGATCAGGGCGTTTTCCTTGTCATTGTAATACCCGGGCCAGGTATCGAAGGCCAGGTAGCCCTCCTGCTGGTACAGGCGGATGGCGCCTTCGTTGGATGCCCGTACGCACAGGCGGATGCGCGCCTGCGGCAGGCGTTGCTCGCAGGCCAGCAGCAGCTGCCGGCCGATGCCCCGGCGCTGGTATTCCGGCAGAACGCCCACGGTCGCGATCCAGGCCAGGCCCTCCGCAGGACGCGGGTCCCCGGCGATGAAGCCGATCAGCTGATCGTCCTCGACCGCCTTCAGGCGCACGATGTCCGGCCAGGTCAGCACGGCCAGCAGGTCGAGCAACGGCCAGGCGTCCTTGGGGAAGCAGGCCTGTTCCAGGCGGCGCAGGCCGGGCAGATCGCGCAGGGTGGCGGGCAGGATTTCGGTCATAAAGAAGAGGCCTCCCTTGGTCGGGAGGCCTCTATTGTATCGCTTTCCTGGATGTTTACTTGTCCTTGCCCTTGACGAAGTTCTCGATCATGCTGGTGAACTCCATCGGGAAGATGTACTTGGTCGCCGGGCTGTTGCCCAGGTTCTTCAGGGTATCGAAGTACTGCAGGGTCATGGTCTTCTGGTCGATCGCCTTGGCGGCGCTGAAGATCTTTTCCAGCGCCAGGGAATAGCCCTCGGCTTCCAGGATCTTGGCCTGCTTCTGGCCCTCGGCCTTGAGGATGGCGGCCTGTTTTTCGCCCTCGGCCACGTTGATGGCGGCCTCGCGGGTACCTGTCGATTCGGTCACCACGGCGCGGCGGATGCGCTCTGCCGACATCTGCTTGTTCATCGCGTCCTGGATCTCGCGCGGCGGGATGATCTCGCGGATCTCGACGTTGGTCACTTTCACGCCCCAGCGCTCGGTGACCTCATCCAGCTTCTCGCGCAGGGTCTGGTTGATGTGCTCGCGCTGCGACAGGACCTCGTCGAGCATGATGCCGCCGATGACGGCGCGCAGGGTGGTGGTGGCCATACCCTGGGCGGCCACCTCGAAGTTGCCGACCTGCAGGACCGACTGGGCCGGATCGAGCACCTTGTAATACCACAGGAAGTCGATCGGCAGCGGAGCGTTGTCCTTGGTGATCGAGGTCTGGTGCGGGACCTCGCGCACCTGCTCACGCAGATCGACCCGCACGACGCGATCGATGAATGGAATGACCAGGACCAGGCCCGGGCCGCGCGTGCCGATGCAGCGGCCGAGGCGGAAGACCACCAGGCGCTGGTATTCATTGACGATGCGGATGGCGTTGCCAAGGAAAACGGCCAGCAGCACCACCACAAAAGCAACCACACACAAAACTACAGCAATAGTCCCTTGACCCATAGCTTAGCCTCCTTGCGATTTGATTGGTTACTCGATTTTTTCGACGAGCAGGATGAAACCCTCCCGCCCGACCACACGCACCATTTTACCCGCCGGGATCGACTTCTGGCTGCGGGCGCTCCACAGCTCTCCCGCCACCTGGACCGAGCCATTGTCCTGGATGTTCGTTTTCGCTTCGCCGGTCTGCCCGATGAGCAGGGTCAGATCATGCGCCGGGTGGGCATGCAGCGCCTTGAGGGTCTTGCGGACGATCAACCAGGTGAACACGGCCGAAAGGACCGAGACGACGACGGCCACGATGGGATTGACGCCCGGGACCCAGCCTTCGCCGGGAAAGAGGTACAGCGAGCCGGCGATCACCCCCAGGATGCTGAGCAGCAGGTAGAGCTCGCGCTTCGGTTTGCGGATGGCATACGCGAACGGGATCGTGCTCAGGACCAGGAGGATCGGCGCCCACCAGTTCAACCCTACCCGGTAGGCCACGTAGGCCGGCAGGAGCATGCAGAAAAAGGCGCCGACCTCGAGCATCCCCGTGCCGGGCGTGACGATCGCCAGGAGGGCCAGGATGACTCCGACGACCAGCAGGACATACGCGATGTTGGGGTCCAAAAGGAATTCCATGGGTTACTTCCTTTCCGACAGACCAAAGTCATTATACATCCAAATAGGGTCTCACTAATCATACGCAGGATCGGGCGGCTGGTTTTACGGCCTGCCGGGTTTGGGGTAGAATTCCCCCCTGGTCCGGTGCGACCCGCAGGGCATTCCGCGGGAAGTCCCCTGAGCCGGACCGGAGGACTTGTGAATTTCAAAAAGATCGTCGTTCTAGGTTTGGGCTACATTGGGTTGCCGACCGCTTCCACGTTCGCTTCGCGTGGCGTTGCAGTCGTTGGTGTGGATGTGAATCCGAACGTCCTCGCCAGCCTGCGCCGTGGCGAGGTTCATATTCAGGAACCGGGCCTGCGCGAAGCCCTGGAAACCGCCCTGGCCGGCGGCCGCCTGAGCGTCAATGAAACGCCGGTCGAGGCCGACGCGTTCATCATCGCCGTCCCGACCCCGTTCTACGAGAAGGAGACCGGCGAATACGAAGGCCAGAAGTTCAAGCTGGCGGACATGCGCGCCGTCATCTCCGCGACCGAGGCGATCGTGCCGTTCCTGCGCAAGGGCAACCTGGTCGTGCTTGAGTCGACCTCGCCGCCGCGCACCACGCAGGACCTGGTGCGGCCGATCCTGGAACGCTCCGGGTTGAAAGCCGGCGTGGATTTCCACCTGGCCTATTCCCCCGAAAGGGTCCTGCCCGGGCAGATCATGCGCGAGCTGATCGAGAACGCCCGCGTCATCGGCGGGGTCACCCCCGACTCCGCCCAGGCCGGGCACGACCTGTACTCGATCTTCGTCAAAGGCCAGATCGTGACCACGGACGCCACCACGGCCGAGATGGTCAAGCTGATGGAGAACACCTACCGGGATGTCAACATCGCCATCGCCAACGAATTTTCCCGCCTGGCCGAGCGCTTCGGCGTGGACGTCTGGGAGGCGATCTCCATCGCCAGCCTGCACCCGCGGGTCAAGATCCTCAGCCCGGGTCCGGGGGTGGGCGGGCACTGCATCAGCGTCGATCCCTGGTTCTTCGTCGAGACCGCACCGGAGCTGGCCCGGCTGATCCACTCCGCCCGGGCGGTGAACGATTCGCAGCCGGCTTTCACGGTCGACCTGGTGCGCCGTTCGCTGGGGAACCTGCAGGGGAAGCGCATTGCTGGCCTGGGCCTGGCCTTCAAGCCGGATGTGGACGACCTGCGCGAATCCCCGGCCGCCGAGGTGGTCCACCTGCTGCAGGCGGAGGGCGCGCAGGTGCGGGCCTTCGAACCCAACAAACCGGACGCCGGACTGCCGGGGATCACGGCGGTGCCGACGCTGGCGGCGGCAATCAAGGATGCCGACTGCATTCTGCTTCTGGTCCACCACCGCGAGTTCGCCGCCCTGGATCCGGCCGAGCTGGCCGGCCTGACGCCCGCCCGGCTGGTGATCGACACCCGCAACCAGTTGAACGTACAGGCCTGGCAGTCCGCGGGGTTCAAACTTGTCCGGCTCGGCGTCGGGCGCGGATCGTAGCGGAGCATATCCATGGCGCTGCGCGTGCTCTCCATTTTTGGCACCCGCCCGGAGGCGGTCAAGATGGCCCCGGTGGTGCGGGAACTGGCCCGCACGGAGGGGATCGAGGCGCGCGTCTGCGTCACCGCCCAGCACCGCCAGATGCTCGACCAGGTCCTCAACCTGTTCGACATCCACCCGGACGTGGACCTGGACCTGATGCGCGAGAACCAGACCCTGGCGGAGCTGAGCGCGGCGATTTGCACGCATCTCGATCCCGTGTTGGAAAAGCTGAAACCCGACTGGGTCCTGGTTCAGGGGGATACGACCAGCGTGGCGATCGCCTCGCTGCTGGCCTATTACCGCCGCATCCGGGTCGGGCACGTCGAGGCCGGGCTGCGCACGAACGACAAGTGGCAGCCCTTTCCCGAGGAGATCAACCGCCGGGTGGCCGGGGTGGTGGCCGACCTGCACTTTGCGCCGACCGAATGGGCCCGGCAGAACCTGCTGCGCGAAGGGGTGCCGGACGAGCGCATCGCCCTGACCGGCAACCCGGTCATCGATGCCCTGCATCTCGTTGCCAAACAGGACGCGCCGCAGGAGGTGAGCAGCCTGCTATCGCGGCTGGGCCTGGATCACGGCAGGCGCCTCATCCTGGTCACCGCCCACCGGCGGGAGAATTTCGGCCAGCCGGTCGAGTCCATCTGCAAGGCCTTGGAGCAGCTGGCAGGCCGCGGTGATGTGGAACTGGTCTACCCGGTCCACCTGAACCCGAACATCCACGAGCCCGTCCACCGGCTGCTGGAAGGCGTGGCGCACGTCACCCTGCTGCCGCCGCTGGATTACCTGCCCCTGGTGCACCTGATCCAGCGGGCGCACCTGGTGTTGACCGATTCGGGCGGCATCCAGGAGGAGGCGCCGGCGTTCGGCGTGCCGGCGCTGGTCCTGCGCCAGGTGACCGAGCGCCCGGAAGGGGTGCAGGCGGGAGTCGCCCGGCTGGTCGGCACGGAGGCGGCGCGGATCGTGGAGGCAGCCTCCAGCTTGTTGGACGATCCGGCAGCGCATGCGCACATGGCGAAGGCGGTCAACCCGTACTGGGACGGTCGCTCCGCCGGGCGGATCGTGCAGGCGATCCTCCAAAATCCCTGAGCCAGCATGCAATTTTTTCCCGTCCCCGGCGTAGACTCAATTGACGCCGGTGTTTTCATCATCCGGTATAATTCACCCCATCTACCCAAGGAGGAGTCCCATGGATATTGCTAGTGCAATCAAAACGTTTGCCAGCCTGCTCTGGCTGGGTGTGCTCGGCCTGATCGTCCTGGCGGTGACGCGCGCCAGCCGCAACCGGCCGATCAAGAATGCCTCGTCCGTCGTCATCGGCGCCGTCGCAGTCACGATCGTGGTCAGCGTGCTCGGTCTGGGCCTGGTCTTCCTGCAGCCCGAGGAGCGCGGCGTGGTCATTTCCCCGTATGCCGGGCAGGGCTACCGCCCGGAGATCATGGGCCCCGGCCTGCACTGGATCATCCCGGGCGAGACGGTCCGCCGTTATACGATCTCCAACCAGACCTACACCATGTCGATCGCACCGAATGAAGGCGCGATCTACGGCGACGATTCGATCGCCGCACGCACTTCGGACGGCCAGGAGATCTTCCTCGACGCCTCGGTGATCTTCTCCGTCGACCCGGAGCGGATCATCGACGTGCACATCGTCTGGCAGGGCCGGTACATCGATGAACTGGTGCGTCCGCTGACGCGCGGCATCATCCGCGACGCCGTCTCCCAGTACGGTGTCGAACAGGTGGTGACCAGCAAGCGCGGCGAACTGGTCAGCGAGATCACCGAGTCGATGCGCACGAAACTCGAGGAGAACGGGATCATCCTGCGCGAGTTCATCCTGCGCAACATCACCTTCTCCCAGGAATATGCCGATTCCGTCGAGCAGAAGCAGATCGCCGAGCAGCTGGCCCTGCAGGCGGAATTCATCGTCGAGCAGCGCAAGCAGGAAGCAGAGCAGGCCCGCCAGGTGGCGCAGGGCGCCGCCGATGCGGTGGTGATCGCCGCCCAGGGTGAAGCCGAGGCGACGGTCCTGCGCGCCGAGGCCCAGGCCGAGGCCCTGCGCCTGGTGGCGGAGGTCCTGGCGCAGAACCCGAACCTGTTGACCTACGAGTACATTCAGAAGCTGGCGCCGAACGTCAGCGTGATGTACCTGCCGAGCGATACCCCGCTGCTGCTGCCCAGCATCACGCGCTAGAAGGAATAGCATGCAGGCTGTCCACCCATCCGGACGGCAGATCCGCCTGACCAGCCTTTCCAGCTGTGCCGGTTGAGCGTCCAAGCTCAACGCGGAAACGCTGGCGCAGGTGCTGCGCCCCGTCGAATCCCTGTTCCAGTCCGCCGACTACCCGGACCTGCTGGTCGGGCTCGATCGTCCCGACGATGCGGCCGTGTGGCGGCTGGATTCGACGCGGGCGCTGGTGGTGACGACGGATTTCTTCACCCCGGTCGTCGACGAGGCGTACGAATATGGACGCATCGCCGCCGCCAACAGCCTGTCGGACGTGTACGCCATGGGTGGGCAGCCTTTCCTGGCATTGAACATCGCCGCCCTGCCGCCGGACCTGCCGGTGGAGATCGGCGCGGAGATCCTGCGCGGGGCGGCGGAAAAGTGCCGCGAGGCCGGTGTCGTCGTCGCCGGCGGGCACACCGTGCAGGACAAGGAACCCAAGTTCGGCCTGGTCGTGCTCGGTTTCGTCCATCCCGAGCGCATACTCACCAAGGCCGGCGCCCGGCCGGGGGATGCCCTGGTCCTGACCAAGCCGCTCGGCTTCGGCGTGACCACCACGGCCCTGAAGCAGGAGAAGGTCAGCCCCGAGGACGTGGCGGAAGTGACGGATTGGATGGCCCGCCTGAACCGGACGGCCGCCGAACTGGCCGTGCAGGCCGGGCTGCGCGGCGGTACGGACGTGACTGGGTTCGGGCTGCTCGGTCACGGGCTGGAAATGGCGCGGGCCTCCGGCGTCGGCATGCGCATTTCGATGAAGCAGGTCCCCTTCCTGGCCGGGGCGCGCAAATACGCCGGGATGTGGACCTTCCCGGGCGGGGCCTCCGACAACCGCAACCATTTCGGCCCGCACGTCCGTTTCGATCCGGCCATCCCCGAAGCGGAGCGCATGCTGCTCTTCGATCCGCAGACCAGCGGCGGGCTGCTGCTGGCCGTGCCCCAACCCGGGCTGGAGGATCTCCTTGCCCGCGCCCGCCGGCTGGAGCAGCAGGCGGACCCGATCGGCGAAGTATTGGATGGAGAGGGGATCGAAGTGACCGCCTGAACTTGCGGGGCGGCGCCGCCTGTCTGTCGGCGGACGGAAGGATGTTTGCCCGATTCTTGGGTACAATAGGGGGGCCGGTTGGAACGAAACCAGCAGAATGGATATGATGGACGGAATTGGTTTAGAGATTCTTGTTATCCTGCTCCTGATCCTGTTGAACGGCTTTTTCGCCATGTCGGAGGCGGCAGTGATCGCCTCCCGCCGGGCGAGGCTCCAGCACCGGGCGAACGAAGGGGATGCCAAGGCCCGGGCGGCGTTGAAACTGTCGGAGAACATGAACCGCTTCCTGCCAACGGTCCAGGTGGGGATCACCCTGATCGGGATCCTGGCAGGCGCTTTCGGTGGTGCCACCATTGCCGAGGGCCTGGCGCTGGAATTTGCCAAGCTGCCTGCCCTCGAGATTTATGCGGATTCCCTGGCTCTGGCAATTGTCGTCATCCTGATCACATTTTTCTCGATGCTGCTGGGAGAACTGGTTCCCAAGAGACTGGCGCTGCAGAATCCCGAGGATATCGCCAGCAACGTCTCCGGGATCATGCGCTTCGTATCGATCCTCTCCCTGCCCCTTGTCTGGCTGCTCAGCCGCTCGTCCGATTTTGTGCTGCGCATCTTTGGCATCAATGCCACCCAGAATCCCCCGGTGACGGAAGAGGAGCTGCTCGTCCAGCTCGACCAGGGCACACAGGCGGGCATCTTCGAGGAATCCGAGCAGGACATGGTCGAGGGCGTCTTCTCGCTCTCCGACCAGCGCGTCAATGCCCTGATGACGCCGCGCAACGAGATCGTCTGGCTGGACATCAACGACAGCGTGGAGGAGATCCGGCGCAAGGTCAGCGAGAGCCCCTTCTCGCGCTTCCCGGTCGGCGAGGACAGCCTGGACCATGTCGTCGGTGTCGTACGCGCCAAGGAACTGCTGCTGGCCAACCTGAAGTCCGGCCGGCAGCTCAAGGAGCTTGCCCGCCCGCCGCTGTACATCCCGGAAACGGCCTTCGGCTCGCGCGCCCTGGAGATGTTCCGCGAGTCCCAGCGCGAGCTGATGTTCGTCGTCGACGAATACGGCGTGGTCCAGGGCCTGATCACCCTGGCGGACGTGCTCGAGGAGATCGTCGGCGAGTTCGAAGGCGAACCGCAGGCCACCCAGCGCCAGGACGGCTCCTGGCTGCTGGACGGCATGCTCGCCAACGACGATTTCAAGGAGATCTTCAACCTGCGCCGCCTGCCGGACGAGGAGGAATACGAGACCCTGGGCGGTTTCGTCCTGATGCACCTCGGCCGGGTCCCGCAGCCGGCGGACACGTTCGAGTGGGGGGGACTGCGCTTCGAGGTGATGGACATGGACGGCAACCGGGTGGACAAGGTCATGGTGACGACCCTGCCGTCCAAACCGGAGCCGGCGGAATGAGGTCCGGAGCGGACAGGTGATCCCTGTCCGCTCTTTTTACAGCGGGGGAGATGACATTCGTTCCTTTCCAAGATGACAATTGGCGCTTGGCTGATCGGTGAAAAAGAATACAATCTAGGAAACCTTTACCAGTATAGTAAGGATATCCATGCTGAGGATCAACCGCCAAACCGATTACGCCATTCGTGTCCTGCTGGCCCTGGCCAGGGAGCCGGAAGGGACGCGCCTGTCCTCGGCGTCGATCGGCCGGGAGATGCTGATCCCCAAGGCCTTCCTGACCCGCATCGTGGCGGAACTGGCCCAGGCCGGCCTGCTGACCACCTTCCCGGGCAGGGAAGGCGGTTTGCAGCTGGCCCGCCCGGCGGAGCAGCTGACCCTGAAGGACGTCGTCCAGACCTTCGAGGGCCCGCTGCTGCTCTCGGAATGCATGCTGGGGGAGGATGCCTGTCCGTTCGAAGGCGCCTGCCCGGTCCGCTCCCGCTGGGGCCGGCTGCAGAAAGCGATCCTGGACGAGCTGGAACGCACCACCTTTGCCGATCTGGCATTGGAGACGATAGAAATGCACGGTCCGGTGAATGTCCTGCCGGTTCAATCCTAATCCCTGGAGGAAGAGTGCCTATGGATCCTGTCGTACTTGCCAGGCTGCAGTTCGCGGCCACCACGGTCTACCACTTCTTTTTCGTCCCGCTCACCCTGGGCCTGTCCTGGGTGGTGGCCTTCATGCAGACCATGTACTACCGCACGCATGAGGAGAAATGGAAGCGCATGACCAAGTTCTGGGGGAAGCTGTTCCTGATCAACTTCGCCATGGGCGTGGTCACCGGCATCGTGCAGGAATTCCAGTTCGGCATGAACTGGTCGGAATATTCCCGCTACGTCGGCGACATCTTCGGCGCGCCGCTGGCCGTCGAAGCCCTGCTGGCCTTTTTCATGGAATCGACCTTCCTGGGCATCTGGATCTTCGGCTGGGATCGTGCCCCGCAGAAACTGCACCTGGCCTCCATCTGGCTGGTGGCGATCGGCTCGAACCTCTCGGCCCTGTGGATCCTGATCGCCAACTCGTTCATGCAGCACCCCGTCGGGTATGACCCGGCCAGCGTCGAGGCCGGCCGCCTGGTGCTGAATGATTTCGGCGCCCTCATCTTCAACCAGAAGGCCTGGCTGGCCTTCCCGCACACGATCATGGCCGGCCTGACGACCGCCGCCTTCTTCATCCTGGGCATCAGCGCTTATCACCTGGCCCGCAAGCAGAACGTCGAGATCTTCAAGAGATCCTTCCAGATCGCGGCAGTGCTCGGCCTGGTGGCCGTCTGTCTGACCGGCCTGATCGGCGATTCGCAGGGCGTCGAGGTGATGCAGACCCAGCCGATGAAGATGGCCTCGATCGAAGCCATCTGGGAGAACGACCCGGACGATCCCGGCTCGCCCTTCTCGATCCTGACCATCGGCGACCTGACCGGGCGTCAGGAGGTCTGGTCGCTGGAAGTGCCGCGCCTGCTCAGCCTGATCGCCTGCAAAAACCTGGACTGCGAGGTCCCGGGCGTTTACCAGGTCCAGGCGCAGTACGAGGAACTCTACGGACCGGGCGACTACATCCCGCTGATGGTCTTCACCTACTGGGGCTTCCGCTTCATGTTCTACTCGGCCCTGCTGATGGTCGCCGTGGGCGGGCTGGCGGTCCTGGCGGTGATGCGCAACCGCGTCGAGAAGATGAAACTGATGAAGTACATCCCGTTCGTCATCGCCCTGCCCTACTTCGCCAACACCGGCGGCTGGATCGTGACCGAGATGGGCCGCCAGCCGTGGATCGTCCAGGGCCTGCTCAAGACCGAGGCTGCCGCCTCGTTGAACGTGTCGGCGGGCATGGTCCTGTTCACCCTGATCGGCTACGTGGTCGTCTACGCCGCCCTGATGGTGGCGGATGTCTACCTGCTTTCCCGCTTCGCCAAGGCCGGACCGGACGCCACCGACCGGGGCATGATCGGCGAACCGGCTGTGGAAGTCAAGAAATAGGAGGAGGACACCATGGACCTCAACACACTCTGGTTTATCCTGATCGCGATCCTGTGGATCGGTTTCTTCTTCCTGGAGGGTTTCGATTTCGGCGTGGGCATGCTGTTGCCCTTCCTCGGGAAAAAGGACGAGGAACGCCGGGCGGTGATCAACGCCATCGGCCCGCACTGGGACGGCAACGAGGTCTGGCTGCTGACCGCCGGCGGGGCGACCTTTGCCGCCTTCCCGCAGTGGTACGCCACCCTGTTCAGCGGTTTCTACCTGGCGCTCTTCCTGCTGCTGCTCGGACTGATCGTGCGCGGCGTGGCCTTCGAGTTCCGCTCCAAGGACTACAATCCGAAATGGCGCCGCTTCTGGGACTGGGCCATCTTCGCCGGCTCCTTCCTGCCCGCACTGCTGCTCGGGGTCGCCTTCGCCAACCTGGCCCGCGGCCTGCCGATCGATGGCAACATGATGTTCACCGGCAGCCTGCTGACCCTGCTCAACCCGTACGGGCTGCTGGGCGGCCTGGCGACCGTGTCCGTCTTCCTGCTGCACGGGGCGATCTTCCTCGGACTGAAGGCGGACGGTGAGATCAAGACCAGGGCGGAAGCCTTCGCCGGGCGCCTGTGGATCCCGGCCGTCGTGCTGGTGACCCTGCTGGCCGTGGCCACGTTCTTCTTCACGGATTTCATCGCCCACCTGGGCGTCGTCCCGGGCGTTGCCCCGCTGGGCGCCCTGATCGGCCTGCTGCTGGCCGGCTGGTTCGTCAACCGCAAGCAGACCGGCTGGGCCTTCGGCATGACCGCCCTGAACATCGTCCTGACGCAGGTCACCTTCTTCCTGATCCTGTTCCCGCGCGTGATGATCTCCACCACCGACCCGGCCTTCAGCCTGGACATCTGGAACGCCTCCTCCTCGCCGTACACGCTCAAGGTGATGACCATCGTGGCGTTGATCTTCGTCCCGATCGTGCTGGCCTACCAGGGCTACACCTACTGGGTCTTCCGCAAGCGCGTCACCACCGAGAAGAAGGACCTGGTCTACTAGTCCTTGCTGGGTAAGCAAACAGCCGGTGCAGTTCATTTCTGCACCGGCTGTTTTTTATTTTGATACTGGAACGGAGCCTGGACCGGAGCGGTTCAATCATCGACATCCGGCTCCGCAAAGCGCTTCGCCTGCGCCTCGCTGACCCACTGGCTGTGCAGTGCGAGATAGGCTTCCTTTGTCCCGAACCAGTGCATGACTTCTTCCCGGTCGATGATCGTCGGGCCCTCTGTAAGGACAGCGCCGTAGGAGGAGTATTTCCAGTCCCGGAAGTCTTGGACGAACTTATGTTTTTGCGGGTTCTGATGGATGTACGCCAGGACATGCCAGAACTGGCTCCCGCTCTCGATGCGCACGCGCCCGAAGGGATGTTGGAACAGGCTGCCCGTCCGCCCGCAGACCTTGTTGATGGCTTTGGCGTAGGCGTTGAAGAAACGGGAGAATTGGTCGCTCACGTATCGGGAACCTGGAGAGTCCCTAAAGGTCTCAGAGACCTTTAGGGACTCTATGATTTCCTCCTCCGATTTGACCCGGATGGCGAGGTGGAAATGGTTTTTCAACAGGCAATAGGCGTAGGTAATTGCCACGGGTGCGACATATTTTTCGTACAGCCGCAGGAAGTAATCGTAATTGCGTTCTTCCAGGAAAATATCCTCGCGATTGTTGCCGCGGTTGTAGATATGATAGTACGTGTCGAAGAGAAGCGGGGATGGGCTGGTCATTCTGGTTCGCCTGGGTACTTGCGTCCGCCTTGCGCCCTGCGTTCCGCCACCTCCTGCTCCGTCAGGCGGCGCGGGTCGAAGCGGGCGGAGGCGGCGATCAGCGCCTGCAGCGCCTCCCAGGGGGCCTCTTCGAAGGAGTCGATGCGCACGAAACGCTTGACCAGCCGGTCGCCTTCGAGCAGACGCTGCGGGTCCGGCAGGAAGGCGCCATGATTGAAGGCCAGCCGGACCTGCCCGCCCCGGACCAGGACCTGGCAGATCCCGGCGCTGACCGGCCCGCCCCTTGGCTCGTCGAAATAGACAAACCCGTCCCGGCGGGCCGTCTCGGTCGCGGCGGGCGCCAGCGCCGCGACCAGATTGCGCAGCTCGCGGACGATGTCGCGCGATCCCGGGGGGAAGTGCTCCAGGTGGGTCTCGAATTCCTTGATCGATAACATCAGCATGTTCCTGATCGCGGACCGGCTATTCCAGCGTTCGTCCGGGCCGGTCAGCAATCGAACACGTACCAGCAGATCTCATTCCGCAGCCGCTGATCGTCGAGCACCAGGGCGCGGACGCAGCGCATCAGATCCTCCCCCCAATCCCGGACCAGCCAGTCCAGCTCGCCCTGCGGCCCGGCGATATACCCATCGATGCTCATCTGTACCTGTATTTTTTTGGGGGGGGATCTCCGATATCGAGCCGGCGTGATCGGCGAATCGAGCCAGCTTGATCTTCGAATCGAGCCAGCGTGATCGGCGAATCGAGCGGCTTAATCCGCCCATCGAGCGGCTTAATTCGCGAATCGAGCCAGCGTGATCCGCGAATCGAGCCGGCTCGATTCGCGGCCTTGGGCTCAGGGAGTCTGCACGGGGGTGCCGGCCAGGAGCACCGGTCCGTCCGCTGCGACGGCCCCCGGCGGGCGGCCGAAGGGCATCTTCTGCTGCACGAAGAGCATGTCGTTGAGCAGGGAGGCCGCCCAGTTCCCGCCGCCCAGGATGTCGTTGCCGGTCGCCTCGGGGGAGGCCCGGCGCGATCCGGCCAGGATGCCGGCATAGCTGCTCAGGTCCATCTGGGCCGAGGCCGCGCTGAGCGTGGGGTTGTGGCAGGTGGTGCAGCCCAGCGCGCCGGTGTACCACAGGTTGCCCTCGACGAAGAGCGTCTGCACGTCGGCGAAGGCCGCCTGGCAGGCGCTGCCGTTCCGGTCGGTGAAGGCGAAGGGCTCGCTCTCGGGGGAACCGGCGTCGACCCAGGTCGAGAGCAGCGTGCGCGCGTCGGTCGTGCACTTGACCGAGGCGGACGGCCCGGAGATCGTCTCGGGGGCGGGCATGCCGGCCGGGATCAGGGTCGGGATGGGCGTGTGGATGACGGCCGGCAGGCGGCTGTAGCCGCACTGTTCGCCGAAGCCGCAGTTGCCGAAGTACAGGGCGGCGATGAAGAGCAGCAGGAAGACCGGCAGCCCGAAGGCGAAGCCCAGGATCCAGGTTTTGAGGTCCTTGTTCATTGGCCGCTCCCGGGGAGCGTGCGCAGGAAGTTGACCACGTCCCAGCGGTCGCGCACGCTCAGGTTCTCGTTCAGGGCCGGCATGCGCCCCGGCACGCCGGTGGAGATGGTCAGGAACAGGGCGCCGTCGCTCTTCTGCTGGACGACGTCCGCGGTCAGATTGGCCGGCTTGGCGGTCTCCAGGAAAGCGGCCACCGGACCGTCGCCCCGCCCGCCGGTGCCGTGGCAGTGCGAGCAGTTGATGTTGAACAGCTGCGCCCCGCGCGCCAGCGAGACCTCGTCGGCGGCGATCGGGTTGAGCGGCGCGCCCATGCCCGGCACGTAGGCCGCGCCCTCGACCGGGATGGACTGCGCCGGGACGGGCAGCGGGTCCTCCATCGGCTTGTAGGAGGGCTGGATCTCCATGAACGAGATCCAGTCGACCTTGATCACGTCGTAGCTGAAGAGCAGCAGGGCGCTGCCCAGCACGGCGACGACACCCAGCAGGAGCAGGAGTTTTTTGATCATAGTCGCCGCGCCTCCGCCGGTTCGACCTTTTCGGCGCCAAGCTGCTGCATGGCGCGGGTGGCCCTGTCCTGCTTGTCCTCGGGACAGCGGAACAGGATGGCGATCTTGCCGTCGCTGACCTCCGGGGTGTACTCCTTCGGGCGGTAGTTCGGGAAGGTGGCGTCCAGGAAGACGCCCACGAAGGTCGAGACCAGCATGCCGAGCATGGTCATTTCGAAGAGCACCACGATGCTCGGCGGGATGGGCGTGATCGCCTGCCCGCCGACGTGGATCGGGTACAGGTTGGGGGCGCCGAAGGCCAGGAAGACGCCCACCAGGAAACCGGCGATCGAACCGCCCAGCGCCAGGCGCGGCACGTTGCTCCAGACGCGCGGCCGGCCGAGCATGGCCTCCGTGACCGGCAGGCCGGAGATGACGTTCAGGTCCGCGTCCGGGATGCCGAGGGTGCGCAGTTTGTCGACCGCCCGGGCGGCCGGGTCGATGTCCTCGAACAGGGCCAGAAGGGTCTTGGTCTCTGCCATGTCCGCCTCCTTATTCCAACTCGCTGACGGAAGGTACCGTGGCCTTGCCGACCTTGCGCAGGCCGTGGGCCAGCTGGCCTTCCTGGACCTCCCAGACCGGCACGAGCGGGATCAGCCGGGAGGCGATCATGTACAGCAGGATGAAGAGCGCCAGCGTACCGAAGCTGAGCGGGATCTCGATGCCGGGCTTGTAGGTGCGCCAGGTGAAGGGCATGCGGTTGATGGTCAGCGACATCGGGATGATGACGAAGCGCTCGCACCACATGCCGACATTGATGATCAGGCCGACGACGAACAGGGCGGTCGGGTTGACGCGCACCTTCCTGCTCCACAGCAGCGCCCAGGGCACGGCCACGTTGCAGACCAGCATCAGCAGCCAGACCCAGGCCAGCGGGCCGGTCTCGTGCCACTCGAGCAGGATGCGGGTCCACTTGTCGCCGCCGTACCACTGGACCATGTAATCGTTGAAGAAGAAGTACGCCCAGGTCATCGAGATGACCAGCATCAGCTTGCCCAGGGCGTTGAAGTGCTCCGGGCGGATGAAGTACTTCATGTTCTTCATGCGGGCGCGCACCACCACCAGCACCATGGCCACGGCCGAGACGCCGGAATGCAGCGCCCCGACGACGAAGTAGGGCCCGAAGATGGTCGAGGCCCAGCCCGGGCGGGTGGCGGCGGCGAAGTCCCAGGAGACGATGGTGTGCACCGAGAACATGACCGGCAGGATGGCGAAGGCGAAGATGTTCATGGCGATGCGCAAATGGCTCCACTCGCCTTCCGTGCCGCGGAAGCCGAGCGCCAGGATGCGGTAGAAGGTCTTGCGCCAGCCGGTCGAGCGGTCGCGCGCCATGGCCAGGTCCGGGATGAGCGGCAGGAACAGGTACATCGTGCTGGCCAGCAGGTAGGTGTTGATCGCCAGGAAGTCCCAGGCCAGCGGGGAGTGGAAGTTGGGCCACAGGCCGCGCTCGTTGGGGTAGGGCGCCAGCCAGTAGGACAGCCAGACGCGGCCCATGTGCATGAAGATGCTCAGGCCGGCCTGCACCAGGCCGAAGGTGGTCATCAGTTCGGCGGCGCGGGTGAACGGGCGGCGGAACTCGGCCTTGAAGACGCGCAGCAGGGCCGAGACGAAGGTCCCGGCGTGGCTGATGCCGATCCAGAAGACGGTGTTGACCAGGAAGATGCCCCAGTACGACGGGCGGTTGACGCCCGCCACGCCCAGGCCGTTGGCGATCATGTAGCCCCAGGCGCCGAACAGGCAGACCAGCACGACGCCGGCCAGCAGCCCGGCGACGACCCAGAACTTCCAGGTCGTGCCCTGCATGGCCTCCATGACCATCGAGTTCATCTCGCCGCGCGGTTTGGGGTCGAGCATCAGGTGCTGGCGCGGGTCCTCGTGTGCCTCGTGGTGTTCCTGGATGGCAGCTTTAGCTGTTGCGGCCATAGGAGGAGCCTCCCTTCAGGTAGGTCACGGCGGGTTCGGTGCCGAGCTCCTCGAGCAGCTTGACCGCCCGCCCGTCGCGCTGCAGCCGGCTGACCAGGCTCTCGGGGTCGTCCAGCCGCCCGAAGACGATCGCCTCGGTCGGGCAGGCCTGGGCGCAGGCCGGGACCACCTCGCCGTCGGCCACCGCGCGGCCCTCGGCCCTGGCAGTGTCCTCGCCGCGCACGATGCGCTGCACGCAGAAGGTGCACTTTTCCATGATGCCGCGACGCCGGACGGTGACGTTCGGGTTCAGCGCGTTGTTGAGCGGGTTTTCCTCAGAGTGGTAATCGCGCCAGTTGAAGACGCGCGCCTGGTAGGGGCAGTTGTTGGCGCAGTAGCGCGTCCCGACGCAGCGGTTGTAGACCTGGACGTTGATCTGCTGGGCCTCGCTGTGCACGGAGGCGTACACCGGGCAGACCGGTTCGCAGGGGGCGTGCCCGCACTGCTGGCAGAGCACCGGCTGAAAGGGGGTGGCCTTCACCTCCGGGTATTCGCCGTCCCAGAAGCGCTCGACGCGGATCCAGTGCAGCGAGCGGCCGTAGGCGGCGTCCGTCTCGCCGACGAAGGGCACGTTGTTCTCGGTGGCGCAGGCGGTCACGCAGGCCTGGCAGCCGGTGCACAGGTCCTGGTCGATGACCATGCCCCACTTATGCTTCATTTCCTCTAAAGGATTCGCCATGGATCTTCTCCTCGTGGGCGGATGAATTTATTCCAGTCCGTCGCCGTAGACGCCGATGCGGCTTTCCAGGCGGGCGAGTTCGTAGGTGCGGCCGGTCTTGCGCAGTTCGACCTTCGTCGCCGCGAAGGCCAGGTCCCCGGCGCCGTTCAGCTTCAGGCCGAGCAGGGCGGCGGGATTGGCGCCGCGCCCTTGCGCATAGCGACCGTAGGCCGTATGCCCCTGGCCGAAGGGGATCGCCACCGTTCCGGGCTGGATGGCCGGGTACTTGTAGACCGGCGCTTCCAGCGACCCGTACGGCGAGATGACCTGGACGACGTCGTTGTCCTGCAGGCCGAGCTCCTCGGCGGTCAGCGGATGGATCTCGACCCAGCTGTTCCACATGACGGTGGTCATCGGGTCGGGCGTCTCCTGCAGCCACGGGCGGTTGGCCCCCGAGCCGTCGCCGAGAAGGGGCGAGGGGTAGACCAGCAGGTGGAATTCGCCGCCGCCGGAGAACTCGGCTGAAGCCGGCGCCAGCGGCCGGTTCAGGCTGGCCGCGCCCCGGGAGGGGGCGGTCAGGCCCGGGTCGAGGCTCCACCAGCCGCCGTGCTGCTGGAAGGAGGCCATGAAGGTGCGGATCTCGGGGGCGTTGAAGAAGCCCGGCTGCGGCACCAGGGCGGTCAGGGTCTGCTGCAGGAAATCGACCTCGTCGCTGTAGGGCAATTTCGCCGCCAGGTCCCCGCCGATGGCCTGGACGGCGGCCAGCAGGACGTCCGCTGTGGCATGCGTGTCGTGGAAGGGGACGACCACCGGCTGGGAGCCGGAAAGCGTCATGCGCTCGCTGCCGGTGCGCACCTTCTGGTAGCCCCAGGATTCGAGCGGGGTGTGGTCGGGGAAGATATAGTCGGCCCTGGCCGCGGTCTCGTCCGGGAAGGAGGCGAAGGAGATCACCTGCGGGACCGTCTCGAGCGCGCCGGCGAAGCCCAGGGCGGCCGGCAGTTCGAAGACCGGGTTGACGCCGTGGATGAAGAGCGCTTTGACCCGGCCGGCGCGCATGCGCTCGATCAGGTCGTTGATCTCGGCCGGGCTGCTGAACACCGGCGCCGGACCGAGCGGGTCGGCCGGGCTGACGAACACGCCGCCCGGCTGGCCGGGGTTGCCGATGAGGGCATTCAGGGTCAGGACGGCCAGCGCCGTTTCCAGGCCATTGGACTGGCCCAGCGCTGCGCCGCCCGGGAGGACGAGCGGGTGGTCGGCGGCGGCGAAGACGCCGGCCAGGCGTGTCAGGGTCTCGACCGAAACGCCCGAGGCCTGCGCCGCGGCTTCGACGTCCACCTCGCGGAAGGCGGCCGGGAGCAGGCCGCCGCGCGCTTCCGCCGTCAGCCGGCCGAGGGCGGCGGCCAGCAGGGCTTCGCTGCCCGGGATGACCGGGATCCATTCATCGGCGGTGGCGCCGGTCTGCGAGAGGCGCGGCTCGAACTGGACCAGGAAGCCGCGCCGGCCGGTCCGGCCGCGGCGCATGCGGGCGAAGCCGCGCCCGAAGGCGACCGGGGAGAGCCAGGTCTCGAGGAAGTTGGCCCCGAAGGAGAAGACCACGTCGGCATTGCCCAGGTCGAAGAAGGGCAGGTTGTCCGCGCCGAGCACCTGGGCGCTTGCCTGGCGCAGGGTCCGCTGAGCTTCGAACATCGGGTAGGCGCCGGTGCGCAGCGGGGCCGGCCCGCCCAGGGCGGCGGTCAGCTGGCTTACCAGGTCGTACAGGTGGTCCGGGGCCGGGCCGAGCAGGAAGGCGATCTCGTCCGGGCGGTTGGCGCTCAGGGCGTCCCGGACAACGGCGATGGCCTCATCCCAGGTCGTGGCCTGCAGGTTCCCGTCCATGAGCCGGGCCGGGCCTTCGATGCGGTCCGGGTTGTACAGGCCCTGGATGGCAGCCTGGCCGCGGGCGCAGGTCTTGCCCAGGTTGACCGGGTGGTCCTGGTTGCCTTCGACCTTGAGCGCCCGCCCCTGGTGGGTGCGCACGACCAGGCCGCAGCCGGCCGGGCACTCCCGGCAGGTCGTGGCGTAGTAGGTGCTCTGCCCGTTGTAGGTGTATTCGGGCATCTGCGTGTAGGGGGTGCGTACGACGTAGCGCGAAGCCGGGCCGCAGCCGGTCAGGACGGCGGTGGCCCCGGCGCCGACCGCCGCCAGCTTGAGAAAGTCACGTCTGGAGATCTGTTTCGTCATCGGTTCCTCGTTCGCCTAGCGGTGGCAGGTGGCGCAGTCGGTCAGGCGGACGAGCATCTCCTCGTCCCCGGCGGCGCGGCTGCGGTGGCAGTCCAGGCACCAGCCCATGTTCTGCTGCGGGATGGGCTGGGGAATGGTCATGCGGCTGACCTCACCGTGGCAGGTTTCACAGTTGACCCCGGCGGCGATGTGCGGCCGGTGGTTGAAGTAGACGAAATCGGGCTGGATGAAGACCGGCACCCAGGGGATCGGCTCGCCGCGTTCGACGTAGCCGACCAGGACCTGCTGGGCCGGCTTGGTGTTGGCCATCTGCTGGTGGCAGCCCCAGCACTTGGCGCTGGTGGGGATGCCGGCCGAGGCCTGGCGCCAGGCGCCCGGATGGCAGTACAGGCACTGCACGCCCAGTTCGACGTGCACCTGGTGGTTGAAGGCCAGCGGCTGGGGCGGCGGTTGCTGCATCCGGTGCAGGCCGTACCCGGCCCCGGCGGTCAGCAGTAGCACCAGCAGGCCCAGGACCGCGTAGAAGAGCGGTTTCTTCGACCAGGAGACGAGCAGGGCAAGCGGTTGGATCTTCGGTCTGGTATTCAGCATGATGAAACCTCACTTGCGCCGGCCGAGGAGTAGCACGACCAGGAAACCGAGCAGCAGGAAGCCGCCGATGAACAGGACGGCATAGCCGACCGCGCCGGTGAAGGCGGCGATGCCGGTCAGGATGCCGGAGAGGACGTCGTCTGCCGGGCCGGCCGGGGCCTCGCCCTGGGTGCTGTCGACCGGCTGGTAATCCTCGCTGACGGCGATCTCGCCGCCGGTCGGCAGGCTCTGGGCGAAGGCGAGCACGTCGCGCCCGTCCTCCGCCGTCCAGTTCAGGTCGTAGCCGATGGGCATGTCCGTTCCGGCGACGCCGAAGCGGGTGCGGTGCAGGAAGCGCCACGGGTCGCGGTTGGCGAGCGAGCCGAGATACTCGTCGATGCCCTCGCTGCGGAAGAGGATGCTCCTGCCGTCCTCGCCGTGGCAGCGCCGGCAGGTGGACAGGTACAGCGCCCGGCCGCGCTCCAGGTCCGCCGCGATCACCTGCAAGGAGAGCGGGTCGATATACAGGGCATCGTCGATCGCGCCATACTTGAGAAAGGCGGCCAGCTGGAGCATCGAACTCTCATCCAGGTAGGCGGAGAAATCGTGCCCGGGATCGTTGGCGCCCTGCAGGTGGGCGACGATGTCTCTCATCTGCAGGTCCGTGCTCAGGCGCAGCACGTCCGGGAAGCCGGTGGTATGCGAGCCGGAGGCGTAAGCGCCGCCGGCGCCGCCGTAATCCCAGCCGTGGCACTCGGAACAGCGCCAGGTGTCCGGGCCGGAGCGTGTGTTGGTCGACTGCCGGGACCAGATCGGCATGTCCCCCGGCGGAGGGGCGACATCCAGGGCGGCGAACCAGTTGTCGTACAGACGGGCGCCCCGCAGGATGTCCTGCCTCGAAGGCGGGGGCTCGTCCGCCAGCGCCGTACTGCTCATCCAGAAAATAAAAAATCCAGTCAGGATGATGAAAACCGAGCTCACTTTCACCAGACGTTTCATGGCGTCTCCCTGTGTGGGGTTCGAACTGGAACGCTCAAATTATACTTCAATAGGCATATTTATCTTGTTCATGATCGGTCGTGATATACTTAAATTCGCCAATCCATTGGGACACAGGCAGCGCAATTCCAGTCGTCTGCGAAATCCTGGAGAAGACTCGATGAAACACATCCCCATTGTCGCCCTGATCATCCTGCTCGGCACGCTGGGCGTGCACACCGGCCTGACCAGCATCGGCCTGCTGCCGGTGCAGGCCAGCCTCCAGGCGGTCGAGGTGGACCGGCTGCTGAACGTCCATCTCTGGTTGATCTCGTTCCTTTTTTCATTGATCGTGGGCATCCTGCTCTACAGCCTGGTCGTCTTCCGCCGCCGCAAGGGCGAAACCGGCGACGGGGCGCACATCGAGGGCAACAACACCCTGGAAGTGTTCTGGACGATGATCCCGCTCTTCGCGGTCATCTTCCTGGCGTATATCGGAGCGGCCTCGCTGGGCGAGACCCGGCGGATCGACCCGACGGCGCTGCAGGTGAGGGTCATCGCCGGGCAGTGGTACTGGCGCTACCAGTATCCTGAATACGGCATTTCCACCAGCGACCTGGTGCTGCCCATCGGGCGCCAGGTGGACCTGCAGATGACCAGCAACGACGTCATTCACTCCTTCTGGGTGCCCGAGTTCCGCCTGAAGCAGGACCTGGTCCCGGGGCAGACGACCGAGCTGCGCATCACGCCCAGCCTGATCGGCGAGTACAAGGTGCGCTGCGCCGAACTGTGCGGCACCTCGCACGCCTACATGGAAGGGCTGGTTTCGGTCGTCTCCCAGGAGGATTTCGATGCCTGGGTGCAGACCCAGCAGCAGAGCGGGGAGATCGACCCGGTGCTGCGCGGCCAGCAGTTGGTGGCGCAATTCGGCTGCGGCGCCTGCCACTCGATCGACGGGACGGAGAAGACCGGCCCGACCTGGCAAGGCCTGTTCGGCTCGCAGGTCCCGCTGACGGACGGCAGCACGATCCTGGCGGATCGCGAATACCTGGTCTCCTCGATCGTCAATCCAAACCTGCACATCGTGGACGGCTACAGTCCGAACGTGATGCCGTCCTTTGCGGAGATCCTCGACCAGACGGAGGTCGAGTCGATCGCCGCTTATATCGAGACCTTGAAGTAATCTTCCGGGAAAATCCTCTCAAGGAGCACGCATGAAGAAATTCCTTTCCCTGGGCCTGGTGCGCGGACTGTTCTGGCAGATGCTCGGCACGGCGGTCGGTATCGGCTTCGTCACCGGCGTGCGCTGGCTGATGAAGCTGGAGGCCTGGAAGGCCGAGCCGGCGGTCGTCTTCGGCGCCCTGATCGGCGCCCTGTTCTTCCTGTACGGCGTCGGCGCCGTGGACGGCTGGCTGAAGTGGGCGGCGGGGGAGGAGACCCCCGAGCATGTCGACGAGTCCGGCCTGGGCTGGCGGCGCTATTTCGGCACCTCGCTCGACCACAAGGTGATCGGCATCCAGTACCTGGTCTTCTCCCTGATCTTGATGTCGGTCGGCGGCAGCTTCGCCCTGATCTTCCGCACCGAGCTGGCCGAGACCCAAATGCAGTTCCTGTCGCTGAACCGGTACAATACCTTCATGTCCCTGCACGGCATCGTCATGATCGTCTCGATCCTGCTGGGCATCGCTGCCTTCATGAACTACCTGGTGCCGCTGATGATCGGCGCCAATGACATGGCCTTCCCCCGCCTGAACGCCTTCTCGTTCTGGATCGCCGTCCCGGCCGGGATCATCCTGCTCTCCAGCCTGTTCCTGGGCGGTTTCGACACCGGCTGGACCGGCTACCCGCCGCTCTCGGCCCGGGCGCCGCTGGGCATGCAGATGTTCTTCCTGGGCGTCTCCCTGGCCGGTTTCTCGTCGATCTTCGGCGGCCTGAACGTGATCGCCACGGTCATCCGCATGCGCGCCACCGGGATGGCCGCCTTCCGCATGCCGATCTTCGTCTGGGCGGCGCTGGCCACCTCGTTGATCAGCCTGACCGCCACGCAGCTGATCGGCCTGTCCTTCCAGATGGTCATGCTCCAGCGCCTGTTCGGCCTGGGCTTTTTCGATCCGTCCAAGGGCGGCAATCCGGTCCTCTTCCAGCACCTGTTCTGGTTCTACTCGCACCCGGCCGTGTACGTCTTCGTCCTGCCCGGCCTGGGGTTGATCAGCGAACTGCTGCCGGTCTTCGCCCGCAAGCCGCTCTTCGGGTACCGCTGGGTGGCGATGTCCTCGCTGGCCATCGCCCTGGTCGGTTTCCTGGTCTGGGCGCATCACATGTTCACCTCGGGCATGGCCGAGTACCTGCGCGTCCCGTTCATGTACAGCACGCTGCTGGTCGCGGTCCCGACCGGGGTGAAGTTCTTCTCCTGGGTGGCGACGGTCTGGCGGGGCAAGATCAGCTTCGAAACGCCGATGCTCTTCGTCCTGGCGGGGGTGATCGTCTTTCTGCTCGGAGGCCTGTCCGGGCCGCCGAACGCGACCGTCTCGACCGACCTGCATCTGCACGACACCTACTACATCGTCGGCCACTTTCATGACACCATGTACGGCGGCTACATCTTCCCGTTCTTTGCCGCCATCTACTACTGGTTCCCGAAGATGACCGGGCGCCGGGCGGACGAGAAACTCGGCAAGCTCAGTTTCTGGCTGATCGCCCCCTCGTTCACGGTCATGTCGCTGCTGATGATGCGCATCGGGCTGCTGGGCATGCGCCGGCGCATCGCCGATTACGATCCGGCGCTCGGTTTCCAGCCCTTCCACCTGATGATGACCGTCTGCGCCTTCCTGACCGCCATCGGCGTGCTGGTCTCCTTCATCAATTTCATCTACTCGATCAAGAAAGGCAAGAGCGCCACCGGCAACCTGTGGAACTCGCGCTCGCCGGAATGGCAGGTGCCCTCGCCCATGCCGGCCCATAATTACGACCGCCCGTTCGAGGTGGTCGGGGAGCCGTACGATTACGGGCTGCCGGGATCCCGCTACGTCAAGTTCGCAGGAGACAAGGAATGAGCGCATCCACCGACAAAACCACCGCCCTGCGGCTTGGACTGCTGGTCTTTTTCGGCCTGGCGCTGCTGACGGCGATCGAATTCGGCATCGCCCTGCTGGTCAACTTCTGGCAGCTGCTGCTGCTGGTCTCGCTCTTCAAGGCCGGCCTGGTGCTGTACTACTACATGCACGTCGGGAAGCTCTTCCAGCCGGACCGCGATCCGGACCGCGAGTCGTACGCCTACAAGCTGGCGACGAGCCGCATCGGACTGTGGCTTTTCCTGATCTCGGATTCGTTCATCTTTGGCGGGCTGCTGATCTCGCGCATCAGCCTGCTCGGCCTGCAGCGCCCGGAGTTGAACCAGTACCTGGGCCTGGCGGTCACCTCGGTCCTGCTGGTCTCGTCCTTTTTCATGAACCGGGCGGAGATGGCCATGCAGCACGGGGACCGGAAGCAGTTCGTCCGCAGCGTGGGCGTGACCCTGGTGCTGGGCGTGCTGTTCCTGGCCGGGGTGCTGGGGGTGGAGTGGCGCATCGCCCCCTTCGGTCCGTCGGACGGCGTCCCCGGGGCGGTCTTCTACTCGATGACCGGTTTCCATGCCTTCCATGTTTTCACCGGCGTGCTCTTCCTGATCATCGTCCTGCGCAACGGTTTGCGCGGCCGGTACTCGCCGGAAAAGCACTGGGGCGTGGAGGCCTGTGCGGTCTACTGGCACTTCGTCGACGTGGTCTGGATCTTCTTCTACCCGGCGCTGTACCTGATCGGGACCGTGGTCAGATGATGCGCTAGCCGGCCCGTCGCCGGTCCGGAGGCAAGGCATGGAACGTCGCTTTCTCTGGCTCCTCCTGGGCATGCTGGCCGTTCTCCTCGTGGCGGCCGGCGTTCTGCTTTTCGGTCAGCGGTCCTTCTATCGGGGTGTTCTCTACGAGCCTCCGCAGGCCGCCTACGATTTCCAGCTGCCTGCAGCGTCGGGGGGTACGACCAGCCTGCACGAGATGCGCGGCAAGCTGGTCCTGCTGTTCTTTGGCTACACTTCCTGCCCGGACGTCTGCCCGACCACGATGGCCGTTCTGCGCCAGGTGACGTCCGACCTGGGCGCCCTGGCGGACGGGGTGCAGGTCGTGTTCATCAGCGTCGATCCGGAGCGTGACACCCCGCAGCGCGTGCAGGGCTACGTCTCCGCCTTCGATCCACGCTTCATCGGTTTGAGCGGCAGTCTGGACCAGCTCGAAGCGGTCTGGCAGGCCTACGGCGTCTACCGCCAGGTCGACGATGCGAGCGCTTCCTTGGCCGGGTACCTGGTCGCCCATTCCACCCGCCTGTACCTGATCGATCCGCAGGGGGACCTGCTGCTCTCCTACAGCTATGGCACCCCACCGGAGGATATCCTTTCCGATCTCCGCCGTCTGTTGAGGAAAAATGACTAAACTCCTTTCGATCCTGTTCGTTCTGGCGCTGACAGCCTGCCAGCCGGGCGTCCTGCGCGTCGAGGAGGCCTGGGGCCGTCCGGGCGTTGCGGGCGAAAACAGCGGCGCGTACTTCCGGATCGTCAATCCCGGCGGGGAGGACACCCTGCTCTCGGTGGTCGGCGATGTGGCCGCCGCGGTGGAGATCCACCAGACGGTGATGGAGGGCGACATCGTGCGCATGGAGATGCAGGACTCGGTCGTCGTGCCGGCCGGCGGGCTGGAGTTCGAGCCCGGGGACCTGCACGTCATGCTGATCGGCCTGCGCCAGGACCTCGAACCGGGCGATAGCTTCCCCCTGACCCTGAATTTCGAACAGGCCGGTCCGGTCGTCGTGAACGTGGAAGTGCGCCAGCCATGAACAAAGCCCTGTGGCGGCGCGCCGGCCTGGCCATGCTGGTCGGCATCCTGATCGGCGTCCTGGTCAACGAGGTCACCTTCGCCTTCCTGCGCGCGGAATCCCGCCCGCCCGGCACGATCGAGCTGGTCATCCCGGCGGGGACGGCCGACCTGGTGGCGGCCGGGCAGCAGCCACCGGCCATTCCCGGGAGCATGAGCTTCGTCGCCGGCGATACCCTGGTCGTGCGCAACGAGGACGCGGCGGACCATCAGCTGGGTCCGCTGTGGGTCCCGGCCGGGTCGCAGGCCTCGCTGAAGCTGGAAACGACCGGCAGCTTCGCGGATGCATGCAGCTTCCAGGCCAGCCGGACTTTCGATCTCACCGTCCATCCAGCGCTGACCTTCGGCGTCCGTTTCCAGGGCATCTTCCTGTCCGGGGTCCCGCTGGGCATTCTCCTGGCGCTGTACGCGGCGATCGCCTGGCCGCTGAAGCCCCGCCAGACACCTGCCGCCTGATCGTCATCCAGACTTCCAATCTTCTTTTCGGACAATCTACCGGTATGATCCACATCTTGAAACTTGCCTTCTCCCGCCGCTGGTGGTGGTCGACCCTGTTGATGTTCCTGGCCGTGGCTGTCATGATCCGCCTGGGGATCTGGCAGCTTGACCGCCTGGCGGCCCGCCGGGCGGAGAACGCCCACCTGCTCCAGGTGCAGGCCGAGCCGCTGCTGGACCTGAACGCGCTGCCGGGCAGCGACGGGCTGACCGGGATGGAATACCGCCTGGCAACGGCAACCGGGAGGTTCGACTATGAGCGCCAGGTCGCCCTGCAGAACCAGTACTGGGGCCTTGAGGACGGCCCGGCCGAGTACGGCTACCATCTCCTGACCCCGCTGCTGCTGGAAAACGGGTCGGCCATCCTGGTCGACCGGGGCTGGATCCCGGGGGAGGACGGGCAGCGGTCCGCTTGGAGCCGCTTCGACGGAGCCCCGGAGGTCCGTGTGATCGGGATGCTGCGCCTGAGCCAGAGTGGGGCGGAGATGGGCGGGATCGACTCCCCGCCGGCGGTGGCGGGCGAAGCGCGCGATCTGTGGCTCTACCCGGACCTGGCCGGGATCGCCCTGCAGCTGCCCTATCCGCTGCTGCCTGTCTATCTGCAGGCAGAACCGCCAGAGGGGGAGCAGTCCCTGCCGTACCGGGCGCTGCCCGTGCTCGAGATCAGCGAGGGCCCGCACCTGGGATATGCGCTGCAGTGGTTCTTCTACGCCGGGTTGGTCTTATGCGGATATCCCGCCTACCTGCGCAAACGCAGCCAGGAAGAATAAGCCCGGGCCTGCATCCGCATGCGGTACAATGTCTGCATGCGGACAAAAAAATCTGGGAGGACGGGATATGAACATCAATTTCAAGATGTGGGGGAAGGCCCTGACCGAACTGGTCAAGATGGAGGACAAGGCCGAATGGGACCGGCTGGATGTGATCTCCAGATGGTTGATCGCCACCCGCTCGGCGGTGACCGTTGTGACCCTCTACGCGTGCGTCATCGCCGGTCTGCTGGCCTGGCGGGCGGGGCATTTCAACTGGCTGACCTTCCTGGTCGTCTCGCTGGGGTTGTTCCTCGCCCACGGCACCAACAACCTGCTGAACGATTACACCGATTTCAGCCGCGGCGTGGACCAGGATTACTACTTCCGCACCCAGTACGGGGTCCATCCGCTCGTGCAGGGGTTCTGGCAGAAGCGCCAGCAGATCCGCTGGTTCCTGGTCAGCGGGACCCTGGCGTTCGCCTCCGGCCTGTATGCCCTGTTCGTGACGCAGTTCTCTCCGGTCATCCTCGGATTGTTCGCCTTCGGCGCATCGATCCTGCTCTTCTACACCTGGCCGTTGAAGTATCTCGGCCTGGGCGAGCTGATGATCTTCCTGATCTGGGGTCCTGTCCTGGTCGCGGGGGTCTACCTGGTCCTGGCCGGCGGGGTCTGGTCGCAGCAGATCTGGACGGTGGCGCTGGCCGGCGTGCCCTTCGGGCTGAGCGTGGTCAGCATCAATATCGGCAAGCACATCGATAAATCCGAGGACGACCGCCGGAAGGGCGTGGGCACGCTGCCCGTGCGCATCGGCGAGAAGGCTGCCCGGTATCTGAACCTGGTCATTCTCCTCCTGGCGTATGCGGTCATCCTGGACCTGGTCTTCGTCCCGCACTACTTCACTCCGGTCATGTTGATCGTCCTGCTGGCGGGCAAGCGCCTGCTGCTGGCGATGGGGGTCCACACCAGGCCGCGCCCGGCGGAACCGCCCAAGGAATGGCCGGCCTGGCCGGCCTGGTTCTCGGGATTCGCTTTTTACCATAACCGGCTCTTCGGCGGGTTGTTCATCCTGGGCCTGATCGTCGATACCCTGCTGCACGTCTTTGGCCTGACCGCCTTCTGGAACTGAGCTCCGGCCCGGCTCCCGTCGCCGGGTGGGACGGGCCGGGGGCTGTCTCCCAAGCCTCCTTGAATCGTCGCTTGTTCTCCCTTGCCTGTTTTGGCCGGACGCCCCTGGCGATCACGGTCGTTTCCGGTTTCCTGGCCGGCTGGCTGACCATCCTGCAGGCGCGCGGCATGAGCCTGATCGTGGACGGCATCTTCCTGGGCGGGCAGACGTTGCGCGACGTCACCGCCCTGTTCCAGGCATTGTGCCTGGCCGTGCTGGCGCGTGCCGTGCTGGCCTGGGTGGGGGAGACGTCGGCGATGGCGCTCGCCGTGCGGGTCAAATCCGAGCTGCGCAGCCGGGTGCATGCCAGTCTGTTGAAGCGCGGTCCGGCCGGACTGGGTGGGGAGAAGACCGGCGAATTGACCGCCGCGGCCGTCGAGGGGATCGAGCTGCTGGAAGCCTACTTCAGCCAGTACCTGCCGCAGCTGGCCGTGGCGGCCCTGGTCCCGGTCTCGATCCTGCTCTTCGTGCTTCCGCTCGATCCGCTCTCCGGGCTGGTCCTGTTCCTGACCGCCCCGTTGATCCCGCTGTTCATGGTCCTGATCGGCAAGGCGGCCGAGATCCTGACCGGCCGCCAGTTCGAGACCCTTGGCCGGCTGAGCGCCCATTTCCACGACAGCCTGCAGGGGCTGACCACCCTGAAGCTGTTCGGACGATCGGCGGAGCGGGCCGCCAGCATCGATGCGGCCAGCCGCCAGTATACGGACGTGACCCTGTCGGTGCTGCGCGTGACCTTCCTGTCCGCCCTGGTGCTGGAACTGATCGCCACGCTCAGCACCGCCGTGGTGGCGGTGGAGGTCGGCCTGCGCCTGCTGTACGCCCGCATGCAGTTCCGGGACGCCTTCTTCCTGCTGCTCCTGGCGCCGGAGTTCTACCTGCCGCTGCGCATGCTCGGCCTGCGCTTTCATGCCGGCATGACCGGGACCAGCGCCGCCCGGCGGATCTTCGCCCTGCTGGATGCCGCCCCGCAGGCGGCGCAGCCGGCAGCGTCCGAACCGCCGCCCAGTTCGTTCGAGGAGATCCGTTTCGAACGGGTCGGTCTGACCTATCCGCAGGGCGGGCTGGCGGCCCTCGACTCGATCGACCTGACGATCCGCCGCGGCGAGCAGATCGCCATCGTCGGCCCCTCGGGGGCCGGGAAGAGCACACTGGCGGCGCTGCTGCTGCGCTTCCTGGAGCCGAGCGCGGGCCGGATCCTGGTCGACGGGCGTCCGCTGGCAGGCATTGACCCGGATGCCTGGCGGGAAACGATCGCCTGGGTGCCGCAGGCGCCGTATCTCTTCCATGGCACCCTGGCGGAGAATTTGCGCCTCGCCCGCCCGCAGGCCACGGCGGACGAACTGGCGGCTGCGCTGGCAGCCGCCGGATTGGAGGATTTCGTCGCTTCGCTTCCGCACGGCCTGGAGACGGCGATCGGCGAACAGGGCGCCCGGTTGAGCGGAGGCCAGGCGCAGCGCCTGGCGCTGGCGCGTGCCCACCTGAAGCAGGCCCCGATCCTGATCCTGGACGAACCCACCTCCAGCCTGGACCCGGCGCTGGAAGCCCGGGTGGAGGCGGCCACGCGCCGGCTGATGCGCGGCCGGACGGTGATCACCATCGCCCACCGGCTGCGAACGGTGGAGAATGCCGACCGCATCCTGGTCCTGAAGGCAGGCCGCCTGGTCGAGTCCGGGTCCCCCCGGGAACTGCGCGCCGCCGGCGGGGTCTATGCCGCCCTGCTCGCCGGACATGCCCAGGGCGGGTCCGATCTCGAAGCGGAGCCTTCCGTGGAAGCGCCTCCCGAAGCGGAGGAGCGAGCCCCGTTCCCAGCCCGGCCGGACCTGGAAACCGGAGCCGGCCGGCAGGTGCTGCCGCGTTTGCTCGCGTTCCTGCGCGGCTCCCGGGGCTGGGTGCTGCTCTCGGTCCTGCTCGGCGCGCTGACCGTCGGAAGCAACATCGGCCTGCTGGGCACCTCGGCCTATCTGATCTCCGCCGCAGCCCTGCACCCTTCGATCGCGGTACTCCAGGTCTCGATCGTCGGGGTGCGCTTCTTCGGCCTGTCGCGGGCCGTCTTCCGTTACCTGGAACGGCTGACCTCGCACAGGGTCACCTTCGAACTGCTCGGCCGGCTGCGCGGCTGGTACTACCGGGCCCTGGAGCCGCTCGTTCCGGCGCGGCTGCTGCGTTACCGGGGAGGGGATCTGCTTGGGCGTGTCCTGGCGGACGTGCAGGCCCTGGAGAATTTCTACGTGCGCGCCGTGGCCCCGCCGCAGGTCGCACTGCTGGTCACGGCCGGGACCACCCTGTTCCTGTCGGCGTACGACGGGCGGATCGCGCTCGTTTATCTGGGATTCGCCGTCCTGCTGGGTTTTGGGCTTTCGCTGGCGAGCGCCTGGCTGGCGCGTTCGGCAGGCCGTCAGCTGACCGACCGGCGCACGCGGCTGCACGCCGGGATCGTCGATCTGCTCCTCGGCATGGCCGATCTGCTGGCCTTCGGACGCGCCCGCGCTTATGCCGCTGAACTGGACCGGGAGGGCGAAGCGTACGGCAGCCTGCAGAGGCGGATGGCGGCGCTCTCCGGTCTCCAAAGTGCACTGTCGCTCCTGCTGACGAACGCCGCCCTCCTGGCGGTTCTCGGCCTCTCGGCCGGCCTGGTGGAGCGGGGACGTCTGCCCGGCGTGCTCCTGGGCGTCCTGCCGTTGATCGTCCTGGCCAGCTTCGAGGCGCTGGTGCCGCTGCCCCAGGCCGGGCAGAGTCTGGCGGCCAGCCTGCGATCGGCGCAGCGCCTGTTCGAGGTCGTCGACGAGCCGCCGGCGGTGTCCGACCGGCCGGGAGTGACGCCGGGCGCAAGCCTGCCGGAACGCGTCCACCTGAAGGTGGATTCGCTGACGTTCACCCACCCCGCCGGTTCCATTCCGGCCCTGCAGGAGGTCTCGTTCGAACTCCCGCCTGGAAAGAGGCTGGCGGTCGTCGGCGCCAGCGGCTCGGGCAAGTCCACCCTGGCGAATCTCCTGCTGCGTTTCCTGGAGCCTGCCTCCGGCCGGATCGAATGGAACGGCCGTGAGATCCATGCGCTTCCGCAGGAGGAAGTTCGGGCCGCCATCGCTGCCTGTCTGCAGCGTTCGCATTTCTTCGATGCCAGTCTCCTGGAGAACATCCGCATTGCCTCTCCACAAGCGGATCCGCAGGCGGTGGCCGCAGCTGCGCGGCTGGCCGGGATCGACGATCTCATTCGCACCCTTCCGGCGGGATACGAGACCCGTCTTGGCGAGCGCGGCCTGCGCCTGAGCGGCGGGGAGCGGCAGCGGCTGGCGCTCGCCCGGGCGCTGCTCCGCCGGGCCCCCATCCTGATCCTGGATGAACCGACGGCCAATCTGGATCCCGCGCACGAGCGCCGGATCCTCGATGCGCTGCTCCGGGCCTGCGCGGCGGAGGGAGGGCGTTCGCTGCTGCTGATCACGCACCGCCTGGTCGGATTGGAACGGATGGACGAGATCCTGGTGCTGCAGGCGGGCCGGGTGATCGAGCGCGGCACGCACGCCGAGTTGCTGCGCAGGCGGGGCTGGTACTCCCGCATGCTCCGCCTCCAGGAAGGCCGGCTTGCGTAGGGATGGATCTTTGCTTGCGCGCCCCATGGTTACATGCTATAATCCTGCCAAGTCCACTGCTTGGATCATCCGCTGGATGACAAGTTGATCGCTCCGAACCCTTACCCTCCTTTGTAAAATCCAACTTAACCACAAGCCCTCCGGGGGGCGCTTGCCTATTTCATCATCCCATCCCTTGAAAGCAACGAGAACTTCATATGAACATCCTGGAATTTGAGAACAAACCGCTGGCCGATATGCGCGCACTGGCCAAAGACTTCAACGTGGCGAACGCCGCCCGCTTGAAGAAAGAAGCCCTGATCCTGAGCATCTGCCAGGCGGAAGCCGCCCAGCAGGGGATCGAGATGCGCGGCGGCATTCTCGAGATCATGGGCGAGGGCATCGGTTTCCTGCGCTCCGCCCGCTACAGCATCAGCGAGGATGACATCTACGTCTCCCAGGCGCAGTTGCGGCGTTACGAACTGCGCTCCGGGGACATGGTCATCGGCCACGTCCGCCCGCCGCGTGAGTCCGAGCGCCATTGGGGGCTGGTCAAGGTCGAATCGGTCAACGGTGTCGACCCCGAACAGGCGCGCCACCGGCCGCGTTTCGAGGACCAGACCCCGATCTTTCCGGACAAACGCTTCGACCTGGAGACCGAGCGCGACATCCTCGCCACCCGCCTGATCAACCTGGTCACGCCGATCGGCCGCGGCCAGCGCGGCTTGATCGTCTCCCCGCCCAAGGCCGGCAAGACCACGATCCTCAAGCAGATCGCCAACGGCATTTCCACCCAGTACCCGGACATCCACCTGATGGTCGCCCTGATCGGCGAGCGCCCGGAGGAAGTGACCGACATGGACCGCTCGGTGGATGCGGAAGTGATCGCCTCCACCTTCGATGAGCCGGTCACCTCGCACGTGCGCACCGCCGAGATCGCCCTGGATCGCGCCAAGCGGCTGACCGAGATCGGACGGCACGTGGTCATCCTGATGGACTCGATCACCCGGCTGGCCCGGGCCTACAACCTGGTCGTCAACCCCTCCGGCCGCACCCTGTCCGGCGGCATGGACCCTTCCGCCCTCTACCCGCCCAAACATTTCTTTGGCGCCGCCCGCAATCTCGAAGAGGGCGGCTCGCTGACGATCATTGCCACCTGTCTGGTGGACACCGGTTCCCGCCTGGATGACGTGGTCTACGAAGAGTTCAAGGGAACCGGCAACATGGAACTGCACCTTTCCCGCAAGCTGCAGGAACGGCGCATCTTCCCGGCGGTCGATATCGAGCGCTCCTCCACCCGCCGCGAGGACCTGCTGCTCGGCCCGGATATCCTGCAGCGCGTCTGGACCATGCGCCGCATGTACATCCAGATGGTTTCCGGCCCGCCGCAGGGCGCCGGGATGGATCCGGCGGTCGCCACCGAGGCGCTGCTGCAGCGCATCGCCAAGACCAAGAACAACCAGGATTTCCTGGAAACGCTCACGGAAGGTCTATGAGCCGAACGGATCGGGTAAAATTTCCCCCTCGCCTGCTTGGCGGTATTTCCTGGGGGATCACCCTGGCGCTCGTCGCCGCCGGCATTGGAGTGGCCGTCTGGAGGCTGTCGCCCGCGCCTGCGCGGGCCTCGGAACCCACGCCCGCGGAGAACGGCAGCCTGACGGGCCTGCCCACGTTCGCAGACGATGACAGTTCGACGCCCGCCATCGTCCGCAAGGTCGAGATGGTCACCGAGCGGGATGCGAACCTGCGCTATGGCGTGGTCGAGTACACGGTCAAACGCGGCGATACGGTTTCGTCCATCGCCGATTCGTTCGGCCTCAAGTCCAGTTCGGTCATGTGGGCGAACGAGGAACTGATGCGCAACGGCCCCAACAGTTTGCGCGTCGGGCAGCAGCTGTTGATCCCGCCGGTCGACGGGGTCCTTTATCAGTGGGAGGATGGCGACTCGGTCGAAACGGTTGCTGACGTCTTCCAGTCGACCCCCGAAGACATCCTTTTCTGGCCGGGCAACGATATCGACCTGTCCAACCCGGTCATCGCTGCCGGCGCGTATGTCATGGTGCCGGGCGGTAAATCGGATGCGATTGAGTGGATCTCGGCAAGTGCCGGCGGGATCGGGACCGGCACATCCACGGGGAGCACCACGTCCTGTGGCGATGGCGGACCGGTGGGCGGGGGTGGCACCTTGATGTGGCCATCGCCCTATCACTATATCAACGGAGGCAATCAGTTCAGCTCCACCCACCTGGCGATCGACCTGTACGCCCCGGAGGGAACGGAGATCTACGCCGCCGACAATGGCGTGGTGGTCTGGTCTTCGTTCGGCGCCTGGAACGGCGGGTATGGCAATGTGGTCCGGATCGACCACCGCAACGGTTTTTCCACGCTGTACGGCCATCTCAGCCAGGTCAACGTCGGGCTGTGCCAGTCGGTCTATGCCGGCCAGGTGATCGGTCTCTCCGGGAACACCGGGAATTCCTTCGGCGCCCATCTGCACTTCGAGGTGCGCCAGGGTGGCGGTTACATGAACCCCTGGGATTTCCTGCCGCCGCCCTAGGCCGTTGAGACGCCTTTTTCAGGTGAGATGAATTCGAATTCGTTGCGACGCGTGCTGGCGGACCTGCCTCTCGGGGAGGTCCGCTTTTTTGCCTCCACCGGCTCGACCAACGATGAGGCCCTGGCCTGGGCGTCGCAGGACGCTCCCGATCTTTCCCTTGTGGTTGCCGAAGAACAGACCGCCGGACGCGGCCGCGGCGAGCGCCGCTGGACGACCGTATCCGGCGCTGCACTGGCGTTCAGCCTGATCCTGCGCCCGCAGGCATGGCCCGGCCTCCTCCCGGCCGTCTATCCCGCCCTGGGCGCACTGGCCGTCTGCTCGGCGCTGGAAGACCTGGGGCTGGCGCCGAGGATCAAGTGGCCGAACGACATCCTGCTTGGCGGCCGCAAGGCATGCGGGATCCTGGCCGAGTCGATCTGGCGCGGGGAGACGGTCGATCGTCTCGTGCTCGGGATCGGCCTGAATGTCGCTCCGCAATCCGTGCCGGTGCAGGGGCTGGCCTTTCCGGCCACCTGCCTGGAAGCGGAACTGGGCGCGCCGGTCGATCGGCTGGACCTGCTGCGCTCGATCCTGGCGTGGATCCTCCAGTGGCGGCAGAGGGCGAAGGGGACCGAATTCTGGGGATCCTACCGGAAGCGCATGGCCTACCTGGGGCAGGCGGTGATCGTCTTTGGCGCCGGCAAGGCGATCTGCGAGGGCATGCTGGAGGACATCGACGCCGGAGGCGGGATCCGCATCCGCGACCGGGATGGGACCGTCCACACGATCCATTCCGGCGAGCTGCACCTGCGCCCGGTTGTATGATATACTTTTTTCGAGGTGAGTTATGCTAGACGATCTCCGCAATCAGGCGTCCTTCGATCCTGGCAAGGAACCTCCGCCAGAGATCACCCCGGTCAAACGCTCGAGGCAGATGGGTGAGCGTCGTTCGTTCGACCAGATGACCGGGATGACTGCCGCCCAACGCTTCATCCTGGCGGTCATGCTGTTCGCCATCGTCTGTCTGCTGGGGTTTGCCGGCCTGGTCGTCACCGGCAAGATCGTGCCCCCGTTCATGCCATAACATTCCCGTCGCAAAGAAAACGCCCGGTGTCCATGCAGACGCCGGGCGTTGTATTTCTACAGGTTGGGCAGTTCGAACTGCCTGCCGGGTTCGGGGACGGCTTCGCCGTTGGTCTTCACCCCGGCTTTCTTCAACTCGGCCGTGGCGGTGCGGGCGATGGAAGCGACCCGATCCCCGTCCTTGACATCCATCAGGCGGATGCCGCGCGTGGCCCGGCCGGACTGCTTGACGTCCTTGACCTTCATGCGCAGGACCATGCCGTTTGCCGAGATCAGGGTCAGGTCGTCGGCCTCCTGGACGACGCGCGCCGCGCTGATCACGCCGATCTTGTCGGCGGCATCCTTGGCGATCGTCTGCACGCCGCCGGTGGCGCGGCCCTTGGCCGGATATTCGCTCAGCGGGGTGCGCTTGCCGTAACCCTGGCTGGTGACCAGGACCAGGTCGCCGCCCGCTTCGACCACCTCCATGCTGGCGACCTTGTCATCCTTCTCCAGGCGGATGCCGGCCACGCCGCTGGCGCTGCGGCCCATGGCGCGCACTTCGCCCTCGGCGATGCGCAGGGCCTTGCCCTGTTCGGTGACCAGGATGACCTCGTCATTGCCGCGGGTCAGTCGCGCCCAGCCGAGCTCGTCCTTGTCTTCCAGTCCGATGGCGATGATGCCGGAGGGGCGCACGGCGGACAGCTCGCCGAGCGACATGCGCTTGATCCGCCCGCTGCGCGTAGCCAGGGTAATGTATTCCGCGGCCTCGAAGTTGGGCACGGAAACCGCCGCAGTGATCACCTCCCCGGCGTCCAGCGAGAGCACGTTGACCAGCGGGATGCCCTTGGCGGCCCGGTCCGCATCCGGGATCTGGTAGACCTTTTCCGAATAGACCTTGCCGCGGTCGGAGAAGAACAGCATCGTATCCAGCGAACGGGCGGGGATGAGGGTCAGGATCTCGTCCTCCTCCTTGGTGGCATGCCCGGTGACGCCCTTGCCGCCGGTGCCCTGCGAGCGGAAGGAGGCCGCCGCAACGCGCTTGACATAGCCGCGGGCGGTCAGGCTGATCAGGACGGCCTCGTCCGGGACCAGGTCCGCTTCGCTCAGGTTCTCGACGGCCTCCCCGGCGATGTGGGTGCGCCGTTCGTCGCCAAATTTCTCGGTCAGTTCGCGCAGGTCGTCCTGGATCAGGGCCAGGATCTTCTTCGGGTTGGCCAGCAGGTCCTCCAGGTGGGCGATCTGCTGTTTAACCTGCCTGTATTCGTCCTCGATCTTCTGGCGTTCGAGGGCGGCCAGGCGGCGCAGCTGCATGTCCAGGATGGCCTGGGCCTGCAGTTCGCTCAGCTTGAAGCGCTTCATCAGGCGTTCCTTGGCGGTGTCCGCATCCGGGGACTCGCGGATGGTCTGGATGACCGCGTCCAGGTTGTTCAGGGCGATGGTCAGGCCTTCCAGGATGTGCGCCCGGGCCTTGGCCTTTTCGAGCTCGAACCGGGTGCGGCGGGTGATGACCGTCTGGCGGTGTTCGAGGAAGATCTGCAGCGCTTTCTTGAGCGGCAGCAGGCGCGGCTCGCCGTCCACCAGGGCCAGCATCTGCACGCCGAAGGTGGTCTGCAGCGGGGTGTACTTGTAGAGCTGGTTGAGGACCTTCTTGGGCTGGGAGCCGCGCTTGAGCTCGATGACGATCGACATGCCGCGCCGGTCGGACTCATCGCGCAGGTCGGAGATCGAGTCGATCTTCTCCTCGCGCACCAGGTCGGCAATGCGCTCGATCAGGCTGGACTTGTTGACCTGGTAGGGGATCTCGGTGATGACGATGCGGTGGCGGTTGCCGGACATCTCCTCGATGTGGGCCTTGCCGCGCAGTACGATGCGTCCCTTGCCGGAGCCGTAGGCGGCCTCGATGCCCTCGGTCCCGACGATGATGCCGCCGGTGGGGAAGTCCGGCCCGGGGACGAACTTCATCAGGAACTCGATCGGGATCTCGTCCATCGAGTCGTAGTTGTTGATCAGGTAGATCAACGCCGCGGCGAGCTCCTTCAGATTGTGCGGAGGGACGTTGGTGGCCATGCCGACGGCGATGCCGGCCGAACCGTTCAATAGCAGGTTGGGCAACCGGGAGGGCAGGACGGTGGGTTCCTTGAGCGAGCCATCGAAGTTGTCGCTGAAATCGACCGTGTTCTTTTCCAGGTCGGCCAGCATCTCCTCGGCCATCTTGTGCAGGCGCGCCTCGGTGTAGCGCATGGCGGCCGGGGCATCCCCGTCGACCGAGCCGAAGTTGCCCTGTCCGTCGACCAGCATATACCTCATGGAGAAATCCTGCGCCATGCGGGCCATCGACTCGTATACAGCCGAGTCGCCATGGGGATGATATTTGCCCAGGACCTCGCCAACGATGCGGGCGGATTTCTTAAAGGACGAGTTCGAGCGGATGCCCATGTCGTCCATGGCGTACAGGATGCGCCGGTGGACGGGCTTGAGGCCGTCGCGGGCGTCCGGCAGGGCACGGGCGACGATGACAGACATGGCATAGTCCAGGTAGGCGCTGCGCATCTGCTCGTCGATGTCGGCCATCTGCACGGTGCCGATGACCTGTTTGACGGGCTCGGGAATGGTATCGTTGGTTTCGGGTTCGACCATGGCGGAATTCCTTTGGCAGAAAAGACACGAAGGATTCTTGGCTGCTCCTTCGTGTCCCAATGGTTTGAATCGTTAAGCGGACGGATTATACCGCAAACAGCTTGCCAAATTAACCAGGGGCAGGTATAATCCCGCCTTGCTTCGGGGCGTGGCTCAGTCCGGTTAGAGCGCTGCGTTCGGGACGCAGAGGTCGGCGGTTCAACTCCGCCCGCCCCGACCATGTAAGAACCGCCGACTCCCGATCGGCGGTTTCCCAATTTTCATTGGACTGGCGCAACTCCTTCCGCCGCGACCATGTAAGAACCGCCGACTCCCGATCGGCGGTTTCCCATTTTCATGGGACTGACGCAACTCATTCCGCCGCGACCGTGGTAAAGCTGCCGACACCCAATTATCGGTTTCCCATTTTCATGGGACTGACGCAACTCATTCCGCCGCGACCGTGGTAAAGCTGCCGACACCCAATTATCGGTTTCCCATTTTCATGGGACTGATGCAACTCATTCCGCCCCAACAAGTAAGAACCGCCGACCCCGATCGGCGGTTTGTTTTCTTCAGACAAGGGCCGCCGTTTTCCCCCTGTATGGGGGTGTCAGGGTCGATATGGCATGGCCAGCGCGGCTCGCCAGATCTCCAGGCCGGGGCGCGGATTTCCGGCTTCATCGTACAGGCCGGTATCCCGCCAGACGGCATGCCATTCGATCCGTCCCATCTTCCGCCAGAGCGGGTCGTAATCCCGTAAAACAAAATTGACGACAAAAACGAAACGCTGTTCCTGGGCCTGCGCAAACAGGTCGGCAATGAAGCGTTGCTGGTCGGATGCATCCGCATCGAACCGCAAACCGTAGGATGGTAGCTCCAGCGTTTCGGCGATCATGCCTGACTCGGCGATGGCGATCGGTTTGCCGGGGTTCAGGGACCACAGGTCCGCCCACATTGTTTCGGGGTAATCCGTTCCATAGGCGGTCATGAACGGGTAGAGAGACAGGGCAAAATAGTCCGAGTAGGGGACGATATCCTGCAGGGCCTGCATCTGGGCGGCGTGGTCCGCATCGGTGTACCCATCTAGCAGGTCGGGTCCGGTAATGGAGACGAAGACCGGCAGGCCGGGATGGCGGGCCTTCAGTTCCGTGTAAACCGAGCGATGCAGATTCAGATACTCTGTCCATTTCTCTGGCGCATTCTGCATCAACAGATTGACTTCGATGCCGATGTTCAGATAGTCCGGCTGGAAATATTCGATGACCCGTTCGGCATAGTTGAGCCAGGCTGCTTTTACATCCGGATCGTCGAAACGGGCGGCGTCCCATGGGGCGGGAAGCGGCATGTCGTCCGCGGCGGCGCGATATGGTGCCAGGGAATCGCGTCCGATGCTGACAGGCGTGATGGCCACGTATACGGCGTGGTCATTCGGAATATGACTGCGGTCCTGCTCCCACTGCTGCATGATGTGCGGGTCGAAATCGGTTCCGGACAGAGCTTCCGGCCAGGGAATGCCGTTGTCCAGGTGGATGGCGATCAGGTCTGCGTCCGCGGCGATGTGAGCGTAAGTGAAATCGACGGCTTCCTGGGAAATGTCATGCGGAAAAGGGGTGAAGCCGAGACGGAAGCTGCGGGATTCCAGTGAGAACGGTTCAGGCAGGGGCGCAGCCGGGGCGGTCGCGGGGGAACCACAGGCGAGCAGGGAGAAGGCCAGCATGCAAACCGGCAGGACGGGGGCAGAATGCATTTTCATGGATCGATGCCATTCATCGTTGCGGGTTTCTGCTTCCAGATCTTGACCAGACTGAGAACGAGCAGGATGAATCCGGCTGGCATCGTCACAGCATAAACGGCCCAGCCGGTCGGCAATTGCCAGGGCAGCAGGGATGCGCTCTCGTAGACCAGGATGGCGGTCAGCGGAGCCAGGAGCAGACCCAGATAGGAAGGGATGCGCCGCGGGTGGTTTTCGACGACGTCCAGGTAACTGCCTTCGTGCGTCAGTTTTCGGTGGCGTGCCAGGGGGACCAGGAGGATGGCAAGCAGGGGAGGAAACACGGCAAGGGAGATCGGCGTGGATGGGATACCCAGCACGAACAGGACGGCAAAGGCCGGGATAGCCAGGAGCATCCCTGGCTTCGATGGTTGGAAGTGGGCCGGCCCCAGCCGGTTGAAGGACGCGTATGCGAGCAGGAGCAAGAGGCTCGACACTAGCGCGTATCCGGCAAAGCTGCCTGTGGTTGTGATCGTTTCCGGCTCTTCGTACCACCAGAAGATCCCCCAGATTCCCCAGAACAGCCCCAACCCCAGGCTGTCGCGCAGGATCGAACGGAGGCTGCCGGATTTCAGGTCGAGGCGCAGGCGATGCCAGCCGAACCAGACGCTGATCAGCGCGTGCCAGGCCAGACCTGTCCAGGAGATCTGCAGCGGAAAGACGGCGTACATCGTCTGCACGATCACGCCCTCCGTCAGCCAGCCGAACAGCGCCCCGCACAGGAAGAGGGTCCAGGGATCGCGGACATGAAAGAAGCGGATGGCGGCCAGGAACACATAGCCTGCCAGGGAATAGGCCAGCCAGGTGCCGAGCCAGCCGGCCAGGGAGTCCTCCGGGCGCGGCCGCGCCCAGAAGATGAGCTCCGAGTAGAACATCAGGATGTACCCGGTGGCAAGGGTGAGGAGCAGGGTGCGGAACACGCGCATGTGATTAATACAGAACGGGGATGCCGGAAGTTGCATCCCCGTCCGGATCAGTCGGCATTGGTGTGTTGGGCGGCGATCTTCTCGCGCGTCTCGTGGTGGACCTGCCTCGTCAATGGATAGAAGAAGGCGAAGGCGATCCCGCCCAGCAGGAAGATGGATGGCAGCGGTCCCATCAGGAAGCGGATGGCGTTCTGCGCGCCCGCGGTCTGTTCGGGGGCGTTCGACACGAATCCGCTCGCATCGAGCAGCAGCAGCGCCAGCGGGATGGCGATCGAGGAGGCGACCTTGCGGAACAGGGTCACCAGGGCATAGAAGACCCCTTCGTGCCGGGCGCCCGATTCGAGCTCGTCCACCTCGACCGCGTCCGGGATCATCGCCCAGGGGAGCACATGCACGGCCGAGACGCCCACCCCGGCCATGGCGGCCAGGGTCAGGACCAGCCACAGTCCCAGCGTGGGCGGGATGAAGATCAGCGTGATCATGACCGCGGCCAGGAAGACCATCCCGGCGATGTAGGCCTTGCGCTTGTCGGTCTTTTTGGACGCCCAGACCCAGAAGGGCAGGACCAGGATGGCGCTGATGAAGACCGTCCCGGCGACGATCGGGGCTTCGTCCTCCAGGGCCATGCGGTATTCAAGGAAGTAGAAGAGCTGGTTCTCGATGATCGACATGGCCGTCCAGGTGAACAGAAAGATGCCCATGGCAAAAATGAACGGCCGGTTTTTGCGGGCGGCGCGCAGCGATTCGCGGATCGAGGGCTGTTTCTGCTCCGCATACTCGCGTTTTTCGCGCGTCCCGAAAAAGGTCAGCAGCAGCGGCAGGGCGGAGGCGATGGCGAAAATAAATCCCATCAGCAGGGCGCGGTCGACGTTGGCCGGGACGGTCTCGCCGACGATCATCAGCGGGACGACGAAGGCGACCAGTCCGCCGATCAGCGAGAAGGCCATGCGGTAGCTGGTCAGGGAGGTGCGCTCGTCGTAGTCCTGGGTCAGTTCCGGGGTCAGGGCGAAATACGGCATGGTCACGAAGGTGACCATCGTGTCGAAGAAGAAATATGCGGCGGCATAATAGGCCACCAGCGCCCACTGGTTCGAGAAGGACGGCACCCACCACATCATCAGGAAGGAGATCCCGAACGGGATGAAGCCGAAGAGCAGGTAGGGGCGGCGGCCCCAGCGGGAGCGCGTCCGGTCGCAGATGTAGCCGATGATCGGATCGTTGATGTAATCCCAGGATTTGCCGATGAAGATGGCCAGGGCGGCCATGCGGGCGGGCAGACCGACCATGTCGGTCAGGAAGATGGCGAAAAGGACCGCCACACACGAGTCGACGAAGGCGAAACCGAAATCAGCCGAGCCATAGAAGAGTTTGGTGTACCAGGGGATTTTGTCCTGCCGGGTCGTCATCGCGATCCTCTCCAGATTTGGATGAGTGTATTGTACAGGATAACACCAGATTCCGATAAAATATGCGCCGACAATTCTCGGGAAACGCTATAATGGATATGTCATCCAGGGATGACATATCACGTGCATGGCCCCGGAGGCGGAATGCTCACTCTTGATCTGAAAAAACAGTTGAAGCATCTGTATCAGCCGTCGCCCAAAACGATCGAAACGGTCGAGGTCCCGGCGATGGAATTCCTGATGATCGACGGCGCCATCGAGCCGGGCCAGGCGCCCGGCACATCCCCCCTGTTCCAGGAGAACACCGGAGCGCTGTACGGCATGGCCTACACCCTGAAATTCCTGTTCAAGAAGCGCCCGGTCGACCCGGTGGATTACCCGGTCATGGCTCTGGAGGGACTCTGGTGGGTCGTGGATGGGCATTTCGATATTCGCGTCAAGGACAACTGGTGGTATACGCTTATGATCCTGGTGCCGGACCTGGTCACCGCGGAGGCCTTCGAGCAGGGGTTGGCCCAGATGAAGAAAAAAAAGGGCGACCAGCCGGCCTTTTCCCGCCTGCGGTTGGAGAGTTTCACCGAGGGCCTGTGCGTCCAGACGATGCACATCGGACCGTATGCCACCGAGCCGGAGACCCTCGACCGGATGCATGCCTACATGACGGCCAGCGGTCTTCAGGACCGGGTCGGGCTGGGCGGCAAGCATCACGAGATCTACCTGGGCGACCCGCGCCAGGCCGCGCCGGAAAAGCTCAAGACCGTGCTGCGGCATCCGGTGGAAAGGCGATAACCGCAATGGCCGCCCTGGACTGGCTGCTCGAGGAGACGGACCCGGGCGCCCGCTACCTGGCCCTGCGGGACCTGGCCGGGCGGCCGGCGGAAGATCCGGAACTTACTGCGGCCCGGCAGGAGGCGCACACCCGCGGGCCGATCGCACAGGTCCTGGCGAACATGCACCCGGACGGCTACTGGTCCGAACCCGGTCCGGGCTACCTGCCGAAGTACACCTCCAGCGTCTGGTCGCTGTGTCTGCTGGCGCAGTTGGGGGCATTGGCCAGCATGGACGAGCGCATCGCCACGGCCTGCGCTTACCTGCTGGAGAACGACCTGACCGCAGGCGGTCAATTCACCGCCAGCGGGGCGCCCTCCGGCACGGCCGACTGCCTGCAGGGCAACCTGTGCGCGGCGTTCCTGTCCCTTGGATACGAGGACCCGCGTCTCGACCAGGCTTACGAATGGATGGCGCGCACGGTCACGGGCGACGGGATGGCACCCGCCTCGGATCGCCATGCCCCGCTGAGGTATTACGCCGGGAAGTGCGGGCCGCTTTTCGCCTGCGGCTCGAACGACCGGCAGCCCTGCGCCTGGGGCGCGGCCAAGGTCATGCTGGCCTTCGCCCGCCTGCCTGATCAGCGGCGCACGCCGCTGATCGAAAAGGCGATCGGGCAGGGCGTCGAGTTCCTGCTCGGGACCGACCCGGCCCGGGCGGAGTATCCCTCCCCCTACGCTCCCAAGCCGAGCGGGAACTGGTGGAAGTTCGGTTTCCCGGTCTTCTACGTGACGGATCTCCTGCAGATCGCCGAAGCCCTGGTCGCCCTGGGGCATGGCGGCGATCCCCGCCTGCAGAACGCGCTGGAATGGATCCGCGGCAGGCAGGACGGGCAGGGGCGCTGGGCGCTGGAATATGATTATTCCGGCAAGACCTGGGTCGAGTTCGGAGAGAAGAAGCAGCCCAATAAATGGGTCACGCTGCGCGCCCTGCGGGTGCTGCAGCAGGCGAGCTGAGGATCAACTCGCATGGCGCGACGAAAAAGCGGGTGGATGCGCATCCACCCGCTTTCGATTTATTCGCTCACTGTCCGAAATCTCCAGACTGCCAGCAGCACGAACAGGAGTGCGTATCCCATCAGGGCGGCGGCAGGTAGCAGGGCCGCCTCGAGACCCAATCCCCGCGAGAGGATGTTCTGGAACCCGTCCAGCGCCCAGGCGACCGGCGAGACATGCCCGATGGCTTGAAACGCGGGACCGGTGACCTCGAGCGGCACCCAGGCCCCGCCCAGCGCGGACAGGATGAACATCGGCAGCAGCGAGAACATGATCGCCTGTTCTTCGGACTTTGCAAGCACGCCGATCAGCAGCCCCAGCCCGCCGATGCACAGGGCGGCGGTCAGCGCCAGCAGCAGGGTCGCCCCGGCATGGCGGAAATAATCCAGCTTCAGGACCAGCTGCCCGAAGACGATCAGCAGCAGGAACTGGGCCAGCAGCAGAAGCACGATGCCAAGATAGTGGCCGATCAGGATCTGGAAACGCGTGGTGGAGGTGGTCAGGATGCGCTGCAGGCAGCGGTTCCGGCGCTCGTTGACCATCACCTGGGCGGCGGTCAGCAGGCCGGCGATGGCGAACTGCAGCATCATCCCGGGCGCGGAGTGGCTGAAGGCATTCCCCTCCGCCTGCGTGGTGGACGGGATGACGGTCGTGTCCTCTACGTGCACCGGCGGATCCTGCCAGGCCGCCAGGGCCTCGGCCAGGGCCGGCTCGAAATCGGCTGCGTCCCCGCTGACCGTTACGGTGATCCGAGCGGTGCGCACGGCGTTCATCAGGCGGGTGGAGATGGTCAGGAGGTCGCCCTGCACGCTCATCCCCGCCAGGCTGGACGGGTCGATGAAGGAGGTCAATGCAATGGGCGTTCCCGTCCGTGCGGCCGCTCCGTACCCGGCGGGGATGACCACCGCCGCGGCCAGGTCCTGCCCGGCGACCTGGCGTTCGAGATCGGCTGCAGTCGCTTCAGGGTCCGTGACCGGCCGCAGCACGGTCGAACCGTTCAGCAGGTCGATCAGGGCGGCGCTCAGGTCGTTGCCGTCCAGGTCAAGCACGCCGACGGGCAGGCGCGGGTCCGCGGGCGCCTTGCCGGACCCGCTGAAGGCGAAGCCGAACAGCAGCGTGAAAATGATCGGCATCCCCAGCAGGAACAGGAAGGTCATCCAGTTGCGGGTCAGTTCGGTCAGGTCTTTCAAGGTGATGTCAAGGATGCGTTTCATGATTGACTTCCTTTTTTCTTGGAGGGCAGGCTTTCGCCTGCGGTTGGCGGACTGAAGTCCGCGCTCCGCGAAGATCTATGCATACCGTCTCTGGAAGCGCCAGACGCCGATGACGAAGAAGGCGGCCGTCCAGGCCAGGGTGACCAGCGCGCTCAGGGCGATCGCGCCGAGCGGGGCGCCGCCGGCTCCGTCGATCAGCATACGCGTGATCCAGCCCTGCGGCATGCTCAACGAGATGGAGTCGATCACCGGGTTGGCGCCGCCGGAAAAGCCCAGGAAGATCGGCATCGCCCCGATCCAGGTCGTGATGGTCAGCACACCGCCGTAGATCGCGCCGCCCTGCTTGCTGTTCTTGAGCAGCGAGTTGATGAAGATGCCGAAGGCGGAGGCGTTCAGCACGATGCTGACCGCCAGCAGCGTGACGGCCTGCCAGGAGCCCCAGTCCGCCCGGAAGACCAACCGGGCGGCCAGCAGCAGGACCAGCACCTGCACCGTGACCGTCAGCAGCACGCCCAGGAACTTGCCGGTCAGGATGGAAGCCGGCCGGGTGGGGGTGGTGAACAGGCGCGGCAGGGTCAGCTGTTCCTCCTCCTGCAGGATGCCCGCGCCGGTCGCCACGCCGGTGTAGTAGGCATAGAAGATCAGCATGGCGCCCATCACCAGGCCGACTATGGCCAGCGCCGGGTTGCCCTGCGCTTCCTGCCCGACCGGGACCTGCACATCCAGCAGCGCGGCGGACGGATCCCCCTGCGGCTGGGAGGCCAGGTAGAGTCCGACCACCTGGCCGATGACGGCCGGGTCGCTCGACCCGGTCCGGGCCATGACCACGTCCACCGCGATGCGGGCGCCGGAAAGGCCGTCCATGAACTGGTTCAGGATGGATTTGACGATGCCCGGGCCGATGCTCAGGGTCGGGTCCTGGTAGAACTCCAGGCTGGCCTGCCCGTCGAGGGCGGAGAACCGGGCGGAGAAATCTGCCGGGAGGATCAGGGCCACGCCGGCTTCCTGGCTGTCGACCAGGGCGCGTGCCGCGGCCGGGTCCGTTTCGAGGCGCACCGCGAGCAGATCGGCGAACTCCGGGCTTTGCAGCGTGGCGGCGATCAGCGCGCCGAGCGAGTCGCTCTGCGCCGCCTGCGGGAAGGCGGCCATGGCCTGCTGGAACTCCGGACCGCCGCGGTCCTGGTTGACAATCACCACGCGGGTGACGGGCACCTCGAATTCCGCCTCCCCGCCGCCGCCGTTGCCGAACATGACGTAGAACAGGGCCGGCACGAGCAGCGGGATGACGAACATAAAGACCAGGGCGAACGCGCTGCGGAACGAGCGCTTCATGTCCTTGATGGCAATGTCCAGGATTTTCATGGCAGCCTCTAATCGCGCAGGGCGCGGCCGGTCAGGTGCAGGAAGACCGCTTCCAGGTTGGGTTCCAGGATGTCCACGGAGGTGATGCGCACGCCGCTGGCTGCGGCCGTTTCGAACAACCGCGGCAGGACCTGGTTGCTGTCGTCGGCCAGGACCGTCAGGATCCCGTCCTGCGCGTCGACGTTCCGGACACCTTTGATTTTCTTCCAAGATTCGATCACCCGGTCCGATCCGGCATTGAGGGTCAGGGTGATGCGGTCGGCCTGGCCGACGATGCGGACCAATTCGGCATGCGTCCCGGCGGCGATCAAGCGGCCGTGGTCCAGGATGGCGATGTGGTCCGAGAGCTCCTGCGCCTCTTCCATGTAATGGGTGGTGTAGAGCACGGTCGTCCCGGCCCGCTTCAGTTCCAGGATCGAGTCCAGGATGCTGCGCCGGCTCTGCGGGTCGATGCCCACGGTCGGCTCGTCCATGAAGATGACCTGCGGCTTGTGCAGCAGGGCCACGCCGATGTTGACCCGGCGCTTCATCCCGCCCGAGTATTTCTTGATGCGCTCCTTCGCCCGGTCGGCCAGGCCGATGACCTCCAGGACCTCGTCGACGCGCGCCTTGAGGGCCGGGCCGCGCAGGCCGTACATTCTGCCCCAGAAGGCCAGGTTCTCGCGCGCCGACAGGTCCTCGTACAGGGCGATCTCCTGCGGGACGACGCCCAGCACGGACTTGACGCCCAGCGGGTCGCTGCGCAGCGAGTGGCCCAGGATCACGGCCTCTCCGCCGTCGGGGCGCAGCAGGCAGGAGAGCATCGAGAGGGTGGTGGTCTTGCCGGCGCCGTTCGGCCCCAGCAGGCTGAAGATCTCGCCCCGGTCGACGCTGAAGCTGACCCCGTCGACGGCCTTGTTCTCGCCGAACGACTTGCGCAATTCCTTGATTTCGATCGCAGTGTTTGCAGACATTTTCTTTTTCCTTCTGTTCAAGCGTTATCGAACCAGCAGGCCCAGGATCGGGAAGGCCATCAGGACGAGGAAGACGGCGACCAGCAGCCAGGCGATCCAGCGTTTTTCGGCGTGGTCGACCCAGGCATGCAGGACCAGCGCGTAGACGAACGACTGGAGCAGCACTTCCGGCAGCCCGCGCAGATGGGAGGCGAGTGGCACCTGGGTGTAGAGCAGGCCTTCGATGGAACCCGGGGTGGGCCCGTAGGTGGAGAAGATGCCCAGGACCGCCAGCAATCCCCACATCGTCAGCCAGCCGTACTTATTCTGGAAAAGGTTCGCCCGCAGCGGGTAGAATGCCAGGGCAAAGAGCATCCCGCGCACGGGCTGGAAGAGCGGACCGAGCATCACCCAGGTGGAATCGTAAGGACGCATGAATCCAGCCAGGGAAGGAATGGCGAACAGCCCTTCGTAGTGGAACAGGCTGGCGGCGGCCAGGCCGGCCAGGAAGTACGTGATCGTGTGGACGACCGCCGATTTGCATGTCAATCCGATCAGGGAGATGTTTTTTGTTTCCATCTTTTTCCTCCTTGCCTGCTTCCGCACTTCTTTCTGGATCATTACTTGTCGAGCGCCGTGAGCGCCAGCCCGAACAGGCCGATGCCCAGCAGTAGGATCTGCCCGCGGCTGTCCATCACGCCCAGGATGTTCGTCACCACGACGGCCACGGCCATCGCCAGGGCAACGCCCTTGAAGACCAGGTCGACGATCTTGCCGGTGTTCTTTTTCGCAGCCATAGGATTTGCCTCCTTGCAAATTGTTACCGGCAGTATACGTCCGGCGACGGATCCCGCCATCGTCCTGCGGTGCAGGCCGGCCCTGTCCGTTCGGACAGTGTCCTCGCGGACAATGGCAATCCACGGCCGATACGATACAATAAGAGTGCCATGAAAAAGCTCAGACCCCTCTCCCGCCTGTTCAGCGATGAAAACGACTTCACGCGACCTTTCTTTATCTTTCTGACGGCGGTGATGATCGGGCTGTACGTCTGGTCCCTGAACGACTCGCCGGCCCTGGATTCTGCCTGGGAGATCGCCCTCTTCACTACTTTGATGGCTCTCCACATCGGGCTGTACTGGCTTGCGCCCCTGGTTTTCGCTCACCCGCGCTGGTTGGCGCCCTACCTCGCCGTCCAGGGCGCGTTGGCCCTGTCCATGGGCTGGCTGGTCCGGGTGGTGTGGATCACCTATGGTCTCTACCCCGGACTGATCGGGCTCGTGATCGGCATGCCCATCCGGCGGATCTGGCGCATCCTGGCAGTCGTCGCGAACGTCGGCCTGTCGCTGATCAACTATATTTTTATCAACGGATCGGAAGGTGCCCTCTGGTGGGTGATGGGGACCATCCCGGTCGTGATCTTCGTGATGATCTACGTCCTGCTCTACCTGCGCCAGGCGGAGGCGCGCGCCCAGGCCCAGTCCCTGCTGCAGGAACTGGAGACGGCCAATCGTCAACTGCGCGAGTCCGCCGCGCGCGTCGAGGACCTGACCATCGCCGCCGAGCGCCAGCGCATGGCGCGCGAACTGCACGATACCCTCTCCCAGGGACTGGCCGGCCTGATCCTGCAGCTGGAAGCGGTCGATGCCCACCTGGCACAGGAGAAGGTGGATCGGGCGCGTACGATCGTGCGCGAGACGATGGAGCGGGCGCGCCACACCCTGACGGAAGCCCGCCGGGCGATCGACGACCTGCGCGCGCCGCAGGCCCCCGGCCTGGGGGAGGCGGTCCGGGCCGAAGCGGAGCGGTTCACGGCGGCCACCGGCATCCCCTGTGCGCTGACGCTCGAACTGACCGCCGCGGTACCCGAAGCGTGTGCCGAGGTCGCCATCCGGGTGGTGAGCGAAGGCCTGAGCAATGTCGCCCGGCATGCGCGGGCCGGGAGCGCGAGTTTGCGTATAGCCAATGTTATGAAGACGAATACCCTGGAGATCGAGATCGCGGATGACGGGGTCGGTTTCGATGCGCAGGCGGTCGAGGCCGGACACTATGGGCTGCTCGGGATGCGCGAGCGCGTCCGCCTGGCAGGCGGCGGGTTCGAGATCGATACGGCGCCCGGCAGGGGCACCCGCCTGACGGTCCGCATCCCGCTGGAAGGGAAGGCTGCCGATGCCTGACACCGTCCGCATCCTGGTGGCGGACGATCACCTGATCATCCGCCAGGGGCTGCGCCTGATCCTCGAGACCGAGCCGGGCTTCGAGCTGGTCGGCGAGGCCGGCGATGGGACCGAGGCGGTCCGCTTGTGCGCCGACCTGCACCCGGACGTGGTCCTGATGGACCTGCGCATGCCCAACATGGACGGCCTGGCAGCCATCGAGCAGCTGCGTCTCTCGCAACCGGAGATCGCCATCGTCATCCTGACCACCTTCAACGAGGACGAGCTGATGATGCGCGGCCTGCGCCTGGGCGCCAGGGCCTACCTGCTCAAGGATACGGACCGGGAGACCCTGTTCCACACCCTGCGCGCCGCGGCGCGCGGCGAGACCCTGCTCAAGCCGGAGATCCTGGCGCGCGTCCTGGCCGGCGCGGGCGGGAAGACGACCGAGCCGGCCCCGGGCGGGTTGAGCGCCCGCGAGCTGGAGGTGCTGCAGGGCGTGGCGGGCGGCGAACGCTCGAAGGAGATCGCCCTGCGCCTGGGGATCAGCGAGCGGACGGTCAAGGCCCACCTGGCCAGCATCTACAACAAGCTCGGCGTGGACTCGCGGGCCGCGGCCATCGCCGCCGCAGCCCAGAAGGGCTGGCTGTGAACAGCCGCGAACGCTTCCTGGAAGTGATGCGCTTCGGCCGGCCGGACCGGGTGCCGTACTTCGAGGAAGGCCTGCGCCCGGAAGTGCTGCAGGCCTGGGCGAAACAAGGTTTGCGTTCGCCGGAGGAGCTTCACTCCCTGTTCGCCCACGACGGGCGCGAGGAACTGGACATCGACGCCTATCCCCGCCCGGCGCTGCGCCGCTGGCCGCAGACGGTTGCCGGACTGCCGGCCTTGCAGCGCAGGCTGCGCCCGGTCGACTCCCGGCTGCCCTCCGGGTGGAAGCGCCACGCGGCAGCCTGGAACGGCCGCCAGGACGTGCTCATGCTGGAGGTCCACCACGGCTTCTTCCTGGGCATGGGCGTGATGGACTGGCGGCGCTTCACGTATGTGATCGAGTCGCTGTACGACCGGCCGGAGTATGTGCATGCCGTGCTGCGCATGGAAGCGGAGATGCTGGCCGAACTGGCGGACCGCTTCCTCGAGCGGGTGGCAGTGGATGCGGTCATTTTCAGCGAGCCGATCGGCGGGAACAACGGTTCGCTGCTCTCGCCGCGCATGTACGAGCAGTTCGTGCTCGAGAGCTACCGGCCGCTGCTCGAAACGGTCCGCCGGCATGGCGTCGATGTGGTCATCCTGCGCACGTATGCCAACGCGCGGGTGCTGATCCCCAGCCTGTTGAAATACGGCATCAACTGCCTGTGGGCCTGCGAGACGAACGCCGAGGCGATGGACTACCGTTCGATCCGCGGCGAGTTCGGGCGCGAGCTGCGCCTGATCGGCGGGATCGACCTGGATGTGCTGCGGGAGGGGAAGGACGCCATCCAGCGCGAGCTGGAGCAGAAATTGCCTGTCCTGCTGGAAGGGGGCGGCTACGTCCCCCTGGCGGACGGGCGAGTGCGCGCCGACATCCCCCTGGAAAATTATCTTTACTACCGGCAGACGCTGGAAAGGCTGACCCGGGCGATCTCCGCATAAGAAAACTCCCTCTGGCATCCAGACCAGAGGGAGTTAGCATAATTATTCGGCCTCACGCTTGTGCCGGAAGTGGTAGCGTTCGAGCAGGGCCTGGATCAGGCGGTCCTGCTCCGGGTTCAACTCGATGAACTCGAAGCCAAGCTGGTAGCTGCCCGGGGCCTCATCGGGCACGCAGCGGGCCACGCGCGCCGGCAGCACCATGCGCCGGACGTCCGTGCCTTCCAGTTCCCCGGGGAATTCGATCCCGAGCGTGATGCGGCTGTCCTTTTCCAGGGCATGCCCTCCGATCACCATCGCGCCCTGCAGGGTCAGGTCGTTCAGATAGCCCAGGATCGTCCCGGTGCGGATGCGATACACGGGCACGAAGGCCATCAACTTCTTGCGTTCTTCCCGGCGCTGTTCGCTCATGCCATCTCCTTCCGGTCGTTAATCACCAGTATAGCCGAAAAGTCTCAGGGCAGGGCTGCCGTGAACGGCTTTTTTTCCTGGGCGCAGAGCAGCTGGATCGCGTTCCTGCCCGAGGCGGCCGCCAGGCTGACGGTCCCGCCCGGCTCGACCCACTGCCCGGCCATCCAGAAGTTCTTCAGCCCGGGCAGGGTCTTGGGCACACCCCGGATCAGCAACGGGGCGGTCTCCTTCGCCAGCAGCCAGCCGCAGGTGGCCCCCATCCAGTTGCCGGTGTAGCGTTCGTAGCTGAGCGGGGTGGCCTCGTCGCGGAATTCGACATCCGCGCGCAGGCCGGGATGCCAGCGTTCCACCAGGTCGAGCAGGATATCCGAAACCTGGGTCTGTTCGCTGTCGTACAGGCTGCGCCCGTAGATGTGCTGCCAGTACGGGTAATGCGTGCGCACCATGAATTCCATCACCGACTTGCCGGCCGGGGCCAGGCTCGGGTCGAAGCAGTAGTGTTTGACGCCGATCTCGCGGCGTTCCTCGCCGGCGATCAGGATCGGTTCGTCGAGCAGGTGGGTCATCCAGTGCGGCTCCTGCGAAAGATCGCGTTTGACGCCCAGCGAGACCTGCACCATCTGGTGGGTCGGCAGGCGGCCGTCGTACATGCGCTTCGTTCTCCGGTCGACGAATGCGCCGTCCAGCATGTCGAAGATGGTCGTGCGCCCGTCCGCGGCGGAGAGGACGAAATCGCCGCGCTGGACCTCGTCGGTGTACAGGCGCACGCCGACCGCCTTCCCGTTCTCGACCAGGATCTTCTCCACCTGGGAACGGTAGGCGATCTCCCCGCCCAGGTCGAGGAAGCGTTTCTCGATGGAGCGCGCGAACTCGAGCGAAGCGCCGACCGGGAAGCCGGCGTTGCCGGAGTGCATGTACGCCAGCAGCATCATGCCCATCATGGCCGGGGCTTCCTCCCAGGTGAACATCTGCGGAACGGCCCGCTGCAGGAACGGGTCCCTGAACCGGCTGGCAAATTCGCGCATGGACAGCCGCGACCACTGCGCCATGGGGGCGAGGAACGGGGTCACCCTGGCGCCGAAAGCGCGCCAGTCCAGGGCGTTGAACAGGGCGCGCGGTTTTTCGTACAGGGCATTCAGATCGAAGCGGGCGAACTGGCGTACGCCGCGGACGAAGGCGCGGATCGGTTTTTCGTCCGCCGGGGAGAGCTCCAACAGGTGCTGTTCGAGCCGCCCGGGATCGGTGTGGACGATCAGGGTCTGCTGCCCGTCGCTGACGCGCTGGTATTCGGCATGATCGACGAAGCCGCGTGCCTGGACCGCGCCCAGTTCCTGCCACAGCCTGTGAAAGGGCTGGCCGGCACCCGACCCGAACAGGTAATGGATGCAGCCGTCGAAGACGTAGCCTTTGCGTTCCCAGGCGGTGCACAGGCCGCCGGGCAGCGAGTGCATCTCGAAGATCTTCGCCCGGTAGCCGTTCATGCGCGCATAGCAGCCGGCGGCCAGCCCGGCGATGCCCCCACCGACGATCAGGATGGTCTTTTCGGTCATGGTTGGCGGATGCTACCTGTCTGTGGAATAAGGTGGATTGGATGGATCCTGGCCATGTAGGAAGAACGACTATTAGTCATGATCGAGGATGAGTGAAAAGGTCGAACCTTCCTTGTTGACCCTTGCATATGACCAACTTAAGCTATCGTCATAGCTGAAATCCAGATGGAGTCCCCAATCATCGTCAAGATTGCCAATAATTGTCAGGCGCACAACTCCCGGCGGATGAAGGAGAGACGAGTCCGTACACGTGTCCCATGAATAACCATCGGTTTCTTGGACGAGACACTCACCCTGTCCCCACGCGGCACACAGGCTCAGTCCATCCAGACGGAGATAGGCAATATTTCCCAGCCTCTCGATCCTCCAAGGCAGCCACTCACTCTCGTAATCCGTTTCTGGCGTGTCGATATGTACGATTTGTTTATAAAAACCATCTGCCATCAGGATTAGGGTGTCTGATCTGCCAATCGTTACTGCGGTCCAAATCCCGGACAGGTCATCCACCGAGTAGCCTCCCTTTGGTGCAAAGCAAAGATCGCGCAACAGCTGGCTGTTTGCCGCGCAGGAACTCAGTCCAAGAAACAGAAACATACATGAAATTGCGCGCAGAAGTTTTTTCATGGAAAATATCGCCGACAATCTAATCCGCGCAGCCGCCGAACTCCCGGCAGTGTTCCGCCAGCAGCTCGCGTTCCCGCTCGATCAACGTCTCGCGCGGCGAGTCCCCCAACTCGGCGGCCGCCAAGGGTGGGGCGAAGCTCAGCCGCGGGGTGGCGTACAGGCTGCCCGGTTTGAAGAGCTGCTGCAGGACCTGGCCGAACTCGGCCAGGCGGCGTTTTTCCATCCCGCCCTGGCGCAGCCAGGTGAGCGGGTGGCGCGCCCACTGCGGGACGACGATGTGACTGACCGCGCTCAGCACGACCCGTGTCTGCGGGACGAAGCGCAGGAAGATCTCTGCCGCCTCGGTCCAGCGCTGCAGGTGGGCGGCTGCGCCCGGGTGGACGGCCGGGTCGGGGTCGATCGTGCCGGATCCCATCAGCAGGACCGCCCCGCCGTCCTTCAGGTAGCGCACGGCCGAAAGCAGTCCGCCCATGCGCCGGCTGGTATCGGCCTTGTTGATCGGGATGAAGAAGATGCGTTCGCGTGCGTTCGGCAGCGAACGCAGGTAGGGCAGGTCGGAGGCGATCAGGCGCAGGTCCGGGCGCGGCACCTGGGCGGTGATGACGAAGACATCGTAAGCGCCCGGGTGGTTCGAGACGATCAGCAGCGGGCTCTGCTCGGGGATGGTTTCCGTGCCGCGCACGCGCAGGTCGCGGCACCACTGGTCCAGGCAGAAGCGGGCCGCGGCGGCGAAGCCCTTCTCGGCGATCAGCCGGTCGGCCTGCAGCCCGATGCGGGCCAGCTCGCGCGTGCCGCGGCAGAGGAAAGGCCGCAGCAGGCGGTGCCAGCCGGGGTTGCGCGGCAGGCCGAGCGCAGCCAGGATCTCATCGATCAACTCTTCACTCATCGCTTCGATCTGTGCGTCCATGCGAGTGTCGTTCCTGAATTTCAGCCGGCGTCACCGCCGAATGCCCGGCAATGTTCTTCAAGCAGCGCCTTCTCGCGGGCGATGACCGCCGGGAGCAGGCTGTCGCCGGAATTCTCCTCGAGCAGGGACGTCCCGGAGGCTGGCTTCCCGAAGGAAATGCAGGGCGAGAGCATCAGCTTCCCCGGGGCGAGCAGCTGGGTGATGACCTGCCCGAACTCGGACAGGCGCTGTTTATCGATCTGCTTTCGACGCAGGAACGTGATCGGCGAGCGCGACCATTTTTCCGAGACCACCCCGCTGACGATGGTCGGCTGCAGGCGCAGGTCCGGGACGTGTTTGAAGAAGAAGTCGATCCCCTCCAGCCAGTTGTCGAGCATCGCGCGGGCCCCGGGGTAGGTGGCCGGGTCCGGGTCGCGGTGCCCGGCGCCGAAGTAGACCAGCGTCCCGCCGCTCCGCAGGTGGCGGATGGCGCTGCGCATGACCGACATGCGGTTGAGGGCGTCCGTGCGCGAACTGAAGAGCATGTGGCTGCGGGTGTGCGGCAGGTGTTCGAAGAAGGGGATCTCGGTCGAGATCCACTGGATGTCCTTGCGGGGCAGTTTGGAGAAGATGACCAGGCCGTCGTAGGCCCCGGGGTGGTTGGAGACGACCAGCAGGGGTCCCGCCGCAGGAACGTTCTCCCCGCCCTGGGCGCGGATCGGGTTGCAGAAATGGGTCAGGCCCCAGGCAGCACCGGCGGGGAGCCCCTCTGCGCCGACAATGCGGTCGAAGCTGGCGCCGATGGTTGCCAGACGGTCGGTGACCGGGCGCGACAGGCGCCAGAACAGGTTGTGCCAGAAGGCGGTCCCGGGCAGGCCGAGCGCACTGACCAGCTCGTTGACGAGCGACTCGCTCAGGATGGCAATGCGCAGGTCCGGGTTCATGCCTTGCTCCCCAACGGCTGGCAGTCGAAGCGCCGGCAGTGCTCGGCCAGCAGGACCTTGCCGCGGGCGATCACGGCCGGCAGCAGTTCTTGGCCGGACGACTCCTGCCGCAGGGTTTCCACGCTCAGCGGCGCGGAAAAGGAGACGTTCGGTTCGAGCATCAGACTGCCCGGGACGAGCAGCTGGGTGATGACCTGGCCGAACTCGGCGATGCGCCGCTTCTGCCAGTCGACGGAGCGCAGCCAGGTGACCGGATGGCGGGCCCATTTCGCCGAGACCACGCCGCTGACGATGGTCAGCAGCAATTTCGTCGCCGGGACGGTGCGCAGGAAGAGGTCCACCGAGGCGGACCAGCGCTCGATGTGTTTTTCGGCGTCCGGGTACACGGCCGGGTCGGGGTCGATCAGCCCGGTGCCGAAGACCAGCAGCGCCCCGCCTGCCTGCAGGTGGCGGATGCCTGCCCGCGCCGCGGCCATGCGGTCGCCGGTCCGGCCCGTCAGGAAGATGGCGTGCGCGGCGACGTTCGGCAGGTACTGGAAGAATTTGATATCGCTGGAGATGGCCTTGAAATCCGCCCGGCCCAGCTTGGAGCAGATGACGAAGGAGTCGTACGCTCCGGCGTGGTTGGCGACCAGCAGCAGCGGGCCTGTCTGCGGGATGCTCGCCTGTCCGTCGGCCGTCACCCGGCTGCACCAGTTTGTCAGCGCCCAGCCGGTGGCCCGGGCCACATCCTGGTCGGCGATGCGCCGGTCCAGTTCGACGCCGATGGTGGCCATGCGTTCGGTCGGCCTGCGGAAGATGGGCCGGAACAGCCGGTAGAAGCCTTTGGTCTTGGGCAGCCCGGCTGCGTTGATGATCTCGTAGATCAAGGTCTCGCTCAGGCGTTGGATATCGGCGGTCAGGTCCTGCATGGGAGCGTTCCTCCTCGATAGTGTAACACAACCGAAAGGCCGAAGATGTCCGGTTTGGATTAAAATGGGTGTGGAGGCCGTATGGAGAAAAAATCCAAACCATTCAAACTTGCGGAAGACTGGTGGGCGGTTTTGATCGCTTTCCTGCTCATCCTGCTGGCTGTGCTTGGGGTGCTCGGCGAAGGCGGCCTGGCGGTCAAATTCTAGGGAGGCAGTATGAAGACAGACAAGACGAATCGGGTTCCGGTCTGGCTGCGCGCGCTGGCTGGATTGGCGCTGGTCTTCGGCCTGGCGCTGCTGGCCTGGCAGATCAGCAAACAGGTGGCGGGTTTGAGCCTGCCGTTCGGCATTCCCGGGAAGACGCTCGAGTACCCGCTCTGGGCGGTGCTGCTCGGCATCCTGGCGGGCCTGCTTCTGCGCCCGGTCAAGGGGGTGGATTTCGTCCGCCCCGGCCTGCGGACCGAGCTTTTCCTGAAGACCGGCCTGGTGCTGCTCGGCGCGGGGATCAACCTCAAGCTGCTGGTCACCGCCGCGGGCGGAGCCGTGCTGCAGGCCATCCTGTTGATCACCGGCGTGTTCTTCTTCAGCTACTGGCTGGCCGGGAAGTTCGGCCTGGACGACAGGCTGCGGGCGGTCATGTCGACCGCCCTGGCGGTGTGCGGCGTATCGGCGGCCATCGCCGCGGCCGGCTCGGTCCTGGCGCGCAAGGAACAGGTCTCCTATGTGGTCGCCCTGGTCATCGTGGTCGCCCTGCCGATGATGGTGCTGGCGCCCCTGGCGGCCGGAGCGCTGGGCCTGAGCGACGCGGTCGCCGGCGCTTGGTTCGGCGGCAACATCGACACCACCGCGGCCGTGATCGGCGCCGGGACGATCTTCAGCGAACGCGCCCAGGAAGTGGCCTCGATCGTCAAGAACACCCAGAACGCCCTGATCGGCGTGGTCGCCTTCCTGCTGGCGGTCGCCTTTGCCGGGAAGGAACAGGGCGGCCGGCGCCCGAGCGCCCGCCTGATCTGGGACCGCTTCCCCAAGTTCGTTCTGGGTTTCATCCTGGCTTCGATCCTGTTCAGTCTGGGCTGGCTGGACCCCGGCAAGGAGGTCATCCAGGCGCTACGCAGCTGGGCTTTCACCCTGGCTTTCGTCGCGATGGGTCTTGAGTTCGCCTTCGGCGAGCTGAAAGAAATGGGCTGGCGGCCGGTGGTGGTCTTCCTGCTGGCGACCCTGTTCAACACGCTGCTTGCCCTGGGCGCGGCCTGGGTCATCTTCACCTGGCTGTTCCCGCTCTGACCCGCATGCCCGTGATCGACCTTGAAGCTCTCGCAGCTTACCGGCAGGAGACGTTCCAGCTCCTGCCGGAACTGCGCCTGACCCGACCGGAGGCGGCGCTGGACTTCGTCAACCGGCGCGGCTTCGTTTACTTCTGGCCGATCCAGGGCGTCGACCTGCCGTCCCTGTGGGCGGCCACGGCCGGGGACCGTCCCGTGGCGGAGGCCCACGACGATCCCGGGCACGTCACCTGGGGCTGGAAGGACGCCGCCCTGCCGAAGCGCATCTGGTACTACGGCAAGATCCTGCGCCGCAAGGCGACGATCATCTCCCTGGAGACCGCCCCGTATTTCTATGCGCTTTCGGAGAACTACGGTTCGCCGGAGGAGGATCACCTCCTGGCCTATGAGTCCGGGCACCTGACCCTGGCGGCCAAACAGGTCTACGAGACCCTGCTCGAACACGGGAAGATGAACACACTCGACCTGCGCCGCGAAGCCCGGCTGCAGAACGCCAGGGAGTCCGAGTTCAACCGCGCCCTGGAGGACCTGCAGAAGGATTTCAAGGTCCTGCCGGTCGGGGTGGCGGAGGTGGGCGCCTGGCGCTATGCCTTCCAGTACGAACTGACCGCCCGCCACTTCCCCGACCTGCCCGAACGGGCGCGCTCGATCGGGGAGGCCGAAGCCCGCCGCCATCTGGCTGGACTGTTCTTCCGTTCGGTCGGCGCGGCCCGTAGTCGCGACGTTTCCAAGCTCTTCGGCTGGCCGCCGGAACTGGTCCGGCGCACGCTCGACCGGCTGGTCGAGGCCGGTTCCCTGGAAGCCGGTTTGACCCATCCCGGGCAGGCCGGGGAATGGCTGGCCCTGCCGCAGCTGATCAGGTGATCCCTTCTGCGGAGGGGCTGCAAGCCTGCGTGTCCCTCTGAAATCAATTCACCGGGGAAAACCGAGGAGGAACTGCGATGAACGATACTCTTCGTCCGGTCCCGTTCATCCCTGTTCATCCCTGGTTATCGAATCTCTTTCCTGAGGTATTCCATGTCCGTTTCATTCGATGCACCCTTCCGTAGCGCCGCCCTGCCGATCGCAGCCCGCGTCGAGCATCTGCTCGCCCGCATGACGCTGGAGGAGAAGCTCGCCCAGATGTCGATCCTGGAGATGAAGACCAACAACCTGCCCGAAGAAGAGGTCCCGCTGGACGCGGAGCTCAAGGCCCAGCTGGCGCATGGCGTCGGAGCGCTCGGACGCCCGGGGTTGACCTCCCCGGCGCGCAATACCGCGCTCTACACCAACTCGGTCCAGAAATACCTGCGCGAGCAGGCCCGTCTGGGCATCCCGGCCTTCTTCGTCGACGAAGCCCTGCACGGCCTGATGGCGGATGGCAGCACCTTCTTCCCGCAGGCGATCGGCCTGGCCTCCACCTGGGATCCGGAACTGGTCGAAAAGGTCTTCACCGCGGCCGCGAAGGAGATGCGCGTGCGCGGCGGCAACTGGGCGCTGACCCCGGTGCTGGACCTCGCCCGCGATCCGCGCTGGGGCCGCACCGAGGAGACCTACGGTGAGGATCCTCATCTCGGGGCGCGCATCGGCGTGGCGGCGGTGCGCGGCCTGCAGGGACGTCACGAGCGTATCGGCAGGGAGCACGTGCTGGCGACGGCCAAGCATTTCGCCGTCCACGGGCAGCCGGAAGCCGGGACCAATTCCGGCCCGGCCAACTACGCCGAGCGCGAGATCCGCGAGAACTTCCTGCCTGCCTTCCAGGCGGCGGTGGTCGAAGCCGGGGCCGGGGCGGTGATGGCCTCCTACAACGAGATCAACGGCATCCCGGTGCATGTCAACCGCTGGCTGCTGGGGGAGGTCCTGCGCCGGGAATGGGGCTTTGCCGGCATCCTGACCTCGGACGGCAACGGCATCTCCCAGCTTGAGACCCTCCACCATGTGGCCGGGTCGAAGGCCGAGGCGGCCCGAAAAGTCCTTGCGGTCGGAATGGACTTCGAGCTGGATAACTGCTTCGCCACGCTGCACGAGCAGGTGCGGAGCGGGATCGTCCCCGAGGCGCAGATCGATGCGGCTGTGCGCCGCGTGCTGGCGGCCAAGTTCCGCCTGGGCCTGTTCGACGATCCGTATGCCGACCCGGAGGAGGCCGAACGGGTCACCAACTGCGCCGAACACCGCGCCCTTGCCTTGCAGGCGGCGCGTGAGAGCCTGGTGCTGCTCAAGAACGATGGGTTGCTGCCTCTGGCGCCGGCCATGCTCCGGACCCTGGCAGTGATCGGGCCGAACGCGGCCGGGGTGCACCTGGGCGGGTACAGCGCCAAATCGGAGCGGGCGGTCAGCATTCTGGATGGCCTGCGCGCAAAGCTGGACGGGCGGGCAAAGGTGCTGGTCGCCGAAGGCTGCCGCATCACCGCCAACCAGTTCGCCGGCCGCGAGTACCGCCGCTGGTGGGAGGACGAGGTCCTGCCGCCGGATCCCGAAACGGACGCCCGCCTGATCGCCGAGGCGGTCGAGACCGCCAGGCAGGCGGATGCGGTCGTGCTGGTGCTCGGCGAGAACGAATCGGTCTGCCGCGAGGGCTGGAGCCGCAATCACCTCGGCGACCGGGATTCGCTCGACCTGCCCGGCCGCCAGGAGGAACTCGCCCGGGCGGTGACCGCGGTCGGAAAGCCGGTCGTTGTCCTGTTGATCAACGGACGGCCGCTTTCGATCAACTGGATCGAGGAGCATGTCCCGGCGATCTTTGAGGGCTGGTACCTGGGCCAGGAGGGCGGCACTGCCTTTGCCGAGGCGCTCTTCGGGGAGCTCAACCCGGGCGGGAAACTGCCGATCAGCTTCCCGCGCTCGGCCGGGCAGATCCCTGCCTTCTACAACCACAAGCCCTCCGCCCGGCGCGGCTACCTCTTCGCCGACGTCAGTCCGCTCTATCCCTTCGGGCACGGGCTGAGCTACACCACCTTCGCCTATTCCGATCTGAAGGTCGAACCGGTGCGCATGAAGCCCGCCGCCACGGCGACCGTTTCGGTGACCGTGGCCAACACCGGGACGCGCGCCGGTGACGAGGTGGTGCAGTTCTATGTCCACGACGTGCAGTCGGACCTGGTCACGCGGCCGGTGAAAGCGCTGAAGGGTTTTCAGCGCATCACGCTCGAACCCGGCGAAGAACGCGTCGTCTCGTTCCGGGTCGGTCCGGAGCAGTTGGCGTATCTCGACGAACACATGCGACCGGTCGTCGAGCCAGGCCTGTTCGAGCTGATGATCGGGACCAGTTCTACCGAGGTCCAGACGATCGGGCTGGAAGTCCTGTCGTAGATGTGACTCCTGTCGCTCTTTTCCGGCCTGCTGCGGGCCAGCTCGCATTTTCCATTCCCCAATTCCGTTCCCGGTGGTATAAACGGGATAATCATGTAACCGGTTACCAAGGAATCGCCCATGAAAGCCAAACCAGTCCTGCTCCTGATGCTCGTGATCCTGCTGGCCGCCTGCCAGTCTGTGCCGACCGGCACGCCGGAAGCGCTGCCCTCAGCGACCATCGTTCCCACACCGGTGCCCGGGGTGCTGTACGTCGACCCGGCGCAGGACCTGGGTCCGATCAGCCCGTACATCTACGGCTCGAACTACGGTCCGATGCATGCCGTCACGCTTGAAATGCAGCCGTATGCGTTCGATGCCGGCATAACCGTCCTGCGTTTCCCGGGAGGCGCCTGGGGGGATCAGAGCAACATCAACACCTTCCAGATCGATGCCTTCATGGATTTTTGTGCACAGATGGGAGCCATGCCGACCATCAGCGTTCGTTTGTTTGGCGGGACGCCGGAACAGGCCGCCGAAATGGTCCGCTATACCAACATTGAAAAAGGGTATGGGGTCCTTTACTGGTCGATCGGCAACGAACCGACCCTGTTCGAACAGCAGTATCGCGAGCCATACGACACGGTGCGCTTCAACCAGGAATGGCGGGCGATCGCCGAGGCGATGCTGGCAGTGGACCCCAGCATCCAGCTTCTGGGGCCCGAATTGCACGGTTCCTTTACGTCGAATTTTGCCACCAATCCGAAGGATAGCGCCGGCCGGGATTGGATGGTCGAGTTCCTGAAAGCCAACGGCGACCTGGTCGACGTGGTCACCTATCACCGCTATCCTTTCCCGCAGAACGGCGAGATGGCCACCCTGGAGACGCTGCGCCAGGATCCGCCGGAGTGGAATGCCACGGTCGCCTACCTGCGTGCCCTGGTTCAGGACATGCTTGGACGAGACCTGCCGATCGCCGTGACGGAAGTGGGCTCTGATTCCTCCGCGGTGATGATGGGGGAGGCCACGCCCGATTCCTTCGCCAGCGCCATCTGGTACGCGGATGTCCTGGGACGCATGGCCCAGCAGCGGGTTTTCATGGTCAACCAGTGGGTGCTCTCCCAGCGAACGACGGGGCTCGGGCTTTTCCAGGGCAATACCATCCGCCCGACGTATTACACCTTTTTGCTGTACAAAAAATTCGGCAGTGAACTGCTGTATGCTTCTTCCGGGATCCCGGACGTGTCGATCTACGCCGCCCGGGGGGAGGAGGGGGCATTGACCTTGATGGTGGTCAACTTGTCCGACTCTGAGCAACGCGTTCCACTGCAGATCGCAGGCATGCAGCCGGATTCAGCTTTCGTCTGGCTTTTCGATGCCAGTCACAACGCCGAGGCGTTGGGCGTGCAGGCGATGCCGCAGGGTGGCATGCTCATCCTGCCGGCCTGGTCGGCAACGCTGTACGTGATCTCCGAGTAATACCGGGCAATTGGGATTTTTTAAGAATAGTTATATTGACATGCGATTTTTGTTGTGTCATAATGTAACCGGTTACTGTAAACGGTTCCACTCTTCCCAGCCTTCATGACCCGTCGATCCTCTTCCATCACGATCCGCGATGTCGCCCGAGAAGCCGGAGTTTCGGTTGCTACGGTAAGCCGTTACATTAACCACAATGCTCCGGTATCCAGCGAGGTTGCCGTCCGGATCAACAAGGTGATGACCGGCCTGCGCTATACCCCGCATGCGGTCGCTCGGCACCTGGCGACCCGCAAGACCCGCGCAATCGGCTTGATCCTCAACAGCATGAATTATGATTTCTTCGCTCCACTGCTGAGCGGTCTGGAAGAGATCGTTGCTGAAAACGAGCACAATCTCCTGGTGGCCACCTATCGTTCCGACACCCGCCAATCCTTTCCCCCGCCCATCGGTCCACACAACACGGATGGTGTGGTTGTATTTGCCGACACGCTGGACGATGCGCACCTGACCCAGTGGTACCAGCTGGATTTTCCCGTGGTCCTGGTGCATCGGACGCCACCCGATGCGCTGCCCATCCCCTGTGTGACCATCGAAAACAAAACTGCGACGCAGTCCATGATCAATCATTTGATCGAAGTCCATGGACGGCGTCGTATTGTTTTCATGCGCGGTCCCGAACATCAGGAGGACTCCCGCTGGCGGGAGTTGGGTTACCGTGCGGCGCTGGAAGCACACGCCATCGACTATGACGAGCGGTTGGTGTTGAACGGCGGTTTTGACCGGGACATCGCCTATGAGGCCATGTCCGCATTCATTTCCACGAACCATGTCCAGTTTGACGCGGTATTCAGTGGAGACGATGATTCGGCGGTGGGTACGCTGCGTGCTTTGCAGGAAGCGCGCCTGTCAGTTCCCGATCAGGTCTCCGTCGTCGGCTTCGACGACCAGCATTTTTCCTCTTTCATAAATCCGCCGCTGACCACGATCCAGGCCCCCACGGAGGAGGTCGGGCGGACGGCCGGTCGCCAGTTGTTCCAGGTCTTGAAGGGTGAACAAACGGACCTGATCACCTTGTTGCCAACCCGGATTGTCATCCGCGTATCCTGTGGTTGCGCACAAACACTCAGCGAAAAAAAGGAGGTGGTTTCCCCAAAAAATGTCATCCATGTAGTCTCGTAATCCCAATCCGTTCAAACCTTCTACTAACACACTTGAGGAGAAGAAGCAAAAATGAAAAAGCAACTGTTCGTTCTGATGGCCCTGCTTGTGGTCGCAGCCATGCTGCTGACCGCCTGCGGTCCCAAGGTCGATGAGCCCGTCGCGACCGACGTCGTCGCCGAGCCCCCGGCCGCTGAAGTTGTCCAGATCCGCTGGTTCGTTGGTCTCGGTACCGGCACCGATCCCGCTCAGATCGAAGTCGAGCAGGCTCTTGTCGACAAGTTCAATTCCGAGCACGACAACATCGAGCTGGTCCTGGAAGTCGTTCCCTACGACAGCGCCAAGGACACCCTGGCGACCCAGATCGCTTCCGGTCAGGGCCCCGACATCATCGGCCCGGTAGGCTGGGGCGGCTCGAACGCCTTCTACGGCCAGTGGCTTGACCTGAGCCCGTACCTGGGCAGCTTCGACAGCAGCGCGATCGACCCCGCTCTGATCGAAATGTACAGCGACGAAGAAGAAGGCCAGCTTGGTCTGCCCTTCCTTGTGTTCCCCGCCGCGACCTGGTACATGCCCGCTCTCTTCGAAGAAGCCGGTCTGAATATGCCCCCGACCGAGTGGGGTGGCAACTATGTCATGCCCGATAACACCGAAGTTGCGTGGAACTATGACACCTTCGCCATGGTTGCCAAGATGCTGACCCTCGATGACATGGGCAACAACGCTCTGTCCGAGGACTTCAACAAGGATGCGGTCGTCCAGTACGGTTTCCACCCGACCTGGTCCGGTCACCCGGCCTATATTGGTGCCTACCAGGGCACGCCCGTCTTCTACACCGGCGAAGCCGGCAGCTATGCCTCCGCCATCCCCGACAGCTGGAAAGCCGCCTGGGAGTGGTACTATGAAGGCATCTGGGGCGATCAGCCCTTCATCCCGAATGCGGCCGTTGCTGGCAGCCCGGAATTCGGTTCCAGCAATGTCTTCAACAGTGGCAAGGTCGCCATGACCATGACCAACCTGTGGTACACCTGCTGCTTGTCCGATTTCGCCGCGGCTGGCAATGAGTTCCAGTTCGCTGCCATCCCGGTCGGTGATGATGGTGTTCCGCACGGCCGTGTCGACGCTGACACCTTCCGCCTTTGGAAGGGCACCGCGCACCCGGCTGAGGCCTTCGAAGTCCTCTCCTACCTCATTGGCCCCATCGGCACCGAGTACCTGGTCGTTTCCGGCACCACCGGCACGAATGCCGCCTATGGTGGCTTCCCGGCTCTGCCCGAGTACCAGCAGCCGTTCCTGGATGCCAAGGCTGTCCAGTACCCGTTCGTGACCACCTGGGATGTCATCCTTGGCGGTCTGGCCTACCCGGACGTCCCGTCCGCGGAAGGCTACCAGCCGACCTGGAACGAAGCCTGGGCCCGCATGGGGACCTTTGGTGACCTGATGAACAACACCGCTGGTCTGGACCTGGCAGCTGAGATCAACACGCTCCAGAGCGATCTCACCGCCATCTACAACAAGTAAGTTACATCTGATATACTTTGGGCGGGTCGTCCTCCTTCGGGCGACCCGCCCAGACTACTCCCAAGGAGTGCCGGTATGGAACAACTCACCCACCTGCCCAAATTACCTTCTTTCGGCTCTCTGCGAAAGATGCCGCCGATGGCCCGGCGCGAATTCCGTAACGGGATGATCTTCCTGATCCCCTGGATCGTCGGATTCCTCGCCTTCACGCTCATCCCGATGGTCGCCACTTTGGTCTTTTCCTTCATGAACCTCGATATCACGGATGGTGTGTTGAACAAGCCGGAATTCGTCGGGCTGGACAACTACATCACGCTGTTCAAAGATCCGCAAATTTGGAGCACGGGTGCTACTCCGGGATCTCTCTGGGTGACGATCCGTTTTGGATTGTTGGCGTTGCCGGTCGGGATCTTCCTGCCCTTGCTGCTGGCGCTCCTGATGAACAACAAGAGCCTGCGAGGGCAGAATTTCTTCCGCACCATGTTCTACATGCCCTACATCATCCCCTTCGTGGCCAGCGTCTTCCTTTGGGGTGGCATCCTCAACCCGGAGACGGGCTGGATCAACCGCAGCCTGATCGCCCTCGGCATGCCTAAGGATTCGGTTCCGGGCTGGGCGAACGATATCAACTGGGTCTACCCAACCTACGTGATCATGGGCATTTGGGGGATCGGAAATGCGATGCTGACCTTGCTGGCCGGCATCCAGTCGGTGCCGACCGACCTGTACGATGCTGCCCGGGTGGACGGAGCCGGCAGCTTCGCCTCGTTCTGGAACGTGACCTTCCCAATGATCTCCCCGGTCATTTTCTACAATCTGACCCTCTCCATCGTCGGCTTATTCCAGTACTTCCTGGTACCGCTCGTTGTGAACCAGGGTACGGGACGGCCTGGCGGGGCGACGTTCTTCTACAACCTATACCTGTATAAAACCTTCTTCACCAACCAGGATATGTCCTACGGGTCGACCCTGGCCTGGCTGCTCTTCCTGGTCATCCTGGTGGTGACGATCGTGCTGTTCTCAACGGCACGCTACTGGGTCTATTACGCGAGCGAGAAATAGAGGAGGCATCACATGGATGCAGTACAGAAGAAATCCAGGCTGAAGAAAAATATCAATGCCACCTTTGTGACCACGTTCGCAGCGGCGATTCTCGCCCTGTTCCTGATGCCTTTCCTTTTCATGGTCTTGACGTCGCTGAAGACCCCCAACCAGATCATGGTTCTCGGATCACCGATCTATCCGGCCATGCCGGCGTCTTTCACCTATGAAGGCGACAGCACCGCCGAATACACCTTCCAGATCGAAAAAGGCGGCCGGATGGTGGATGAGGTCATTTCCATGCCCGAGTTCGTTGGCGAAACGCTGGATGTTTACAGTGTTCCCATGGAAGATGGTTCCATGAGAAGTCTGGCGCTCATGAAAGGTGCCAATTCCGCCAGCATTTTCCTGGACCCGGATGATCCGGAAGAACCACCGTTCGTTTGGGTCGGATACTACAAAGGCCTGGAAAGACCCTGGTCGTTCTCGCCTTCCTGGTCGAACTACGAGACCGTCTGGAATGACATCAACTACCCGCGCATCCTCTGGAACACGTTCTTCTACGCCTTCTTCACCACGGTGGGCGTGCTGTTCTCCTGCGTGCTGGTCGCGTTCGGCTTCTCCCGCTTCCGCTTCCCGGGCCGGGACTTCCTCTTCGTGGTCCTGATCTCGACCATCTTCCTGCCCGGCGCGGTGACCATCATTCCGCAGTTCACCTTCTTCAGCCAGATCGGTTGGGTGGGTAGCTGGCTGCCGCTGATCATCCCGTCCTTCTTCGCCAATGCCTACGATACCTTCCTGCTGCGCCAGTATTTCATGACCCTGCCGCGCGAACTGGACGAAGCTGCCATGATCGACGGCGCCAGCCCGCTGCGCGTGCTCTGGTCGGTGATCCTGCCGCAGTCCTATGCCGCCATCGTGGCTGTCTCCATCTTCCATATCGTCTGGGCCTGGAACGACTATTTCGGTCCCCTGATCTACCTTTCGACCAAGATGGAAAACCAGCCGGTTTCGGTCGCCCTGGCGCGGTTCAACGGCATGTACGGCCGGCAGCCGCAGGCGATCCAGGCCGGCGCGCTGATGACGATCATCATCCCGATGATCCTTTTCTTCGCCGCCCAGCGTTTCTTCATCCAGGGCATCGTCATCACCGGCGTGGACAAGTAAGCTTCGTAAATTGAACAAGGATGGAAAGATGAAAGTTGCCGTTATCGGTGGCGGTTCAACGTATACACCAGAATTGGTCAACGGTTTCCTGGAGCGGGTAAAGCAGTTCCCGCTCCAGGAACTTTGGTTGATGGATATCGATCCGGACCGGCTGAAGATCGTCGGTGGCTTCGCCCAGCGCATGCTGGCTGCCAGGGGCCAGCCCTTCAAGGTCGTCCTGACCACGGACCAGCGCGAAGCTGTTAAGGGAGCCGCTTATGTGACCACCCAGCTGCGCGTCGGCCAGATGGAAGCCCGCCGGCGGGACGAGTACCTGGGCAAACGCCATGGGTTGATCGGCCAGGAAACGACCGGCGTGGGCGGCATGGCCAAGGCATTGCGCACCATCCCGGTGATCCTGAAGATCGCCGCCGACATGCGCGAGCTGGCCGCACCCGGTGCCCTGCTGGCGAACTTCACCAATCCCTCCGGGCTGGTCACCCAGGCCTTAGCGCAATATGGCGGTGGGATCCAGGCGGTCGGCGTGTGCAATGTCCCGATCACGACCAAGATGCATATCCTGGAAGGATTGGAGCAGGCGACCGGCAAGCACATCGAGCCGGAGCGCGCCGAGCTCAAGACCCTGGGTTTGAACCATCTCTCCTGGCATCGCGGCTTCACCGTCGACGGCGAGGATGTCTGGCCTCAGATCATCGAGTCGTTCGTTGCCGACTTGAAGAAAAGCGAGCATCCCGAATGGGATCCGCGTACGATCGAGATCCTGCGCCTGATCCCCAATTACTATCTGCAGTATTTTTATCACACCGACCGCAAGCTGGCGTCCCAGGAGAAATGGCCGCCGTCCCGCGCCGACGAGGTGATCGAGGTCGAGAAGGACCTGCTGCGCGAATACGCCGATCCGGGTCTGACGGAGCCTCCGGCGGACCTGATGAAACGCGGCGGCGCCTATTACTCGACGGTTGCCACCCAGCTGCTGAGCGCTCATTACAACGACCTGGGCGAGACGCATGTCGTCAACATCCGCAACGGCGGCGCGGTCGCGGACTGGCCGGCGGACTGGGTGCTGGAGATGCCGGCAAAGGTTAACCGGGCCGGGATCCAGCCCCTGCCGGCGGATCCGCTCCCGCAGGCCTGCTTCGGACTGCTCGCGGCGGTCAAATCGTTCGAACTGCTGACCGTGGAAGCCGCCGTGCACGGCGACCGCGAGGCCGCCTACCAGGCGCTGCTCGTCCACCCGATCGGCCCGAAGGCCGACCGGATCGCTGCCGTCCTGGACGATATGCTCGAGATCCACAAGGAATTCCTGCCTCAATTCTGGAAATGAACCGGCGTGCCAGCAGAGACCTGCTGGCACGATTTTTATCCCGACAGGCAATTAATATGAAAAATGTCACCCTTTTATTGCTCGCACTATTCCTGATCCTCTCCCTTCAAGGATGCGCCATGAGCTTAAATACCCCTCCGACAGAAGACGGGCCGGCTGGCACGAGCGCTCCAACCGAACCGGTCCCGGATGCTTTCCGGGTCGTTGCCTACGTGACCGATGCCATCACTCCCGGCATCATCCCCTTCGATCAGCTGACGCATATCAATTTCGCCTTCCTGATCCCCAACGCGGACGGCAGCTTCCAGCCCTTCCTGTCCGGCTGGAAGGTGGAAGAAGTCATCCGGCTCGCCCACGAGAACGGGGTCAAGGTGTTGATCTCGGTCGGCGGTTGGGGCTGGGATCAGCAGTTCGAGGCGGTTGCCGCCGATCCCGCCCTGCGCAGCCTGTTCGTCCAGAACCTGATCTCCGTGGTCGAATCCTACCAATTCGACGGCGTGGACATGGACTGGGAATATCCGGATGCAGGCCCCTCGGCGCAGAATTTCCTCGCCCTGATGCAGGAGCTCCGCGCCGCGCTCCCGGAGGGCATGCTCCTGACCGCCGCCGTGGCCGCGGTCGGGGAACATGGCCTGGGCGTGCCGGTCGAGTCCTTCGAGCTGATGGATTTCATCAACCTGATGGTTTACGACGGCGGCGGGGAGCTGCATGCCTCGATGGACTATGCCCGGGCCTCGATCGATTTCTGGCAGGGGCGCGGGCTGCCGTCCGAAAAAACGGTCCTGGGCGTCCCATTCTATGCCCGCCCGACCGAGACGGCTTACTGGCGCATCGTCAAGGATTTTCCTGAGGCCGCCCAGCTGGACGTATTCGACTACTACGGCACGACGATCAATTACAACGGCATTCCCACCATCCAGGCCAAGACCCGCCTGGCGCTCGAGCAGGCATCCGGGATCATGTTCTGGCGCCTGGAGAACGATGCCCAGGGGGACCTTTCCCTGCTCAACGCGATCCACCAGGTCGTGACCGGGACGGTCCCGTGAGCGAGCCCTTCCGTCTGGGGGTGAATTACTGGCCGCGCAGGAAAGCGGTCTTCTGGTGGAGCGATTTCGACCGGGAGGAGGTCCGCCAGGATTTCGCCCTGTTACGAGAGCTGGGCCTTCACACCGTGCGCATCTTCCCGCTCTGGGACGATTTCCAGCCGGACCCCCGGTCCGTTTCCGCGGCGGCCCTGCGGGACCTGGTCACGGTCGCCGACCTGGCGGCGGATTTCAGCCTGGGGCTGGATGTCACCTTCTTTACCGGCCACATGAGCGGACCCAACTGGGCGCCGCGCTGGCTGCTCGACGGTCCGCTGCCGCACCATCCCTGGATCCAGGGCGTGGTCAGCGCGGGAAAGCTGACCGATCGCGGCTACCGCAACATGTTCCACGATCCGCTTGCCCTGGATGCGGAGGAGCTGCTCCTGCGCGAGACGGTCGGCGCCCTGCACGACCATCCCGGGGTCTGGATCTGGAGCCTGGGAAACGAACCGGACCTGTTCGCCTGGCCGGAGAGCGCCGCGGCGGGAAGGGATTGGATCCGCAGGATGACCGGCCAGATCCAGGCGATCGACGATCGACATCCCGTCACCTGCGGACTGCATGGGGCCAGCCTGAGCGAGGACAACGGACTGCGCGTCGATCAGGTCTTCGCCGAGACCGACCTGGCGGCCATGCATTCGTATGCCATTTATTCCGACATTGCCCGGACGCCGACCGACCCCGATTACGCGCCGTTCTGCGTGGCCCTGACCGCCAGCCTGTGCGGAAAGCCGGTCTTCATGGAGGAATTCGGCAGCTCGACCGCCGCCCCCGGCGGACCGTCGGAGTGGATCCGCTGGACCTCGCTCGGCATGGAGCGCAGGGAATTCCGCATGGCCGAAGAGGAACTGGCGGAATATCTGCGCCAGACGCTGCCCCGGCTCGTGGATGTGGGCGCGCTCGGCGCGCAGGTGTGGTGCTTCGCCGATTACGTCGAATCGCTCTGGGACCGCCCGCCGTGCAAGGAGGCGGTCCACGAACGCTTTTTCGGGCTGGTGCGTGCGGACGGCAGTCTCAAGCCGCACGCGTTGGTCTTGAAGGAGTTCGCTGCCGCCCGGCCGCAGGTCCGGCCGATCCCGGAATACGCCCGCCTGCATGTGGATGCGGATGCCTATTACCGTGCCCCCCACGAAATGCAACGCAGCGCCTATCGGGAATACTTGTCCCGATTGCCTTCCTGAACGAAAAACCGCAGGCACCAGCCTGCGGTTTTTTTTGTGTCTCAGTGGGTCTCGGTCACCTTCCCGATCGAACGGGGTTTCTCCGTGTCCAGCCCTTTCGCCCGGGTCAGGTGATAGGCGAAGAGCTGCGCCGGCAGGATCGAGACGATCGGGCTCAGCCATTCCGGGATGCCGGCCGGCAGGGGGATCGGGGATTGCGCCAGCGACAGGGCGCGCTTGTCGTCGGAGAGCACGACCAGTTCGGCCGCCTGCTGCCCGCGCAATCGGCCGAGCATCTCGAGCATCGAGTCGAAGACCCGGCCCTGCGGCGTGACGGCCAGGACCGGGAAGCCGCCTTCGACCATGGCGATCGGTCCGTGCTGGAAGTCGGCCGAGGAATAGGGCTCGGCGATGGTGTAGGTCAGCTCTTTCAATTTCAAGGCCCATTCGAAGGCGGTGGCGTAGTTGAAGCCGCGCCCGAGCACCACGCACTGGCGCATAAAACGATAGCGCTCCGCCATGCGGGCGATGGCCGGGTCCTGTTTGAGCACTTTCTCGGCCCAGCCGCCCAGGCGGGCCAGTTCACGCCACTGCGACCTGTCCTCCCCCAGGGCGGCGGAGAGCATGGCGATCGACATCAGTTCGGTCGTGAAGGTCTTGGTCGCCGCCACGGCTTTCTCCTCCCCGGCCTGGATATCCAGGACCAGGTCGGCGGCGCGTGCCAGCGGGGAGGCCGGCACGTTGGTGATCGCCAGGGTCAGGCAGCCCTGCCGGCGGCCTTCTTCGAGCACGCTGACGATGTCGGGCGATTTGCCGGACTGGGAGACACCGACCACCAGCGCGCCATCCAGCTTCGGAGGCTTTTGGTAGTAGGTGAACAGCGAAGGCGTCGCCAGGGCCAGGGGCAGGCCGTTCTGGGCGCCCCACAGGTAGTTGGCGTACCGCCCGGCGTTGTCGGAGGTGCCGCGCGCTGCCAGGAAGACGTAATGGACATCCTGCTTGCGGATCGCCCTGGCGATGTCCTCGACCGTCTTGCGTTGATTCTGCAGCAGGGCGGAAATCCTGCCGGGTTGTTCGAAGATCTCGGAGTGAAGGCTCATGATGACTCCAGAAGGATGGGATGGTTCAGGTCAGGTCCGGCCGATCCTGAAAGAAGATATGCGTATCCGAAACATTTTGCAGTTCGAGCAGCACGAGTTCGTTCGCCCCGGGTCGCAGAAGCGTCCCCGGGACGTAAAGCGTGCGCTGGGGACCGCGTTTCCAGTAGCGGCCCAGGTTGAAGCCGTTCACCCAGGCCACGCCCTTGGTCCAGCCGGGCAGGCGCAGGAAGGTATCGGCCGGTTCCGGGACCTCGAAGGCGGTGCGGAAAAAGGCCGGGTACCTGGTTGGGATTCGGTCCTTGAACTCCAGTTGAGAGAGATCCTCGAGCGGCAGGGGCAGGATCTCCCAGTCGTACAGGAACTGATCGTCGAGGCTGACGCCGTTCAGGATGCCCTTGCGGTCGATCAGCTGCGGTCCGTAGTTGACCCGGCCCATGTTCTCGACCAGCAGGTCCAGCCGCGCGCCCGCCGGCGGGATGCTCAGGCGCAGGGTCCGAAGCGGGAACTCACGTTCGAGGACCCCGGCCGGTTTCCCATCCTGGAAGACCTGGGCACGGTCGTGCAGGCCGTGGATGCGCAGGCGGGCCCGATTGCGCGCACCCGGAACGTGTGTGCGATACAGGATAAAGCCATACGATTGATCGAAGGCCTCCATCGGTTCCGGCGCGGGCCGCGGCTGGAATTTCCCCAGGGCGGAGAGGGAGTCGAACAGGGATGCGCTGGCGGTCGCGTGAAGCGGTGCCAGTTTCATCTTTTTCCCGGCAGGCGGCAGGATCAGCGCGGGCAGTCCGGGAACGTACCTGCGCAGGATGCGGCCGTACGAAGCGAACTTCCGCCCCGGATCGCCGGCCTCATCCAGCGGCGCGTCGTAATCGTAGCTGGTGACGTCCGCCTGGTAGCGCTCGTGATCGGTGTTGGCGCCGTTCATGAAGCCGAAATTCGTCCCGCCGTGGAACATGTAGAAGTTGACCGAAGCGCCGCTGGCCAGGATCTGGTCCAGGGTGAACTGCGACAGGCGCGAGGTGGGCAGGCCACCCGCCGAAAGATGGTGTTCCTCGCCCCAGTGGTCGAACCAGCCGGACCAGAATTCGGTCACCATCTGCGGACCCTCGGGCTGGTACTGGCGCAGCCTGGTCAGGGCGGAAACGGCCCCGTAGGCAAAATTGACCGTCTTGAGCAGGTCCGGCAGGGTTCCGCTTTGCAGGGTGCCGTCACGCGGCCCGTCGGAGGTGAAGAGCAGGCAATCCGCGCCGCGCCGGCGCAGGCCGTCGGCCAGGAACTGCAGGTAGGCCTTGTCGTTCCCGTAACTGCCGTATTCGTTCTCGACCTGCATGGCGATGACGGGACCGCCATGCGAGGCCAGCCGGGGCGCCAGGCGCGGCAGCAGCGCGTCGAAGAACCGGTCGACGGCTGCCAGGTAGGGAGGGTGGCTGCAGCGGACCTGCATGGCCGGGTCCTTCAGCAGCCAGGCCGGCAGGCCGCCGAAGTCCCATTCCGAACAGATGTAGGGACCCGGGCGGACGATGACCTTCAAGCCCAGTTCCCCGGCGGTGTCGATGAAACGGGCCAGGTCCAGCATGCCGTCGAAACGGAATTCGCCCGGGCGGGGTTCGTGCAGGTTCCAGGCGACGTAGGTCTCGACCGTGTTCAGGCCGAAGGCGAGCGCCTTCTCCAGGCGGTCGCGCCAGGATCCGGGGAGGACGCGGAAGTAGTGGATCGCCCCGGAGAGGATGCGGAAGGGGGCGCCGTCGAGCAGGAACTGGTTGCCGGAGGTGGTCAGCATGCAGGTTTTCCTTGAGTGGACTGCCTTCTAGTATAAACGATAGACGATCCCGGAGATAGGAAAATCCCCTGTGTAATGAAACAGGGGATGTCTGGATGAGCAGGCGCCGATACTTGCCGGGGCCGCCGACCGGTCCCGATCAACTGGAACCAAACAACGGGATCTTCGCCCCGTTGACGGTTCCGGCCTCCTCGGAGAGCAGGTAAAGGATGGCGGCAGTCAGCTCCTCCGGCGTGGTCCAGGAGGCGTTCTCGGCGGTCGGCGCGTTCGCCTTCTCGCGTTTGAGGTCGATCGACTTCGCCTGCAGCAGGTTGGCGGTCACGCCGGTCCCTTTCAGCTCCTGGGCCAGGGTCAGCATCAGCGCCTCCTGGCCGGCCTTGCCGATCGCGTAGGGGCCGCCTTTGGCGTTCGGACGCGCCGCGTAGGGCGAGGTGATCATCACCACGCGGCCCCATTTGTTCTTCAGCAGATGCGGAACGAACGATTGGACAACGTTGTAGCCCGACCAGACGTGCTGGTTGAGCATGAACGACAGGTCCGGGGCCGGGGCTTCGAGCAGCGTCTTTCCGCCGGTCCAGCCGCCGACCAGGTGCAGCAGGATGTCGATCGCGCCGAAATGCCCGGCGATGGCCTCCGCCGCGGACCGGGTCTCTTCCGGGTGGAGCAGGTCCAGCTTGAGGGTCAGGAGCTGCGCATCCGGCAGATCCAGTTCGGCGCGCAAGGCGGCCAGCTTTTCGGCGTCGATGTCGATCAGCGCCAGCCGCGCGCCGTGTGCCGCCAGCGTCCGGGTGACCGTCGAACCCAACCCGCCGGTCGCGCCGGTGATCACTGCGGTTCGGTTTTCAAGGGACATAGCTACCTCCTATTACCTATGACTTTTCGGTTAACCATAAAGTCTTCTTTACCACAAAGGGCACGACGGCTCACGAAGGAAAAGACCCACAAAGACCGGCTTTAATGACCGTCGTGCCCTTCGTGTCCGTAGTGGTGAAAATCAAATCAGGTACAGTTTCTTGATCAGATCGAGCTGTTCTTCGTCCATGCCCTCGATCACGGGCGGGTCGGCCTGCTCGGGAAGATGTTCCTTTCCGTGCAGGTCGATCATGTGCCCGGACTTCAGTGCCTTGGTCTCCAGGTAGAAGCGGTTGTGCTGGTTCGCTTCCATCACGTGCGGGATGCGTCCGCTGACCTGGATGCCATGCTGGGTCAGGTCCTCGATCTTCTTCGGGTTGTTGGTGATCAGCTGGATCGACTTGACCTTGAGCGACATGAGCATATGTGCGGCCACGCTGTACTCGCGCTCGTCGTCGCGGAAGCCCAGCGCCAGGTTGGCTTCGACGGTGTCGTAGCCATGCTCCTGCAGACCGTAGGCGCGGATCTTGTTGACCAGGCCGATGCCGCGGCCTTCCTGGCGCATGTAGAGCAGGACGCCCCTGTCCATCCTGCCGATCATCCGCAGGGCGGACTCAAGCTGGTCGCGGCAGTCGCAGCGCAGCGAACCGATCACGTCCCCGGTCAGGCACTCCGAATGGACGCGCACCGGCACGTTCTCGGCATCCGTCACGTCCCCGCGGACGATGGCCACGTGCTCCTTGTAGTCCTTGTTGTTGTAGAAGGCGACGATGTGGAACTGCCCGAAACGGCTGGGCATCTCGGCGATGGCTGCGATCTTGACGCAGACATGCTCCGGTCCGACGCCCTCGCACTCATGGCAGGCATTTTCGTCGAGCAATTCCTTGATCTGCATGTGGGTCAGGCCCATGGTTCACTCCTTGTGAATGACATTGTAATGGAGCAATACCCCGCCCTGATCGTCGAAGCGTTCCACGCTTTTCAGAGCCAGGCGCGGGGCATCCGCCTCCGAAAAGCCTTCGCCGTCCGCCAGGGTCGGGGCGGAAGCTCCGCCGAAGATGCGCGGCGCCAGGTAGGCCCTCACTTCGTCCACCAGGTCCAGGCGGAAGAACTCCGCCAGCAGCGTACCGCCGCCCTCCACCAGTACGGAACGGATGCCGGCCTGGGATAGGACGTCCAGGACCTCGTTCAGGTCCGGGCGGTCCGCGGCGGTGACGATCAGCCGGGCGCCGTCTTTTTCCAGCCGCTGCAGGACCTGGGCAGGTGTGCGGCTTGTGGTGAACAGGTAGACCTGCGCCGGCCCGGCGGCCAGGAATTCGCCCTGCGACGGCAGGTCGCCGGGTCCGATCCGGGAGACCACGCCCACCTTGGCCGGGTTCTCCGGCAGGCCCAGCGCCAGGCGTTCGGAACGCAGCGCCTGCGACTTGACCGTCAGGCGCGGATCCTCTGCGAGTAATGTCTTCCCGCCGACCAGCACCGCGTCCACGCCGGCGCGCAGCCGGTCGAGGCGGGCCTTGTCGGCGGTGGAGGAGATCGCCGCGCCCCGCCGGGCAACGGTGTCCAGTTTCCCGTCCGCGCTCATGGCCACATTGACCAGCACGCGCGGGCGGTTGTGTGCGGGTCGGTTCATGAAAATAATTCTACCCTTTTCTGTCCGAAATGAAGGTAAGAGCAGTGTATGAATTTGGAGAGTCCCCAGCTGGTGGGTGCAAGAATCCTCACCACGGAGACCAGCGAGTCTACGGAGAAAACCTGGCGGAGTCCCTGTGCTCTCCGCGAGCTCAGGGGTAGATCTGCTGCGAGTACAGGCAGGATCAACACACGCGGACGGCGCGGTATAATCCGCTCATTCCATATGAATAAAGGATCCCGCATGCAAGCCTCCGCCCCGTCCACCGCTCTCGCCAACATCCCCTGGGAAGACCGACCCGCCGGCAGTGCCGACGTCGTCTGGCGTTATTCGCGCAACCCGATCATCCCGCGCAACCTGATCCCCGATTCGAACAGCATCTTCAACAGCGCCGTGGTGCCTTTCCACGGGACCTTTGCCGGGGTCTTCCGCTGCGACAACAAACGCCGCGACATGAACGTCCACCGCGGTTTCAGCCAGGACGGGCTGAGCTGGAAGATCGATCACCAGCCGATCGAATGGATCTTCGACGATCCCGAGAACGCCTTCACCTATTACAAGTACGATCCGCGCGTCTGCTGGATCGAGGATCGCTACTACATCCTGTGGTGCAACGGCTATCACGGTCCGACCATCGGCATCGGCTATACCTTCGACTTCGAGAAGTTCCACTTCCTCGAGAACGCATTGCTGCCTTTCAACCGCAACGGCGTGCCCTTCCCCCGGAAAATAAACGGCAAGTATGTCATGTTCAGCCGTCCGAGCGACAATGGCCACACCCCCTTTGGTGACATCTACCTGAGCCAGAGCCCGGACATGGTCCACTGGGGCGGGCACCGCTTCGTGATGGGCACCGCCGGCGGCTGGCAGAGCACCAAGGTCGGCGCCGGGCCGGTCCCGATCGAGACCCCGGAAGGCTGGCTGCTCTTCTATCACGGCGTGCTGACCTCCTGCAACGGGTTCGTCTACTCCTTTGGCGCCGCCCTGCTCGACCTGGACCAGCCCTGGAAGGTGATCCGCCGCAGCGGGCCGTACCTGCTTTCCCCGCAGACGCTGTACGAATGCGTCGGCGACGTACCCAACGTGGCCTTCCCCTGCGCCAGCCTGTACGACCAGCCGACCGGGCGCATCGCCATCTATTACGGCGGGGCGGACACCGTCACGGCGCTGGCCTTCTGCAAGCTCGACGAAGTGCTCGACTTCCTGAAACACAATTCGATGGTATGAGCCCGCGGAGCGCCGGCTTTCTCCTGCTTGGCTTGCTCCTGCTGGCCGCCTGGAAGCAGGCGCAGCAAGCCGAGACCCGGGCCGAGCTCCAACGAGCTGCAATCGCTCGGCATCAAGAAGAAGAGCGAACGCAAGACCCCGGTCCGCCGCAAGACGACGACCGCCGCCTGAATGCGATCCTCCCCCGCCGATCCCGGCGGGGGAGGATCGATGTGTAAATAAGGATCCGGGTGGATCAGATCTTCGCCAACGCGGCCGCCAGACCCAGGCCGATGTAGACGCTGCCAACCACGGTGCGCTCCGCTTTCAGGAAGACCGGGTTGCGTTTGAGCCAGCCGCCGGCCGAACTGGCCAGCAGGGCATACAGGCTGTCGGTGCACAGCGCCATGCCGACGAACAGGCTTCCCAGCGTCAGCAGCTGCCGTGGCATCGATCCGGCCTGCGGGTCGACGAACTGCGGCAGGAAAGTGAAGAAGAACAGGGCGGTCTTGGGGTTGAAGACTGCCACGACCACGCCCTGGGCAAAGATGCGCCCGAGACCCTGGCGCTCGACGTGCACCTCGCCGGGGACCGTGCCCCGTCCGAAGAAGCGCCGCAGGCCCAGCGACACCAGGTAGGCCGCGCCCAGGTATTTGACGACCGCGAAGGCCAGCGGGGAGGAGGCCAGCAGCAGCGACAGGCCGAAGGCGGCAAAGAGCACATGGCAGAAATTACCGACTTCGATGCTCAGCACCGAGACCAGCCCGGCCAAACGTCCCTGGTCGAGGCTGCGGGCGATGATGTACAGAACCGCCGGCCCCGGCGTGAGCAAGAGCACCAGGGCGGCCAGCAGGAAGACGGTCAGATGGGGGATGTGGAGCACGAGGGCTTCGCTAGCGGGTGAGCTGGCGTTTTTCTTCCGGGCTCAGGAAGGCCACTTCCAGGGCGTTGGCTTGCGCCTGGCGGATGAGGGCCTCGTCCAGCCCGGCCTGCGGCGCGGCGACATTGTACTCGTAGCGCAGGTCGATGGCGCTGATGCCGGGGTCGTCGGTGTTGATCGTCGCCGGGATGCCGTGCTGCAGGAAGGTTTTCAATGGATGGGAGCGGTAGTCAGGGACACAGGAGGTCTGCACGTTGCTCGTCAGGCAGGATTCGACCCCGATGCGCTTTTCGGCCAGTGCATCGAGCAGCCTCGGATCTTCCACGGCCCGGATGGCATGGCCGATGCGTTCGGCGCTCAAGTTATGCAGGGCCTGCCAGATCGACTCCGGTCCGGCGCTCTCCCCGGCATGGACGGTGATGTGCCAGCCGAGATCGCGGGCGATCTTGAAATGTTCCTCGAACCATGCGGCGGGATAATGCGCCTCGTCCCCGGCCAGATCGAGGCCGGCGATGTGTTCCTTCTGGCTGCGCAGGGCCTCCAGTTCGCGGTGGGCGGTCGCCTGCCCGTAGGTGCGGCTGAGGATGCCGATCAGGTTGACGCGCACGCCGAAGTCGCGCTGCCCGGCTTCGGTCCCGTCGACGACCGCTTCGACCACCGCAGCCGGGTCGAGATGATTCGCCTCGGCCATGAACCAGGGGCTGAAGCGCAGTTCGATGTAATCGATGCCGTCGGTCCGGGCGTCCGCGACGTTCTCGTAGGCCACGCGGCGGCAGGCAGACGGATCGACGAGCACCTTCATCGGCCATTCGAACTTGGAGATGAAGGCCATCACCCCCGGCTGCGGGTCGGTCACCTGTACAAATGGACGAAGCCCCTCGACGCTCCAGGCGGGGAGGGGCAGGTTGTGCTGGCGGCCAAGGTCCAGGATGGTTTCGAGTCGGAGATTGCCATCCAGGTGGCGGTGCAGTTCGACGAGTGGAATGTCTGTGTGGATCAAGGAAGGACTGGTCAGGAGCCGTACCGGTCTGCGATGCGCTGCAGGATGCCGGCGACGTGCGGCGAGCTTTCGGTGATCTCGAACCCGACATTGTACAGGTAGGGTTCGATCGGGTCGTTGCGGCACCATTTGCTGCGGGCCACGAATTCGATGTAGCTGACGTCGGCGACGTCGGAGGTCGTATCCAGTCGCACGCGGATCGCCCTCCCGGCCGGGACTTCTTTTTTGCTGTCGATCATCATTCCCTTGCCGGTGATGTCGATCAAGTGACCGAGGATGATCCCGGTATCGACTTCAACAAGAGGGACGTAATACGATGTTCGACGCCTGGCTGCCTTGCGCCTCTCCTGTTTCATAACGCCTCCTTGCTCTCCCAACATACGCGGATCGATTATACCGGAAATAGCCGGATCAGGACACGGTTGGCAGCCGCCGCGGTCAGTCCGGACGGATCGGCTCCGACTCCGAAGTATTTGGCCAGACCGGGATAGACCCGGAAACAAGCCTGCAGGCCGGCGATCACTTCGTCGCTGCGGGTGACCAGCTCGGCCCGGACCGCAGTGCTGCGACCGTTGCGCCTGAGCCGGGCTGTCCGCCCGTCCTGCAGGTTGCGCCACCAGCTCCGGTCGGCGCTGCTGACGACCGTCTGGGTGCCGTCGATGTCCATGACATTGATCGGGGTGGAGAATTCCCGGCCCGAGTTCCGTCCGGTCAGGGTAATGACGGCGAACTGCTTCCCGAGCAGGGGATGCAGCGGAGAATTGACCAGGGCCTTGATGAAGGCATTACCGATCGGGCTTGGCATCTACGCTCACCGGGCGATTGTCCCGAAAGCTGAAGTTCTCGACGATCTTCTTGATGATGCGCGCATCTTCGGGGGAAAGGTCCCGGATCTCGAAACCGGCATTGTACAGACTGGGCTCGATATCCGGCTTGCACCAGATGCTGACCGCGCTGAATTCCATGTGGGGTTTTTCGGAGACCTCGCCGGATAATTCGAGGCGGATCTGGAAGGTCTTCCCCTCGGGGATGGGCTGCGGATTCACGATCATCATCCCCTTGGGCGTGATATCCACCAGATTTCCGATCTGCTCGCGAGTCGCTGTATCGTAGACCCGCATGTAGTACAACAAGTAGCGTCTCTTGATTTTACGACGATCCTTCATGGCGCCTCTCCCGAATACACCCAGTATACAACCGAAAGAATAGAATGGAAAGTTCTTTTGATGGCTGGTCGATCTCGGAATATCAGGCGTACGCTCGAAGCAGTGGGGATCGCATCCCACTCGACATGCCATTTCATAGACAAATGTATCGGGCTGTAACGGGCTTGGTGGTGAGGCGTTATAATCTTCGCATCTCACCGGAAGATAGGTCACAATGCAAAAACGGATCCTTCTGCCTCTCGTGGTTACGTTGGTGGCTGCAGTATCCTGCACTCCGGGGTTGTTCGATCCCGTCGTGACTGCGACCCTGCCTGCGAGCGAGACGCCCACGCCCGTTCCCCCGGAAGATCCTCTTGAAATTGCCTACATCAACACGGATGGCAAGGTCTGGTTGTTCCAGGAAGGCATCGGGCCTCGGCCGATCATGTTCGATCAACAGAATGCGCTGGGGGTCCAGATCTCCGATGACGGAGAAATCGTCGCCTATATCAATGCGTTGGGGGAACTCCTGGCGATCGACCTCACGGATGGAACGCCGATACAACGAACGCTCATCGATTCTTCCTACCTGTCATCCTTGAGCGGGGACAGTCAACCGAAAGCCTATATCCAGGATTTCAAATTCATACCGAACAAGCCTGAACTGATCCTGACGATCCATCTTTATGACGGCGTGGGGGGCTCGGACAATTTCTGGGTCGATGCGGGGCATTTGCATCCGGTACCTTCACGCCTCTTCGCTCCCGGTCAGGGCGGGACCGTCACCTACTCTCCCGACGGTAATTGGTTCGTCATCTCGCGGCCCGATGAATTGATCCTCAGCCCGGAAAGTGTGGTCCAGGCGAGGCGGATCTTCGATGAGTATCCGCCGTATGTGGGGCTGGGTTCGCGCAATGGGCCTTCCGTGGTCTGGACGGAGGATGCCTCCGGGTTTTACACTGCCGCGCCGATCTACAACAACAATGGCGAATTGCTGGGGAAATCCGGAATCTGGTGGGTCCCCATGCCGGGTGATGATCAGCAACTCGTCTTCGATTATTTTGCCCAGCTCTATCACCAGGCGTACATTTCCCCGCTTGGGCAGCAGGTGATCTTCCTGACGGAATACGATAATCTGGTCGACCTGTCCATCGCCCGAAGGGGTTTCCAGCAAGTTTTCATAACCTATCCCAAGGCCGCGATCGGTTTTGTCGGCTGGGCGCCTGCTCCGGAAAATGGCGAAGAAGATTCGCATTGTTTCGTTTACTGGCAGGACCAGCCGGACCAACCGACCCTGGTCTGTGACGGGATCTCGATGTCTGACCTTGCCTCGCGGCCGGTGTACGACCTTCGATCGATCCGATGGATCGACGACGACCAATTCCTGTACCTCTCACCGCTCAATGGGCAGTACGATCTTGTCCTGGAACAGATCAACCAGCCCGGCAATACGGTTGCCCAGGTCCAGGTGAATGCTCGATATCCCTGTTACGATTATTCCAAAGGAAAATGACCCTCCGGATGCAGCCCGCCGATCCTCGGCGGGCTTTTCTGTTATGATGCCTGTGACCCCTTGACTCTCCTCCTGCTGGAGGTTGTATAAAGCTCCTGGAGGCTTCCTGACCATGATCCGGATCGGAGACTTTTCCAAACTCAGCCGTGTGACCATCAAGACGCTCCGCTTCTACGATGAACAGGGCTTGCTGAAGCCTGTCCGCGTGGATCCGTTCAGCGGCTACCGCTACTACGAGTACGACCAGCTGCCCCGCCTGCATCGCATCCTGGCGCTCAAGGATCTGGGTTTCTCGCTCCAGGAGATCGGCCGTCTCCTCGAGCGGAACCTGTCCGCGGAGCAACTGCGCGGCATGCTGACCCTGCGGCAGGAGGAGATCCGCCGCAAGGTCCAGGCGGAAGGCGAACGCTTGGAGCGGGTCGACCTCTGGCTGAGACAAATCGAACAGGAGGAAGGAATGTCACAGTACGATGTAGTCATCAAGCAGATCGAAGCCATGCAGGTGGCGGGTGTGCGAGAGGTCGTCCCCACGCCGCCCGAACAGGGCGGGTTGTGGGACGAGCTGGAGAGCTACCTGGCAAAGAACCGCGTGCGCCCGGTCGGCGCCTGTTTCACCCTGTACTATGACGAGGACCATCCCGAACGGAACTGGGATGTCGAGGTCTGCGAACCCGTTCAGGGGACGTTTCCGTCCGGAGCCAGGGTGCAGTTCCATACCCTGCCAGCGGTTGAAGCGATGGCCTGCAGCATACACGCCGGGTCGTTCGCCACGATCGGCGAGGCCTACAATGCGATCCTGAAGTGGATCGACGGGAACGGCTTCACGGTCACCGGGCCGTGCCGGGAGGTGTATCTCAAGCCTCCCCACAAGGCAGGCGACCAGAACGATCCCGGGACGGTGACCGAGATCCAGTTCCCGGTCCGGAAAAACGAGTAACAAGAGAGCCGGCAGAGCACCTGCCGGCTCTCCTTCATAAACGGTATCCTGCTGGAAGAGGGCAGGGCGTTCTCAAAGTCATCGCGGGGAAGAGCTCACCGCCAGGAAATGAAGCACGCGAAGAGATCGCCGATGTTTTCCTGGCGTTCTTTGAGTGTTTGCGCTTCGGACCCTCGTGGTTGTCGAAACGAATGCCGACTTTGAGAACACCCTGGGAAGAGGGGGACACGCATTGCCTCTCAGGTCCGATTCATTGTAAAATACACTCAATGTCTTCTACAATAAACGTCCTCTTCCTGGCTGCGGAAGCCGAGCCGTTCGTCAAGATCGGCGGCCTGGCCGACGTGGCCGGGTCCCTGCCGGCGGCCCTGCGCCGCCTGTCCCCCCGCTCCATGAACGGGGCGCGCCTGGACGTGCGCCTGGCCCTGCCCCTGCACCGGGCCATCCGCGCGGACGGGCTGGTCCTGCGCCCGGCGGCCGAGTTCGAGCTGCAGCGGGCGGGGACGCCCTACCCGGTGCAGGTCCTGCAGACGGAATCGAACGGGGTGCCGGTCTACCTGGTCTCGGGCGGACCGATCACCCAGTCCGGTGCGGTCTACCTGCCCGACCTGGCGGCCGATCGCGACAAATTCGCTTTCTTCTCGCTGGCCGCCCTGGAGATGCTCGCCCACCTGGATTGGATGCCGCAGATCGTGCATGCCAACGACTGGCATACCAGCCTGGCGCTGCACGCCCTGCGTTCCCGCAATCAGCGCCTCCTGCCGCGCCAGGCACGCACCGTATTGACCGTGCATAACCTGCCGTTCATGGGCAGCGACGGTGCCGATGTCCTGCAGGCGTACGGCCTTGAAGCGCTGGACGAACCGCGGCTGCCTCCCTGGGCCGGCACCCAGCCGCTGCCCCTGGGGCTTGTGGCTGCCGATCGTATCGTGGCTGTCTCGCCGACCTACGGGCGCGAGATCCGGACCCCGGCTTTTGGCTGCGGGCTCGAACCCTACCTGGTCGGTCGGGGCACGGATGTGAGCGGGATCTTGAACGGGCTGGACACGACCTCCTTCGACCCGAAGACCGATCCAACCCTGCCGGCGCATTTCTCGGCCGCCAGCCTCGCCCCGCGGGCAGTCTCCAAGGCCGCGCTTCAGCAGGAGCTGGGCCTGCCCCAGGACCCTGGGCGACCGCTGCTGGCCATGATCGGACGCATCGACCGGCAGAAGGGCGTGGACATCGCCCTGGAGGTCCTGCCGCGGATCGCCGGCGAGGACTGGCAGTTCGTCATCCTGGGCTGCGGTGACCCGGCGCTCGAGCGGGATGCCCTGCGCCTGGAAGCGGATTTTCCGGACCGGGTGCGGGCAGCCGTGCGTTATGATTCCCCGCTTTCGAGGCGGATCTATGCCGGCGCAGACCTGTTCCTGATGCCCTCCCGCTACGAGCCCTGCGGGCTGGCCCAGATGATCGCCATGCGCTACGGCTGCGTGCCGCTCGTCTCGGCCACCGGCGGGCTGATGGACACTGTGGAAGCCGGGAGAACAGGCTTCGTCTTCGAACCGGCCAGCAGCGTGGATTTTCGGGCCACCCTGCTCGCGGCACTGACGGCATTCCGCTCGAAACCTTCCTGGCAGAAACTCCAGGCGAACGGCATGCGCAGGGACTTCTCCTGGAAGCGGCCGGCAGAACGGTACGCACAACTTTATCTCGACCTGATGGGTATGGAGCGCAGGAGCCAGACATGAGAACACGAGCTGTCATCATGGCCGGAGGGGAGGGGTCCCGGCTGAGCGTGCTGACCATCAAGCGGACCAAACCGGCCGTGCCCTTTGCCGGGAAATACCGCATCATCGATTTCACCCTCTCGAATTGCGTCAACTCACAGATCTACGACGTGATGATCCTGGCGCAATACCGGCCGCATTCCCTGATCGAGCATATCGGCGCCGGCGGTCCCTGGGATCTCAACCGGGACTTCAGCGGCGGTGTGCGCATGTACACCCCCTACAAGGCGCGCTCCGGGGCGGAGTGGTTCACCGGCACGGCGGACGCCGTCCAGCAGAACTTCACCTTCATCAAGCAGAACCAGCCCGACCAGGTGCTGATCCTTTCCGGCGATCACATCTATTCGATGGACTACGATGCGCTGACCACCTTCCACCGCGATCACCAGGCCGAACTCACCATGGCGACCATCCGCGTGCCGCGCGAGGAGGCCTCCCGCTTCGGGATCGTGGCCGTGGACGACGATTACCGCGTCACCTCCTTCGTCGAGAAGCCGAAGCATCCGCCCTCCGAACTGGCGAACATGGGGGTGTACGTCTTCAATACGGACGTGCTCGACCGGGCGCTCTGGGAGGATCACAAGAATCCCGACTCCTCCCACGATTTCGGCAAGGACATCATCCCGCGCCTGCTGCAGCAGGGCCGGCGCATCATCGCGTATCCCTACTCGGGGTACTGGGTGGACGTCGGTACGCTGCAGTCCTACTGGCAGGCGCACATGGACCTGCTGGCCGACCCGCCCTCGGTGAATCTGAACGACCGTTCCTGGGTCATCCACACCCGCACCGAGGAGCGCCCGCCCGTGATGGTGGCGCGCGGTGCCACCGTGGAGAATGCGATGCTGTCCGACGGCGCCGTGATCGAACCCGGCGCCCGGGTGATCGACAGCGTGCTCTCGCCGGGGGTGGTGGTCCGTTCCGGCGCGGAGGTGATCGAGTCGGTCTTGTTGACCGACACCGTGGTCGAGGCAGAGGCGCGTCTGGAACGTGTCCTCACCGACAAACGTGTGCAGATCGGGGCGAAAGCCCGCCTCGGCGGGAAGAGCGAGCCACTGCAGCTGACCGTGGTCGGCAAGAATTCCGAGGTCCCGCCCGCTGCGGTCGTTGAGCCGGGCGCGACGATCGGGACCGATCTGCTGGCATCCGACTACCCGGCCTTGCTGGTAAAATCAGGCGAAATCCTGGAAACGAAACGGCAGCCCTATGAAATTTGAACGCGCCTCCGGCATCCTCCTGCATCCCACCAGTCTGCCCGGCCCATACGGCATCGGCGATCTCGGCCCGGCGGCCTATCAATGGCTGGACTGGCTGGCGGCCACCGGTTGCAAGCTCTGGCAGGTCCTGCCGCTCGGCCCGACCGGTTTCGGAGATTCCCCCTACCAGTGCTTTTCCGCCTTTGCCGGCAACCCGTACCTGATCAGCCCGGACCTGCTCCTGCAGCAGGGACTGCTGCTCCCGGACGATCTGGCGGACATGCCCGCCTGGGACCCGGGCAGGGTCGATTACGGGCGCTTTTTCGAATGGAAACCCGGCCTGCTGTCCCGGGCCTTCCGGCGCTTCGATGCGGACCCGGGTCCGCTGCGCGGCGCGTACGAGAACTTCCGCGCCGAGAATGCCGGCTGGCTGGAGGATTTCGCCCTCTTCATGGCCTTCAAGGAAGACCATGGCGGAGGCTCGTGGGACGTCTGGCCGGAGGAACTTCGCCGCCGGGACCCGGCAGCCATGAACGAAGCCCGCATTCGCCTGGCGGACCAGATCCAGATGCACATCTTCAACCAGTTCCTGTTCGACCGCCAGTGGGATGCGCTGCGGTCCTATGCCCACGAAAAGGGGCTGCAGACCATCGGCGACATCCCCATCTTTGTCGCCTACGATTCCTCCGATGTCTGGGCCCATCCGGAACTGTTTTACCTGGACGAGGCCGGCAGGCCGACCGTCGTGGCGGGCGTGCCGCCGGATTATTTCTCGCCGACCGGACAGCTGTGGGGCAATCCGCTCTACAAGTGGGAGGTGCACCAGCAGAGCGGCTATGCCTGGTGGCTGGAACGCATTCGCTATACGCTCAAGAACATCGACATCCTGCGCATCGACCACTTCCGCGGTTTTGCGGGCTACTGGGAGATCCCGGGGGATGCCAAAACCGCGGAGCACGGCCGCTGGGTGCCGGGTCCCGGCGAGGACTTCTTCCACGCCGTCGCCGCCCGGCTGGGCGACCTGCCGATCATCGCCGAGGACCTGGGCGAGATCACCCCGGACGTGATCGCCCTGCGCGACCAGTTCGACCTGCCCGGGATGAAGATCCTGCAGTTCGCCTTCTCGGGGCCGGACAATCCCTTCCTGCCGCATCGCTACCCGCAGAACTGCGTAGCCTATTCCGGCACGCACGACAACGATACGGCCATCGGCTGGTACGAGACGGCAGCGATGCACGAGAAGGATTTTGCCCGCCGTTACCTGCGCGTCGACGGGCACGACATCGCCTGGGATCTGATCCGCTCGATCTGGTCCTCCACGGCGGTCTTTGCCCTCGCGCCTCTGCAGGATTTCCTCAACCTGGGAACGGCGGCCCGGATGAACTATCCCTCCAAGCTGGGAGGCAACTGGGAGTGGCGCTTCGATCCCACGGCCCTGCAGCCCGGCTTGCAGGACTCGATCCGGGATCTGAATTACCTCTATCAACGATAAACAAACAACCGCCCCGGAGAGATCCGGGGCGGTCTGGTTTCATCTGCCTGCCGTCATTTGGGCGGCATGGCTGGCGATGATCTCCAGGGTCGATTCGTCGCTGTCGTAAACCGAATACCAGCCCGCGGTCTCGTGCGGGGGATCGCCGATCCAGGGGTAACCGGGCCGGGCGCTGCCGGCCCAGGCCCAGAAATTGTCCCCGGCGGCAGCCCCGCCCTCGGACAGGTTCGAATGGACCTGTTCGAACAGTACGGTGTAGAAGCGGTCACGGTACGAGGTGGATGTATTCGGAGCGAAGATGTTCCGCCCTGCGCCTCCGTCGCGCGCCAGCCCGAACTCCTCCAGGACCAGGGGTTTGTCGATGGAGGCTGCATCCCGGGCATGGTTCTGGAAGTAGAGGATCGCCTGGACCTCGGCCTCCTCATAAGTGGACGGCCTGGCAGGATCGTACCAGCCCCAGTTCTGCGGCCAGATGTGAATGGTCAGGTAGTCGATGTCCGGCCCGTCGTGGGTGTCGACGAAATCGATCCGCTCGCCGGGCGGGGTGCCCTCCGATCCGGTGGTGACCATGTGGTTGGGGTCGAGCGACTTGATGTAGGCGGCGGTCGCGTCGATCCAGGGGAGCGGGTAGCGGCGCGGTTCGTTGGCCAGCTCCCAGGAGAAAATGGACGGGTCATCCTTGTAGGCCAGGCCGGTATATGGGTTGACATGCTCGACGAGCATGGCGATGTGGGCGCGGTACCAGTCCTGGCATGGTTCGCAGAAATAGAAGCGGGCCGCATACGCCATGTAGGTGCCCCAGTCGCCCGGGTAGGGGATGCGCGTGCCGTCATCCCAGGCCACGTATTGCGCCATGCCGCCGGACCAGTACCAGTAGTTGTTGAGCACCATGACCGCCTTCATGTCCCGGCGGGCGATCTCAGCCAGCAGGAAATCCAGGCCATCGAGCACTGCGGGATCGTACACGCCCGGCGCGGTCTGCAGCGAGGGAACCATGCGGTACGGTTCCGTGTCGGGGCCTTCCGAGGCGGCCATCACGCGCAGATTGGTGATGCCCAGGATTTGCAGCTGGTCGAGTTCTTCGAGGAGCAGGTCACGGTTGCCGTCCGGGCCGTCGACGCCCAGGTTCATGCCCTGCCAGAAGTTGGTCCCGGCGAAGGTGTACGCCTGTCCACCCAGGCTGAAATGCCCGTCGATCACACGGACGAACGTGTCGGGGATCGCCGCGCCGGGATCCACCGGGATGGCAGGGGTCTGGGTTGGGGCAGCAGGTCTGCAAGCGGTCAGGAGCAGGAGGATCAGGAACGCCTTGCAAAGGGGGAGGAAGCGGTGCGTCAGGTGGATCTACCTTTCCAGGGAATTTTTGCTGCGTGTTTTTTGCAGGGGGTTGTCAGGAATGCGGCGGGCGAGCAGGTCACGCGAGATGTCGAGGCACTCACGCGCTTCCTCCGGGGTGGTCGTTCCGATCACGACCATGTCCTGGTTGCGGATCGTGTTCCAGACGAAGGCCAGACCGACGATCGGCAGCAGCCTCCCGGCAGCCAGTGGCTTGATCGTCATGACCGGTTTCCTGGCTTCGCGGATGACGCGCATCACCCAGTCGGCTTCGACCTGCATCAAGAACCCGGCTGCGTTGTAGATCTGGATGTAGGTCTCCACGTCCGCGTCCATCTTGTCCGCGTAGACGACCGTCTCCGGCATATGCGTGGAAAGACCCGGAAGCATGCCGCGCTCCCGGATCATGGCGGTGTAACGGGCCAGGTCGCGAATGACGCCCGCCCGCCGGTCGACCAGCGCATCGGTGACGCACTGGTGGGGGAGGCAGAAGGTTGCCTTCCAGGCAGCGCACTGATCGAAAACGGCTTCCGGGCTGTCCGGTTGGGATGCAGAGCGATCGGGATCGAGGTTGAAAGCGGGGGTGTAAATGCGGATCAGCGGCCGGCCGGTCTGTTGTTCGGTTTCGGCGATCGCCTCTTCGAGGTGCGGCGCCAGCGGCCCCATGACCGCGTCCACGCCTGCTTCGACAAAGACCTTGAGCACGGCTGTGATGCGCTCGCGCGTCTGGTGCTCGTGGATGAAGCGGTCCTTGGCCAGGCTGGTGTGGGAATAGCCAAGGAACCAGTTGGTCCCGGCGATGAGGCGCGGCAGACTGACATTGCCTACCATGGTTCGAGGGAAGGGATCCATCTCATTCAGCTCCCGGTACAGATTGTGGTTTGAATGCAGGTCGTTCCAATGGGATTGTACCGCAATCCCTGCGGGTACCCCGTGCCTATTCCGCAAGCAGTTCGTGGATGCAATGCTTTTCCCCGAGGCGCATCACCCAGCAGCCCCCGAAACAACGGTCTGCATCCAGACAGGTCCGGCAAACCGGATCATCCTTCAGGATGCTGCGCTGCCGGTAGCGCTGAAAACCGTTCTGCCAGATCTCGTCGAAGCGTCTCTCCAGGATCGACCCTTCCTGGAATGGGGTGGCATCCGGCATTTCCGGGCAGCCGCGCACCTGGCCGGTGACGCCGATGCAGGCGGCGGTCCAACCCACCGGGCAGGTCTGCGGTGCGCCGCGAAGGCGCTTTTCCCAGCCTCCGAGGAAGGGGAGATTCTCGGTGACCAGGATCCGCAAGCGCTGGCTGCTGTTGCGACTGGCGAAGTCCAGCATGCTCCTCAGCCCGTCGCCCTGCAGCGTCAGGTCTGCCTGGCGCGCCCGGCCGATGGGCATGACCACGCCAAGTCGCCATAAATGTACACCGGAGCGGTCCAGAAGCTGGCGGAGGCCGTCCAGTTCGTCCAGATTTTGGGGGGTGACCGTGGTGGCAGCGCTGACCAGCGGAATGCCGGCGCCCAGCAGATCCCCGATGGCGGACAACGCACGGTCGAAGGCCTGCGGATGCCCGCGCACGCGGCTGTGGGTGGAAGCCAGGCCGTCGAGACTGACCTGCACGGAGGTTGCGCTCGCTTGCTGTAAGGCAAGCGCCTTTCCGGCATCGATGAGGAAACCGTTCGTGGCGATGCCGGTCTTGAGTCCAGCGTGGTGCGCGTAGTCAAGAAGATCGAGCAGGTCGGGACGCAGCAGCGGTTCCCCGCCGGTGACGGCGAACATGTCCACCCGCAGGGCGGCCAGCTCGTCGATCAGCGCCCGCACCTGGGCGGTGGTCAGCTCGTGCCCGTATTGTTCGGAGGCCGCGCCGCAGTGGCTGCACTTCAGGTTGCAGCGCCGGGTGCTGTCCCAGAGCACATAGCGGGGCGCGGGCAGACGCCGGCCGGACCGGGCGCGTGCGGAAATCCCGCTGGCGTGGAAATCCGCTCCGAGGCGGCGGAGTTCATAGAGGGGATGGATCACGGGGGAGAGGCGGTCGGATCAGGGTTGCGGTGGAGGGCCGTAGACCACCATCGTGGACGGGACCAGCAGCAGCACGAGTGCCAGGCAGATGCAGCCAGGGATGATCAAGGTGAGGACCAGGCCGGCGATCAAAAAGCCGATCTTGCGCGTGCGGGCGTACTTGACCAGGCAGACGATCCCGCCGATGAATGCCGCCAGAATGGCCAGGCCGCCCAGGATCGAGAGGATCAGGATGGTAGTTTGGTTGACCACAGGTGCCTCCATATTGTATAGGTATCCGTTCGCAGATCGGATGTGTACCCTGTAATCATTATACTGTCTGTTTCATGGCTTGGCGGTTCCGGTGACGTTTTTGTCGGTGTCGACGGTCAGCCTTCCCTTGCTCATGTCGAGCAGCACCAGCGGGTTGCCCCAGGGGTCCTGAACGATGGTGCACAGGCCGATGCGGATGTCGAACGGCGGGACCAGAAGGCTGCCGCCCGCCGCGGCGAACTGTTCGGCAGCCTGGTCGGCAGAATCGACCAGCAGGTCGATCTCCGGATTGCCCTCACCGGTGAACAGGACCAGTTCGGAAGCGTCCTCCGCCATCTGCAGGCCGGCGGCATCCGCCGTCCGCCAGAGGAGTTCCAGGCCGAGCCGGTCCCGGTAAAATGCCAGCGCGGCAGGAAGGTCGGCAACCGGCAGGCGCAGACAATCGATCATACGAAACAAGGGCGGGTTGCTCATCGGATTCCATCCTTGAAGAAGGATCAGTTCATCTCAGTATTGATCGCATCACTGAATCGACGAACCGGCCCAGCGGATAGCTGTCCGGATGGGTTTTCGCGAAAAGGAAAACGCCGATCAGATCGCAGGCCGGATCCACCCAGGCGAATGCCCCCGAGGCACCGGCATGTCCATAACTCAGCTTCGAGAGCAGCGTGGGGGAATTGGGGAAGCGCATGCCTTCCAGCAGGAACCACCCCAGGCCTCGCGGTTGGTTGGGGACCCCGTTGACAAGTTCGCGCGGGATCCCTTTCACCTGGTTCTGTGTCATGGCCGTGACCGTTTCGGGTCGGAGCAGGCGAGTTTTTCCATATCCGCCTTGGTTCAGGAAGGTTTGCAGGAAGATGGCCAGATCCAGTGCCGTCCCCCACAGGCTGCTTGAGCCGCAGCAGGTGCCTTCCATTTCGACCGGCCAGTCAAAGGCAGTGCCGGGCATGCGTCGGATCGTGCGTTCGACCGCTCCGCGCGCGTGGATCATGGTCGAGTCTTTCATGCCCAGAGGCTCGAAAATGGATCGCCGGATATATGCGTCCAGCGGTGAGTCGCTGACGCGCTGAACCAGTTCTCCGAGCAGATCGTACCCGGCATTGCTATAGGCCATCCAGGTCCCCGGCTTGTGTTCCAGGCCGGCCTGACCTGCCTCGAGCGGACCACCCCCGCTGCGGTTGGGGAGCCCGGAGGTGTGTGTCAACAGATGCCAGACGGTGATCTCTTCGCAACCCGGGCCATGGAATTCCGGCAGGAAAACCTGTATGGGACTGTGCAGGCCGATCTGGTTGGTTTCCACGAGGGTCATCACGGCGGTGGCGGTCACCGGCTTGGAGATGGAAGCCAGACCGAAGATCGTATCGCTACCGGCTGGCGGCGAATCCTTTTCAGGACCGAGTCTCCCCCAGGCCTCGTGAAGAAATATCACTCCGTGCCGCGCCGCCAGGACGATCAGGGCTGGCGTCATCGCCTTCTTGACCCAGTCAGCACAGGCGGCCCGGACCCGATCGACGTGCACTGCGGAAACGCCCGCATCGCGCACTGTTCCGTTTTGAAGCATGTTCATGCTTCCCCCCTCCCTTCGCCTTGCGAGCTTTCCGTTGCGCGGATGTCTTTCCAGATCCGATCGGCGACATCTTTTGCGGTCAACCGGCTGGTATCCACTTCCTTCCCGATGAAACCCTGCGCCGCGGCATCGGCCTGGATCTGCTGCAGTTCACGGAAGCGCTTCAGTTCCCAGTCCAGCGCTTCCCGCTGACGTTCGCGTATGCGCCCCGCCTGCACTTTCGGGGAGCAGGTCAGCCAGTACACATGAATGGATGCGTCCAGTGGACGGAGCAGGTTGATCAGTTCCTGCAGGGAATCGGCGGATTCGAAGACGTAATTGATGACGATATTGGAGTAACCGTTCTGTTGATGGAAGCCGACCAGCATTGCCAGGGTCCGGTACAGATGCTCGATGCGCTCGGGGTCATAGATGTCGAACGGATGCACATCCCCGATGTAATCTCCATCCAGGTGGACCGCCCTGTCAAACCGGTGTTGTAATTGTTCCGCCACACTGGATTTCCCCACCCCGAGCGAGCCGTTGATGATGACGATCATCGCATGACCATCCTGTTCAGTTGGCAGCAGACCGGGCCGTGAGCCAGATGCCGGCCAGGATCAGGACCGCCCCGCCCAGCTTTAACCAACCCGGGATCTCCTGGAAGAGCAGATACGCCAGGACGCTCGAGCCGATCGGTTCCCCGAGCAGGGTCACCGAGACGAAGGAGGCAGGGAGATACTTCAATGCCCAGTTGAAGCTGGAATGTCCGAGCAGCTGGGGGACGAGCGCCAGCAGCAGGAACCACAGATACGCGTCCGCCGGAAGGCCAAGCGGGGATTTGCCCAGGGCGAGCATCAGGCCCAGCAGGACCAGCGCCGCGCAGCCATAGACGACAAAAATGTACGGCAGGAGCGGCAGCCGTGTCCGCACCCGTCGACCGACAAGCAGGTACCCGGCAGCCATCCAGGCCCCTGCCAGGGCGAGCAGATCGCCTGCGAAGGCGGTTCCGCTGACGAAGCTGGAGAGCGGCGGGCAGCTGAGACGCGCCGCCTCCAGCCTGCAGGCATCGCTCAAGCCGATGACGATCCCGCCGGTCAACGCCAGGGCGAGCCCGACGACGGTCCAGCGGTTGAGGCGCTCACCGAGAACCAGCGGGGCGAGCAGCCCGACCCACAGCGGCGTGGTGGTGACCAGCACGACCGAACTAGCCACCGAGGTGTAGGCCAGCGAGGAGATCCAGCTGGCAAAATGAAAGGCCAGGAAGATCCCCGCCAGGCCGAGCAGCAGCCAGTCCCGGCGATGCAGGGCGCGCAAGTCGCCCCGGTGCCGCATCCATACGAAGGGTGCCAGGATCAGGCTGGCCAGGGTCAGGCGGGCGGCTGCGATGACGATCGAATCCGCACCCTGCGCCTGGGCGAACCGGATGAAGATGGCTGCCGTGGAGGCGGCCAGGATGCCGCCGATCAGCCCCAGGGTCAGGACGGAGCGGGAGGGGGAGGGCATGGCCCGAGTATAAACGATTTATAAGACCCGCCTGGAAATCCTTGACTGACCGGCTTAGCCTTGATATATTAGACAAATATCATCTAAATTATGTAACTAATTCAACCTCCTGGCATCCAATGCACAGATACCAGGATAAAAAAGGAGAAAAACCATGGCATTCCAACTCAAGCCCTTACCGTACGCGTACGACGCCCTTGAACCGTTCATCGATGCCGCCACAATGCAGATCCACCATGACAAGCATCACGCCGCTTATGTCAACAACCTGAACGGGGCGCTGGAGAAGCACCCCGAACTGGCCGGAAAATCGCTCGAAGACCTGCTCGCCGACCTGAACGCGGTTCCCGAGGATATCCGCAGCGTCGTTCGCAATCACGGCGGCGGCACCTGGAACCACGATCTGTTCTGGGAGATCATGGGACCGGCCGCGGGGGGCATCCCCGCCGGGAAGCTGGCGTCCGCCATCGACTCCGTGTTCGGTTCGTTCGATAATTTCAAGGCTGAGTTCGAGAAAGCCGCCAACGGTCGTTTCGGCTCCGGTTGGGCCTGGCTGGTGAAAAAAGCCGGCAGCCTGGCGATCGTCTCGACGCCCAACCAGGACAATCCGCTTTCCGAAGGCCTGACCCCGCTGCTCGGACTGGACGTCTGGGAACATGCCTACTACCTCAAGTACCAGAACCGCCGGGCGGAGTACGTCGGCAACTGGTGGAACGTGGTCAACTGGGAAGCCGTGACCAAACGCTTTTCCGCCTAGGCAGGTCCCTGCCTGGCTGCACGCAGGCTCTTCTTCCTGCTGATCTCGCTGCCGGATCGCCCCGATCCGGCAGTCTGTTTGTCTCGAAGCGGTTAATTGACAAAGTGGGTAACACAGATATAATAGGTCTAGTTCGACTAGACCAAAGGAGATGGATCATGACTCATATCATCACCAGCCTGTGCCTGCGCGACCGCGGCTGCATCGACGTCTGCCCGGTGGAGTGCATCGTTCCCGGCCAGCCGGTCAATGATTGGCCGATGGTGTATATCGACCCGGATACCTGCATCGACTGCGGAGCCTGCGTCCCGGAATGCCCGTTCGCGGCGATCTTCCCGGAGGACGAGGTCCCGGCTGCCTACACGGCCAAGGGTGGCGAGTCGATCAATCGACTTGGCCTGAGCGGCCATTACGAGGGCACCAATCACAACGGGAAACCGGTCGTGCTCGAAACGACCCGCGCCCTCACCGCCGGCGAAGTGCTGGACCTGCGCGAGGACATCCAGCCCAATTACGATTTCTTCAAGAACGGTCCCGGGTACGGGGCCAAGGACCAGGATACTGGTGCCTGAGCGATGGACTGGACACCCGGCGGGAGATCCCGCCGGGTTTTTCTATCCTCCCCGGCGGGCTGCCTCCATCCCGTGGAGGTATAATCGTTTGAAAAGGAGGCGCGTGTGACTCTGCAGCGGACGACGATCATCCTGATGGCGGTCCTGCTCCTGGCGGGTTGCGGGTTGCCGCCTGCGTCGGACATCCCCGCCACGCCGACCGCGCCGCCGACCGCGACGGAACCGCCTGCACCGCTCGCCACCCAGGCAGCCTCTCCCACGCCGGAACGCCGCGACAGGCTGATCGTCTGTTCCGGGGCCTTCCCGACCGATCTTTTCCTCTACAGCGAACCGACCTACATCAAATCTGTCGTCCTGTCGGCCTTGTACGACGGTCCGATCGAGATGTCGGCCTATGAATACCACCCGGTCATCCTGACCAAGCTGCCATCGCTGGCGGATGGGGATGCCTGGATCGAGCCGGTCGCAGTGGCCGAGGGGGACCTGGTCATGGACGCCGGCGGCGCCCTGGCGGCACTTGCCCCCGGCACGATCGTCCGGCCTGCAGGCTGCCGCTCCGGGGACTGCGCGATCGCCTATGAAAATGGCACGGTCCAGATGGACCGCATGCGCGCCGTGTTCAACATCCGCCCGGGTGTGCAGTGGACGGACGGGTCCCCGCTGACCGCAGCCGATTCGGTCTTCAGCTACCAGCTTTCCAGGTCGGAAGAGATCCTGTACGGAAATGCCGGCCTGGTGAGCAACAGCGCGACCAGCGTCACTTTCACGGCGGACTATTCCGCCGTGGATGCCAACACCGTCCAGTGGACCGGTCTGCCTGGTTTCCTCGATCCGAACTATCCGCTCAACTTTTTCAGCCCGCTCCCCGCAGGCCAGCTTGCCGGGATCCCCATCCTGGATCTGCTTGCCCGGGAGGATGTGCTCTACTCGCCCGCCGGCTGGGGTCCCTACCGGGTGACCTCCTGGGATGCCGGCGAGAGCCTGACCCTGGAAGCCAATCCCAATTATGATCTTGCCGGCGAAGGCCTGCCTTCCATCCAGGAGGTCGTCATCCGGGTCGTCGGACAGGACCCGGCGACCAGCCTGCTGGCATTCGGCCTCGGTGAGTGCGACCTGCTGTTGCAGGATTCGCTTCCCAATGTGCCCGTGGATGAACTGTTGACGGTCGAAGCCATGCTTCGCGGGCGCGTGTACACAGACCTCCAGCCGCTCTATGAGCAGCTGACCTTCAATATCGCCCCGGCCGACCCGCAGCAGCCGGCGATCTTCGCCGAACCGCGCCTGCGCCAGGCGGCGGCCTTCTGCATCGACCGGCCCGGCCTGGCGGAACTGGTCTACGCCGGATTGGTCCCGGCCCTGGAGATGTCCCTGCCGGGTGACCATCCCCTGCTGCAGGGCGCTCCGGTCGATCTGTTCCGCTACGATCCTCAGAAGGCCGGGCAGGTCCTGGATGGGTTGGGCTGGCTGGATACCAACGGGGATGGCCTGCGGGAAGCGCATGGCGTCCCCGGGATCGACGACGGTCTGCCGCTGATCGTGCGCCTGAGCGTGCCCGAGTCGGACCTGCGCAGCCGGGTCGGCGAATACCTTGCCAGCCAGCTGCAGGTCTGCGGTTTCCAGGTGATGCTCGAGAATGCCCCGGCCCGCGACCTCTTCGCACAGAACGCGGCTGCGATCGGATCCGGGCGCCGTTTTGACCTGCTCGAGACCGCTTCGCCGATGAATATCGATGGCCTGTGCGGTCTGGCCGAGACGGACCGGATCTCCGGCGAGGGCAATGCCTGGAGCGGGAGCAACCTCTCCGGCTACTCCCTGCCCGCTCTGGACGATGCCTGTGCGCGCATGCGCGCCTCGCTGCCCGGTACGGAGGACTATACCGCCAGCCGTCAGGCGGTCCTGCGCATCATGAACGATACGGTTCCGGTGCTGCCCCTGTTCGTGTACGTGAACTTCACCGTTTCCCGATCCGACCTCTCGGGGGTGACGACCGGTCTGGGGCAGGGTGAGCTGCAGGACCTGGAGCGTTTCCACTGGGAGCCTTGACCCGAAAAGTTGTGTTACACTCCTGACAACGGACGACGACTGGTATGACATCGGAGCTATCATGATCCTCGATCCAACCCTGTTGAGCAGCTTTTCACTTGTCCTGACCGCCTTTGCGGCTGCCTTTATCGTTGCCTTGTGGGTCGCCCTGGTGGTCTGGACCTATCGGGATATCCGGGCCCGTCACCGGGACCGGCTGGTCCATTTCCTGGCCGCCGCCCTGGTGGCGCTGCTGAACCTGCCCGGGATCCTGGTTTACCTGGTGCTCCGTCCGGTGCGCACGCAGGAGGAGGAATACCAGCAGACCCTGGAGGAGGAAGCGCTGCTCCAGGCGATCGAGGAACAGTCGACCTGCCCGGGCTGCGAACGGCACCTGCGTGACGACTGGCTGCTCTGTCCCACCTGCCAGACCCGGCTGCGCAAAGCGTGCCATTCCTGCGGCCGGTTGATGGAGCTGCCCTGGAACATCTGTCCCTATTGCGGCACTCCCACCCCCGGCATGCGCAAGGAAGGGCTGACGCTGGAGGATGTTGTCCGTGAGCTGCCGGACGAAGAGGCGGAGCCGGCTGCGGGGGAGTGATGGTTGCATCCTGCGCTCACGGCGGTCCCGGGCGCCCGTCGAACCATCGGTACCTGATCCGGCTCCAACCGGGGGGGATGCGCATCGACCATGAGCATTAAACTCAAGATCTTTTCCGTCATCCCCTGCTTGATGTTGATCAGCGGCTGCGCTCCGTTGTGGGGCGTCCTCGTCCCGCCGGTACCGACCGTGGACGTTTCCCAGATGATGCAGACCCTGATCCCGCCGACCGGCACACCGCCGGTGGTCATCACGCCGCTGCCGACCTCCACGCCCGTTTTGCCTACGCCGACCAGCACGGTCCAGGCCGCCGACACGCTCTGGATCTCCCCGGCCGTACCTCAATACCTGCGCAGGGACCTGGAGAACAGCGGTCTGCCGCTGGCCGCACAGCCGGCCGAGGCAAGCGTGCGTCTGGGGCCGGTCGGGTTCGACCAGGCCTACATCTCCGAGAGCATTTACGTCCTGGTCGCGCCGTTCCCGGAGTTGACCGATTCCGTTTCCCTGGCCGACCTGCGCTCCACCTGGTCCGGGCAGCCGCTTGGCGACGTTGACGGGCATGTACTCTGGATGGAAGAGTCGACCCGGGAGGCCATGACCCTCCTGTGGGGAACGCCAGCCCAGGCGGGCGTGTACACTGCTCCCGCCGACCAGCTCTTGATGAATGCCTGGGTGGAACCGTACGGCTGGGCGATCGTCCCCTTCGACCAGCTCGAGCCGCGCTGGAAGGTCCTGGCCATCGACGGACAGAACCCGCTCTGGAACACCTTCGACCCGGCTGGATATCCCCTCAAGCTGCATTTTCAACTCGACCCGATCCCGTATCCGCTGGCAGCCACGAACCGGGATCCTTCCCGCCTGACCGTCCTGGCGATGACCGGCGTGACCGCGCTGGTGCGCGGCACCGCAGACCGGATGGAGAGGAAAGGGCTGCTCTACCCGGGGGAGGAGGTCCGCTCGGTCCTGATCCAGGCGGATCTCGCCCACATCAGCAATGAGATCCCCTTTGTGGATGGCTGCCCGGAGCCGGATCCGTACTCGGACAGCCTGGTCTTCTGCAGCGATCCGCGCTACATCGCCCTGCTCGAGGACGTGGGCACGGATGTGGTCGAATTGACCGGCAACCACACGCGCGATCACGGTTCGCCGCCCTTCCTGAATACCCTGGATATGTACAACCAGCGCGGCTGGGCGTATTTCGGCGGGGGTGCGGACCTGGCCGACTCGCAGAAATCGATCCAGATCACGCACAACGGCAACCGGCTGGCCTTCATCGGCTGCAACTTCGCCGGGCCGGATTTCGCCTGGGCCACGCTTGACCGGCCCGGCTCGGCGCCCTGCGATTTCGCTTTCCTGCAGGCGGAAGTCAGCCGTCTGCGGGCGCTGGGCAGTTTGCCGGTCGTCACCTTCCAGTACAACGAGTACTACATGCCGTATCCGACCCCGTATGAGCGCGAGGATTTCCGGCTGATGGCGGAAGCGGGCGCCGTGATCGTCAGCGGCAGCCAGTCGCATGTGCCGGCGGCGATGGAGTTCTACGGGCCATCCCTGCTGCATTACGGCCTGGGAAATCTCTTCTTCGACCAGATGGCCTATCCCCTGCCGAACGGGGAGATGACGGATGCCACCCGCAACCTGTTCATCGACCGGCATGTTTTTTATAACGGGAGATACATCAACACCGAACTGCTCACCTACCGGCTGGAGGACTATTCCCGCCCGCGCCCGATGACCGCGAACGAACGCCGGCTCTTCCTGCAGTTCATCTTCGATGCGGCCGGCTGGTGAGCCGCGCTCCAGGAGCCAAGCACATGACCATCCACGACATTTCCCTGACCATTTCGCCGGACATGACGGTCTGGCCCGGCGACCCGGCTGTCAGTCTGCGGCGCATCGCCTCGATGGACGCCGGCAGGCACGCCAATGTCTCCGAACTGACCTGCGGGGTGCATACCGGCACGCACGTGGACGCACCGAACCACTTCCTCAACGACGACCGCACCGTGGAAAGCCTGCCGCTGGACGTGCTGGTCGGCCCGGCTCGGGTGGTCGAACTGCCCGAAAGCGTCCGCGTGGTCACTGCAGAGGCGCTCCAGGCGGCGGACATCCCGGCCGGGACGCTGCGCCTGCTGCTGAAAACGCGCAACTCGCAGATCTGGGCTTCCGGGGACTTGCATTTTCATCCGGATTTCGTGGGGGTCTCGAAGGACGGCGCCGACTGGCTGGTGGCGCACGGCGTGCGCCTGATCGGGATCGATTACCTCTCGGTCTCGCCCTACAAGCAGTCCGTGCCGACGCACCAGGCGCTGCTCCAGCCGGGGATGGTGGTGCTCGAAGGCGCGGACCTGAGCCGGGTGCCGCCCGGTGCGTATCAGCTGGTCTGCCTGCCGCTCAAGCTGGCCGGCTCGGACGGCGCGCCCGCCCGGGCGATCCTGATCGACTGATCGAGATGCAAAAGATCCCACCGGATGGCGGGATCTTGGTTATTTGGCGGGCAGCGTGTAGCCGCCGTCGACGACGATCACCTGGCCGCGGATCATCTCCGCCTGCGGACCGCACAGGAAGGCGACCACGCCGGCCACGTCCCCGGGAGTCGCCAGCCGTCCGGCCGGTGTGGCCCGGACCGCCTTTTCGATCAGTCCATCCTCCGACAAGGCATCGAAGTGCTGCAGGGCGTCCGTTTCGACGATCCCGGGCGAGACGGCATTCACACGGATGTTCTTCGGGGCGAGTTCGACCGCCAGGTAACGGGTCAGGCTTTCGATGGCGGCCTTGCTGGCGCCGACCACGACGTAATCCGGGAGCACCCGGTTCGCGCCGGGGCTGGAAATGCTGACGATGTGTCCGCCGCCGCGTGCTTCCATCAACGGCACCGCCTGCTGGGCGGCGAAGAGCAGCGAGCGGGCGTTGATGTTCATCGTCCAGTCCCAGCCCTTCGGCTTCTGCTCGAGCACCGGGCGGTTGTAGCCCGAGGCGGCGTTGTGGATCAGGATGTCCAGCCCGCCGAAGGCCTGCACCGTCTCCTGGAAAAGCCGTTCCAGCTGCTCCAGGTCGCCGATGTCCGCCTTGACCAGCAGGGCGCGCCGGCCCAGGGCTTCCACGTCCCGCGCCGTCTGTTCGGCCGGGGGACGGTTGCGGAAGAAGTTCACCACCACGTCCGCGCCCAGGCTGGCGAAGTGCAGGGCGATGGCGCGCCCGATGCCGCGGCCGGAACCGGTCACCAGGACGATCTTATCCAGGAAGGGAAGCATTTCGGTCATGGTCGGGCATTATAGCACAACGGGGCTTGTGATATTCTTTCCCACGGAGCGCACAGAGATGCTTATGGAATATGGAGCGATCTGGCATATGGCCACGAAGGCGGCAGGGCTCGAGGGATCAAAAGGTCTTTCCCCATGTTTGATTCGTGACTTTGGGCCTTTGTGGTGAAGGGGATCAACCGATCCGGGCACCCTGCTCCCGTCCCGGCAGCATCGCGAACCAGGCTTCCAGTTCGTCCGGGTGGGCGAAACGAATGACCTTGAGGTGCGCGTTCTCCGGCAGGGCGAAGAGCAGCGGGTACTCACGCTTGCGCCGCCGGTAGGTCTGGAAGAGCCAGTTGATCAACGAATCCTTCGACCACAGTTTGAAATGCACCCACAGCGGCTCGACGTTCGTGCCCCACAGCAGCTCCCGCGTCCGCCAGCGCCGCCAGATGCGCCGCACCAGGCGGTCGAAAACGAGCAGGAAGGGATAGTCGAGCCAGAGGATCGCCTCGGCCTTCGACCAGATCAGGTCCCGAACCCTGCTGTAGTTCCCTGCCACAGCCCAACCCGGGGCTTGTATGGCTGCCTCCACCTTGGCGCGGAGTTCCTCGTCGCTCGAACCGACCCAGCCCGGTTTCCAATACAGGGCGTCCAGCTCGATGTAAGTCAGGCCCAGCCGTTCCGCCAGGCGTTCCGCCAGCGTGGATTTCCCGCAGCCGGTCACGCCGACGACGACAACGCGCCGATAACCATCAGAAGCCGGCATCATGCTTCTTCGCCGACGGTCTTTCCTGCAGCCAGGACCAGACATGATATCGATAAATAACGGACCCAGGAAGAAGTCTGTGATGGGTTCTTAAAGCGGATGAGAACAAGATGAGAGTACTCGGATTTTTGTAATAGGGATTTCAGGTTACGGCGGTTCCTGCGATGGATGAAATAGGAGCGGCGAAAGGTTTGTAGCATGGTCAGAGTTTTCGACCAGAAGTTGGTGTAGGTCCGCTTGCTGAGTGCCTTCTGGACGAGACCCGGGCTAAATTCTCGCCTTGCCAGCCGGGTCATGGAGAATGCCAGCGGATAATCAAGCCAAATGACCGCCTCTGCGTGCGGCCAAAGCGAGTTGCGAATCGATGTGTAATCGGCGGGAACGATCCAGGCCTCAAGGCCGGCGATGGTTCGAACGTATTCCTGCAGGCCGGCTGGCTGGTTTGAATTGGCGTGCTGGTCGAGTTCGAAACAGGGGATCTTCAGGATGTCTGCGATCTCTGCAGCCAGTGAGGATTTCCCTGCTCCACTGGCTCCGACGATCACAATCCTGCGATAGATTGCGGGAGGCAATGCTGCATCCCTCGTGATGGCAGCCGATTCCATGTCGGGGTATTATAATCGTTGTATTGCATTCCATCATTCGTCGTCCGAGGCCAACATGTTCGAACTCCCCGATGACCAAATCCTGCCGCTATCCAAAGAACACGTCTTCTGGACCTGGTCCGCCCAGGCGAAAGTGGACCCGATCCCGGTCGAGCGCGCCGAAGGCGTGTATTTCTGGGACACGGCCGGCAAGCGCTACCTGGACTTCAACTCGATGACGATGTGCGTCAACATCGGGCACGGCGACAAGCGCGTCATCCGGGCGATGCAGGACCAGGCCGCCGAACTGTCTTATGCCGCCCCCGGCATGGCGACCAAGGTCCGGGCGCTGGCCAGCCGGGCGGTGGCGGAGCTGACACCCGGCGGCGGGGCGCTCTCGAAGGTGCTCTTCACCCTCGGCGGCGCGGACGCCAACGAGAACGCCGTCAAGCTGGCCCGCGGCGCCACGGGCAAATTCAAGGTGCTCACCCGCTACCGCTCCTACCACGGGGCGACCGCCGGGGCGATGGCGCTGACCGGCGACCCGCGCCGGGTGGCCTGGGAGCCCGGGCTGATGCCGGGCGTGGTCCACTTCCTGGACCCGTACCGCTACCGCTCGACCTTCCACCGCACCAACCCGGACATCACCGAGGCCGAGTTTTGCCAGGATTACCTCAACCACCTGGAGGAGATCATCCAGTACGAAGGGCCGGAGACGATCGCCGCCATCCTGCTCGAATCGGTCACCGGGACGAACGGCATCCTCATCCCGCCGCACGGCTATCTGGCCGGCGTGCGCGCCCTGTGCGACAGGTACGGCATCCTGATGATCGCCGACGAGGTGATGAGCGGCTTCGGCCGCACCGGGAAGTGGTTCGCCGTCGACCACTGGAACGTGGTCCCGGACCTGATGACGATGGCCAAGGGCCTGACCAGCGCCTACGCCCCGCTGGGCGCGGTGGCGATGAAGCCGTCCGTGGCGGCGGCCTTCGACGAGCACGCCTTCGAAGCCGGGCTGACCTACACCTCCCACCCGGTCTCGCTGGCCGCGGCGCTGGCCAACATCCAGGTGATGAAGGACGACCGCCTGGTGGAGCACGCCGCTGCAATGGGACCGGTGCTGAACCGCATGCTCAAGGACCTGGGCGAGGCGCATCCCTCGGTGGGCGAAGTGCGCTCGATCGGCCTGTTCGGGGTCATCGAGCTGGTGCGCGACCGCAGGACGAAGGAGCCGCTGGCGCCCTGGAACGGCTCCAGCCCGGAAATGGCCGCCTTCCGTAAGGCCTGTTTGCAGGCCGGGCTGTATCTCTACACCCACTGGCACACCGCCCTGATCATCCCGCCGCTGCCGATCACGGCGCAACAATTGCAGGAAGGCATGGCGGTGCTGGACCGGGCCCTGGCGATCACGGATCAGGCGGTCAGGAAGCAGCCTGGGCCTCACCGCTGAAGCGCAGCGGGCGGGCACGATCCGTCAGGCGTGCCGGGCGCGAAACCCGCCGCCCGCTGGCGTGAAAGTCTTATGCTACTTTCGCAAAAGTCTTATGCTACTTTCACAAAAGTCTTGGCTACTTTCGCAAAAGTCTTATGCTACTTTCGTAAAAGTCTTATGCTACTTTCACAAAAGTCTTGGCTACTTTCACAAAAGTCTTGGCTACTTTCGTAAAAGTCTTGGCTACTTTCGCAAAAGTCTTATGCTACTTTCGACCCAGCCCCGAAGCCTCACGATGCAGCCGCGGATCCGCCAGTCCATCGGCCGCATGGCGGATGGACGGCTTGGGCCGTTTGGAGGGCAAGGGGAGGCCCCTGTCCTGTTGCGACCCGCCCGGGGATGAAGCGGAATTGGAAGATGCATTCGTCCGCGTTGTTCGTTGCGGGGAAACCCGATCGCTCCGATACCATCTGCAAGACCAACTTTCAGGAGATGCCATGACCGAACCCCTGGTCCCCGAACTGCTCGAACCGATCGAGAAGGTGGCACGCTTCATCGAGACCGGCGACCGGTCCCTGCTGTCCGCCTTTGCCAGCCAGGGCGTGGTGATCCTCGAGAATTTCGCCCCGCACCTGTTCGAAGGAGAGGATGCCGTCGAGCGCTGGTCGCAAAAGATCCTCGCCTGGCATGCGCCGCCGAGCGATCTTGGTTTGAAGCACCGCTTCGGTCCCCCGCAGGACCTGCGCGTGCAGGCGGAACTGGCCTTCGTTTCCCTGCCGACGCACTGGACGATCTCGCAGGCCGGCGACAGCTTCGAGGAGGACGGCGGCTGGGCGTTCGTGCTGGTCAGGGAAGCCGGCGAATGGCGCGTGCGCTGTTACGGCTGGGCGGTCACCTTCATCGGCGATTAGCCGGGCGCGTGCTGGAACGACCTCTTCAAGGAGCAGCCTACGAACACCTCCTACCGCTATCCGAACGAACGGACCATCCTGGCCCTGACCCTCTTCCTGGTCCTGGCGGTCATCGCCGTCACTGCCGTGGCCACCTTCTGCGGCAGCGCCCTCTTCGTGCTGGCCATGCTGGCGATCTCCTACGCGCTCAACCGCGTCCATCATGACGAGCTGATCCAGAAGGCGACCCCGGTCACGGCGCAGAGCGTACCCGCACTGGCCCGCCTGGTGGACGACTGCGCCGCCCGCCTGCAGTCCGGGACCGTGCGCACGTACGTCGCTCCGGGGGCCACGTTGAACGCCTACACCTTCGGCCTGGTGCAGCCCCAGGTGGTGGTCGTCTACGCCGGGGTGCTGCAGATCATGGACGCGGACGAGCTGCGCTTCATCCTCGGGCACGAGCTGGGACACGTGCGCCTGGGACACACCTGGCTCAACTCGCTGGTGGGCGGCATGGCCGGCATCCCCAGCCCGTACCTGGCGGCGGTCGTACTCTACTTCTCCTTCCGCTGGTGGAACCGGGCCTGCGAGTACTCCGCCGACCGGGCCGGCCTGCTGGCCTGCGGGAAACCGGACAAGGCCGCCTCGGCGCTGGTCAAGCTGGTCGGCGGGGTTGCCGCGCTGCGCTCGGCCGGGGAGCGCCGGCAGCTGCTGCAGCGCATCGAAGCCGAGGACGACCGGCTGGAGAACAATCTGGGCGAACTGCTTTCCTCGCACCCGATGATCGTGCGCCGGCTGCAGGCGCTGCGCGAGTACGCCGTCACCCCGGAATACCGGCGCCTGCAGGCGCAGGCGAACAGCCTGCATCCGATCCGTGAGCCGGACCGTTCGGGGAATGGACCAGTTAGATAAGAGAGCAATGGAAAGGGATTGACAGATGCAAAGGAATCACGAACTGATCGAGCGATCCGATCTGCTGGCGATCATCCTGGAGAAAATCGAGACCTCGTATGCCGAAGATGTCTCCCTTTTGGTCTGCTACGGTTCCTATGTCACCGGTGAATATGCCGGGATGTCCGACATCGATTTCTTCTTTGTTCCCGGAACGAACCGGGGCTATGCGCTGGAACACCAGTTCATTCTCAACGGGATCGGATACGACCTGTGGCCGGTCTCGTGGGAAAGGCTGAAGGGTCTGTCTACTCTCGAGCAGCAGCCTGCATCCATGTTGATGGACGGAGAAGTGCTGTATGCAGCCTCCGAAGACGACCTTCGCAGGCTGGAGCAGCTCAAAATCAACCTGACGGAGAATCTGAAGAACGATGCGGTCGTCCGAAAGATGTCTGCGAAGTACATCGAGAAAGCAAAAGCCGTCCTTTTTGACCTGCAGAACCACGCAGGGGAGGCGTTCTTTGTTGACGCGATCCAAAGCGTTGAATCCCTGCTGGTCGCAATCGCCATCCTTAACGGCACCTATGTCAAAAAGGGACTGAAACGGATCGACCAGGAGCTGGATCGCCTTTCCAGGGCGCCGGCCGGTTTTCGGGAAAACTACGCGGCCTTGATCCGAACAGACAACAAAGCCGATGTCCTGCAGATCGTTCATGAACTGATCCTTGGAACGGATGAACTGTGGAAAGCAGGGATCGATCAAGGGATGGGCGAGGTGGACCCTGCGCAACTGGCAGGGTTCTATGAGGAATTCAAGTCAACCTACAACAAGCTGTTGCGCGCCTGTGACGAGAAGGAGTATGCGGCGGCGTATTATGCAGCCTTTATGATCGATCGAGAAACGCAATCGTTCCTGACCCGGCATGCCGGGTCAGGAACGTTCCCGAAGATCCTCCCTGAAGTATTGAAGGATGAGTATGACGCCATTCGAACCGGGTGTCTTGCACATGAAGGACAACTGCTCGATCTGCTGAAAAAGAATGACGTTGAAATCAAGATCTATCAAGACAGGAATGAGTTTCGGCAGCGCTTTCTGGAAAAGACGACCTGACACAGCTGGATGGTTTCGCCGTCCCCGCCCGAACACGGGAACGGATTGGGTCGATCAAGAAGGGAACAGCACAGGGTCCGCCAATCGATTGGCGGACCCTGGCGATCATTTTTGACTCACCCGCGTTCGAACAGGTCAGAAAGAAATGGAAGCTGGCGCATGCACGCCGGCGGTCGGTTGACCGCTGTTCTCCTCAGCGGTTCGCCCTGCGGCAGGTCGACGACGCGCTTCCCGCCGATGAGCGTCTGCGCCGTAACCAGGCCGGGGTGCCCGGCGACGACTTTGCCGCTGATCGTGCGCCGGCTGCAGGCGCTGCGCGAGTACGCCGCCACCCCGGAATACCGGCCCCTGCAGGCGCAGGTGAATACCGTCCATCCGATCTGAGGGTAGATGAGATCGGGGTTAACAAAGCGGCGACCGGACGGTCGCCGGAGTCAATGCGTCAGCTTCCTTTCAGTATAGAGCTGATCGAAATCTGGTAAAGAAAAACGGTAAGCATGGCCCGCCATCGAAAGGCGGACCATGCTTATTTATTTTCTATTCTAGGTTGCTCAACCGGCATTGAGCTAAGCTGCCCGGCGGAAGCGGGCAGACGCCGATTGATTGTCGCGCATCCCGGCGGGCCAGGCACCCCACACTATCCGCCCGCCCGCCGGATCAGCTTCAGCGAGTTGTTGGGCGCAGGGCTGAGAACGACCTACCGATGGAGTAGTCTCGCTAGCCGATGGTCATCAACAGCGTGAGGAAACTCAGCCAACAGGAACCGAGAAGGCCCAGTGATATGCCGACCCACAGGCCCGTCTTGCGGCGTAGGAGAGCACCGGCGGGAAATGCTATCAGGGGAGGGCCCAGAAGAGCCATGTAGCTTGCCTCAACGAGATAGTCGTAGATGTGACCGCGGGTGAAGAAGGCATGCAGCAGTTCCCCCCAAGCAGAAGGGCCGAACACCAGCGATGTGGTGATTCCCATCAGCGCGGCGGGGAGCAGTAGGGGCAGCACGGCTGCAACTGCACCGTCCACGAGGGCGGAGCTGAGGGACCTCTTTGAATGGGCGGAAGGCGGAGGTTTCTCGATCATCGATGCATCTCCTGTCTAGGCAGTTGCATTCAAGACAAGTGCAGGAGCGAGCGTGGCGCGAATGCCATTGGAAGAAGGCGATTGTCCGTGGGATGCTGCGTGCTGCCAACGTGTACCAAGAACACACCGGCTGCCGTCCTGCGCCCAACGGGTTGACTCACCTGCGGGCGGGAATGAGTGGAGCACGCCCCGGCTCAAGTGTAATCGATATTCGCTGCAGCATACCCTCGGACGGGGCGAAGCCCCGCCCGTCCGGTGGAGCCGGTGTTGGAGCCGGTGTTACTAGAATGTAGCCGGGTTGGGGCGTGGCGGGTGGTATCCTCGAGGAGATGAAGCACCGGGGATGCCAACCGGGGCAGGAGCATCAGGGCGAACCGAAG